>Ga0208182_1000072_pt1 | contig 93549 bp, 81 predicted proteins | sample MalvireepMed_906_FD_184248 | JGI IMG/M metagenome (GOLD analysis project Ga0208182, IMG submission 184248) | Marine viral communities from the Global Malaspina Expedition - Malaspina viral metaG DeepMed_906 (SPAdes) (version 2) | ecosystem: Environmental > Aquatic > Marine > Oceanic | place...
ATTACATCCAAGACTTTCGCGTAGACTCAACTTCGAACAACACGTTATTTGCAAGCGTAAAGACATATTGTTCAGGTAAAAAAGGAACAGTTACAGCGCCAGACGCCAGCACAAACTTAATTGTTGCTAGCTTCCTTCTCTTCATGAACACACTTTGCTTTACGATGACCTCCTGCACCTTGTGAGGTTCGAAACACTGATAGTCAATTCCAATCCGACCGCTTCTTATATACACGTATTTATTGTCGTAAGAGATTCCCCACCGCCACCACCTTAACGTGAGCAATAGTCCAATTACGCTATAAATAACCAACGCCCCCACCACGATATCTAAATGAAGGGATATGGCGCCAATAGCAAAGAAAACTAAGAAGGGGATGGACCAAACAGCAAGCAGCCAATGCTGAATAAATCGCTTACTAATAACCTGATACGACTGGCCCTTTAAATCGCAACCTGGCATCACTTCTTGGCTTAGTTCAATAGCCTCGGTTTCGGTAACTGACGGCACAATGAGCTTATTAGGCGACATCAACTCTTGCACTTGCTGACTTGCGGTAGAGTTTTGCTCGAAGTATAAATTTACCCGTTTTAGTATTTTATCTAACCAGTCTTGTTTCGCGGTGATCATCTGAATGCGCGATGAACGCATGCTAACTTCCAGCTTATTTAAAAGTCCGCTGCGGCGAATATACCTGTCCTCAGCGCGAGAAAGGGTGTAGCCATAGAACGTAAATAAAGCACCGCCTACGCTTAATAGTGCAACTAACGCCATCAACATCATTAGCAGCACAAAGGCATACAGCCCAAATTGCCACCACGCAACGGTTTGTTCACCCACCAGTTGATTAAGCTGTAGCCCTTTATCAGCAAGCCACTCAGACACTATACCAAAGAGATCATCGTAAAACGGAGCGGCGACACCCAGAATGATCCATACGCGGTTGTTGGTAATGCCGTGAATAATAATATCTTTAACTGAACGACGATTTAACACCTCTTCTGTTGCATCATTCCTATGCTCAGCGCTTGCCAAGATGGGAACTTCAGCCCCTGACATGCTTCTACCCTCACTATCACCATAGCTAATCGTTCGTTCAGGGCTTGGCAAATCGTGCGCTTTTTTCTCGTACAGTACTTGTTTTTTAAGCGCTTCAGCATAGGATTCAGGCACAGCAACTATCTTAGCTTCTTCCTTGCCACTGCCTGCGGTATCCAACACCACCAGTGCATATCCGAATGGGCGATAATAGAAGGGGCGTTCAATTTTCACATTTTGAATTCGCCATAACGGTAAGTTGGTATAGCGACGCTGAAACACGCCATGATGTATTTCTACATGCTGCTTATGCACCCGAAACTTGTACATTAGGAAACTAATGACGCCGCTCCCTCCCGTAGAAAGTAGCAAAAAGCCAGCAACGGCTAATACTTCTGGCGAGAAAAGGTTGTCCCAAATATTAAAGGATACGGCCAACGCTGGTACCGCGTATATCAATCCCTGCCCTGCGTTACTGATATTACGTACCGTAAAATATAAAATGGATATAAGTGCAAGGCGCTGCCATTCGCCACCCGTCTCTACTTTAACATTCGGTTGTGACACCGCAGAGGATACCGGCTCAGACATTAGCGAGCTCCTATATCCTTGTGTGCTAAAATAAATTCCCGTAGCTGTTCCGCTTTGTCCAACGTAAGCCCTGGTATCTCAAAGGTGTGCATTTCTCCACCGGCTGAAAACACTTGTAAAGAAGCAAGCCCAGCCCATCTATCTAACGGCCCTCTATTTACTTCAACGTGCTGAACGCGCAAAATAGGTTGGCAAGAAAGTTTGCGAAAAATGAGCCCTGATTGTTTACTGATGTCCTGCTCTCTTATTGCATAGAATATTCGGACATCTGCAAAAACGTGGTAGAGCGCCCAGATAGTCGCTAAAGCAACGATAGCCGTGACAATGTATGGGTAGGCCTTCAGTAAATCTTCAGGTATCGACCAAAATGGTTGGTATTTAAGCCCAGTAGCAATGCTTAGTAAAACAAGCGCAATTAGCCCAATAGAGAAAATATTCATAGCACGGTACTTTTTAGAAATAGGCAATAACGCTAACGTTTGAAGGTTAGGAATATCTTCTACATTAAGCTGGTTATTTGAAAACACGGGGTTTTGAGCCGTACTTTGAACGCTATCTGTCATAACAATAATTCCTTTTACCTTGATTAAAACGCGCAAAAATAACCTACTCGTTTCAATAAAAGACTAATAACAAAAAAGAGGGCGAACCCTCTTTTCTTTAAATGCTAACGGGCCTACAGCCGCTTAGTCATCGACTTGCTGTTCGTTCAACCAATCGTGTAGGGCCTTCATGTCGTGTTGAACTGCCATTTGCAATTCTTCCACCCAATCATGCACGTTCTCCCACCATGTAGGGTGGTCACCTTGTTGAATTTGGTTAGCAATACGCTGAACGCGAGCTAAGCCCACAGAGCCAGCTGCCCCCTTTATTTTATGGGCTTGAGAGCACACTTCTGACTTTTCGTCCGCACTTAAGCTGAGCTGCAGTATTTCCATGTACTCGGGCATTTTTTCTTGGAAAACTTTAACACTCGCGCGCACCATTTCGTCCCCTATTGTATCTACCAACATCTGCAATAAGTCCATATCTAAAATGTTACTTAATGTTTTGGTTGGCTCAGGGCGCTCTACTTCACCGTCTACCTCAAGCGGCGCTGGCGGTGCGTGGAATAGGTCGTTAAACACTTCAATGACACGAGATTTTTTGATGGGTTTAGCGATGACATCGTCCATCCCGTTTTCAAGATACTCGTCGCGCTTTTTAATCACGTTAGCCGTTAATGCCACAATAGGCGTCTGCATGACCAAATCTTCTTCAATCAAAGTACTCGCCACGTCAAAGCCCGTCATATCTGGCAATTGAATATCAAGTAAAATAAGGTCGTATTGATTAGCTCTTGCTTTATCAATCGCCTCTTGACCCGTCATAGCGACATCCACTTTTTGACCCAGTTTTTCAAGCAACGCTTTAGCCACCATTACGTTCAGCTCGATATCTTCTACCAGTAAGATATTTAACCCTGTAACTTGAAGCTGCGCCACTTTCATTGGGCTATTAGAAATTTGTACTGGCAGTACAATCTCAAAACGGGTGCCTTTACCCTCTTTACTCGAAACGTGAATTTCGCCGTTCATTAAATCGACCATTTGCTTACAAATGGCTAAGCCAATGCCTGTTCCCGTAGCCGACTGATGATCCGGGTGGTCTACCTGGTAGTACATGGCAAAAATTTTATCAATTTCGCTTTCAGGAATACCAACACCTGTATCTTCAATAACAAAGGTGACGTAGGCCTTGTCACCATCGGGTTTAGTCGATGACACCGATAAACTCACATGGCCTTTTTGCGTGAACTTCACCGCATTAAACAATATATTCCAGAGTATTTGGCGAAGGCGTGTCCCGTCTATTTCAACGAGACGTGGCAGCGGTTCATTAATACTGGTTTTAAGCTCTAGCTGCTTATCTGCAGCCAGTAAGCGGATAATACTGCTAAGTTCTTCAGTGAAGTCTTTGAGCGAAATTGTTTTAAGGCTTAATTCAAGTTTGTCCCTATCTAACTTATCAAGGTCGATAATGTCATTGAAAATATTGCCCAAAGTAATCGCACTTGCATAAATAGTGCTTACCCAGCTGAACTGCTCATCTGACAATTCTGTGTCGCGCAACATTCGGCTTAAGCCCACAATACCGTTTAGCGGCGTGCGAAGCTCGTGACTAATCGTGGCAATAAAACGGGTTTTGTCAGTACTGGCTTTAGCAGCGGCATTTTCGGCTTGTTTGCGTTCCGTCATGTCTCGACCAAACGACAATAACCCCAAACGATTACCTTCTTTGTCGAAGAAAGGCACGCGCTTCATTTCGAAGTAGCGTCGGCGGCCATCGGCGAAGCGCAGCCATAACTCTTCCGTAATACTTGCGTTGGTTTCGAGTACCTCGTGATCACTGGCAACAATTTGTCGGGCCAGTTCTTCTTCGTACACGTCTTTAGGGGTTAACCCCAGAAGCTCTTGCTCAGTTTTCCCCGTCATTAACTCTGCAATGCGGTTACAACCTGCAAAACGGCCCTCTTCGTTGCGGTAATAAATGAGGTCGGGAGAGGCATCAATAATTGAACGCAATAAAGTAGATAAGCGGCGTGCTTGTGCCTCTTGCTCTGACTTGTCTTGAATCTCTCTTTCTAAGTCTTTGAACAGCGCTTCGCGCTCTTCTTGCGCCTGTTTCCTCTGCTCTATCTCGTGATTAAGCTGGCGAATATTACTTTGAAGTTCTCGATTAAGGAAAACATCCTCTTCGCGCAAGCTCTCTAGTTGACTCACTACCTCTTTAAGATTGGTACGTGAGTTTTCTAACTGTTTAATTAATTCACTAAAGAAATACAGCACCCACGGTGCCGACAGCATAGTTAGAATAACTGCGCTGATGAAGTCATCAGGCTGAACTTGGCTGCCCATGCTAACGCGAATTACGTATGAGCCGCCTAGCGTAAATACAAGCGAAAGAACAACAAATAGTATGCTGAGCTTTAGCGTGCCGAAACGCTGCACAAATTGAGCAAAACGAATTGCCCAAGAATCGTTGGGTGAATCTGAATGCATGTACGTCTAATATAAGCTTATTTTGCCTTTATCCTATCAGGCTTTCACCACTACGGGAATGCGTTAAACACGCTAACTGTAACCTCATAACGTAACGCTACGTTTTAAACGGCGACTTTTCTGTAATCTCATTAATATAACGGGTGTTAACCCAACCTACTTTTGTAAAGGAGACTTTCGCCCACTCTCCCTGCTTTTCTAGCACCTTTAATACTTCACCTTTGTGCAACCCATTTTCAATAAGAGGAAAAGAGACATTTGGCCCTTTACGCACATTGAGTGCGTTAGCACTTACGTTAGCCACGCGATTTACCGGGCTGGCAATATGTCGCGGCACGGCATCGTGCGCTTCTCTTTGTAAGCTGCCCGTATGGACACCGTTACTTTCCGTGTGCGTTTCGTCTTCACTTATTTCAAGCAGTACCTGTTCTCTGATTTGATGCATCGGAAATGCCGGACCAGGGTCTACTTTACGCGAAGGCGCTATCTCATCGTGACCTACCACAACAGAAATTGGGTAGTGTTCGCAAAGCACTTTGCACAGGCTTATTGTGGAGGCAATCTGAATATCAGTATATTTATGCCAATAGCCTAAAACTGATTGGTTGGGGTGTTGTGCAGCTATCACTTCACTTTCTCTATAAACGTTCCCAAACCAGCTTTCATAGGTGCCGTCGCCTCTAGGCTTTAGTTGCCCGGCATTATCTAGCTCTATTCCTATGGAGTATCTGTTTAGCCCGCTTCGCCCCTTGTAATGACTTTTGCCAGCGTGCCACCCTATTTTGTTGGTGGGCAACATTTGAACGATATCGCCGTTACGCCCTAAAGCGAAGTGCGCTGAAACACCACTTTCAGCATTAGTTAAGACGTTGACAGAGGAGTCTAAACTACTTCCAGCAGTGAAATGAATGACAATGGTATCGGGAGCGCCAGTCTGAAACGCCCCAGAAGTATTCGGTGAAGCAGTAAATTTGACATTTTCACCAATGAGGCGGTGTTCGTATACATCAAATGAGAGCCTAGGTGTCGCGTGTAGGATAGTCATTCAATATTCCTTATTGATTAGTTTGCACGCGACTACAGTGAATTTTTATTCTTTTCATATCACCAGAGCTTACGCATTGTTTGCACTCTCAGCGTGCGTGAGCATACTGCGAACTACAGGCTATGTTTTTACCTAGCCTTACATTTGAACAACTTTTAACCAATATAGCAAACAGCTAATATTTGTGGAATCATAACTTTACAATTTAATAAAAATACACAGCAAACCCACATTGACAACATAAAACAACGAAAATAAAGAATATTTATTCACCATTAAAATTCAAATGAGAACTAATATCATTTATGTACTGGTGAATTATTAATTTTTTCACTTGATAACATTTTTATTACAATTGTAAGCAACGGGATATAAATACATGTATTTAAAGAAATTAATTATATTTATACAAAAACTATATAACGCTTACAATTTTAGCGTTTGATTTTAGTTTTCAATGTGGGTATTTTGTACGGCCCGCATGGCAATAATGCATAAAAATGCGGAAACGACTGGTATCCTCTAATAATAAATAAACGACAAGAAAGACGCATATTGCGAGCAATACCGCGCGCAAGCAAAAAAGACGTCTAACAATGTTGTGATACGCACACCTAGGCGCATCTACACGCAACGCATACCTTGCCCAGTCTTAAGGTTGAAGGAGTTAAGAGATGAGTTTATATAATCCCAATGATTCCCGGGACAACTGTGGGTTTGGCTTAATCGCTCACACTCACGGGGAAGCCAGTCATGAATTGGTAACCACTGCAATACACGGCCTTGACCGTATGCAGCATCGTGGCGGTATCGCCGCAGACGGGAAAACCGGTGACGGCTGTGGTTTATTACTACAGAAGCCGGATGCGTTCTTCCATGCAATCGCCGAAGATAATGGCTGGAAACTCAGCAAAAAATACGGCGTGGGCATGATTTTCTTAAGTCAGGACCCTGTACTTGCGCAAGCCGCGCGTGAAGTACTTAATGAAGAACTTGAAAAAGAAACACTTTCAGTAGTGGGCTGGCGCGAAGTGCCTGTTGACCGCTCGGTACTGGGTGAATTAGCGCTTACAGGCGTTCCACAAATTGAACAAGTATTTGTGAACGCACCAGCGGGCTGGAGAAAACGCGACCTTGAGCGTCGCTTATATATGATCCGTCGCCGCGCTGAAAAACGCCTTGAAGCAGATCCAGATTTTTACGTAGCGTGTTTATCAGGCTTAGTAACGATCTATAAAGGCTTGGTGATGCCAAAAGACTTGCCAGCCTTCTATCACGATCTTGCCGATGAGCGCATGCAAAGCGCGATCTGCGTTTTCCACCAGCGCTTCTCGACAAACACGTTACCACGCTGGCCGCTAGCTCAACCCTTCCGTTTCCTTGCGCATAATGGTGAAATTAACACCATCAAAGGCAACCGCGACTGGGCAATGGCACGTGCCGCGAAATTTTCAACGCCACTTATTCCAGATTTAAAAGACGCCGCCCCTTTCGTGAATACCGAAGGGTCTGATTCGTCATCGCTGGATAACATGCTAGAGCTATTTCTAGCTGGCGGTATGGATTTATTCCGTGCCATGCGTTTACTGGTTCCACCAGCCTATCAAAACAACAAAACCATGGATGATGACCTTCGTGCATTCTACGAGTTTAACTCAATGCACATGGAACCATGGGATGGCCCTGCCGGTATCGTTTTAACCAACGGCCGTCACGTAGCCTGTAACCTTGATAGAAACGGCTTGCGTCCAGCTCGCTATGTCATTACCAAAAATGGGTTTATTACTCTAGCCTCAGAAGTAGGTATTTGGGATTACGAGCAAGCTGACGTGATTGAGAAAGGCCGCGTTGGTCCAGGTGAAATGCTTGCCGTAGATACTTACACGGGCAAAATCTGGCGCTCTACAGAAATTGATGATGACCTTAAAGCTCGCCACCCTTATAAAGAGTGGTTAGATAAGCACATTCGTCACCTTACGCCAATTGAGCAGCTTGATGCCTCGCTTATTGGTAAGCGCGTATTTGATGACGATGCCATGGCGGTCTACCACAAGCTACACGCCTACAGCTACGAAGAAATTCAACAAGTTGTAAAAGTTCTCGCGAAAGACGGTCAAGAAGCCGTTGGCTCTATGGGCGACGATACGCCAATGGCGGTAATGTCATCGCGCCAGCGCACGGTTTACGATTACTTCCGTCAGCAGTTTGCCCAGGTAACCAATCCACCTATCGACCCGCTACGTGAAAACCACGTCATGTCGTTGGCAACCTGTATTGGCCGCGAGCAAAACGTATTTAGCGAAACATCGGGTTACGCTGACCGCGTGTTATTCGACTCGCCGGTATTAATGTATACCGACCTTAAACAATTGCGTGAATTTAACCCAGACAACTACTACTCAGAAGTAGTAGAGCTTCAATACGCGCCGCAAGAGGGCTTGAAAAAAGCCATTGAGCGCGTGTGTAACGAAGTAGAGATGCTGGTTAAAAATAAGCGGGCTGCGTTTGTTATTCTGTCTGACAGAAACATCAAGCAAAACCGCTTGGTGATCCCAGCCGCGATGGCCGTGGGTGCGGTACAGCGACGACTGGTTGAAAAATCACTGCGCTGCGACGCGAACGTTGTTATAGAAACAGCGAGTGCCCGTGACCCGCATCACTTTGCCGTACTTATTGGCCTTGGTGCAACGGCGGTTTACCCATTCCTTGCCTATGAAACTATCGAGCAGCTTTGCGAAAAAGGCGAGTTAGATATTTCTCCTATGCAGGCTACGTTGAACTACCGTAAAGGTATCAACAAAGGCTTGTATAAGATCATGTCTAAGATGGGTATCAGTACAGTCGCGAGCTACCGTAGCTCTAAGCTCTTCGAAGCCGTGGGGATTAACAATGAAGTAATGAATCTTTGCTTCAAAGGCGTGACCTCACGTATTCAGGGCGCAGGCTTTGATGATTTCCACCAAGATCTCATCAACCTGAATCGCATTGCATGGCTTAAGCGTAAGTCTGTTGATCACGGTGGCTTACTTAAATATGTGCACGGTGGCGAATATCACGCCTATAACCCAGACGTAGTTAGCACGCTGCAAAAAGCGGTTGTGTCGGGTAACTATGACGACTACCAGCAATACGCCAAGCTTGTTAACGAGCGTGCCCCTGCACACATTCGCGACTTGCTGGCCATTAATCCAGACTGCGATCCTATTGATATTAGCGAAGTAGAAGCACCGGAGAACTTGTTCCCACGTTTCGATACTGCGGCTATGTCAATTGGTGCATTAAGCCCAGAAGCCCACGAAGCGCTGGCTATTGCAATGAACCGTTTGGGCGGTCAGTCTAACTCGGGCGAAGGTGGCGAACACCCTTCTCGTTTTGGGACTGAAAAGAACTCTAAGATTAAGCAGGTTGCGTCAGGACGCTTCGGTGTGACACCTCACTATTTGGTTAACGCTAACGTTATTCAAATTAAAGTGGCGCAAGGTGCTAAACCGGGTGAAGGCGGTCAGCTTCCTGGTGATAAAGTCAATAAATACATCGCACAGCTTCGTTTCTCTGTGCCAGGTGTAACCCTTATTTCACCACCACCGCACCACGATATCTATTCAATTGAAGATTTGGCTCAGCTAATTTTCGATTTGAAGCAGGTTAACCCAACGGCGCTAATATCAGTAAAACTGGTATCTGAACCGGGTGTAGGTACTATCGCAACGGGCGTAGCAAAAGCCTATGCAGACCTTATTACCGTATCAGGGTACGACGGCGGAACAGGTGCAAGCCCATTAACGTCAGTTAAATATGCGGGTAGCCCGTTCGAACTAGGTCTTTCTGAAACGCAACAAGCCCTTATCGAAAACGGCCTACGTCATAAAGTACGCGTTCAAACCGACGGTGGTTTGAAAACTGGCCTTGATGTGGTTAAAGCGGGTATTTTAGGTGCCGAAAGCTTTGGCTTTGGTACTGGCCCAATGGTAGCACTAGGTTGTAAATACCTACGTATTTGCCACTTAAACAACTGTGCGACCGGTGTTGCAACCCAAGACCAAAAATTGCGTGATGATCACTTCATCGGCTTGCCTGACATGGTAATGAACTACTTTAAGTTTATTGCTCAGGAAGTACGTGAAATCATGGCATCTATGGGTGTTGCTAAGTTCGACGATCTTGTTGGCCGCACAGAGCTACTTAAAGTATTAGATGGCATTACTGCTAAGCAAAACCGTTTAGATCTATCGCCTCTACTTGCGCAGCCTAAGGCCGGTGAACATACCCGTTTGTTCTGTTCACAAACCACAAACGCGCCTATTGATAAGGGTGAGTTAAATGCACAGATGCTTAAAGATGCCCAGCAAGCAGTGGTAGACGGTGAGTCTATTACGCTTAAATACCCTGTACGCAATACCGACCGCTCTGTAGGCGCGTTGCTATCAGGTGAAATTGCTAAACATCACGGTAATCACGATTTTGAAGATACCCCAATCAAAGTTGAACTTACCGGTACGGCAGGTCAAAGCTTCGGTGTGTGGAACGCTGGCGGTTTACACATGCATCTTGAAGGCGATGCCAACGATTATGTAGGCAAAGGCATGACAGGCGGCAAGCTTGTTATCCACCCGCCGCGCGACATCTCTTATGATGCCCACGACAGTGCCATTATGGGTAATACCTGCCTATACGGCGCCACTGGCGGTAAGCTCTTTGCGGCAGGCCGTGCAGGCGAACGCTTTGGTGTACGTAACTCAGGCGCCATCGCGGTAGTTGAAGGTATTGGCGATAACGGCTGTGAATATATGACAGGCGGTATTGTAGCTGTACTTGGCCCAGTTGGCGTTAACTTCGGTGCCGGTATGACAGGTGGTTTTGCCTATCTTATGGATGATGGCGACGACCTCGATAACCGCGTAAACGCCGAACTCGTTGATGTTATGCCAATTGAAGATAAAGCGATTCTTGCTGAACACTTACGCGGCTTAATTAACCAGCACTACGAAGAAACCGGTAGCGATCACTCGTTGTCTCTGCTTACTGATTTCGCCGCAACGCTGAAACGCTTTAAGCTTATTAAGCCAAAAACCAGTGATGTGAAAAACTTGCTTGGTCACATCAGTCGTTCAAGTGCTGAATTACGCATTCAGGCTCAGTAGGAGGATTTAGTTTATGGCAAAGAACGTATATCAATTTGTCGACGTTGAACGTATCGATCCGCCGAAAAAGCCGATCATGGTACGTAAACAAGAGTTCGCGGAAATTTATCAACCGCTCAGCCAATCTCAAACCGAAGGCCAAGCAGACCGCTGCTTGGACTGCGGCAACCCGTATTGTGAATGGAAGTGCCCCGTGCACAACTACATTCCTCAGTGGTTAAGCTTGGCAAACGAAGGCCGTATTTTAGAAGCTGCGGAGCTTTCTCATAAAACCAACAGTTTGCCGGAAGTATGTGGTCGCGTATGTCCACAAGACAGACTGTGCGAAGGTGCGTGTACACTGAATGACGATTTTGGTGCGGTAACCATTGGTAGTATTGAGAAGTACATTACTGATACAGCCTTCAAAATGGGCTGGCGTCCAGATATGTCTGACGTGGTATGGACCGACAAGAAAGTCGCCATTGTTGGTGCTGGCCCGGCAGGGCTTGCTTGTGCTGATATATTAGTACGTAACGGTGTTAAACCTGTTGTTTACGATAAGTACGAAGAAATTGGCGGCCTACTCACGTTTGGTATTCCGTCTTTTAAATTAGAGAAAGACGTTATCAAGCTACGCCGCCAAATCTTTACCGAAATGGGCGTTGAGTTCGTACTTAACACCGAAATTGGAAAAGACATCCAGTTCCAGGACTTAATCGATAAGTACGACGCGGTGTTCTTAGGCATGGGTACATACAAGTCTATGCAAGGTGGGTTCGACAATGAGCACGTAGAAGGGGTATACGATGCCCTTCCATTCCTTATTGCCAATACCAACCGCGTAATGGGACTTGAAAAAGACCCAGCCGATTTTGTTGATATGAAAGGTAAGCGCGTTGTGGTGTTAGGTGGTGGTGATACCACCATGGACTGCGTGCGTACCTCTATTCGTCAGGAAGCGGCGCAGGTAACCTGTGCATATCGTCGTGACGAAGAAAGTATGCCGGGTTCACGCCGCGAAGTAGTTAACGCTAAAGAAGAAGGTGTTGAGTTTAAATTCAATCTTCAACCTTTGGACATCGCCGTTGATGAAAACGGAAAAGCCTGTGGCGTTAAGTTCGTTAAAACCGAGATGGGACCACCGGATGTTAACGGTCGCCGCCGTCCTGTTGAAGTAGAAGGTTCAGAACATGTTCTAGAGGCTGATGCGGTTATTATCGCGTTTGGTTTCCAACCGAGTCCTGCGCCATGGTTTGCCGACTTTGGCATTATGCTTGACGAAAAAGGCCGCGTTCGCGCACCTTCAGCAGGTAAGTTTGCATTCCAGACTTCGCACCCACAAGTGTTTGCGGGCGGTGATATGGTACGTGGCAGTGACTTGGTTGTGACCGCAATCGACGAAGGCCGTAAAGCCGCAGAAGGTATAATGGACTACATTGGCGTTTAAGCTACGCTAACAAGACCTTTGACAAAAGCTCGATAGCCCTGCTATCGAGCTTTTTTAGTTTTGGCTCACTCAGGAAATACGGAAAACGTCGATGGCATACGTTAATAGACCAAGGTTTAGTTGAACCGAAGGTGCGACGGCTCTACTATCGTACGAACAACAAAATATCATTACGTAATTGATAGAGCGGCCCCATGAAGAACGTCGACATAAAAACACTCACCCTTTGTCTTGCATTGAACTGTGCGGTGAGTAATGTGTGTTTTGCCGATACCATTTCGGTAGAAGCATCCTCGGTGAACGCGCCTGCTAAAGGACAAAGTTTGCCGACATCAGTGTCTAAACCTAATACTGTCTCTTGTCCTGCCCATTTTCAACAGGTGAAAATTGCCAGTGATGCTCGTCAATGCCAGTCGTTTGACGAAAGCATGACGGCGGTGATGGTGTATCACTCCCCCGCTGAGCCTGGTGAAGTGGTAAACCTTTATCAAACAACGCATCCGGCCCTTAAGGCTCATTCTCCAGTAAACGGCCGTACCTTACTCTCTTCTAGCGATAAAGCCATTAGAGTCATTGTTAGCCCAGATAAAACAGGCTCTCAAGTGGATATCCTAGTCACATCAAAATCAAAGTAACTTGCGACTTTTTAAAATACCGATATAGATTGCTCATGTTGGCATCTGCTTTGCAATTTCATCAATAACAACACCATGACTACGCCAGGTGTCATTTTTCTGACACCTGCAGAGTTGCAAGAAGTACGCTAATTACTGATACATAAGCTAGTGCGCTTCACGTTGCTGTGCCTGTCATGGGCTTTAACTAATGATTTTTGCGAGGGTTACGATGGAATTGGCAATTATTCTAATGATGTTACTTATAGTCGTTGCGCTAGGTGCCATAAAGTTGTCAGACGGTGGTGTCGCATTTCCATTTAGGCGGAAGCCACAGCTATTTACACCAGTAGAAAACACCTTTTTAAACCTGATTGAACAGGCTATGGGAAAAGAGTTTCGGATAGTATGCCGCGTACGTCTTAACGACTTAGTGTCGGTTCGGCAGTCGGCCAGCAAGAAAACGGCGAGCCAAGCCCTTAGCAGAGCGTCAAGCCGACATCTCGACTTTGTATTAGTAAACAAGCACGATATGAGCCCCGTCATGGCTATTGATCTTGTTCATAGCCAAGGTAAAGACGGCTACAAAACCCAAAAGGACTGGTTTGTAACCGGCGCGCTCGATGCGGCTGGCCTTCCTCACGCAAGAATAAAAGTGAAATCTGGTTATACCGTTGATGATATTCGCGAGTGCTTGGAAAACAAACTGATTCCTTATCGCCGTTTACAAAATAAAATGGCGCAGCTTCCTACTCATAACCCAGAGCCGCCTAAGCGCCCTACTCGCCCCGTGCGCTCGAGTAGACCTGCTGCGGCATAAAGTACTCGTCCCCACTTCCCCTAGCCTTTGTTGCTTTGCTATTTTCTTACTCTCTGTAGCAGCAACAAAGGCATTTTTCTGTCAGTTTTTCATATTTCCTTATACAATTACGTCAAACACATGCGTGTTCACGCAAAGAAACCCACAACACCGTCGGTAGAGTTATGAAAAAAATTGGTATTTTAGGTGCAATGGACGAAGAAGTAGCGCTACTTAAAGCGTCTCTTTGGAATGTGAAAGAAACAAAGTGGAAGCACCTTACGTTTTATGAAGGCACACTAAACGATATGGAAGTGGTGTTAGTAAAATGCGGTATTGGTAAAGTTGCTGCGGCTATCGCGACTACCGTACTTATTGAGCAATTTGCGCCAGATGCAGTCGTTAACACCGGATCCGCAGGTGGCTTCGACAAGAATTTAAACATTGGTGATTTAGTGATAGCAAGTCACGTTATTCACCACGATGCAGACCTTACCCATTTCGGTTACAAATTAGGGCAGTGTGCTGGCATGCCAGAGGATTTCCGCTGTGATACTCACTTAATGGAAACCGCGCGTACCGCGGCTGCAAGCATTGTCTCGCTGCAATCTACAACGGGTTTAATTTGTACCGGCGATGCGTTTATCGGTAGCGATGAAGCAGTGGCAGAACTACGTGAAAACTTCCCTGATATGAAAGCGGTAGAAATGGAAGGCGCAGCAATAGGCCAAACTTGTCACATGCTCGACACGCCGTTCCTTGTTATTCGCTCGCTGTCGGATATCGCAGGAAAAACGTCATCTGTAAGCTTTAAAGAGTATTTAGAGACTGCCGCTAAGCATTCAGCACAGCTTGTAATGGCAATGATAAAGACCCTCGCTAAGTAAGATGACAAGCCTATTTAGCGACCCGCGTTTGCAGTCGCTACTCGTACTTTGGTTGGCTATCGCTGTCGACGCTTTGTGGCGCTGGCCTCAAAGCACTCACCCTCTAACACTTATGCGATACCTTGTTCAGCAAATGGGGCGCAAAGTCGTCCCTTCTCGCGAGTACGGGCCTGGCCAGCACTATATTTCTGGCTCACTGGCTCCGTTGGTATTGTTAGCCCCACTGGTTATTTGTTTAGCCATCTTGGTATATATGGCTCAATACCCCGTTTTTTTTGAAGCGCTCATTCTTGTGGCGCTACTCGATTTTGGGTACCAGCGTCAGCAGTACAAAAAGGTACTGGCTAGCGTAGGTAGAAACAAAAAGTCACTTGCCCGAGAAATGGTGCAAACCATCACCGCCCGACAATGCCATTCGCTTACGGATATAGGTATCGCCAAAGCCGCTATAGAGTCGTTATGGCTGAAGTTTCTTTACCTTTATTGCGGTGTTATTTTTTATTTTGTCGTTACCGGGCCAATAGGCGCGCTGATATACCGCTTACTTCTTCTTACGTCTTGGCAATGGCATTACCGAACTCCCAACATGGTTTTCTTTGCCCAACCCGTGCGCAAACTCATTTCAATACTGGTGGTACCTCCGGCGGTGATCGGCGGATTTATTACACTGCTGGTAAGTCACCCTTTAAAAGGCTTTCGTGCAATCAAGCATTCGCCGGTTAAAGATAAAACGTCGCTGTTACTTGCGCTTATGGGCGGAGTTCTTAACGTGAAACTTGGGGGCCCTGCAATGTATGCAAACAAAAAGTACCGATACACGCGCGTAGGAGGCGTTAACGACGTGAAGTACTCCCATATGTTAGCTGCAAAGAGCACGATTACCTATGCCATGATAGCGACATCCGCTTTCGCATCTTTAGCCATGTTGGGGCTGGCGCTTGTTTAACGTTGCTTTATTTATTAACTACTGTTTAAGGCAAAACAGCATGCGATCTGTATTTACACTTAGAGAGCCATAATAATGCGCTATCAATACATCACAATGAAACGAGGCAAGAGCGCTTTGCCATGCCGCATTTGTAGTTTTTGTCTTAAAAAAGCGCTGGCACTTGCCTTATTAGCTCTCACATTGTCGCTTACTTCAATAATGACGCACGCTGCACATTCAACCGCGACGGCGCAGGAAGTCACTGAACAGGCCCCCCAGCAACCTTTGAGAATTGTAAGTTTAGCTCCCCACCTAACTGAATGGGCCTTTAGTTTAGGTTTGGGTGATAATTTGGTTGGCGTAAGCGATTACAGTGACTACCCCGAACAGGCTAAAACCATACAGCGAGTCGCTGACTTCCAAGGCGCTGACATAGCACGCATAGTCGCACTTAAACCCGACTTAATTCTTGCTTGGGATGGAGGGAATAAACCGCAGGATATTCACAAACTTTCTTCCATGGGCCTTAAAGTATTTAAGAGTAAGGTTGAAAATATCGCAGACATCGCTAGCGAAATTAAGAAGCTTGGCGCTATCACCAACAGTCAGAAAAAAGCGTCGACCCTTGCCGATAATTTTATACAAAAGCTCACTGCGCTAAATCACGAGTATGCAAAAACAACATTAACACCTGTTTTTTATTATTCTTGGACTACGCCACTGATGACCGTTGGTCCAGACGCATGGGCAAATAAGTTACTACATGTGTGCGGCGCGCAAACCCTTTTTTATGACAGCCCTGTCGACTACCCACAGGTCGCATTAAAGGACGTGCTTACCCGACAACCTCAGGCACTGGTAGCCGCATCTAAAAGTGCACGAGCAGACCTTGAAGGCTTTTGGGCAGATCACCGCAGCTTTTTAAACGCACCTTTAATTGTAGTAAACCCTGATATTACCAGTCGATTTTCACTGCGATTAATAAATGAACTAAAACTGCTTTGTGAAGGTATAAATTGACGTTCTCGCGCGTTATACTTAAGTCTAGGTAATGGCAGCTTGTGCTCACAAAAGCACGCTATGTTGCAAAAGCATTCGGGGTGCTATGCGCCCATTGTACAAAGCGAATGTTTAAAGGTTCAGTGGCTCTAATATTTCATTATTACGGTAAGAGTTTCTTTTCATGCGGATTGTTGTTGCGGTTTTTCTTGTTGTGGTCGGTATTGCACTTTTCGTGTCGCTTCAATGTACGGCAAAAGCAACTTCTCAATCTCAGGCATCGGTTGCCGCATCACCTTATCTAATTGAACGAGTTGCCAACAACGACTGGCTGCTCATTGACGTGCGTTCCCCAAAAGAGTTTGCGGATGGTCATATACCCGGCGCGGTAAACATGCCTCACGAGAACATTAATGACTATTTGAGTGAGTTAGAAGGCCATAAAGATAAGCCTATTATTATCTATTGCCGTTCAGGTCGAAGAGCCAAGCTAGCAATGAAGGTTCTCGAAGATTTAGACTTTTCAGAAGTCATGCATCTAGAGGGTGACATGTTGGGCTGGAGCGCGGCAGGAATGACGGTAGATAGAATGTAAGTGCTTAGTATTTGTCTAGTGCCGATAGGTCCCCCTCCTTCTGTATTCTTACACACCCCTTATTTTTCTTACGTATTACGCTGTACACCACACCCTGTGTGATAATAAAAGCGTATGATACACTTAATAAAACTGACGCTTGTACGAACCTCTTATGAAAATAGATATCGCCACACCAGCCATGTTATTCCCTGCTATTTCTTTACTGCTCTTAGCTTACACAAATCGCTTTTTAACGTTGGCGACGATTATCAGAAACTTTTCTAAAGAAGAGCGCGACGACAATACCCAGGCACAAATCAAAAACCTGCGTTTGCGTATACAGCTTATAAAGCGCATGCAAATTGCGGGGGTTGGCAGCTTTTTTCTATGTGTCGTTTCTATGCTGGCCATTTACCTTACTTATCAGCAAATCGGTAATTGGGTGTTCGCGGCAAGTTTAGTCTCTCTACTCTACTCTTTATGGATGTCGGTGAGAGAAATACTCATCTCAGTAGAAGCATTAGATGTTCACTTAGATGGCATTAAACACAGCCCTAGTAACGAGAAAAAATAGGCAAGTTATGACGCATACTGATACGCATCAATCGGTCATGGCACGCTTTGATATAAGCTATGCCCCTCTCGCCCCTGAACATTTTTCTGGCGTAATTTCTCTTGGAAATAAGGTGCAAGGCGATAATTATCTCACACAAGCACTGTTGGCCGACTATTACGCGAAGAGCTTTGTCGGTGATATAAACGCCAGTTGGGTAGCACTTAACCGAGGTAAAGTTGTTGGCTTTCGCCTAACCTTTGCCCATACCCAGTGGCAGTTTGATAAGTGGTGCACGCCGTCGCTATGGCCCGATATGATAGAGCACGTATGTTATTTTAAGTGCAATACCGTAGACCCTGCCATGCAAGGTGAGGGCATTGGCAGCGAATTGCTGCGCAAGTCTATTTCATGCGCTAAAGCACAAGGCGCAGACGCCGGGTTAGCCCATATCTGGCTGGCGAGCCCCAGCAACAGTGCGTTTAAATATTTCACAAAAAATGGCGGGCAGTTAATTAAAAAACATGCCAATAAATGGCGCTATGCGTCTATTCACGAAGGCTATGACTGCCCGGTTTGTTCAGGATATTGTGAGTGTGAAGGCGCAGAGATGCTCCTTTCATTCTAAGCGCTGTTTTGTATTAAGCCCTCTTTATGACCTACGACCCGCTTATTTCCCGTGGTGTTTCATCATCGCTTCCGGCAGCATTAAGCTACTGGCACGCCACACATCAGCCTATGGCACAGCCTCCCCTACACAAAAAAATAAGTACTGATTATTTGATCATAGGTGGCGGCTACACCGGGCTGTCTGCTGCAATCACGCTAGCTCAAGCTAAGCAGGACGTTACGCTACTTGATGCAAATTCTCTCGGGTTCGGCTGTGCAGGCCGCAATGGCGGTTTTATCCTTTCTGGAAGCGGCCGACTGTCTTTGAGCGCCATTGAAAATAAATGGGGATATGCGGTTGCTAAGGGTATGCAGGGAGAGTTCGATGAGGCGGTGAGCTTGCTCAATCAGCGTATTACAGACTTTAATATGCAGGTCGATTTAGTAGAAGGGCCTTATTTAAAATTGGCCCATAACGTCAAGCAAGCCGAGCAACTATGCGCCAGTGCTAAACATCTTGCATCAAACTTCAATGTACCAAGCACTACCCTCACTCCAAAAGACCTAAGCGCGCGCTTTGGTATAGAAGGGGCTTACGGTGGCGTTGAGCTTGAAGGCGCATGTTTACACCCTTTAAAACTGGCGAGCGAATATGCAAGAGTCGCTAAAGAACTTGGTGCCACGCTTTTCTACGACTCGCCTGCCATTCGCATTGAAAAGCAAAAAACAGGGTACCTTGTCACCACGCCAAGCGGTTCAGTATCAGCTAAGCATATACTTATTGCAACAAACGCCTATACACCTAAACGCTTTCATGAAAGCGTAGACAATAAGCAGTTCCCCGTACAGTCGAGTATCTTTGTTACCGCTCCTTTAAATGATGAACAACGCGCTTCAACCGGGTTAACCACACCCATGAGTTTTATGGATACGCGGATGATGAAATACTACTACCGGGTGTTGCCAGACGGTCGATTGTTGTTTGGCGGCCGTGGGGCAGTAAAAGGCAAAGATGCAGATAACGCGACAGAGAAAAAGCGCCTTTACGACGCCATGGTAAAAAGCTTTCCAGCACTTAAAGGTATCGCCATGGACTATTTCTGGAGTGGTTGGGTGAGCGTGTCGCTAGATAGCATGCCACGTATTTTCGTAAACAGTGAAGCGAGCAGTAATAACGCAAAGCGCTCTGCTTATTCTATCGGTTATGCTATGGGATATTGTGGTTCAGGGGTTTCCTTTGCCGCTTTTGCCGGGCAACGCCTCGCTCAACGAATGATGGGTACAAGCGACGTCGATTTATCTCTTCCTATTTATCAATCACCACTTAAAACATACCCGTTTCCCAAGGCAAGAAGACTAGCGCTGCACGGCTTATATCAATGGGCAAAAATTGCAGAGCGTTAGTCTTAGTGAATTATTACGGTAAGTCTGCCGTATTCACCATTGTATGCAGGAAAGCGAAAACCCCATGCCATTCGACGGTAAGCGCCTTATTTATGGCGGCTTCGTTCCTATGTTGGAATTATAGGTAAAAAAAAGCCCGCTTAAATAAGCGGGCTTTCAAATACTAGTTTAGTGAGGCTTTAAGCTAGCGTGATACGGGCAAACTTGCGTTTACCTACCTGATACACGTTTTCACCTTTTTCGGTAATCACTAAACGGGTGTCTTCCACCTTATCGCCATTTATTTTAACTGCGCCTTGTTTAATCATGCGCATGGCATCTGACGTTGAACCAACAAGTTTCGCTTCTTTTAATAAATTGCCGATAGCGATGCCTTCGTCGCTTAGTGCTATTTCAAGCTCGGGCATGTCATCAGGGATGGCATTTTTCTGGAAGCGTTGAATAAAGTCTTGGTGTGCGCCTTCAGCGGCTGCATCGTCGTGGAAACGGGCAATGATTTCTTTTGCCAACATGATTTTAATATCACGCGGGTTTTCACCGCCTTCAACGCGCGCTTTAAGCTCTGCAATTTCCTCAAGAGGACGGAAGCTAACCAGGTCGTAGTAGCGCCACATCAAATCATCAGAAATAGACATCACCTTACCGAACATCTCATTAGGCGTATCTGTAATACCAATGTAGTTGTTCAACGACTTTGACATCTTTTGAACGCCATCTAAACCTTCAAGCAACGGAACCATGACAATAGACTGCTGCTTTTGGCCCTGCTCTTTTTGAAGCTCACGACCCATAAGTAGGTTAAAGCGCTGATCGGTACCGCCTAATTCAACATCTGACTCAAGAGCCACAGAGTCCCAACCTTGCACCAGCGGGTACAAGAACTCGTGAATAGCGATAGGCTGGCCGTTGTTGTAACGCTTTTTAAAGTCATCACGCTCTAGCATACGGGCCACGGTTTGGCTTGCCGCAAGTTTGATCATGCCTGCTGCACCAAGTCCGTCCATCCATTCAGAATTAAAACGAATTTCCGTTTTCTCTTCATCAAGGATCTTGAACACTTGTTCTTGATACGTTTTCGCGTTTTCTAATACCTGTTCTTTACTTAAAGGCTTGCGTGTGACATTTTTACCTGTAGGATCGCCAATAAGGCCGGTAAAATCACCAATAAGAAAAACAACTTTATGGCCTAGTTGCTGGAATGTACGCAACTTGTTGATCAACACAGTGTGACCAAGATGCAGATCAGGCGCAGTTGGATCAAAACCCGCTTTAATGGTTAGGGTTTTGCCGGATTTTAGTTTTTCAATTAAATCCTCTTCGGGGAGTATTTCATCGACGCCCCGTTTAATCTCAGCTAGCGCTGTTTGCCAATCTTTCATTTGTTAATCACACTCTTTGATAACACTACATTCAATATTGGCGGGCATTTTACGCGTACAACGGAACCATTAAAAGGTTTGCGCGTCAAAAAACGGATTACAAACAGTCATGTTGTTAAACCCAACAGCTTTGAACGCAAAATTAGCGTATTGAATAACGTTGGACTGAATGTAAGGGGGAGGGCTTTCGCAAACACGCGGTAAACCCATCCATGGGCGCTCCGCCACCGCTTCCCTGCGGTGGAGGGTTTGCTCCAGCCCTCCCCCCTCACACTCACCAATATTTAGATAACGCATAATATAATCGCGTGTTTAAGAGCTATTGGGTGTAACAATTTGCGCTAACAAAATAATGAGAAAAGTTGCATTTTTAAGCAACGTATGTGAAATAGTGCTGTGCACATAACATTTCTCAGGTGGGCTGTAGTATGAGAAAGAAATTAGACGCTTCAAAAGCGCTACATTTATATAAAAATTTACCTAAGCAACATAGAACAGGCATTGCTATCGCAAGCTTGTTTCTTGGTGGGCTTATCCTTTTGCCGTCGGAGCCCGTCGAGGCTAGCCGTCATCAAGAGGCACATATTCTAGACGCGGGGGTTCGTTACCCTGTAGATCTTCACATTACGCCTTCAACAGACGTATTTTCCGGTGAAGAAGAGTCTACGTGGCAAACCTATAAGGTTCGTAGTGGCGACACTTTAGCTAAGCTTTTTAAACGGGCGGGTTTTACCTCTCGCGACGTTTACAATGTAACGCGAGCTGGCGAGCTAAGTAAAACCTTAGTGACCTTGCTACCGGGCGATGAGCTATCGTTTAAAGCGAATAACGACGGCAGTTTTGGCGAGCTTAAATACAAGTTATCGTCAACAGAAACCTTATTTGTTCGCCCTGACACGTCAGAAGAAAACAGTAGCTTAGTGGCTGAAGTTGAAAAACGGGCCGTCGATATTCGCTATAACTTCGCCCAAGGTGAAATTCACTCAAGCTTTTGGAATGCAGCCCGCGATGCCGGGTTAACCAGCAACCAAATCATGAATTTGGCAGGTATTTTTGGCTGGGATATCGACTTTGCAATGGAAATTCGCTCTGGCGACACCTTCAATGTCGTGTTTGAAGAACAATATATCGATGGCGAATTTGTTGGTTACGGCGATATTGTTGCAGCGGAATTCACTAACCAAGGCGAACATTTTAGCGCCATTCTTCACGAAGATGGCACATATTACACGCCTGAAGGACGCAGTATGCGTAAGAGCTTCTTGCGCGCGCCGGTTAACTTCAGATACGTAAGCTCTAACTTTACTAAAGCCCGTTTCCATCCGGTACAAAAGCGTTGGAAAGCCCACCGAGGCACAGACTATGTGGCTGCCGTTGGCACCCCTATAATGGCGGCAGGGGATGGTAAAGTTATCAAAGCAGGCTATGATAAATATAACGGACATCACGTTTTCATCCAGCATGGTGAAAAATACACCACCAAGTACCTACACTTTAAGAAGCGTGCTGTTAAAGTGGGCGATGTCGTTAAGCAGGGTCAAACGGTAGGCTATCTCGGTAGTTCGGGTATGGTAACCGGTGCTCACTTGCACTATGAATTCTTAGTAGATGGTGTGCATAGAAACCCTCGTACAGTAGAACTACCAAAAGCATTACCGATAGCAAAGGAAGAGCGAGAAAGATTTATGGAAATAGCTAAACTGCGCCAGCAGCAACTTAATAACAACAAACGTATTATGCTTGCGATGAAATAGCGGCACGATGGCAAAATATATCGGCCTAATGTCAGGCACTAGCATGGACGGCGTTGACGCCGTCCTATGCGATATTACGCATACCTCTTGTAACACTCTCGCCGCCCATTCCATTCCCTACCCGACAGAATTGCTCTCAGCACTAAACGTGCTTTGCAGTGAAGGCCCTGACGAGCTTAATACGTTTAGTATTGCCGACCGACTGGTAGCGGAAGTCTTTGCGCAAGTTACTCTAGAGCTATTGGAAAAAAGCAGCCTCACAGCATCAGACATTACCGCTATAGGGTCGCATGGACAGACAGTACGTCACCACCCTAATTCAGATGTGTTGTCTGCACAGTTTTCAAATTCATCGATTCGCGGCTTTACCTGTCAACTTGGCGACCCTAATACGATTGCCGTGCTTACGGGCATAGATGTTATCGCCGACTTTAGGCGTAAAGATATCGCACTAGGGGGGCAAGGTGCCCCCTTGGTTCCAGCGTTCCACAATACGGTATTTGCTTCTAATCACAGCCATCGTGCACTGGTCAATATTGGGGGCATAGCGAATATCTCTTTGCTAGCACCAGAGCGTGATAACGTCCCCCCTAAGGGTTTCGATACAGGCCCTGGCAACACGTTAATGGACCAGTGGATTAGCCTTCACTGTAATAAACCTTTCGATAAAGACGGGGCTTGGGCTGCATCTGGCAACCCGCATAATGGGTTGCTTCAGCAACTTTTACTCGACAAATATTTCAGTTTGCCCGCCCCCAAAAGTACTGGAAGGGAGTATTTTAATATTGATTGGCTTAGCAATACGCTTGCTGACTACTTCCCTTCTAGTGCCCATTTAGAAAGTGAAGAAACAGACCTTAACTTAGCCCCGCAAGACGTTCAGGCTACCTTACTCGTTTTAACAGGCGAGACTATTGCTACTGAAATTAAGCGACACTTACCCGCGAAGAACGCCGATGGCGATGTCAGCGAAGTTATTGTTTGTGGCGGCGGTGCATTCAATAAATCGTTAGTGAAATACCTTGAAGATACATTAAGTCACTACCGCGTTTCAGACAGCTTTACCCTAGGCATTCACCCACAGCATGTAGAGGGGGCAGCGTTTGCTTGGCTCGCACACGCTTATATACATGATATACCGGGTAATGTCCCTGAAGTCACTGGCGCATCGAAACCGTCAGTGTTGGGGGCCATGTATAAAAAGACATAGAAAAAGGGCCAATGGTTATCCATTGGCCCTATCGTCGTACATCTCAGTAATTACTTAGCGATCCCCATCTCCATATCTTTGACCGCTTGAAGCTTTACATCGGCCTGCGGTTTAGCGCTCACCTTCTTAGCACGCATGTCGAAGAATCCGTAACTGCCTACAAGAAGGAAGCAAATAGCGGGAACAACATAAGAGATTACGATACCAGCGCTATCAATAATGGCTGCTTGGAAAAGCGGCATAATTGCCCCCCCTAAGATAGCCATGACCAATCCCGCCGCCCCTAGCTTAGTGTCTTCGCCTAAGCCTTCAAGAGCAATACCGTAGATGGTAGGAAACATCAGAGATAAACAAGCAGAAATTGAAACAAGTGCAATTACCCCTGCCAAGTTAGGTGACTGTGTCATGAAAATACACAATGCCATTGCAACTAGCGACATGATCATCAGTAGTCTTGCTGGATAGAGATACTGCATTAGCCACGTCATCACAAAGCGCGAAATAAGAAATACAATCATGCTGTATTGTAAAATCTCACCGCCGCTAACTTCATTGCCGCCAGTCGCTTCCATTGCATACTGAATGGTAAACGTCCATACACAAGTCTGTGCGCCAACATTGAAAAACTGAGCAAGGACACCAAAGCGGTAATGCTTATTAGCAACTAAGCGCTTCAGGGATGCACCTAAGTTCACGTCTTCCGCGCGAGCCTCTACCGACTCTTGAATTGGCGCTTTAGTAAGCGCAATCGCAATCCATACAACAACCAGCACGCAAGCCATACCAACATAAGGCAACATAACTGCATCAAGCTCTGAACCTATCACAGATTTAAGTTCACCTACCGACATAGCAGCACGCTCTTCTGCCGACGCTTGATTGAGATTGGGCAGAATAAGTGTGGCAGCCAGAAATACCCCAAGGTTTGTGCCTACCGGATTAAATGCTTGCGCCAAATTTAAGCGGCGAGTGGCACTTTTTTCGTTGCCCATCGCCATTACGTAAGGGTTTGCAGACGTTTCAAGGATCGAAAGCCCCCCTGCTAGTACAAAAAGTGCGGCCAAGAAAAAACCGTACGTCATGGTTTGACTTGCAGGGTAAAACAAAAAGGCACCGGCCGCTGCGCAACCTAAACCGGTAAGTACACCAGTTTTATACGAAAAACGTTTATTGATAAACGCAGCAGGAATTGCCAAACAAAAATAAGCACCATAATAAGCAAATTGAACAAGTGCAGATTGCAAAGACGACATAGTAAATATCTTACTAAACACCTTCACCAGAGGATCTGTCATATTTGCAGCCACCCCCCATGCAGCAAAGCAAATCGTTAACAATATAAAAGGGAGCAATGTGTCTTTGGAAACCAAAGGGGCGTTGTTTTTCATAAGAACGGCCTTTCGCTTGTAAATAATTAGTTAAGCAATTTAATCACTGCCCAGCACACCTGTCAATAAATCAATTTAATTTACTTATTAGAAATTATGCTTAAAATTATACTTTTGATGTAGAAAGGTTTTAACAATCCAGCTCTGACTTATTCGTCACCCTTTAACTATTCAAAGATAAATTCATAAATTTCATACAGATAACTCACCTATAGATTCAATAAAACTTAGCACAACGAGGTGACTAGAGTTATCAAAAACAGAAAACCCCGTTAACCAAAAAACAACACAATCTGTAAATAATTTAAATAAACAAGGTTGATTTAAATAGAAAGGTCAGATAAATTTCGCTCAAAAGCCACAAATGTTAATGCGTTGTAATCTTGCTAACTTCCAGTTTAGTTAGTTTCAACAAAGAGTTAGCAAAAACGTATTGGTGTCTGCGTTCCCTAACTAACACAAGTTTGGGTTAAACGAGCAATTTTGACAGAGAGAATAATGATGAGAAAACCTACGCGAATTAAAAATACCGGAGGCTTTCAGCAAAACCTGAGTGCAGCTTTACTATCAACCACTCTTTTGGTGTCTGGCACAGCCCTGGCCGACCAAGGCAAGTGGCAAGATGCTTTCGACTTTCAAGCAAGCTACACCGGGGAATCGGCAACTAACGTCGAAGGCGGTGAGCGCAGAGGCAGTGCATACGCAGGGCAGCTTTTTGTAGGAGGGGAACTCGATCTAAATACCCTGTTCAACTGGGAAGATACAAAAATTCATGTTGCGATGACCAACCGACACGGTAAAAATTTAGCAGAACATTATATTGGTAACAGTACGTCGGTACAGGAAATCTTTGGCGGTCAAAACACCCGCCTCGCTCGGTTCACCATTGCCTCGACCTTTTTGGATGGCGATTTAGAACTGGAAGGCGGCCGTACCGTAGCTAATATTAGTTTCTTAGGCTCTGAACTGTGTCAGTATTTTCAGACCAACGCGGCATGCGGAAACCCTACTTTTGTATTTAGAACCAGTAACTTTACTTGGTGGCCTGTGTCTAGCTGGGGTGGTCACGCAAAATATTGGCTATCATCAAACACGTATTTCCACACGGGTATTTATGAAGATAACACAAGCCATCAGGACTTAGGCGACCATGGTTTTGACTGGGCTACGAATGAAGCCACAGGCGTTGTTGTCCCTTTTACGCTAGGCTACCAGACAACGTGGGATAACGATGCGTTACCAAGAAGATATGAAATTGGCGGCTGGTATGACGGTGCTGACTACACCGACCCAGTTTTTGACGAGCAAGGGAATTATGCCGCCTTATCGGGAAATGACTACGCCGTTCGAAATGGTCGCTCCGGTGTGTTTGCTCGCTTCGAGCAAACCGTCACTCGCCCCAATCCGTCCACTAAAGAAGGGTTAACCTTATTTGGCGCTGTGCTTACCGGCACGTCGGGGGAACTGATTGAAGACTATTATCTTAAAGCGGGTTTCGTAATGCGCGGCACGCTTGCTTCTCGACCTAACGATACTATTGGATTCGTCTTCACCCGACAGCAGTACACCGATGAAGCCTTAGAAGACCAACGTATATTGCGAGCGATGAATGGCGGTGTGGGCACCCCACCGAGTAGTCAAACAATGTTGGAGTTGAGCTACGGTTATCAGTTAAACCAACACGTTCGCATTCAGCCAAATGTACACTATATTATTAACCCCGATCAGTTCGCAGAACGCGACAGAGTTAGCGAGCTTGATGATGCGATTGTATTGGGCCTAAGGTTTGACGTAAATCTTGCGGGTCTTCTCATACAATAGTCTGTACTATTTCCCGTCAATAAAATAAGAGCGCATTAAGCGCTCTTATCAATGTAATCACCGTCATTATTATAAAGTACGGTTTAAGCAATCCAACCGCGTACAAATTGTGTATTCACTACTACTGCACATCGCTTAATGGTTACATCGTGGTGTTGTTTTGGTCAGCTGTCCATTTTTGCATACCGAAATAAGGGCCCACATGGTCATTGGTCTTATCACCAGATGAATCTTTGCGACAACGTATTACACATAAAATAAGGATAGTGAATGACAGATTCAGTACTTTTTAGCTCGTTTGATTGGGCCAGCAACACATTGCAAAACCGCATGGTATTAGCGCCAATGACGCGAGGGCGTGCGGGTGAAGACCGCATACCGAATAAAATCATGGGCGATCACTACGTTCAACGTGCCGATGCAGGTCTTATCATCACAGAGGCAACCGCCATTTCAGAAGAAGGCATTGGCTGGGTTGATACCCCTGGAATTTATACCGACGACATGGTTTAAGGTTGGCGTTCTATTGTAAATCGCGTTCACGAGGCGGGTGGCAAAATTGTTCTTCAACTGTGGCACACTGGCAGGGCCTCTCACAGCGATTTTCACAACGGAGATTTGCCCTTGTCGGCCTCGGCCATAAAAATCGAAGGTGACGAGATACACACGCCCAAAGGCAAGAAGCCTTACGAAGTGCCAAAAGCGATGACGTTAGACGATATTAAACGCACCGTGGAAGACTACAAAAAAGCAGCCATTAACGCCAAAACCGCAGGGTTCGATGGCGTAGAGGTTCACGCTGCGAATGGCTATCTTATCAATCAATTTTTAGATAGCCGTAGCAATCAACGAGAAGACAGCTATGGCGGTAATCTAGAAAATCGCTACCGCTTTTTAGCTGAGGTAATGGACGCCGTGTTAGGCGTGTGGCCAGAGGAAAACGTAGGGGTCAGATTATCGCCAAATGGCGCCTTTAATGATATGGGCGCAGATGATTTCCGCGAGACCTTTACCTATGTCGCACAACAGTTAAATAAGTTGAAAGTGGGCTATCTTCACGTTATGGACGGCTTAGCATTTGGCTTTCATGAGCGCGGTGAAGCCATGACGTTAGCCGAGTTCAGAGCGCTGTACGATGGCATGTTAATGGGTAACTGTGGCTACACGAAAGAAGACGCTGAGAAGCGACTGGCTGACGGCGATGCGGACATGATTGCCTTTGGTAGACCTTGGATCACCAACCCGGATTTGCCTACCCGTTTCAAGCATGACTACCCTCTTGCCTCATTTGACGACCCGTCGACGTGGTATGGTGGTGGCGAGGAAGGCTACAACGACTACGAGACTTACCAAGAGAAGAGTGGAAAAGAAGCAATGACATCGTTGACCTAACCAAAGGGCAGCGAGCGTTAATGTAAAAGGCAGAGCAACGCCTCTGCCTTTTAAACACGCTATTTATTACTTGAAAGCGCGCATACCTAATAGCACATAGGTTTTAGCTGAACGTTTTTTTCTTTTTCGATAGCACAGCCAATTTTTCTAAGCACGACATCCACGCAAAGTGGTGCTGATCGCATTCTTTTTTATTCATAAACCCCTGCTGCAAAAGCACTAAGCGCACTTGATTTTCTTCCGTTTCTTCAAAGTGAACGTCCACGGATGTCATAACAGACTCTTCCATGTTATCTTCCCATGCCCAAGAAAAAGACAGCTGCTCGTTAGCTAAAATAAGCACGTATTCACCGGTCAACGACATTTCTATGCCACTCGGGCACATCATTTTGATGCGGTAGCGCCCACCACTTTTAAAGTCGATCATGACTTGAGTCACCATGCAATCGCCAGGCGCAAACCACTGAGAAAGGTATTCAGGCTCATGAAACGCCGCAAAAACAAAGGGCAATGATGCATCTAGGGTCACATCAATTTTAAACTCGTGCATAACGCCGCCTTAGTTACGTTTAACTGTTAAGGGTATTTTATTTATTACTGTACACCAAAGGCCTAAAAGCGCTAAGCCCTATGTCGCTTTGATGCAGATAAAAAAATCCCGAGCCCGCGTAAGGAAAGGCCCGGGAGAAGGAGAACATCCTCATAACGGTATCGACAGCTTACAGCATTTTCTTAAGCTTAAACGTACACTTATGCACCTTTCATGAGCGAATCCATACTGGCTTTGCTGCTAAAGTGCTGTGAACATACTCTTTCGCTTACCGAGACGTACAATGCGTCAATATCAGCGTTCGCCATAAACTTCTCACAAAAGCCTGGCGCATGCGGTTCAATAAAATGCTTTGCGGCTAGCATAAAATGGGCAATTAACTGTTTTACATTGTCAGTCCCCATGGCGATACGCATTGTTGTAAGCTCTATGCCTGCCTTTTTCTGTTCATCGCTACTTAGCTCAGAGTGAGACGTAAGTGCAGGACATAAGACTATCGTATTGTTTTGACCTATGCTTACCTGATGGCTAAATGCCGGCTCTAACGCATCGAAGAAACGCACGAATACATCGCGAGGCAAGTTTGCGGGAGCCATATCTACGGTGAACAGCGTACAAGGCCAGCCATGCGTATGCTGTTTTTCACGAAGCCCCGCGTTTTCATGCTCTGGCATTGCGTGGCAGTTCACCCTAATTTGATTATGCGCGTTAAGGAAAGAGGTAAAAACCTGAGTATTAATGACTTTGGTCATCATGCGCTGTTCAAGGGTTTTCATGCCATTTAGCACATCAAATGCTTTTTCAGAATCAAGAAACGCGCCTTTAATGTAGTACACATCCCAAAACATGGTCTCAGACCAGTCTACCCCATTGACTGAACTTCCTTTAGGCTGAAACATACGATGCCCCTCGCCTATTACAACCCCCGCCGTTGTTGCCCCGCTACCACACAAGTCCTTGGTGTAGCTGTGAATAACATAGTCAGGCCGTGCAGCTTTATTTTTGTGTTGCAGCGGCTGGTGAAGCACGGGCGTTGCCAGCGTGGAATCTAACATGACTAATGCATTTTGCGCATGGGCTAGCTCACAGATTCCTGGCACATCCAAAACGTAACCATGGGGGTTACAAGGCGACTCTAAATAAACATGCATGTTAGCGCCATTATCTAGGCGATCAGCATACTCCGCTTTGGTTTGCTGCATAAATTTCGCAAAGCTTTGCGTTTCGTAACCGTCAAACCATGCTATTTGAATATCCATTCTGTTTTGTCGAGCGAAATAATCGTGAAGCAGTTGATACACGCCGCCGTAAACGTTTCGAGAAACAATGAGTACATCGCCATGGCTCAATACATTAGACAAGCAGGCGTCTATTGCAGCCATACCCGAATTAAAGTTCCACGCCAAATAGTCAGCAGCATAAGGGCCAGCTTCCATATCAACAATCGCATTAGCGAGCGAGATGTTAGTAGGATTTAATAAACGCGAGTAAATTTGATGGGTAAACTCTTTACCGTGAAACGCATCGTCTACCCATTCAGTACAGGCATACACATAGGTTGCGGTTCTAACTACCACAGGTGTTGCCGAAAACAGCGCAGTCACGTTATCAAATAAAGGATAGTGCCCCTGAGAGCCACTTCCGCTTGATAAACTTTGGTAAGTTGCGCGAAATGGGTTTTGTAACGTATCCAAAATTTTAGCGATTTGAAAAGATAGAAACTTTTTAGCATTGAAATATGCCACTCGGTCTTCTTTATCGAGCCCTTGCAGCGTATTGCTGGTAATGTCCCACAGCTGCATCACGCTCGCATGGGCGCCGTATAAATGATGGGCCGTATTCGCAAGGGCTTTGCCATACTCGCTTGAGGCATCAATGCCAAAATGAGAAAGCTGTTCTTCCACCAAACCTTCGGTGGTTTCAGCTTTAGTCGTGTTACGCTTAGGCGAAAGCACTTTAGCATTTTTTACATCAACATCGGTTGATACGGAGTTTTGATAGTTATTTTCTGACTGCATGGCGATTCCATTGCGAATTGACTTCAGATACGCGTTAGCGCGCACCAACACTATTTACAAAAATGTAAAACTTAAATCACATTTTTAGAACAACTAGTGCGACGATTTTACGTCCATGCATAGGAAAGAAAAGTTTACTTTGGGAAGGATAAGCGAATGACAGTAAGGGGTTCAAAGATGATTAAGCTGACAATTTTAAGCGATGAGGCTCATGAGATTGCTAAAGCACTTCGCGACAAACTGGCTAATAATCAGACGTTCAGACGAGGGGATGGCCAGCCACTTATCGAGCTTGAATGCGTTACCCATCGCCCTGACGCGGTCGATGCAGAAAATGTGACCGTATTACTCGCCGACCCCGACCTTACCGCTTCTATCATTGATAAGTGTTCAACATTGGTCTGGTGCCAGTCAACCTGGGCGGGTAACGCCCCGCTTCTCAACGCCACTAAAACAGACTACAACCTAACTGGGCTAAAAGGTATTTTTGGCAAACTTATGCGTGAATACGTTTTTGCCTATTTACTTCAGCATGCCAGAAACACAAAGGCTTTTGAGCAAAACCAGCGCGCCGGTGTGCCGAAATGGGAAGCGTCGCAACGCATTCCCCTACATGGCCAAACACTAGGCGTTGCGGGGTTAGGCAGTATAGGCCAAGCACTTATTCCTGTCGCCCACGCTTTGGGTATGAAGGTTGTAGGCTTAACGAGAAGTGGCGACAATATAAAAGGGGTAGAAAAGGTGTACACACCAGACACTATCACAGCGTTTGCAAATGCATGCGATCACGTAGTGAATTTAATGCCAGATACACCTAGCACCCATAATTTACTGTCTAATGACTTTTTTAGCGCACTGAAAAGCCATAGTGTTTTCATTAACGCAGGACGGGGCAGCGCAGTTGATGATGAGGCGCTGCTTAATGCGCTTAATAGCGGCGCCTTTGCCCATGCTGTGCTCGATGTATTTCGCGAAGAGCCGTTAGATACAACACACCCCTTCTGGCACCACCCTAACATCACCATTACCGCCCATACCGCCGCTGAGTCTCAGCCAAGTGACGTGGCAGACGTGTTTCTAGACAATGCCAAGCGCTACCTTGAAGGCCAACCACTTAAATACCAATTTGACTTTTCCCGTGGGTACTAGAGGAAAACCTAGCTTCGAGGGTCTGTGGCGGTAACTTCAATACGGTTGTGATGCTGTTCATGAAACTCCAGCAGTTGAGGGTAATCCTTCATGTCGTGTAGTTCTCTAAAGAGCACCCAATCAATCATGGTGTACAAGCAAATCTCTGGGTATGTCCAGCCGCTGAAGCCACCTGCATCCAGTTGTTCGGATAATGCGCTAAGCACTGCTTCAATGCGCTCGTTTTGAAGTCTGAAGTACATCTTATCTTGGCTAATGTCGAAATCAGAACGCTTGAGTAACATCAGCTGTACAAATGAATCGTTAGCCGCATCGATTAAGGTCAACTGGTTCTCTTCTTCCCAACTCAAGCCTTCGTGATCCAGCTTGTCAGCGAGGTAGTTATAAATAATACGGGAGTCAAAAATCATTTGGCCGTCATCTTCGAGGCACGGAACTTTAAGCGTTGGGTTACGAGAGACGAGTAGTTCGCGATCTTCACCTGAGAATATTTGAAGGTTTAAAAACGCATGCTCCGTAGACGCCAACACAATACGAATACGGCGAACATAAGGAGAGGTGGTAGAGCCATACAGTTTCATAAACGCTGTCCTAAACAGTTATCGTCGATGAATCAAGTGTAGCCACGAAAAGTAAACAAAGGAAAGACGAAAAGTGCGACAACCGATAGGCATACAGAATGTTGCGATGTATACCTATCTAAGTCTTCGCGAGTACAACTCAATAGCGCTAAACGCTGAAGCTTGCGCCACAGCCACAGGTTGTAGTGGCATTTGGGTTCTGTACTAGGAATCGAGAACCTTCCAGCCCATCCACATAATCCACTACACCACCTACAAGATATTGTAAGCTCATAGGGTCAACCACCAAGGTCACGCTGTCTTTTTCAATGGTCATATCGCCTTCATTTACTTTCTCATCGAACGTGAAGCCGTATTGAAAGCCCGAACAACCACCACCTGTTACGTATACACGTAATTTCAAATCAGGATTTTCTTCTTCTGAAACAAGGGTTTTCACTTTCGCTGCGGCAGCGTCGGAAAACTCTATTGGCAACGCCGTTTCTACAGACATACCCACCTCTACATTAACCTAGTGCGATTGCACTTTGTGCTTGGCCGCAATTATCTAATACTTGCGGATAGTTAGCAATTATTGGGGCGAAACTTAACGATTCAACCGTATGCTACCCCATCTCTCATGGTTAAAGGGTAAAACGGAAAGTATCTGTTTAAAACCGCCAAACTGCTAACGCTTGTACGGTGTTGTCCTTTTCTTGCGTACCCAGCTTGTTGTTCCAGTACTGATATTCAATACCAAGAAACAACCTGTCTTTAACGTCAAAAAACGCATTTCCTGCATCCCAGCGTACTTGTGCTTGTGCCAATACCCACGATTCGACAGTGACGCCCGGTATTTCAGAAGAACGCTCATCGATATACTCAACGTGGCCTTCGATGTAGAAGTGTTGAGATTTAATCGCTAATGGATATCGCCAAGCAAGATCTAGCATCCAGCTGTCACCTTCTTTTGGTGCGCCGCCTGCGCTAATGCCTTCGCTGTCGTCTATGTACCCAGCAATCAGAAGGTTTAAAAATTGGAAGCCGTCTACATCTAAATGTAGCTGAACACCTGGTAAATACTTAAGTACATCTGACTCGGGAGCCATATTCACGCCCATAACAACACTAATATCTTTCAATACCCCGCCGTAGGTACTGTCAAAAAGAGCGTGGGTACTCAGGCTTGGATACCACTCAGCGTAGAGAGAGTCGTCGTCCTCGGTACTGGCATAGTCTACGAAGAAAAAATGTTGGCCGTACTCCCAACCACTGGCATGCTGAAACGTGACTATCGTTGTATCTGATGTGGTGCCCGACACGTCGGCGAAAGGCTGGTTTAACTTGCCTTGCTGAATATGAAGTTCATTTTCGCTCCAAAGCGATGCAAAAGAAGGAGAGGAGAAGAGCATAAGGAATAAAAGAAAGAACGTGTAAACATTGAACTGCATGTTCTAATCCTGATAGCTTAAATTGACAGGTAAGTGTAGACGTTCTTTTTATTTCTGCACGGCTGGTCGCGAAAAATTAATAAAAACACTTATAGAATGAAATTACTCATTGAATAGTAAGAGATTTATTATGATAGATGGCGCTAAAAAACCAACCACCCCAAGTCTTTTTGACGATTTTGGAAGTTCTCGTTTTAAAAGTAAGGATGAATACAAAAACGCACTTGTAAGCTATCAGGAAGCGTTATTCCACGTGCAGCAGTCCTATTATCATCAAAAGAAACGAGCGCTTATTGTCTTTGAGGGGTGGGATGCCTCGGGTAAAGGTGGTGCCATAAGGCGGCTAACAGAAAAACTAGATCCTAGAGGTGTTTCTGTTTTCCCAGTGGCTAAGCCTGCCCAATCAGATCAGGAAAAACACTTTTTATATCGTTTTTGGAAACACATCCCGCCCCCTGGTTCACTTCATATATTTGACCGCTCCCATTATGGTCGAGTGCTTGTGGAACGAGTGAACAGCCTTATTGAACGCCCTATTTGGCAGCGCAGCTACCGCGAAATTAACGAATTTGAGCAAACGCTGAGTGATAACGGCGTACGCATTGTAAAACTGTTTATGCATATATCATCTAAAGAACAAAGGGAACGTTTTGAAGAGAGGTTACATAACCCATTCAAACGCTGGAAGTTAACTGAAGAGGACTTACACAATCGTCGAATGCGAAACGAATATATTGCCGCCGCAAATGAAATGTTTAAACGCACCCACACGTCTTATGCGCCTTGGCATATTATTAATGGGGAATACAAATGGCAGGCGCGTATAGACGTACTTGAAACTATCGTCAACGCGCTAAGCGAAGGTGTTGAGGTTGCGCCTCCGCCTCTTGATGAAAACCTTATTGCCCAGGCTTCAAAGCAGCTTGATGTCGACGAAGCACTCATTGCGCAAGCTAGGCGAAGTGATTAGTTTTTACTCACTTTCACCGCCTAGCTTGCCAAGCAATTGATTCGTGACTTTGTAATACCTTCAGCTGTTGCTATCAGGTAATGTAACGTTCAATTCTAGTACGCTGCACTCGTCGTTATTGTCTAGCTGCACCGACACCTGGTCATCGGCAATAGTGACGTATTTACGGATAACCTGAATAATCTCTTGCTGCATCATGGGCAAATAGTCAGGCTCGGTGCGCTTCTTACGTTCATGGGCCACAATGATTTGTAACCGCTCCTTGGCAACCGCCGCAGTGCTCGGTTTTTGCTTCTTTTTGAGTAAGTCAAAAATGCCCATTACTTCCCTCCTAGCAGACGCTTAAAGAACCCTTTTTTCTCTGCATCAAGGAAACGATGTGGAACAGTTTCGCCTAGCAGACGTTTAACGGCGTCAGCATAAGCTTGTCCTGCGTTAGCCTCTTCGTCAAGAATAACCGGTTGCCCTTGGTTCGATGCTTTTAGCACTGATTCTGACTCTGGAATAACACCTAATAGTGGGATAGCGAGTATTTCTTCAACATCAGCAACGCTCAGCATTTCGGCGCTTTCTACCCGAGACGGGTTGTAGCGGGTCAAAAGAAGGTGCTCTTTTACCGGCTCGCCTTTTTCAGCACGCATTGACTTGCTTTGTAAAATACCCAGGATTCTGTCTGAATCGCGCACCGATGATACCTCAGGGTTTGTAACCACAATGGCCTCGTCAGCAAAGTACAGTGCCATTTGTGCGCCCTGCTCAATACCTGCTGGAGAGTCGCAGATAATAAACTCGAAGTCCTTTTTAAGTTCATCGAGTACGGCCTGAACACCATCAACGGTTAGGGCATCTTTATCACGGGTTTGAGAAGCCGGTAGAATAAACAAGTTTTCTGTGCGCTTGTCTTTAATAAGGGCCTGCTTAAGCGACGCTTCTTTATTAATAACATTCACAAAATCGTAAACAACACGACGCTCACAGCCCATGATCAGATCGAGGTTTCGCAAACCCACATCGAAGTCGATCACCACGGTTTTGTGCCCTGCTAATGCAAGCCCTGTACTAATTGCTGCACTTGATGTGGTTTTACCCACACCTCCCTTTCCTGAGGTTACTACGATAATCTTTGCCATCTATTCTTTCCTATTAGTGCGTACAAAGCATTAAGCCAACGGCTCTATACGTAACGTTTCTTCTTCTAAAAATACTTGCGCAGGTTTCTTCCAGCATTCACCTTTCACGGTTTCGTGCATAATGAATTGCCCTGCAATTGAAATTAGTTCTGCATCTAACGACTGACAAAATACGCGAGCGCCGGTATTTCCCTTTACGCCTGCGAGCGCACGGCCGCGCAGTGTCCCGTAAACATGGATGTTGCCATCGGCAAGCAGTTCGGCCCCTTCACTCACGGATGCCGTAACTACTAAGTCGCTTCCTTCTGCATAAACTTGCTGACCAGACCTTACCGGGCGGTTAATCACCTTGGCAGGCTTTAGCGTAGCTACAGCAGGCGGGCTTATCGCTTCAGCCTTTGCCGGTGCGGCCGGCTCATTATTTTGAGATTGAGTAGACTCCGCATCGCTGTTGGTTGTGCTTTCGCTTTTAACCTCAGCACTTTGCGCTGTTTTTTGTGAACGAAGCGTACTATCTGTGAATTTACTTTGACTTACATCGGCAAGACCTAAGTCATTAATCGTTGGTTTTAGCTCTGCTACTTCCCCTTTAACCGCCATAGGCTGTAGCTGTAACCTGCGACACAGTGCAACAAGTAGTTCGAATTCAGTGGCCGATAGGGGCTTAATGAGGTGCAATATCAGTGAGGAACGCGTGAAAAACTGTGGCGCACTGGCAACCTTCTGAGACAACTGAGCTTCAAAGTTATCTGGCTCAAAATCTAATACTTCTAACACAATACTGGTGAGCGTAGTGCCCTTCATGCGAAAGCAAGTTTCTGTCATTTTTTCTTCCCGAAAAGGTGTTGCTTGTGACTAAGCTTTAAAGCAAAACCTATTAGCGCAATATGTTGTTGCTGTCTAACGCAGCTGTATAAATCTTTCAGTGTGTCACTGTATCAAAAATTGCGTGTACATACAGCAACTGTGCGGTGTGTTTAACACGTTATTGGCATACTTTTATTTCAAAGACTAAGCCAAGAACATGCCAACAAGCGAATAGTTTTTACGCGGCAAGGGGGGCTAGCATTGTTGCTCAGGTTTTTACGGCGGCGTTAAGACGAAAAAGTGCGACTCTCGGTCGCACTTTTTCGCGTTTAGGGCATGTTTTATATTTAAGGCCGGGTTAACTTTTCAGGGTCTAACAGTTGTACCAACTCGTCTCTGGGAATATCTGTCATCGCCTCGGCCACATCGATAACCGGCTTGTTTTCCTTATAAGCGGTTTTTGCAATTTCCGCAGCTTTAGCGTAGCCAATAACCGGGTTTAGGGCGGTTACAAGTACGGGGTTTCGATAAAGCGCTTCTTCTAAATTATCCTGGTTAACGGTAAACCCTTTAATCGCCTGTTCGCCGATAAGGCTTGCACTGTTGGTCATTAGCGACAAACTTGAAAGCAAGTTGGTCGCAATCATTGGCAGCATCACATTAAGCTCAAAGTTACCAGACTGGCCGCCCACGGTTATGGCCGCATCATTCCCAATAACCTGAGCAGAAGCCATCGCCACGGCTTCGGGAATTACCGGGTTCACCTTGCCAGGCATAATAGACGAGCCAGGCTGTAATGCCGGTAACGCTATTTCGCCAAGCCCAGCTAGCGGGCCGGAATTCATCCAACGCAAATCGTTCGCGATTTTCATTAACGTCACCGCTAAGCTTTTCAGCGCACCAGATAAGGTTACCGCCGTATCCTGCGAGCCGATAAGTGCAAAAAAATTATCTGCTGGCGTAAACGGAATATCAGTAAGTTCTTTTAACGTTTCAGAAAACGCTGGGGCAAAGTCGGCATGGGCGTTTATCCCCGTCCCTACTGCGGTCCCCCCTTGGGCTAGGGTTTGAATTGCGGGCTGCACTGAGCGAAGGGTTGCTACCTGCTGTTTTAGTTGTGCCGACCACGCCATTAGGCTTTGGTCCATACGAACAGGCATAGCATCCATTAAATGTGTACGCCCTGTCTTGCAGTATTGCGCCACAGACTCTGCTTTGACTTCAATCACCTCAATTAAGCTTTCGACCGCAGGGATGAGTTCGCCCGATAGGGCAATTGCCGCACTTACATGAATGGTGGTGGGTATTACGTCGTTAGAACTTTGTCCATAGTTTACATGATCGTTGGGGTGTACTTTTTCATTCGCGTTACGTGAGGCTAGCTGCGCAATCACTTCGTTCGCATTCATGTTAGTACTCGTCCCAGAGCCGGTTTGAAACACATCTACCGGAAAGTGTACTAATACATCATCCATTGCTAACAGTTCATCACACGCGTTAACGATGGCTTGCCCGCGGTCAACGGTTAGTGCTTCAAGTTTCATGTTTGCTTGCGCCGCTGCCTTTTTAACGGTGATGAGTGCGCGAATGAATGCCTCTGGCATTTGCTGACCGCTTACGGGGAAGTTGTTTATAGCCCGTTGCGTTTGCGCGCCATATAGTGCGTTTTTGGGTACTTCAAGCTCTCCCATGCTGTCGCGTTCTGTGCGTGTCGCTGTCATTACTCGTGTCCTTGTATTGATGAAAATGGTTGAAAACTTAGGTACTGCGCTTAGCAAGCTTCCCCTGCTTTGAACCTGCTCATATCTATTGTTATCCGTGCAAAGCCTATTCGATCACTCTTTTTACTCAATATAACGGTTTGCGTTTCATTCTGACCGCTATAAAGCTAACTAGCGCCTCGATAAAGCCAACTGATTAGCTTGATGTTTAATTGGCGCGGCAAGCAGCATATCACCTTGTGTACGTTTACTTGCCGTTACACGAATGAAAGTACATTGAGCATAGCACCAATAAAAACAAATGATAACCATTAGCATTTGATTTGATCTAGTGGTACGCTGATACGTATGTAAGGATGAACCATTTCGTTCCACCAATAGGTGTAATTCATCTAAATTCAAGGACATTATCTATGATTAAGAAGTTACTTGGAGGCGCTACGTTTCTTTTCTTCGCTTCAAGCGCTTTTGCAAATGACTGTGCTGTTACCGTAGAAAGTAACGACGCTATGCAATTTAATACGTCAAATGTGGTTATTCCAGCAAGCTGTGATGAGTTTACCGTCACGCTTAAACATACCGGTCAGTTACCGAAACAGTCTATGGGCCATAACTGGGTTATGACAGCCAAGGCAGATGGACAAGCTGTAGCAACCGACGGTATGAGCGCTGGTTTAGACAATAACTACATTAAGCCTAACGATGAGAGAGTCATTGGCGCTACAGAAATTATTGGCGGCGGTGAAGAAACCTCTACCACGTTTTCAGTAAAAGGGTTGAGTAAAGATGAAGACTATATGTTTTTCTGCTCTTTCCCAGGCCACATTGGCATAATGCAGGGAACGGTTACACTAGAAAGTTAATAGTAAAAACGTGTTGGCGCGCCAGTAAACCGGTGCGCCTTTATCATTATGACTGTATTACGCTAAGCTAACGCTTCTCGATACAGGCTTTAGTTATAGTCATTAACTTGGAATTATTCCACGCCAACAGAAAGCGCCTTATTCCAAGGTACGCTTAGCTCATAGTTATCTTTTCGCGTTTTATATTGATACACAGTGGTAGATAACTCGATGGTTTCAATATCTATATCGCCGGGAATGTTGAGCGTTAGGTTAACCGCTTGGAAAAAGCGAAAGCGGTATTTCACATCCTCACCCAATGCACCTGATTTACCCGATGTTAGCGTTACCGGCTCGCCATTTCGCTTCCCTGTAATCACAATTTTTACATTGCCATTTATTACCGCTTTCTTCTGCTTCGCCTGAAGTAACACCATTCTTAGCTGGTAAGTCTCTTCAGCGACGGGAAAGACTTCCACCCCCTCAATGGCAAAGCCTGCATCAACTTTTTCTGGGGCCATCACCCGCTCGTAAAAGCCTAATAGCTCTTGCTGCGCTTCTAGCTCTTTTTTCTGCTCACTTAAGATGCTGGTAATTTTTTCTGCTTCTAGTTTTGATAATTCTATAGCCACTTCAAGTTGATTTACTCTCGTGGTCAGGGTGTTATTTTCGCTAGACAAAATGGCAATAGTGTCTTGCTGGGCCTGTACTTTTTTACGGTCTCCCTCATCAATCATTCGGGCGAGTTTATAACCAAACCCCACCATGACTAACATAATAAGCGCCACCAGCAGTGACCATTTATAATTGCCTAGTACTTCTTTTAACTGATCTGTTGTCATCTTCTCTACATCTATAAAAAACACTCAGTGCTAAAGCGTTCTAAATATTATGAATTTTAAGTGTTTATGGTAAGCTGCTAGCTACGTTAATCAACTGTACCACAACATGCGCTTGCAGGCTTTAAGAGAGGAAGTAGCTCACCCACGCACATCCATTCAGTTGTGCATGCTGGGCATTGTAGGGGGAACCTGCGCGGCGCTTATCATTATATTGTTTCGGCTCTGTGTTGAGTGGCTACAAGAAACAGGCGTATCGTCGCTTCAAGCTGTGCTTACCTACGACTGGTTAGTTTGGCTTATCATGCCTTTTATCAGCGTAGGGTTAATACTGTTCATCGCATTTCTTACTGGCTTCAAGCATTACCGACTGGGTATCCCCTTCGTTATACACAGGGTTAAGTATTATTACGGCTATGTACCACTTAGAACCACAATAAACCAGTTTTTTGGCGGCATGCTTGCCTTAGCGGGGGGCTTTGTTGTAGGAAGAGAAGGTCCATCGGTACACATGGGCGCATCTGGCAGTAGCTTTTTAGGGCAATGGCTTAGGCTGCCTTACAACAGTATACGTATTCTGGCTGGGTGCGGCATTGCTGCAGGTATCTCGGCATCGTTCAACACCCCATTTGCCGCCGTTATTTTTGTTATGGAAGTGGTGCTTCGAGAATACAAAATTCATATCTTTGTCCCCATTATGCTAGCGGCCGCCTGCGGCTCTGTACTCACCAGAATAGTGTTTGGCGAAGTGAACGAACTGTCGTTTTTATCTTTTAACGCGTTCAGCCAGTGGATGTACTTTTACTTGGTGCTGTTAGGTGTTTTACTGGGCATGTTGGCGGTGTTATTCAACAGCCAGTTAATGCGCGTTATGACCTGGTTTCGCCCCGTTTCTATGGTGTGGCGCTTAGTACTTGCCGCGCTAATAACCGGTACAATCGGTATGTTTATCCCCGAGGCGCTTGGTGCTAATTTTATAGACGTAGAGCATTTATTTGATAGCTCTCCGGGCGCTTTACTACTGGTATCTACCCTAATATTCAAGGTGATACTGGCGGTGTTTGCTATTGGTTTGGGAATACCGGGGGGCATCATTGGCCCAGTGATGGTAATTGGCATGCTGGCCGGCGCGGTGTTGTTGTTACCGCTCTCCTACTTTATCAACGTTCCTGAGTTTACCAACAGCTTCGCTTTACTGGGCATAGCCGGCATGCTGACTGCGGTTTTGCACGCCCCCCTTGCTGCCCTATCTGCGGTTATGGAGCTTTCATATAGCCCGCAAATAATTTTGCCCGCTATGCTTGTCATTGTGCCTGCTTACGTGACCTCAACGCAGTTTTTCGGTAACCGTTCCATATTCATCCGTCAGCTCGACTACCAGAACTTACCTTACGCCATTTCGTCTATTCGCGAGGCCCTTGAAAAAACCGGCGTACTTGCGGCCATGAACACAGAGTACAAACTTTTTCACGATGCACCAGAGGCTGCACTTTTCAACTACTTAGAAAGTAATCCAACAAAAATTGTCATTCAGAAGTCAAAGTTTGAAATAGATGTGCAGTATAAACTGGTCCAATACAATGTCAGCTTGGAACACGATGCATCTGCCTTAAACTATTATGATATGGAAGGCATAAGTGCGCAGTCCACACTGCACGAAGTGTATGAACATCTCAAAAATTCGCGCTCTGGCGCTGTTTATATTTACGATCAGGAGCTTAACGATATTATTGGCGTAGTTACGTGGAATATCCTGCAAAGCTTCTTACAAAAGGCTCATTACTAATATGTACATTTTATGGTTTAAGGCACTGCATATCTTTTTCATGTTGGCATGGATGGCCGGGTTATTTTATTTACCTAGGTTGTTTGTCTACCATGCCACCACACAATCTCAAGTGGTAAAGGATGAATTTAAGGTGATGGAACGCCGGTTGTGGTTCTTTGTTACACCATTCGCCTTGTTAACTCTGGCATTCGGCGTTGCGCTTATTGTCAGCTACGGGGGCACGTGGTTTAAAATGTCAGGGTGGCTTCATATAAAGTTACTGTTGTTGCTTGCTATTTACGGGTATCACTTCTATTTGTTTAAGTTAGTGAAGCAATTCGCACGGGACGAAAACAGACACACGCCCCGTTTTTATCGTTTTTTAAATGAAGCGCCGGTATTAATTATTCTCGCTATCGTTTGTCTCGCGGTGGTGAAACCTTTTTAGGGGTAACGCTAAAGCAAACACGTAAAATATGCGCGCTAGACAGCACTTAAGGAAACAGTACTTATGGAAACTGTACTGCCTAGCAATAGTTAAGTAACTAAACGTGATGTTGATGTACACATAGTCGCCGAGTAGACCCCACTTCTCGGTTTTAATGAATTGTTCAGATCGGAAGACTTGCCATGGATGATAGTAATCAGCACCTTAAACATTTGCTAAAGCAAACCGACCTCGCCTTCAAGGCGCTTATGAGAGAGCCTGCTTCTAGCCTGCTTAACGAGCAATATGAAAAAGCGAAGCTAGAGCTAGACACCTATACCGCTTCGCTTAAGCACACGCTAAATCAACGTCAGCATCAACGGCAGCGTTAATTTACTGCAATCAGCTACAGCACCATATAATGCTTTTCATTAAGTTATTTTGGTATACATTTCAAATTGATTAGGTAAGGAACTTGCAAGCTCCCCTGAAAGGTTCGTGTAATCTGCGAGTACCGATGGCAACTGCTTTACAAGCAGCCCCATGTTGCCTTTGAGCTCCTTCGCTTGCTTCTCATTTCGATATGAAAGTGCTAATTCCACATTCGCCAGTGTAGAAAACAACTTTAAACACCGTGATAACCTTGCTTCCGCAGGCTCTGCCTGCTCAGATGAAGCCGGTTTATCGACTGGAGGCACTTCTTTACTAGCAGTGCTGTTTTTCTCTAAGTGCTGCCATGCATCTTCCCACACCGGTTCTAACTGTTTATGCACCTGTAATAGTCCATTTAACCAATTTTCTAGTGCGGGGGATGGGTAGGCGCTACCTTCTATTTCTAACGTTTTTAGCAATTCGCAAGGAAGGGGAGACTTTTCTTGACGCATAAAGTCTAAATGCGCGCGCAGGCCGTTCATGAGAGCGTCGGCTAACTTATCTACATCTTTATCGACCAGTTGGCTGTTGCTAGACTGAATAAGCCAAGGCATCCATTGTTCCGGCATCGGAATTTCAGGCGCCGATGCCACAGCGAATATCATTCCATCAATATGATGGGGACTTGGCAGAACCTCTCTAAAGCTAGGTAATGAAACAATATCGCTGATTGTATTTATTGGAAACCCGTCATTCACCATTACAGTCCTATTTTAATTTGCGTTCTCTTTCATGAAACGGTAGTCTGCGCGGCCACTTTGCAAGGGGGCGTTTTTAAAGCCTTATATCATTCATATAAGGCATAAAGTAAAGCACGGCACTTGCATTGGGCACGCGACAATAGGTTTAAAACCAATCTGTTACTGTATTGGTTTAGCGGTACTGTTGCGTGCTCGCCTACCTATTGTCATGATAGCAAAACTTAACTAAGAGTCGTTGCAATGGCAAAAGATAAATCAGGATATATCATCGCGGCCGCCTTTATAGGCCCTGGAACAGTAACTACAGCCAGTTTGGCGGGTGCAAACTTTGGTTTTCACCTGGTGTGGGCACTGCTATTTTCCATCTTCGCAACCATCGTACTGCAAGACATGGCCGCTCGATTAGGCGTGGCAAGTGGTCAGGGCTTAGCCAGCGCTATGAAAAATATGGCGTATAAACCTTGGCTTAAAAACGCATTTATTGTGTTAATTGTTAGCGCCATTGGTATTGGAAACGCCGCCTATGAATCAGGAAATTTAACCGGCGCGGCTATTGGCTTAGATGCCTTTATTAGTATCGGCATAGGTCCATGGGCCAGCATCCTCGGCACAATTGCCATTGTTTTGCTTTGGTCCGGAAGCTACAAATGGATTGAAACCGTGCTTGTTTACCTGGTATTTATCATGGCGGGCGTGTTTCTGGTTACGCTTTTAGTGGCCAAACCTGACATTGCAGCCATGTTTAGTCAGCTTCTTTCACCACGCCTCGACGCAGATGCCATTACGACAGTGCTTGCACTTATTGGCACCACTATTGTTCCTTACAATTTATTTCTACACGCCAGCCTTGTTGCCAAGTCATCTCGGGGCCAGAACAAACAGGACGCGGTAGTAGCCTGTCGCAATCAGTCGGCGAAAGCCATAAGCATGGGCGGGCTAATTACACTTATCGTAATGGCAACGGCTATGATGGCGTTTTTTAATCAAGCCGCCACTATGGATGCCTCGAATATGGGCGAGCAACTTAAGCCTGTACTAGGTGATAAAGCGCAGTGGTTCTTTGCGCTTGGGTTATTCGCAGCAGGCCTTACCAGTGCTATCACAGCACCATTGGCCGCAGCTTATGCCGTAACGGGGGCACTGGGGCTGTCTGACGACATGCAAAGCAAGAGCTTTAAAGCGGTATGGTTTATCATCATCGTGGTAGGCGTAAGTGTGGCAGCGCTGGGCTTTAAGCCCTTACCAGCAATCTTGTTTGCACAAGCTACTAATGCCCTTTTACTGCCTATTATTGCCATTTTCTTGTTGGTTGTTATGAATAAAAGCACCGCACTAGGCGAATTCAGGAATACGTGGAAGAGTAACCTAGCAGGCTTTGTTGTAGTGGGTACCGTTATTGGGCTAGGTTTGTATAAGCTCATTGGGGTGTTTAGCTAACGTCAAGACAACAAGAAAGGGGCAGAGTAATTTAGCCCCTTTTTTGGGTTATCGTAGTGAGTAACCAAGGTAACTGTGACCCCATGTGACCGATAGCCTCACTTCATATGAGATGAGCCAAAGGCATACTTTGGCCCTTTTTAACAACGCTCATAAGTTAGAAAAGTACTCTTACCCCTTCTCTTAGCTGGCGAGGCGTTGAAGAATGTCTTGGAGCATGGATTTGCTGCAGCCAAAGTTAATTCTAAAGTGGTCGGCTTTATGGAAATCAATACCTGGAGATGGACCAACGCCCTTCTCTTGTGCCCATTGCTGAACATTTTCTACGCCTAACCCACTGGCATCTACCCAAGCTAAAAATGTCGCATCGGCTTTAAGCATACGCAGCCCGTCTATGCTGTTAATAGTGTTAAATACCATGTCTCTATTTTCGCGAAGGTATGTAATTTGCGCCTGGTGCCAGTCGTCGCACTGGGTAAATGCCGCTTCAGTCGCTGCCAGTCCTAACACAGTAACCCAGGGCACAATGCCCGCCGCCGCATTAGTAAATGACTGGCGCAGTTGTCTGTTAGGAATAATGGCGAATGACGTGCCTAAGCCTGCAATATTAAAGGTTTTACTTGCAGCCATTAGCGTGACGCTATTATCGGCAAGATTGGCTTCACGCCCAGCGGGTATGTGCTGTTTGCCTTCTTCAAGAATTAGGTCACAGTGAATTTCATCTGAACAAAGCGTAACGTTATTTGCATTACAAATGTCGGCAATGCGATCTAACTCTTCTTTAGAAAGTACCGAACCCACAGGGTTCATTGGGTTACACAGAATAAACAGCTTACATTTAGGGTCTGCCGCTTCTCGCTCTAGTGCTTCAAAATCTAGTGTATAGCGCGCGCCTTCCACTTCATTAATCGTATCTGAGCTATCGCCGTTATCATGTTGAACCACCGTACCAATATCAACGCGCTCTAAGCCGTTTAGTTTAGGTGCAGCTAGCAATGGCGGATAATTGGGGGTCTGGATAAGCACCTTATCCCCTGGCTCGCAGTAAGCCTTGCAGGCGACATTAAAGGCAGGAACTACACCTGGTGTCCACACAAGCCACTCAGGCTCGATTTCCCAATTGTGTTTATCTTTAAGCCACTTAACTACCGCCTGAATAGCGCCTTCGTGATGCGCGGGCAGTATGTATCCCATATTTCCGTGGTCTACATAGCTTGAGATGGCGTCTAGAATTGGCTGAGCACAACGAAATTCGGTATCAGCAACCCACGCAGGAATAATGTCTTTTCCTTTGTACTTTTGCCATTTAAACGAGAAGGTATCTTTTCGAGGGGGAGTATTATCGAATAACGTGCTCACTTTACATCCTGTTGCATAAAAACTTGTGGCACCAGTGTAGAAGTTTCCTGCGCTATAAACTAGGGGGAGTACGGTGAATTAACACAATTTTGCTATATCGAATTGAACTTAAATAGAGGCGAATCCATGTACCTCGTATAACTAACTCGCTTGTGATACTGCATCTTTGGACTTTTGAATTAACTCATCCATATTTAAAGGTTTAGCTAAAAATCCGGTCACTTGCAATTTACGGGCTTCCATCACTAATTCCTTATTAGGGTCTGCGGTAATGAGTAAAAAGGGCACGTCTAAGCCATACGCTTGACAAGTTTTTAATAAGCTTAACCCGTCATAGTCAGGCATTACCTGGTCGCTAATGATAAGGCTTATGGAATCTGTCGTTTGTTGGAGTAAAAAGTCTCTAGCGAACTTGCTGCGGGTAAACGGGTACACGGTAGCATCTAACTGCGTTTCCAACGCATCGGTGATAAGGTCGAGTGTAATAGGGTCATCTTCAACTACAGCTACTGAAAACACGTTTTTCCCCTTAAAAGTTAGTAGTTATTCACTATCATACAACGACTTAGATAATGAATTAAATCAATTGAACTTGCAGATGTAAGCATAGAAGTCATACGAGAGTTTGACCACTAACCTTTGGTCGATATTTGGGCCGTTGTGGCCGTATATAGCCCTAAATGCGAAATAGTAGCTCAACAAAAAATGCCAGCATAAGCTGGCATTTTAAAATGATATTTTTTGTCTTGTTTTATATTAAGACTTAGGCGCTCGTGACGCGCGCTTACGCTCGTTTTCAGTAAGAAGCTTCTTACGAATACGGATAGACTCAGGCGTAACTTCTACTAGTTCGTCATCGTCGATGAACTCAAGCGCTTGTTCAAGTGACATCTTGATTGGTGGAACTAGAGTTTGCGCTTCATCAGTACCCGATGCACGAACGTTCGTTAGCTGCTTACCTTTAAGTGCATTTACGGTAAGGTCGTTATCACGGCTGTGAATACCGATAACCATACCTTCGTAAACTTCTACACCGTGACCGATAAATAGGCGACCACGCTCTTGAAGGTTAAACAAGGCGTTGGTTAGTGCTTTACCGTTTGCGTTAGCAATTAGAACACCGTTCTTACGCTTACCAATGATACCGCCTTTGTACGGTCCGTAGTGATCGAACGTGTGGTAAAGCAGACCAGAACCCGACGTCATTGTCATGAATTCAGTTTGGAAACCAATTAGGCCGCGGCTTGGAATAACGAAGTCGATACGTACACGACCTTTGCCATCTGGAGACATGTCTGTCATTTCAGCTTTGCGAAGGCCAAGCTGTTCCATGATAGAGCCTTGGTGCTGCTCTTCACAGTCGATAGTCAGTGTTTCGTACGGCTCCTGCGTTTCGCCATCAACTTCTTTAAGGATTACTTCTGGACGAGATACAGCAAGTTCATAACCTTCACGACGCATATTCTCGATAAGAATACCTAAGTGAAGCTCACCACGACCAGACACGCGGAATTTATCAGGATCTGGCATTTCTTCTACGCGAAGCGCAACGTTGTGTACTAGCTCGTCTTTAAGACGCTCAAGAATGTTACGTGAAGTTACGTATTTACCTTCTTTACCAGCAAATGGTGAGGTGTTTACTTGGAACGTCATGGTTACGGTAGGCTCATCAACCGTTAATGGCGGAAGCGCTTCAACAGTGTTCACATCACAAATCGTGTCGGAGATCTTAAGTTCGCCTAGACCTGTAATGGCAATAATGTCACCCGCGTGAGCAGATTCAACTTCGTGGCGAGCTAGACCAAGATAACCGTAAACTAGACCAACTTTACCATTGCGTTTTTCACCTTCAGCAGTCACCACGGTTACTTGCTGGTTAGGCTTAACAGACCCACGCTTAACACGACCAACACCGATTACGCCAACGTATGAGTTGTAATCAAGTTGAGAAATCTGCATTTGGAAAGGACCGTCGATGTCTGCATCTGGAGCAGAAACTTGTTCAACGATGGTTTCAAATAACGCCGTCATATCTTCTTTTGGCTCATCAGCGTCATGTGACGCCCAACCGTTAAGCGCTGAAGCGTATACAACTTGGAAATCAAGCTGCTCGTCCGTTGCACCTAAGTTGTCGAACAGGTCGAACACTTGGTCCATAACCCAGTCAGGACGTGCGCCTGGCTTATCAATTTTGTTGATAACAACAATAGGCTTAAGGCCTTGAGCAAACGCTTTTTGAGTTACAAAACGGGTTTGAGGCATTGGACCTTCTTGTGCATCTACAAGTAGAAGTACAGAGTCGGCCATTGACATAACGCGCTCTACTTCACCACCGAAGTCAGCGTGTCCTGGAGTATCTACAATGTTGATACGGTAGTCGTTCCAGTTAATCGCTGTGTTCTTAGCTAGGATGGTAATGCCACGTTCTTTCTCGATGTCATTCGAGTCCATTACGCGCTCTTCTTGCTCGCCTCGTGATTCAAGGGTGCCAGACTGCTGTAACAGTTTGTCTACCAAGGTGGTTTTACCGTGGTCAACGTGGGCGATGATTGCGATATTACGCAATTTACTAATATCAGTGGTATTCATGCTTATATAGAGCCTGTGTAAATCGATGCCAACTTAATTCGGGAATCGAATAAGTCTGCATTAGATTTGTTGCAAAAAAATGCAGATAGAAAAATTTGCGCGGATTGTACAGAAAAACCACGACGTTTGCGCATCTTTTTTTAATTAGAAGCAAGTTTTATCACTTTAACCCACCCAGTTTAAAAAACGACCACCTCTATTGCACCGAATTGATCAGATTCGGTGGTGATGTGCTACAAACTAATCTAGGCTAAATGACGTACAAACCAGTACAAAGCACCAAAAAGAAGCATGATTGCACATTTTTGGTGCAAAAACTATCAAAAGGAAGTGATATATGCCTGTCTATGCCGCTGAAATCGGCATGCATATAGATGGCATGATAATCGCTTTCACTTTTTCCACTGTTGGAGTGAAGCTGATCATTCCGCATTTTTACATTAAACCTGGAGGACACGATGTCAGTAGATAAGGCATTAGAGCTGATTAAAGAAAGTGAAGCGAAGTTTGTAGATTTACGTTTTACCGATACTAAAGGTAAAGAACAACACGTATCTATCCCTGCGAGCGTTGTTGATGAAGAGTTTTTCGAAGAAGGTAAAATGTTCGACGGTTCTTCAATCGCTGGCTGGAAAGGCATCAACGAATCAGACATGGTTCTTCTTCCAGACGCAGACAGCTGCGTTGTAGACCCTTTCGCAGAAGAGACTCAGGTAAACATTCGCTGTGACATCGTTGAGCCTTCAACAATGGAAGGTTACGAGCGTGACCCACGTTCTGTTGCACGTCGCGCAGAAGAATACTTGAAATCAACAGGTATTGGCGACACATGTTTCTTCGGCCCAGAGCCAGAATTTTTCCTTTTCGACGATGTTCGCTTCCACACTGACATGGCAGGCTCGTTCTACAAGATCGATTCATCAGAAGCCAAGTGGAACTCAGGTGAAGAGTTTGAAGGCGGTAACATGGCGCACCGTCCAGGCGTTAAAGGCGGTTACTTCCCAGTACCACCAGTAGACTCTGCACACGACATTCGTGCTGCTATGTGTATGGTAATGGAAGAAATGGGCCTTGTGATTGAAGCTCACCACCACGAAGTAGCCACAGCGGGTCAAAACGAAATTGCTTGCGAATTCAACACGCTAGTTAAAAAAGCGGATGAAATTCAAGTTTATAAGTATGTTGTGCACAACGTAGCACACGCATATGGCCAAACTGCGACCTTCATGCCTAAGCCACTTGTTGGTGATAACGGTTCTGGTATGCACTGCCACCAGTCTATCTCTAAAGATGGCGTAAACATCTTCGCGGGTGACAAGTACGCTGGTCTTTCTGAAGAAGCACTTTACTACATTGGCGGTATTATTAAGCACGCACGTGCAATCAACGCCTTTGCTAACGCTTCAACTAACTCATACAAGCGTCTAGTTCCTGGGTTCGAAGCGCCGGTAATGCTTGCATACTCTGCACGTAACCGTTCTGCATCAATTCGTATTCCTCACGTAACTAGCGATAAAGCGCGTCGTATTGAAGTACGTTTCCCTGACCCAACAGCTAACCCTTACCTAGCGTTCTCTGCTATGCTAATGGCTGGCCTTGACGGTATCAAAAACAAGATCCACCCTGGCGACTCGATGGATAAAGACTTATACGACCTTCCACCAGAAGAAGCGGCTGAAATCCCAACTGTTGCAAGCTCGCTAGAAATGGCACTTGAAGCACTTGATAACGACCGTGACTTCCTTAAAGCGGGTGGCGTTATGACTGACGACATGATTGATGCATACATCGACCTTAAGTCTGAAGAAGTCACTAAACTTAACATGACAACTCACCCTGTTGAGTTCGACATGTACTACAGCGTGTAATTACACCCTGTATAGCAACTTATACTAAAGCCCGCTTTGCGGGCTTTTTTTATGGCTGCTAGTTATCAACTACGTTTTCGAGCCTGATATTTACTCAACGTTTTGCTGCACTATAAGATCAATTGACTGTATCAGCGCCTACGTAATTTACTTCTGCGTGTAGTAGCTATTGCACTCTAAGCTTGTTCACACTATGTTAGTTACTAGCCCACTGTCGTCATACTTAAGGCCTTCAGTGGAAATAAGGCTAAAACTTATGACTATCGCGAACAGGTAAACCACACGTGCGAAATAAAACGGGAAAGATATTCTTCATATTATTGCTATTAACCTCGGGCAATTTACCGTTTAACGTTTATTCTGCAGCGCAAAACCAAGCCAATGACCAGCAAGCGTCAGAACGACCCGATGACGAAATAAATTCCAGCGATTCCGCGACACCGTCAAACATGCCACCAAAAATCTACAAAGTGGTGGATGAGAACGGCGTTATTACCTTTACCGATAAACCTCAGCCAAACGCAGAGCCCCTATCATTTGATGGTCAAACACAGAATGTTGTAAAGGCAGCGAAGGTTCCACCTCCCCCGCCGGCGCCCCAGAAAGCCCCAAAGCCTAAGTATAAGGTGGTAATAAAAAGTCCGGCCCCCGAAGCGACCATCCGCAACAACCTAGGTGATCTCACCATTTCAGCGGCTCAAACTGGTGCACCTAAAGCCCCAATTTACCGATTAATTTTTGACGACGCCCCAATAGCTAGCAACAGTTCTGGCATTTTTAAGCTATCCGGTATCCATCGTGGGGCACATACTTATAAAGTTGAACTAACTAACAATACGGGCAAGACTCTTGCATCGTCTCCAGTACAAACCCTGTACCTTCATCAGGCATCAGCGTTAATTAATAACTAATAGCGTGCAATCACTGCTTTGTAAGCGCACCACAGAGGTTCAGTGACAATAATTCATTGACCTCTTTCATTCGCGCAACGCATCAATGCAAGCTACAATGCACAATAATGGTGCAAAGGAGACGAGCTCGGATGCATTCAACCGAGTTAGAGACACAACAGCTAATTAATAGCCTTAATACCGCGTTAGTGATGGTGGATAATAAGCTGACTATTGTTTACGCCAACCATGCTGGCGAAGCCTTGTTTGAAACGGGCTTAAAGCAACTTATCGGGCACCCTCTTCAAGATTTTTTTCTGCCAGGCACAATAGAAACAACGCGCCTAAAAGCCGCAATAAGAAAAGGCGAAGACTTTACAGAAAATGAAATTAAATTAGCGTTCAGAGATAATCGCTATGTATCTGCCGACCTCACGGTGACGAACTTACATTTCGAAGACGGGCCTAGACTGCTTTTTGAAGTTAAAAAAATTGACCAACAAAAGCGTATCTCACGGGAAAACCTACAAAATGCACAGCATTATGCTGCTCGAGAGCTAGTGCGAGGACTGGCTCATGAAATTAAAAATCCGTTAGGCGGAATTCGTGGTGCAGCCCAGCTGTTAGAAAAAGAGCTATCAGAAGAGCATAAAGAATTTACCCGCATGATCATTGAGCAGTCTGATCGTTTGCGCAATTTGGTGGACCGTTTATTAGGGCCAAATTCACTTCCTAGATTTGAAGAAAGCAATGTACATCAAGCGTTAGAGAAAATACGTAGCTTGATGCGCTTTGACTCAGACAACCCGATTACTATTGTGCGCGATTACGACCCGAGTATCCCCCCGTTATTGCTTGATCCAGACATGATTCAACAAGCGGTTCTCAACATTGTTCGCAACAGTGTACAGGCGCTAAACGAAAGTCAAACACCACATCCAGAAATTAGGTTGGTTACACGTATTGAGCGCCAAATGACAATTCAAACCAAACGGTATGCACTTGTCGCGAAAATAAAAATTATTGATAACGGCCCAGGTATACCTCCCGAAATCAAAGACACGCTTTTCTACCCCATGGTCACAAGTAAACAAAATGGCTCTGGGCTGGGTTTGTCTATTTCACAAACCCTTATTAACCACCACGGCGGCAAAATAGATGTAGACAGCTACCCTGGTCACACTGAGTTCGTAATTTATCTACCAATAGATCGTAAGGAGACAGACGATGACGAATGAGTCTGTGTGGATTGTCGATGACGACAGTTCTATTCGTTGGGTGCTGCAAAAGGCCTTACAAGCAGCAGATATAAGCTGCTTAAGTTTTGAAAACCCTGAAGATTTATTGCTTCAACTTCAAAGCGGTCAAGCACCTGAAGTCATCATTTCAGATATTAGAATGCCACAAATGGACGGCATGACATTACTGAACGAAGTGCATACTTCGCACCCCATGCTGCCTGTTATCATTATGACGGCGCATTCGGATTTAGATAGCGCGGTTAACGCCTATCAAAAAGGCGCATTTGAATATTTGCCAAAGCCATTTGATATAGACGAGGCGGTAACGTTAACCCAGCGCGCGCTTGCTCATTCCAGAGAGCAATCCACGGTTTCCAAAGCGCAAGTCGAAGACGTGGTAACGGAAATTATTGGCGAAGCCCCTGCCATGCAGGAAGTGTTTCGTGCCATAGGTCGCCTGTCTCGCTCTTCAATCAGCGTGCTTATCAACGGTCAATCGGGTACGGGTAAAGAACTCGTCGCGCACGCTCTTCACAGGCACAGCCCCAGAGCCAGCAAACCCTTCATCGCCCTTAACATGGCCGCCATTCCAGCAGACCTTGTAGAGTCTGAGTTATTTGGCCACGAAAAAGGCGCGTTTACCGGCGCACAAGCCGCCCGCCAAGGCCGCTTTGAACAAGCCGACGGCGGTACATTATTTTTAGACGAAATTGGTGATATGCCCCTTGATGTGCAAACTCGCCTTTTGCGCGTGCTAGCCGATGGGCAGTTTTATCGCGTGGGTGGTCACCAGTCAGTAAGCGTGGACGTGCGCATCATCGCCGCCACACACCAAAACTTAGAACAAAGGGTTGCTGAAGGTAAGTTCAGGGAAGATTTATTTCACCGCCTAAATGTTATTCGCGTGCATCTTCCATCACTCAACGAACGCCGCGAAGATATTCCGCTGTTAACACGCCACTTCCTTCGCTGCGCTGCCAAAGAACTTGATGTTGAAGCCAAGAGCATATCGAAAGACGCTGAGCGCGTAATGTCGCAGCTTCCCTGGCCTGGCAACGTAAGGCAACTAGAAAACGTATGCCGCTGGCTAACGGTTATGGCAAGTGGGCAAGAGGTCCTTCCCAGCGATCTACCTCCTGAAATCCACAGCGATAGTTCGATTGAAAAACCAAGTGCAGAATCAGGTGATTGGCCAGACTTATTAGCAAGTTGGACCGACAAACAGCTGCGCGACGGCCATCACAACATCTTAAACGATGCCATGCTTACCTTTGAGCGCGTGATGCTTGAGCGCGCGCTGCAGCATACCCACGGCCATAAACAAGACGCCGCTAAGCGATTAGGTTGGGGGCGCAATACATTAACCAGAAAGCTTAAGGAGCTTGGCGTTAATTAACCATTTACTCCCTGAGCGTTTATGTACCAAGCGCTGATGCACTTAATCATTATGCATTAGCGCTTACGTACACAGCGACCGCGTATTGGGCTACTGCCCTTTGGTTAAAAGTGCCGTCATGCCCTGGTTAAACAATCTTACCCACTTCATACTGAACTGCCCTTTTGCGCTGCGGTTAATTTCAATCACTGCGTCTTTCTTAGATAGTACGTTATCTTCATTGTGCGCCCTTGGATGTGTCATTGCATCGTAGGTATCAACAATGGCAAGTAGTTTGGCGCCATCGCAGATATCGTCTTCCTTAAGGCCAAGGGGATAGCCAGTACCGTCTGTGCGCTCGTGGTGCTGCATCACAATCTTGCGTGCCATGTCCCACTGGTCCAGGTGTTCCAATAGCCGAGCACTTTTGTAAACGTGGGAGCGCATAAGATTAAACTCAATCTCACTTAACGTGTCGCCTTTGTGCAGTAGTTTCAACGGCATAAAGGCCATTCCAAAATCATGGACATAGCTGGCAACAGCAAGCTGATCTTCATCAATGGGATTTTCAGCCACATCATTTATATACATAGCCAATTTCGCAATACGATCACCTCTACCAGCCCAATAGTCTGATCGATGCTCTATCGATTGCATTAGATCGCGAAAGAACAATATATCTTGTTTTTTCTCGCTACTAATATCTTTTGGAATACCCGTAGCCGCTAAGGTTGGTGGCTTTATTTGAACACGTTGCGGGTCGTCGTCGCTGCTTACAACATCAAGTGCGGGGTTAAGTAAAAGCACTGCTTCGGTAAGGCGCTTTTCATGATCAGCGGCATTATCAGGCGTAACTCGGCTAATTGCTAAGACGAGCTGATTATGAAGGCTATCATCATAGTCGGCTTTACCATTGGCCATAACATTTTCAACGAAGGCTTTTACCCTATCCATCGTTAGCAGCACTAAGTCACTCATGGTGCTGGTATAGGCAACCTGCCCTTTGCGAAGGTAGTCTAGTAGGTCTTCAACATGCTGTAGAAGCGGGATCATAGGCGAAAAGTTAACTAACCCCAAATCGCCTTTAATGGTATGAATTGAACGGAAAAGCGCGCGCTGCAACTCGTTATCTTCAGGGCGAAGCTCTAACTCAATCAACGTTTGCTCACTTGATTCATAGAGTTCGTTAATTTCCTCCATTAGGTCAGCAAGAATATCCTCTTCTAGGTCATCTGGAGTAAATGTCTGCATATTGTTAATTACCGAGTTAGGTTCGCTTAAGCTTTCTATTATTGTAATCGGGTATCGGCAAAATTTCCTCATACTAAAGGTGATAAACACAACGACTTTTTCAACTTATGACCGAATGCATCAATAGACCTATAAAAACTCATCGGACAAGTGTACGCTGAAACTTCATCTATACTGCGCGCGTCAATTGTATTTAGGAGTTGTTTTGATCGCTTTATTCCGCATCCCCGCACTATTTATCGGATTCTTACTAATAAACATCGTGTTGCTGCTTGTTTGTATTGTAAGGCCATTTCATAAAGATAATGTGCATGCTGCAGGTAGCCTATATTCGCTAATGGCGAAAATCGTTGGGCTTAAGATTATTATTAGAAAAGATCCTGCCGTAAAAATTAACGAACCTTATGTATTTATTGCTAATCACCAAAATAGTTTTGACGTCATCACCATATGCAAAGCGGCCCTACCGGGTGTGGTAACAATAGGCAAAAAAAGCCTTAAGTGGATACCTATTTTTGGTCAAATTTACTGGCTATCGGGCAATATAATGATAGACAGAAAAAATTCAGGTAAAGCCCGAAATACGCTGGATATTGCAGCTAAACGTATTGCGAAAAAGAAGACGTCAGTGTGGTTATTTCCAGAAGGTACGCGCAGTTATGGCCGTGGAATACTGCCTTTCAAACAAGGGGCCTTCCGGTTAGCAAAAACCACTAACGAATCCGTAGTTATGGTTACTGCAAGCAACCTACATAAAAAAGTAAAATGGAATCGCTGGGATAATGGCATTGTGCTCATTGATATTGCAGCTCCTCAGCCGCTTACCGACGCGCATACCATTAAAGAATGGATGACCCATTTCAACGATGAAATGAAACAAAAGTTCGACGCGCTCAATACTCAGGTCGATGAACTGGAAAAAAGCAGGTAAACTTGCGTCAAAATTGCTAATGAGTATTTATTATGAATCAGTTCGATGAAAGAGAAGAGTGGTACGCGTTTAACCAAGAAACCATCGATGCCCTTCTAGAAGATGGCAGTCAAGCCGATGCCGACTATACCATTGAGCATCACTTCGCGAGTACCGACTTTGACGTGCTTGAAAAAGCCGCCGTCGACGCCTTCAAAGCGGGCTTTGAAGTCACTGATGCAGAAGAGTTAATGTTAGATGATGGCGAAACCATTTTTTGTTTCGATGCCGTGGTAGAAAGAAAGCTTGATATTGAAAAGCTCAATGCCGACGCTGACGCGCTGCTCAAAATTGCCGATAAGCACGACGTTACCTACGACGGCTGGGGAACCTATTTTGAACCTCGCGAAGAGGGTGAGTATGAGGAAGAGGAACATCACCTGAACGATTAACCATCTTGGGTTACACCCGATTGCTGATTAAGCGTTAAGTTAGCCTTCAGCTTTTGTTCATCTTTTTCCGTCAACAATGACAGGGTCATTATCGATTGGAAAAGGATGGACAGATGAAGAATTTACTTTGTGCACTAACCACATACCCTGCTGTGGCGGCATTGCATCTAGCACTCGTTACACCTGTGCATGCAAGTACCGAACTTGAACCACAAACTAAGACCGTTGAATCGAAAGAGTATCGTTACGATAAGCCCTTTACTCCTTCAGCTTCTCTTGAGCCTAAAACCACAGGCATTGTAGAGAGCGACGAGACAGTATCACAACGTGTTGATGAAGCCACACAACAAAGCACTCACTTAGTCAAAACCCAAACACATACGCAGCATCTCGGCGTAAATAAATCTTCTAGCGATATCGTGGTAAGCAGTATTAACGAGTTTTGGATTTATGAAAGCTGGGTAACGCTAAGTCAGGACATCGACTATGATGGCTATCATTCAACATTTTCTATCGAATTTGATGCCGATACGATTTTCACACGAGCGCCAGTGTACGCCGTACTGTATTTAGGCAAGAATGATGTCTATGAAGCCATTCACGTCACTTCAGATTTCTACATCTACTCAGAAGACTCTACCGACACTTTTACCATAGAAAGTGCGTTAGTCTCTGGCTACCCGTCGGACGAGTACGATATTTTATTAGAGCTTTATGATGCGGACACTGAAATGCTTGTCGTCTTTACCGACCCTTATGATGACAGCGCACTGGCTTACCTTCCCCTTGAAAGTGAAAACCACGAATTTGTTCAAGAGGACACGATTGTCATCGTCGAGGAACATGGCGGTACTTGGACCTTTCTAACGTTGTGCTTGCTAAGCGGCATTGCACTTATCCGTAGAGCCTCAACAGCGCGTCGTTAATAAACCGCTACAAACGCGAATGTTTTTTTAAAAAGCTGTGCCAAGACACAGCTTATGGCTATTTCTTACACTAAAGTCTATTATATAAGTTAAACCTTCTCTATCAATTAACGTTGATTCGCCAATGTACCCATAAAAACAGTACATACTGACGCTTTCAATTGGTGTAATGCTATGAGCATCGACAATGTTAACTTGTTTAATCTTCTGGAAAATACGCACATTGGCGTGGTTATTCACAATGAATCAGGTGCCGTGGAGTACGCTAACCCTGCGGCGTTGGCAATTCTTAACCTAAACATAGAGCAACTCAAAGAAAAAAGCCTGGATGTGGACGCTTGGGAGTTCATAGATATGCAAAATCGTACAGTACCGTACAGCGAACTCCCCATCTCCAAGGTATTAAACGCTGGTAGTGCTATTAATGAACAGATATTAGGTACAACCCACCATGAAACGGGCCAGATTACATGGCTTAGCGTCAATGCCTACTCAGAGAAGTATGAAGTCAATGGCAAGACCCCGTCATTTGTGGTGGTTTACTTCGTTGATATTACGAAAAAAGTGAACAACTTTTCTTATAAAGATATCGTGCAAAACGCACAGGATATGATTTTAGTCACTGAAGCAAAAAATATTGATGCTCCACTTTCTCCCAAGATATTTTATGCGAATGAAGCATTGTGCAGGCATACAGAGTATACGCTTGAGGAACTAATTGGTAAAACGCCGCGAATATTTCAAGGCACACTTACCGACAAAGAGGCGACTCAGCGCATAAGGCAAGCGCTACTTGAGCACCGACCATGTACTGAAACACTGCTTAACTACACAAAAACAGGTAAGCCGTTTTGGGTTCAAATGAATATATTTCCACTCACAAATGACTATGGCGAAGTTACCCATTTCGCGGCGGTACAGCGCGATGTTAGCGAGACGAAGTTTCAAACCGAGCAATTAGATAAGCGAAACGCAGAACTTAAAAGAATTAAAGATAATTTAGAGCAGCTCGTTAATAACCGCACTAGGGAGCTGCGCTCTGCTAACCTGAAGCTAGAGAAATTAGCTTATGTTGACGCGCTAACACACATACCGAATAGAAGAGCATTTTTAGACAGCCTTAAAAAATTCCTACATCTTGCCTGCCGAAATAAACAGGCGATTTTAGTTGGTATTGCCGATGTCGATCATTTTAAATCGATCAATGATCAATTTGGTCATGCATTCGGTGATGATGTACTCGTTACTGTTGCACAAACTCTACGAAAGCTATTTCGTCAGGAAGATTGCATAGGACGAATTGGCGGAGAGGAGTTTGCATTCTGCATGTCGCTACCTACACCTGGGGCTGCCAACCAGTTGCTTGAAAGATTTCGCGAAACGATATGTCACCTTCATACCACCCAACCAATATTAAAAGGCCGAAACGTAACCGTGAGTATTGGCGCGGTGTATACGCAAAAAACGGAAAATACAGAGATAAAAGCATTACTTAAAGCCGCAGATGATGCGCTTTATAAAGCCAAAAATAGCGGTCGAAATGCTGTTGAATGTACGCTAGATGTAGATGTTTTGGTGACGCCCAAATTAGTAAAAGAATGTAATTAAGCGTACGAAATAACAAGCCCTACCTACTTTATAGAAAGCAAAGCCCCGCAAACGCTACGGTGAACAAGCATAAATGGGGCATGCAAAAGGTTTAGAGACTGTAACTAATTTTGTGTGCTGTCATCTGAGTGAATTGAAGTGTCCACGTCTTCTACTTCTACGACAACTTTTTCAACGAGTTTGACTCGCCCGTGACTGACTAATGCCTGCCTCAACACATACTCTATTTGCGCATTTACACTGCGTAAATCGTCGGCTGCCCACCGTTCCATGGCGGCAAGCACATTTTCATTTATCCTAAGTGGATACGCTTTTTTCTTTGCCAAAACAAAAACCTTATGCGCCGCAGTACGCTGCGGTACGCCACTGTGACGCGGTAGATACAAATGTGAATTAGTAAATTGTGCCTGTGTTAATCACAGGTTGCGTTGATTTATCGCCGCACAAGACGACTAAAAGGTTGCTTATCATTGTTGCTTTGCGCTCTTCATCAAGCTCAACTACGCCCTTTTCATTCAAACGTTGAAGAGCCATTTCTACGGTTCCTACCGCCCCATCAACAATTTGTTTTCGTGCAGCAACAATAGCCGATGCCTGTTGTCGTTGTAACATTGCACTGGCTATTTCTTGTGCGTAAGCAAGGTGACTAATACGAGACTCTAGAATAGTTATGCCCGCCTTGGCTAAACGAGCCTGTATTTCTTGCTGAAGGCGTTCTGATATTTCAAGTGGATGACTGCGAAGCGCCACTTCTGCTTGTTCGTCGTCTCGCGGATCATACGGAAAACTGCTCGCCATATTTCTAATAGCCGATTCACTTTGTATTCTTACAAAGCTTTCGTAATCATCAACATCAAATACTGCTTCTGCGGTATCTGTTACTTTCCACACCACTATGGATGCAATCTCGATAGGATTACCCTGATTGTCATTCACTTTAATTTTTGCGCTTTCAAAGTTACGAATGCGAAGTGAGATATTTACTTTGCGAAAAAATGGAATAGTCCAACGTAAACCCACATCCGACACCGTACCTACATAGCTGCCGAAAAAGGTCATCACTTTGGCCTGATTTGGCTGAACCATAAAGAAACCACTCCACAAGCTAGCTACTAATAGGCTTAGCACTCCACCGGCTTCTGCATTCCCTCCCACCGCATAGAAGAACGCAGCGCTTTGCGCCAGTAACAGTACGCCAATCATCAAATATCCATTTATTGAAAACCCATTCTTTTCTTGCATAGCTCTTACCTTTGATATCATTTTGATATCTTTATAATAGAAAAAAACGAATTTGACGAACAATGAAGTGTTTCCATATGTGTCAAAATAATTTCTATTTTTAACTTTCCATCAACATTTTTTGGTAACTCTATGAAATAGATGCCAGAATAAACACAGGTCATCGTTTATTATGGACGTACGCATATGCCTGAAAAATCTAATAGCGAAAACAGCGCTTCTCCTATTCGCCGAACCCTATTGAAAGGCGGTCTTGCCTTAGGTTTAACGGCAGGCGTTACGCCATTTGCCATCGGAAAAGCGAAACCCACCTTGCGGGTAATGGGTACCCACGTAACTCTTCAAGAGACTATTCGCCAGCGCGCTATGGAAGACTTAGGCATTAACATAGCGTTCGAACCCGGAGGCAGTGCTGCCGTCCTACAAAAAGCCTCCATGATCCCAACATCATTTGATTTATATGAGCAGTGGTCTAATAGCATAAACGTATTATGGCGAGCCCGTGCCATTCAGCCAATTGAAAAAAAGCGTCTTCAATATTGGGAAGAAATTAACGATTTAAGTAAAACCGGGAAACTAACCAAAAATGCGCGCATGGGCGCAGGCGATGCGCCTCATAAAATTTTAAACGTTCAAGATGATGGCACGTTAGGCGAAAACCACACTGATGGCATAAGCTTTCTACCCTACGTTCACAATGTAGACTCTTTCGGCTACGATACGTCGAATCTCCCTACCGAACTTCAAGGTCAAAAAGAAAGCTGGGGGTGGTTACTAGACAGCCGCTACTCTGGCAAAGTAGGCATTGTAAACGACCCAACCATTGGCTTGTTCGACTTGGCGTTAGCAGCCCAAGCTAAAGGCTTCATGCAGTTTCAAGATATAGGAGCTATGACTGAATACGAGCTCGATGACTTATTTAATCTCCTTATCGAGCTAACCCAGTTAAACCACTTTAATGGCTTTTGGACATCGGTGCCCGAATCTGTAGAATTTATGAAAAGTGGTCGTGTTGCCATAGAAAGTATGTTCTCGCCCGCAGTATCTGCACTTAACGGTCAAGATACCCCCGTTACATTCGCGGCACCGAAAGAAGGGTACCGCGGCTGGCACGGCGTAATGTGTTTATCCTCGGCAACGAATGGCAGAATGAAAGATGTTGCATATGAATACATGAACTGGTGGCTTTCTGGCTGGCCAGGCGCGTTTATCGCCAGACAGGGCTACTACATCTCAAATCCACAGCGCTCTGCGAAATATTTATCACAGGCAGAGTGGAACTATTGGTACGAAGGAAAGGTTGCCTCGGAAGCGTTAAAAGGAACCGATGGCAAGATAAGCGTTAAAAAGGGAGCACAGCGAACGGGGGGCAGCTATGAATCGCGACTCAGTAACGTTGCGGTTTGGAATACGGTTATGCCAACCTATGAATATAGCTTGCAGAAGTGGTACGAGTTTATTACCGCTTAAATCTACGAAATTGGCCATTCGCTAAATAAAATAAGGTCTCGACAGCTCACATGTTATCGTCAATTCGAATACAGCTTATCACGGTATTTCTTGCTTTGATCACCTTAATATTAGTGCAAGGTTTCATTGCTAGAAAAAACCAAGAGGTGCTGAACGAGGGAATTTCTTTTGCCTCAAAAGCCGTTAACGACGTAGGTATAGTAAAAGAATTAGAGCGTGATGTGGTAGACCTTCAGCGCAACGTACTTATCTTTAAAGAAAATGCCAGCAAATCTGCAATAACGCGGTTTAGTCGGCTCATGGTTACCATTAACGCGAAACTCGATAAGCTGGCACAGGTTGATGAAACGGGCGAACTGCAAGATGGAAACTATATCCTTACGAGGATGAAAGAGCACCTTAATGCCTATCAACAAAACTTCACCCAGGTTGTCGACGCGCGCTCAGAACGAGACAACTTAGTTGCAAGGGGGACCCTTTCAGATATCACGGCGCTCGAGGCAACCCTGAACGACGCCCAAACCCAAGGAAAAGTGTCACCTGCAATGGTAGAAGAGGCAAAAATAACACTGGTTCGAGCCGAAAATGCCATGTTGAAATATATAATGAAGCCTGACATGCAGTACATAAAATCTTTCAACGAAGCTGCGGACTCACTAAAAGAATTAAACCTTTCCTCGGAACAGAAACTTACGCAAAGAATTGAACGCCTTACCGATAGAATAAAGAACGACTTTTTTAAGTTAACGCAAATAACCCAGGGGAATTTATTTCTCGTCAATGTTGTTATGGCCGGCTCTGCTAACGAGTTTCTTTATCTTAGTGGAGAACTCGCGAAAAAAGTCAGTACCGACTCTGAGGTAATAACTAAGCGAACCTATCAAACTGCCGAACAAACTCAGCGCAATGGCGAGCTTTTTTCATTTATCGCTATTTTGCTCGCACTCGCTGCCGCACTCTTTTCCACATTTCGAATTCTTGAACCCATACGCTCTATTACAGAAGTGTTCAATAAGCTTTCTAAAGGCGTTCAGATATCTAATATACCGGGAAGCAGGCGCAAGGACGAAATAGGTAAGCTTGCCAAAGCAGCGCTTGTTTTCAGCGACAAAAACCGCCAGACCGAAAAGCTCTTAGATGAATCGCGTAGCATGAACTCGCAGTTAGAGGGCTTAAATAAAGCGTTAACTGAATCAAAAATAAAAGCAGAGAAAGCGACTGCCTCAAAAAGCATATTCCTTGCGAACATGAGCCACGAAATTCGAACGCCCATGAATGGCATTATTGGGCTAATTGAACTTGCTCAGCAACAAGAGCTATCGCCCACTGTAAGGGGCTACCTTGATAAAGCGGCATACTCAGGGCAAATTCTTATTAGTGTAATTAACGACATACTGGATTTTTCCAAGATAGAGGCTGGTAAGCTGAAAATAGAAGAGGTGAGCTTCTCTTTACATTCACTGTTCGATAATTTGATAGCCGTGATTGCGCTGCGCGCAAAAGAAAAGAACTTATCGGTTCATTTTAACGTTAACCCTATGCTCCCGCCTCAGGTCATTGGTGATCCTCTGCGCATTGCACAAATCATTATGAATATTGGCAACAATGCAGTGAAATTTACCGAGCAAGGACGCATTGAAATAGCCTTCGACGGGACGCTGAATGAAAAAGGCAACCGCCTTAACCTTACTATGCGTATTACCGACTCGGGTATCGGCATGAGTAAGTCTCAGTTAGACAAGATTTTCAAACCTTTCACTCAGGCTGATGGCTCTACCAACAGAAAATACGGCGGAACCGGTTTAGGGCTTGCGATTGTAAGTCAATTAACTGAACTGATGAACGGCCGAATTGATGCGTCATCGACAATGGGCAAAGGCAGCACCTTCGAGGTAAACCTTCCGCTTAGAGCATTTAAAAACCAGCCTGGCGTATTAGAACAAACGCCTCAACTTCCTGTTGGTAGCGTGTATGTGACTGATGCGCCCTTACTGCCCACCTCTTATTGTACGCAAATTCAGCTTTCGAGCGAGAATGTACTGACGCTTGAAGAGGCGCAAAACACTCCTTCTTTACCCGACTATATTATTGTGGATATCCATGAGTTTAGTGCCTTTAGACAGAACATTAGCTGGCTAAACAGTCTACTCGACACAGGTAAATCTGTGGGGCTTGTCATGGAAAGTGCAGGTAGCGCATTACAAGCTAAATACGATACGCTTTGGAAAGGCCCGTTAATCATGCATCCTTTTACGCCTGCGCAGTTTGAGCGCTTTGTGAACCAGGTTATCTCTAAAGATTCGAATTACGAGGGCCAACACTTTAATGAGGAAGCTGAAGAAACCCCACTTGAAGGCCACATATTGCTAGTAGAGGACAATAATATTAACCAACTCGTTACGGGTGAAATGCTTACTAACCTAGGGCTTACTTTTGACATTGCCGAAGACGGGAAGCAAGCGGTACAAAAACTAGAAAACGCACCTCAATACGACCTCGTGCTAATGGACGTACAAATGCCGGTAATGGACGGATATGAAGCGACCCGTCAACTTCGAGAGAGAGGCTTTACTGATGTTCCGATTATTGGCCTATCAGCAAATGCCATGAAAGAAGACCGGCAAAGTGCTATGGATGCCGGTATGAACGACTACTTAACAAAGCCGATTAAGCAGAAATCGTTAATTGGCATGCTCAGGCGATACCTTGTGAAGACGGAAAGGTAGGTATTCACCGCTATTTTATGCAACATCGTTAAATAGCGAACTAAACGTTGTGCTGCTTTTTTTTTCAGCAGCTAGGAAAATAACAAAGCAAAAAAAGGTTGCCTTGGTTGGCAACCTTTTTCGCGTTTACTTCACTGTAATGGCTTACAGCGCTTTTATGGTGTCGAACTGCTCTTTAAGTTTGGCTAGGGCTTTTTCGCCCTCTTCTAACTTACCGCGTTCTTTTTCAATAACCGCTTCTGGCGCATTACTTACGAACTTCTCGTTACCTAATTTGCCACGAGTGCGAGAGACATCTTTCTCGATTTTCTCCATGGCTTTAGTAATACGAGCAAGCTCTGCGTCTTTGTCGATAAGCCCTGCCATTGGGATAAGAATTTCCATCTCGCCCACAAGCGCTGTCGCGCTGGCTGGTGCTTCTTCACCGTCTTTCAAAATAGTTACGGTTTCAAGTTTAGAAAGCTTATCTAGGAACGCTTTAGCTGCATCCAGACGTCGAGCGTCTTCGTCGCTTACATTTTTAAGCAGCGCGTTAAGCGGTTTGTTTGGCGAGATGTCCATTTCACCGCGGATATTACGAATACCTACGATAAACTTCTTCACCCACTCGATATCAGCAAGCACTTTATCGTCTTGTTTTGCAGCATCAACCTCAGGGAATGCCTGAACCATAATGCTTGCGCCCTCTTCCACCTTAAGCGCACTTTGTGGCACAACGCGCTGCCAAATAGTGTCGGTGATAAATGGCATTAGCGGGTGCAACAAGCGAAGCAGGCTTTCAAGCACGTTGATAAGCGTATGACGTGTACCGCGCTTTTCAGCGTCGGTGCTGGCATCGTTGCTAAGCACAGGCTTAGTCAGCTCTAAGTACCAGTCGCAGAACTGGTTCCAGGTGAACTCGTAAACCGTTTGCGCAGCAATGTCGAAGCGGTAGTCTTCAAGGGCCTTTTCAAACTCAACCAGGGTTTGTTGGAACTTCGCCCAAATCCAGCGATCGGCCATGCTAAGTACCATTTCGCCACCGTCACGACCTGTGTCGTGCTCTTCTGTGTTCATCAATACGAAACGCGATGCATTCCAAATTTTGTTACAGAAGTTGCGGTAGCCTTCAACACGGGCCATATCAAAGTTGATGTCGCGGCTGGTTGACGCCATAGCAGCAAAGGTAAAGCGAAGTGCGTCTGTACCGTAAGCCTGAATACCGTCAGGGAACTGCTTACGCGTGCGCTTGGCAATCTTTTCAGCCAGCTGCGGCTGCATCATGCCTGCGGTACGCTTAGTCACTAGCGACTCAATATCAATACCATCAATCAAATCGATGGGGTCAAGCACGTTGCCCTTTGACTTTGACATTTTATCGCCGTTCTCATCGCGAATAAGACCAGTAATGTAGATGTCTTTAAACGGAATTTTGCCGGTGAACTTCTTGGTCATCATGATCATTCTGGCAACCCAGAAGAAGATGATGTCAAAGCCAGTTACTAGCACTGAAGATGGCACAAAGGTTTCAAGATCTGGCGTTTCTTCTGGCCAACCCATGGTCGCAAACGGCCATAGTGCACTTGAGAACCAGGTATCTAGTACATCGTCGTCTTGTGAAAGTGTTACGTCACTGCCAAGGCCGTGTTTTTCACGTACTTCTTCTTCGGTGCGGCCAACAAAAACCTTGCCGTTTTCGTCGTACCACGCTGGAATGCGGTGTCCCCACCACAGCTGACGTGAAATACACCAGTCTTGGATGTTGTGCATCCACTGGTAGTAAGTCTTGTTCCAGTTCTCTGGCACAAAACGAATTTCGCCGCTTTCAACCGCTTCAATTGCAGGTTTAGCAAGAGACTCAACGGCTACATACCACTGGTCAGTTAGGTAGGGTTCAATTACCGCACCTGTTCTGTCGCCACGTGGAACTTTAAGCTTGTGCGGCTCAATCTTAACCAATGCGCCTTGTGCGTCTAAATCAGCCACAATTTGCTTACGGGCGTCGAAGCGATCTAAACCGCGATACGCTTCTGGCGCTTCGTCGTTAATTTTCGCATCGTCGGTAAGAATGTTGATCATAGGCAAGTTATGACGCTTACCCATATCGTAGTCGTTGAAGTCGTGAGCAGGCGTAATTTTAACGCAGCCTGTACCGAATTCTTGATCGACATAATCATCGGCGATAACCGGAATTAAACGGCCAGTAATCGGTAGCTTAATTTCTTTGCCGATAAAGCCTTGATAACGCTCGTCATCGGGGTGAACCGCAACCGCTGTATCACCTAGCATGGTTTCAGGGCGCGTTGTCGCAACCACTAGCTCACCGCTACCATCTGCAAGAGGGTAGCGCATGTGCCACATGTGGCCGTCTTCCTCTTCGTTCAGTACTTCTAGGTCTGATACCGCCGTGTGAAGCACTGGGTCCCAGTTAACCAAACGCTTGCCGCGATAAATAAGGCCTTCTTCGTGTAGTTTCACGAACACTTCGGTTACGGCTTTAGATAGGTCTTCATCCATGGTGAACACTTCACGAGACCAGTCAGGTGAGGTACCTAGCCGGCGCATTTGGCCGGTGATCGTACCGCCGCTGTGCTCTTTCCATTCCCACACTTTCTTGATGAAGTCTTCGCGACCTAAGTCGTGGCGCGTCTTGCCCTCAGCGTTAAGTTGGCGTTCTACCACCATTTGAGTAGCAATACCGGCGTGGTCAGTACCCACTTGCCATAGCGTATTATCGCCCTTCATGCGGTGATAACGGGTTAAGGCATCCATAATGGTTTGCTGAAAACCATGGCCCATGTGAAGGCTACCGGTAACGTTCGGCGGCGGAAGCAAAATACAATAAGGGTCGCCGCTGCCTGAAGCTTTAAATAAACCCGCCTCTTCCCATGACTTGTAGCATTGCTGCTCGATGGACTGCGGTTCGAAGGTTTTATCCATTACACACTCTCAAATTGAAGCTAAACGCGAATGAGTTATGCAGATTTAAACTGCATGTTGCATCCAGCTTGCTGATAGTTTTTGTATCTTACCCGCGCGGCCTGTTTGGCGTTCTCATCCACGGGTACAAAATCGATGATTTGACGATGTTGATTAGGTGAAGGCACCATACCGGAGCCCACATTCACCACCATTTGTCGTCTGGCTACCTGCTGCGGTTGCCAACAAATCTCTACCGGCGTGCCCGAATGCGGCCCTTCACCATAAAGGTTGTGAGGCACAAAGCGGTCAGCCGGCAGCTGCCACAACAATTCATCAACTTCTTCAGCTTGCGCCTGTGTATCACACAGCACGCTAATTTTTTGCTTGTTGGCAAACGCTGACGCAATGACTTCACTGGCGCGGCCAGCCACGCCATTGTCGCTATCAGTGAGTTGATAAAATATCACTTGTGGCATGGATGATTAATCCTCTAACTTGATATCAGCGCGGTTCATTAAGAACTGAGACAGCATAGGCACTGGACGGCCTGTAGCGCCTTTGTTCTTACCACTGCGCCATGCCGTACCGGCAATATCAAGGTGCGCCCAGTTATACTTCTTAGTGAAGCGCGACAAGTAGCAACCGGCGGTGATTGAGCCCGCTGGGCGGCCACCTAGGTTGGTCATGTCGGCAAACGGGCTTTCAAGCTGCTCTTGATAGTCGTCCCATAGCGGTAAACGCCATGCGCGATCTGAGCTTTGCTCTGACGCATTTAATAGCTCGTGAGCAAGCGGATTGTGCGTGCTCATCACGGCTGTTGCATGGTGACCAAGAGCAATAATGGCCGCGCCAGTTAGTGTGGCTACGTCAATCACTAGCTCTGGGTCGAAGCGCTCTACGTAGGTTAGCGCATCGCACAATACCAAACGACCTTCCGCATCAGTGTTTAGCACTTCAACGGTTTGACCCGACATGGTAGTTAGAATGTCACCCGGACGGTACGCTTTGCCATCTGGCATGTTTTCACAGCCTGCTAATACGCCAATAACGTTAATTGGCAGGTTAAGCGCCGCGATAGTGTGCATAGTACCTAGCACACCTGCCGCACCACCCATGTCGTACTTCATTTCATCCATGGCTTCGCCAGGCTTTATTGAAATACCGCCCGAATCAAACGTAAGGCCTTTACCTACAAGTACAATTGGCGCTTGATCAGCAGGACCACCGCGATGATGCATAATACTCATCATGCTTTCGTTGTCTGAACCACGACCAACAGCTAAATACGCTTGCATACCAAGCTCGGCCATTTGGGTTTCATCCACCACTTCAGCGGTTACGCTATCGTATTGGCTAGCCAGTTCTTGCGCTTGCTGCCACAGGTACGCTGGGTTACAGATATTTGGCGGCATGTTCGCCACGTCTTTGGTTACTTTGGCACCACGAGCAACGGCCAGGCCATGCTCAACGGCACGTTCACCCACGGTAAGTTCACGACGAGTAGGCACGTTAAATACAATTTTACGCAGCGGGCGACGTGGTTCACCTTTTTTCGTTTTAAGCTGCATAAAGGTGTAAAGCGTGTCTTCAGTTGCTTCTACCGCTTGGCGCACTTTCCAATAGGTATCGCGACCTTTAACGTGAAGCTCGGTTAAGAAGCACACCGCTTCCATTGACCCTGTTTCGTTCAAAGTTTGGATAGTTTTCGCGATAATGTTTTTGTACTGGCGCTCGTCTAATTCGCGCTCTTTACCACAACCGACTAAAAGCACGCGTTCGCTGAGTACGTTCGGTACATTGTGTAGCAACAACATTTGGCCCGCTTTACCTTCTAAGTCGCCGCGGCGCAACAAGTTGCTGATATAACCTTCACTGATTTCGTCTAGTTGTTCTGCCACTGCCGTAAGGCGGCGCGGCTCAAAGACGCCCACAACAATACATGCACTGCGTTGCTTTTCTGGACTGCCACTTTTTACACTAAACTCCACGATATCACCTCGCTTTTCGTCGTTTATAGTTTGCACGATGACTAAAAAATCACGTAACGTTTCGCGCTGCTTTATGTTTTAATACGCAGCATAACTTTTTAGTTCGCTGCAATTTACGCTAACACCTATTGAATATAGGTTAAATTTGCGTCAAAACACCATGCAAACGGTTTATGATTGCAGGCAAAACTTGTAAAAACGGTAAGTTTAAACAAAATTGTGCTTTCTTTCACTAAAATTCCTAATTTTCCGGAAGGGCTGAGATGCTGATATTCCGCTATTTACTTAAGGAAACGCTGAAATCTCAGTTAGCGATTTTCTTTATCCTAATGGCCATTTTTGTCACCCTAAGATTTGTGCGCGTTTTAGGCGACGCATCAGACGGTGATATCCCTGCTGGCCTAGTACTTGGATTCCTAGGCTTATACGCCCCTATTCTCTCATCATTGGTACTGCCCATCAGCGCTTATTTGGGGATCATGTTGGCGCACGGTAGGCTGTATGTAGACAGTGAAATGACCGTGATGCGCGCCTGTGGCATTAGCGAATGGTATGTCACGCGAGTGATGCTGTTTTTGTCGCTACTTATTATGATTGTGACAGGCGCTATTACCCTGTACTTCGCGCCACTGGCTGCCGAGAACGAATATCAACTGCGTGAAAAAGCCCGTAACGAAGCGGGTATCTCCGCGCTTATGCCGGGTCGCTTCCAGCAAACGGGTAACGAAAAAGCGGTTATCTTTGTCCACGATGTAGACAAGAACGACAAGCTTCAACGGGTGTTTCTATCGCAAAATCAAACCAGCGATAGCGAAGGTGATGTGCGCGTAGTCTACGCCCAAACCGGCGAAGTGGCGAGCAACCCCGATGGCACCCGAAACCTTGTTTTGAAGCAAGGCGTGCAGTACGAGGGTAAACAATCTGAAAAGGCCTACCGCAAAGTTGAATTTGATGAATACCAAATTCAGATTGCCGATAAGCCTGCTGATGAAACCCGTCGTAAGGTAAGCGTGCTGCCCACCAGCGAACTGTGGGAAGACGACAGTATTGAAGCCAGAGCAGAGCTTCAATGGCGAATTGCTATTCCGCTGTCGATTCCATTTTTAATACTTATTGCGGTACCACTTAGCGCCGTCGACCCTCGACAGGGGCGATTTGGCAAGATGTTCCCCGCCATTTTGTTGTACCTAGGCTATTTCTTACTGTTGTTGGCCAGCAGACGTGTATTGGAAGACGGAAAGATGCCGCCCCAACTGGGACTGTGGTGGGTACATACCATTATGTTGATTATAGGCATTACGCTTATCGTGCGAGATAGAAAAACTGGCACGCAGTTACGCGCATGGATATTGGGGAAAAAATAAATGTTTAAGATCCTCGATTTATACATCGCTCGAACGTTATTAGGTACGATCACTGTCACGCTAAGCGTACTTATTGGCTTAAGCGCGTTAATCAAGTTCGTTGAACAGCTGCGTAAAATTGGTGAAGGCGATTACGACATGCTCGCCGCCTTTATCTACGTGTTATTAAGCCTTCCGCGAGACCTAGAACAATTCTTTCCCATGGCGACGTTGCTTGGCGGCCTTATTGGCATGGGCGTCTTGGCCAGCAATAGCGAACTGGTGGTAATGCAGGCTGCGGGCATGAGCCGCTGGAACATCATTAACTCGGCCATGAAGTCTACCCTTGTCATGATTTTAGCGGTCATGGCGGTGGGCGAATGGGTCACGCCGTTCAGTGAGACCAAAGCTAAACAACTACGCACTGAAGCGATTTCTGGGGGCAGTTTATTTTCATCCGACAAGCTTGTTTGGGCCAAAGACGGCGATAGGTTTGTGAGTATTGGTCAGGTTATCAGCCAAGACTCCCTTAAAGACGTGAGCATTTTTAACTTTAATTCAGACCTGTCACTACAAAGCATTACCTATGCAAAAAACAGCACATATGATGGCGATGGCTGGTGGTTAAGCAACGTAGAAGTCACACAGTTTACGGAAACGCAAGTCTCGGTTGATGACACCGACCGTATGCGCTGGAACTCAACGCTAACCCCAGATAAGTTAGGCATTGTAGCGGTTAAACCCGAGGCCTTATCCATTACTGGCCTGCTTGATTACGTAAATTACTTAGACAATAACGACCAAGACCCGTCTCGCTATGAATTGGCACTATGGCGAAAAATATTCCAGCCTATTTCAGTGGGCGTGATGTTGTTGATGGCGCTTTCGTTTATCTTCGGGCCGTTACGCAGCGTAACTATGGGAGCGCGCGTGATCATGGGCGTACTCACAGGCTTTGGTTTCTTTATTCTAAACGAGGTTTTCGGCCCAGTAAGTTTGGTTTACCAATTGCCGCCCTTCCTTGGCGCATTGCTACCAAGCCTGCTGTTTGCTGCTGTCGCCGGTGTGATGCTTAGACGTTGATAAAGCTATCGGCGCTCGGCTAGTTAAACGGTCAAGTCCTATAAAAAGAGGCATGTTGACGCCTCTTTTTTTATGACTTTTTAGCATCCTTTAATGCTTACAATGCGTTATCACCAGCTCTTATGGTCGTTCGCTTCTTTAGTCAGCTTCAACACTTCTGTTTGTGCCAAGCGGTCTTGCAGCGATTGCTTGTTCTTGTAATCAAACAAAACAAGCAAAGTCCCTAGGCCGCCCAACGACGCAACAAGGCGTATGAACAAACGTGGCCAGGACATTGGCTCTTCTACGGTGCTGTAAATACGTAAACGCCATGCACGCATGCCCAGCGTTTGCCCGCCTCTTCGCCAAAACCACAAGAAGAAACCCGCTATCCATAAACCTACCCAGGTCTGAATAAGCAATTTATAGCCTGAAGAAGCTTGAATTAAGTCGGCAGGTTCAGCATAACCTTGCAGATCAAGCGCACCATTTTTCAACATAACAACCAAGGTTATTATCATCACCATAGCCGCACACATTCCAACAGCTGTGGCCACTAGCGTATCGTAAATCATTGCCAATAAGCGTCTAACGAATCCAGCTCGCTGAAGCGCCGAGCTATCCGATCCCGCGCTGTTTGTGCTTAACTCATCCTTACTCTTTGGGCGGTTAGATGAGGAGGAGTTCTTCTTAGCTTTTTTATCGTGACGCGCCACAGGTTTCTCTTTACTTCAATAAATGACAATGCGTATTTTGACACAAGCCGCAGATAGCTTAAACAATATAAATGACACTTACTGGCTTTTAATAAAGTTGCAACTACCCGGTTTGCCCCAAGAAAATTTACTGCTTTTTGCATCTAAGTGTCATTGTTAAGCGTTATTACAATTACAAATGGATGACAGAAGTAGATTGCGGTGACGAATATAACTCTAGTAAAAACACTTATAGCAAGTTCAATTGCATTTAGCATTTCCCCTGCATTGGCACTAGATGACCTAGAAGGCGATATCGAGCACATTAGAGTGCGTGGTGATGCTTCCATTAAGGACGGAGAGTTTATTTCCGCTTCACAGGGATGGGTTTCAGGCGATACGCTTATCGAACGGCCAATGCTTCGCGCTGGTGAGATACTTGAGTTTATACCCGGCATGATGGTGACTCAGCACAGCGGTTCGGGAAAGGCCAATCAGTATTTCCTTCGCGGGTTTAATCTCGATCACGGAACCGACTTTACCGTAAGCGTAGACGGTATGCCTGTGAATATGCGAAGCCACGGTCACGGGCAGGGTTATAGCGACCTAAACTTCATCATTCCAGAATTTATAGACAACCTTAGCTACTTTAAAGGCACGTATTACGCCAACATTGGTGACTTTTCCAGCGCTGGCGGCGCGTTCTTCAACTTGCGAGACTCTCTTGAACAGAACCTGCTCTTTTTAGGCTTAGGTGAATATGGGTTCAAGCGCGCCGTTGCTTTGAATCAGTTTAACGCTGGTGAGAGTCGCGTTGTTACTGCTCTAGAGTATCAAAGCTATGATGGCCCTTGGACTGACATTGATGAAGATGTAAAAAAGAAAAACGCACATATCCGTTATATTACGCCCTTGCTAGACGGCCAACTCACAGTAACAGGCATGGCTTACGACAACAGCTGGAATGGCGCTGATCAAGTTCCTGAGCGCGCTATTCAAAGCGGCTTAATAGACCGGCTTGGCTCTATCGACACTCAAGTTGGCGGTGAATCCTCTCGCTATAGTTTATCTGCAAACTACACCAGCGACACTTGGAACGCCTCGTTTTATGCTATCGATACCGACCTCAGCCTTTTTTCAAACTTCACTTACTTTTTAGATAACCCTGCTCTAGGCGATCAATTTGAGCAAGCTGACGACAGGCAAATTTATGGTGGCGAACTATTTACCACCCTCCCCCTCGCTATTACCGAAGGCAGTAGCCTGACCTTAGGCGGCCAGTGGCGTTTTGATGATATTGATAACGTAGGCTTGTACCGCACGCAAAACCTTCAGCGTTTTGGCACGATTCGAGAAGATGCCATAGAAAGCAACAGCTATGCGTTATTTGCTCAGTCAAACATTGTATTAAGTGATGCACTTAGTCTGTCATTAGGTGGTCGTTATGACTACTTAGATGTAAACGTCAATAGCGATGTAAACGCAAACAGCGGTAGTGCTGACGATGGTATTTTTACGTTAAAAGCAGGCCTGAAATACTTGTTGTCTGAACAGCTCACCGCGTTTGCCAATATCGGTCAGGGCTACCACTCAAACGACGCTCGGGGTGCGACTATTACCGTAGATCCGGTAAGTGGGGATGCAACCGAACCTTCACCGCTATTAGTAAAGTCTCTTGGTTATGAAGCCGGAGTCAATTTTACCGATAACAAAACTTATAACGTATCAGCTGCATTGTGGCGACTAGAACTAGACAGTGAGCTGGTTTACGTCGGCGACGCAGGTTTTACCGAGGCGAGCCGCCCATCGGAAAGACACGGCATTGAAGTAAGTGCCTACTATTGGATTAGTCACCATGTTACAACTGATATTGAAGCCGCATGGACAAAAGCGAGGTTTAGCGACAGCGTAGAAGGCGAAGGCCGCCATATTGACGGTACAGTTCCGGGCGTTGTGAGCGCGGGCCTGACGTATTTTCAAAACAGCAACCAGCTTGGGTTTAGCTATACGCTGCGAGGTCGTTATTTAAGTTCTCGCACCGTTGAAAGCTTCGATAAAATTTCACCGCCATCAACGTTTTTAATGAATGCACAGGTCGCTTATCGTCAGCCTGAGTGGGACCTAACTTTAGAAGTGCTGAATGCCTTAGACAGTGACGACCATGACATCGACTACTTTTACGCATCAAGGCTGCCGGGCGAGCCAGACGAAGGCGTGGAAGATTTGCATTACCACCCTGTCGAACCAAGAAATGTTCGACTTACTTTTACCCTGAAATACTAACCAGATAATAGTATTCAATAGCCATAGCGGTGCTGGCACTCTCGAGTACCGTTATTTTTTATGTGATTGTTCAAAAAGAGTGCTAGTTTAAATACTTAGAGGCAAATATCTGTGTTAACAGCACGTCTCTTTGTGAAGACAGCCGTAACAATAAAAGGTAGGAGCAACGATGGAACATGAAACTTTGTTCCCTCTGCTGTGTAAAACGGCAGACGGCGACAAAAAAGCCTTCGCAGAGCTTTATAAGATAACCAGTCCGCAGCTTTATGCGGTTGCTTTAAAGCTGTTAAAGCGACCCGAGCTTGCCGATGAGGCCACACAAGATGCCTATATTAAAATCTGGCATAACGCAGGAAATTACCAGCGTGGAAAAGGCACAGTACTTACGTGGATGGTAAGCATTGCACGCTATCGCGCACTAGATTTAATTCGCTATCACAATGTGAGAAACGAAGTTGAGCTTCACGATGACGCGCCATCGGGCGTTGAAGCCACTCAAGCTGTTAAGCTAGGTGCTGAACAAGCAAAATTAGCGACCTGTTTAGATGAACTTGAGGGCCCCCAACGTCAAGCTATTCACTTGGCTTACGTGAATGGCATGTCGCATCAAGAAGTGGTGAATCACTTAGCATCACCACTTGGTACAATTAAAAGCTGGATAAGACGAGGCTTGCAAAGTTTGCAGAGGTGCCTATCACTATGAATTATTTGAAAGAAGAACGACTTAATGCACTAGCAGCGGAATACGTTGTTGGCACCCTTCGCGGTAAAGCGCGCACACGCTATCAAAAGTTGATGATGCAATACCAAGCGGTGAGCGATGCTACAGCACAGTGGGAGCAATATTTAACCGGCTTTGCAGAAACCCTTCCTCCGGTTACACCACCTGCCAATGTATGGGAGAGCATTCAAATAAAGCTTGGACACAAAGCGGCTAACGACGCTGGTATCGCTACTGGTGTAAATACGCCGAGTGATTCGGGTCAGGTGCTCGACTTTGAGAAAGAAAAACAAAAACGCTGGAAAAATCTATCGTTTCTTTCTACCGCTGCCACATTGGTGTTGGCAGTATTGCTTTTTGTTATGCAGCCTATACCTGCACCAGAGGTATCGCATATTGCCGTGGTCAACAATGCGGACAATACGCCTTTGTGGGTGATAGAGGTCTCTGACGAAACTATGAACGTAAAAGTGACAGACGCCTTTGTTGCACTTGCAGATAAAGATTATGAACTGTGGATGGTGCCAGCAAACGGTGAAGCCCCAATTTCGCTAGGCCTTATGCCTGAAGCTAATGGTGATACAAGAGTGACACCAGATATATTGCTTAGCCAAAGCATTGCAGCACTGGCCGTTAGCCTAGAGGCGCCAGGTGGCTCGGTAACGGGAGCTCCTACAGAAGTGCTTTATATCGCGCCTATTGTTTCAGTATAATTTTCAAGAAAAATCTTACACTTATAAAGGCCACGCAATGTGGCCTTTCTTGCTTTTAACCTTTTATAAAAACTTTTCTCTATTTTTTTAAACATTTTTGCATCCAATCTAAAACCTCGGTCGTTTGGTCTTTTGAACTCATAAAAAACAGAGAGACCCAACATGATTCAATTCAAACGCAAAACTTTGTCTGTAGCCGTCGCTGTGACTTGTGCTGCCATTACCGCTGGTGCTATGGCTTCTAGTCACAGAGAAGCGCCTAATATCACGCGCCACCCAGCACTGGACAGCACTGACTTCTATGCTTTTAATAGCTACGAAGAAGGCCGTGAAGGTTACGTAACCTTCATCGCAAATTATATTCCACTACAAGATGCCTACGGCGGCCCTAACTATTTTGCTATGGACCCTAACGCACATTACGCCATCCATATAGATAGCGACGGTGATGCGGTTGAAGATATCAGCTTTGTTTTTAACTTTAACAATACGCTTGCTGCTGACAATGAAGGTATTGCGCTACCGGTTGGCCCAGAAGGCGAGCAAAAAATGGTGAAAGTACCGCTTAAAAACGTAGGGAGTATTAGCGCTGATGATTCAAGCGCTGCAAATTTCTCTGAAATGTATAGCCTGACGATGGTTAGTGGCGATATGCAAACAGGCACACGCACCACGTTAACGCCAGCTATGGGCGATATGTTTAAAAAGCCGCTAGATTATATCGGTAACAAAACCTTCACGAGCGAAGCTGAATACGCCCGCTATGCCGAGAGCTTTATTTATTCATTCAACATTCCAGGTTGTGACGACATGGCTAAGGTGTTTGTTGGACAACGTAAAGACCCCTTCGTAGTTAACTTGGGTAAAACATTCGACCTTGTGAACTATGTACCTGTTGAAGGTGATAGCTCGCCTGGTGCTGGTGATGGCGAAGGGTTCCCGGGCGGTATTACACAAAGCCCGATGAACGATGATTTGGGTGACAAAAACGTGACCGCGCTTTCTATTGAAGTGCCCTCAGCGTGTGTAACTGGTGAAGGCAATGGCGTTATCGGCAGCTGGACAACAGCAAGCTTACCACAAGCGCGCATACTTAACCCAGATGCCACCTTTGAAAAGCCTGAAACGAATGGCGGTGCCATGACGCAAGTGTCTCGTTTAGGTAACCCACTGGTTAACGAACTCGTTATTGGCATTGGCGATAAAGACAAGTTCTCTACATCTCACCCAAGTGCTGACGGTCAGTTTGCTGATTATGTCACTCACCCTTCACTACCTGAATTGCTAAACATTCTGTTCAAAGATGCGGTGAATACTACGTTAGGTACTGATATCGAAACCCTTGCACCCACTAACTTCCCGCGTATGGACTTGGTTACTGCGTTTTTAACGGGCTTCCCGGGTGTGAACCAACAAGCTACCGTAACTGCGTCTGAAATGCTTCGTCTAAATACAGGTATTCCAGCAACGCCCGCTGAATCACAGTCTACATTTGGTGTAGCAGGTGATGACTTGGCTGGCTTCCCTAACGGTCGTCGTCCAGGTGATGACGTGGTAGATATCGCACTTCGCGTAGTGATGGGCCGCTTATGCTACCCCATTCCGGTTGCAGGTGAAGATACAGACCTAGGGCTTTATGCCCCCGAAGATGCAAGTGTAGGTAACGTACCTTTCACTGATGGCGCACCTGTGGATGCAAGTATGATTGACAATTCATTCCCGTACCTTAAAACACCGCTTGCGGGTTCTGAATAGGGAGTACCATTATGCCCATTACAACGAGTTTTTTGAAAAATAGTGCTGATCAACGCCATTCAGTTAACCAAAGACACACACATCGATTGTGGATAGTTTCATCGTTGGTTCTTGCACTATCGGGCTGCTTTGATAGCGACGATGATGACGACTATCAAGCACCTGAAGAGAATGTAGCACCAGTAGCCGTTGATGAAATGTTGACGACTCAGGCTGATATTGCTTTTGACGGAACCTTAACGGCGACGGATGAAGACGGCGACCCGCTAACGTTTGGCTTAGGAGAAAATGGCAGCTTAGGCAACGCCGAAGTGAATGCTGACGGTAGCTTTACGTACACGCCTAATGCTCAGGTAACAGGTAGCGACAGCTTTACCTTTACCGTTTCTGATGGTGTAAACCCTGAGGTTACAGCTACAGTTTCTGTAACTATAGAAGCACAGCAAGTGTCGTTCTCAAGCTATACCCGAGACGCCTTTAACCAAGCGCCGACCGATGAACCTTTACCGATAAACGGCAGAGAGTTCACCCAAGATGCTGACGATTCTACATTCGATGACTTGTTGATTGATCAATAACAAGTACCGAATGTGTGGCATTCGCTAGCGGGTTACCAATAGCGAAGAACCCGTGTCAACCGTGAAGCCAGGGACGGCTTTTTTAAGGGAAACATTAATGAAGTTTATTAACACGTTTACTTTACGCTTTCTTATTGCTGGCTTAGGGCTCATTTTACCGTCTGCAGGAAGTTACGCTAGCTCGCAAGATGAAGCCATGAGCTACGACACCGTTATTGCCACTTGGCAGCCGCGACATGAATCGATTGCGCACTTAAATGAAGCTGAAAAAATACTTACCTCAAGCCGATACTTAACGGCGGGTGGAGATGAAAGAGAACGCGTGACGCGTTTTACAAATAGGCTACGCAACAATTTCGACACATTGAACGCAGGCCAAAAAGAGCGCCTTATTATTCTAGAAGCCCGGCTTCTTCAAGGTGTACACAAGTTTGAGCAAGCCAAACAACACTTATCTCAAATAACACATTATCGCTCTCCTGCCGCGCAGTTGCTGCTGGCAGACATTAATATTCAACAGGGCAATACCGAACAAGCAAAGCACTATTGCGAACAGCTAGTGGGTCAAACCAGTTTTTTAATTGCCTTTACCTGCATGGTAAATGCCGATTTCTCGGAAAATAAAGACGCGAAGTTGCTCGAAAAACTCAACGCTTTCGAGACATACACAAGCGCAGCTATACCTAATGAAAAACAGTGGTTTTATGAAGTACTGGCAGACATGTCACTTCAACTCGGTAACGCCGAAGAGGCCATTCGCTACCTAAATCAAACGGCGTTTAACGCCCTCCCAATCAGCGCATTACTGGTTTGGGCTGAAGCTCATTTTAAGCTAGGCGAGTTTGACACCATTACGAACACTTTAGCGGCAGCAGTTTCTGATATATCAACGGTGGATGATGGTTTACTTTTAAAGTGGGCTAAGGCAGAACGTGCTCAAGGCATTACGTCTTCAAACGTGCAATCTCGCTTAGCGAAAAATATGGAAATACGCGTATGGCGCGAAGATAGTTCCCATGCTGCACAGGTCGCCACCTACTTCTTAGAGGTGCAACCTAACTACGCACTCGCCTTAAAATTTGCCAAGCTTAACTGGGAATACGCACAAACAAACAACGACAAACAATTGCTTGAACGCGCCCAAAAGGCAGTGGATGCCTAATCCAACTAACTATTTCAGTGACCGAACCATGATTAGACTTATCGCATTTTTCATTCTTACCGCTCTTAGCTTTCAAACGGTTTCTCATGAGTTAAGTAACGGTTACTTAACGCTTAAAAGCGTGTCTGAAGATACACTTTCAGGGGAGCTTTTGTTAAAGCCTGAAGACATCGGCCGTGTTGCAGGCTTAGACGTTAATAATGACGGGAGTTTGACATGGGGCGAGGTCAACAGAAACCATAATCTGGCAAGTCGCTATATTCAGAATAACGTCAAGGTAAGCAATAGTGGCACTTACTGCGCCATAAACGTTGCATCGCCAAGCATGCGAGATATATCTGCCGAGTCGCTTCTGGTATATCCATTAGAAGTGAGTTGCGCGTATTTAGAAGAGGTGAGAGTACAGTACACGGGTATTGTTACAGACTTCCCGACCCACAAGTTGCTCACCTCCATAACCATAAACGATCAATCCTTCGTATATGTGCTTGACAGTGAGCGCGCAGCCATTACTGTTTCAGCCCAAGACAGCGCCTGGGCCTCTCAGTTTGGTGAAATGGTGTATCAAGGTATCTGGCATATTTTCATAGGGCTCGATCACATTCTCTTTTTAGTCGCTACACTGCTGACCGTAAACCTTTACAGAAAAAATAAGCGCTGGGTGAAAGAACAGAGCAAAAAGCTCATTTTTAAGAATACCGTAATTTTAGTAAGCACATTTACGCTGGCGCATTCAATCACCTTAACCGCTACGGCTCTTGACGTTATAACCCTTGATAGCCGTATTGTTGAACTAGGGATAGCTATTTCCGTCGCAATTACCGCACTAAACAATGTATACCCTATGATCATGCGGGTAGGCTTTATAACCTTTGGCTTTGGCCTGCTACATGGTATGGGCTTTGCCAGCGTATTTGGTGATTTAAATGCCCAAGCGGGGAGTTTAGTGATGAACGTGCTGGCCTTTAACTTAGGGGTTGAAGTAGGTCAACTTGCCATTGTCGCTATACTTTTACCACTACTGTTAGCACTTCGAAGTGTGAAGGTTTACGCCAAAGCGATAATGCCAATTGCATCATCTATCATTGCCGTTGTTGCACTTAATTGGACATTGCAAAGATGGTAAAAGTGAATATCACACTGAACATTCAGCAAATAGCCAAGACAATATGCGGTATTGAACAATCTTTCGGCACTTAACGATAAAAACCATAAAAAGTAGTTGTATAGGCGCGCCGCATCGCTATAATGCCAAGCATTGATAGCATATCTATCTACGCCAGAGTGATGAAATTGGTAGACATGACGGATTCAAAATCCGTTGCTAGAAATAGCGTGCCGGTTCAAGTCCGGCCTCTGGTACCATTCTCTTTTTATTTACTAAGAAGAGAAACAATAAACCGACCTTGAGTCGGTTTTTTTGTGCCTGTGGTTCTAACTTTCTCGTTAAACCACTCCCACAATAAACACTAGGCAAACCTTAACTATTTTTGGGTAGGTACGTTCTAGCTCGGTCATCACTCAAACGCTATAAGTACATCCATGCGCTGGTGCAATATTCTAGCGACCTCTATTCCAGCTTCGGTTTGCCAATAATATACAATGTGCTTTTGCGCGGGAAAGCTTCTAGCCGTTTCAAACAGTTCAGGTCTGTTTCTTCCCAAAGTTGGAGTAGTCGCAATCTGAATCATAGTTTCATGTAGCAGCGACACGTATTTTTTCGCCTGAGACAGACCCCATTTTTCGATGGTCTTGGCGGATATGAGTCGCAAGTCTTCCTCAGCAAGCTCAGATAATTTATACCTTGCCATCGATTTCTTTGCTCACTTCAGCAAAAATATCCAGCGCAGACTTATCGGAAGTTTGCCCATCAGACAACTGTTTAAAGCCCTTGCCAACCTCTTCTCTTAGTATCTCAAGTTGCTGTTGTTTCGAAACATCTTTTTCAAACAACAACCGTAAACCATCTCTGATCACCTCGCTTGCAGATGTGTAAAGTCCTGATGCAACTTTTTCATTGATGCGTTTTTCAAATTCAGAGCCAAGAGTAACGTTCATAAACACCTCCACATGTTATGCTTATATTATGCGCATGTTATGATCATTTTGCTAATCTAAAGGTAGACTTTTTACAAAGTAGTACTAATTGCGCAAATTGGCTGGAATCTTGGTTGAGAATCAAAGTAGTTATGCAAAGAATTTGCAAAGTTTCTTTTTTGTCTGATAGGTAATTGATTTTATAAAACTAAAATAGCCACCGTCTTTTCAAAATCCGTTGCTAGCGATAGCGTGGCGGTTCAAGTCCGCCCACTGGTACCAAACATTAAACCAACTTTTCAGTTGGTTTTTTTGTATCTGAATTTCAACAAATCGCCACGCAAGCGTGTCGGCCGAGTGTCGGTCCAATCAAAGTCCGCCCACTGGTACCATCTCTTCTTTATGAAGTAGATACTGAAACCGGCTCTACACCATAAACGGGGGATCAGTATTTATCCTGTTCTATTAATTTGGGGTAAATCAGACGAGTAAATTAACTTCAAACAAAAGCTTTTTCAGGTCTTGTCTAGAATCAAAAACTAGAAGAAGAATGACTGTCTTTGTAGACTCTTCAACTCGGTAAAGCACCACATTATGACTATCGACAAGAAGCTGCCTGTATTCGGTTAACCCTAACTCCAGGAGCCTGTCACTATGAGGCGCAGAATACGGATTTCCAGAGAGTTGAGACTTAACTTTCGATTTAATAGCTCGCTTGGCCTCGTTTGCAACATTGTGATTAAATTTTCTGATTAAAAATGCATCCAGTTTTTTCAAACAAAGTTTAAAAACCGGTGTCACTTTTATGCTGTATTCAATCGTCGTCAAATGCTTCACCCAGATCCAATAGCCCGTTCTGTCGCGCTCTGCGTTCTGACAAATTTATGAGTTTTAATAATGCTATAGTTTGTTGCTGTTCTTCGTAGTCATTCGCATCCTGAATAACATACTTTGGCTTGCCATTTTGCGTGACCAAAATGGGGTTATCCAATTCCAGATGATTCGCATGTTCCTTCATGTAAGATACAGTTTGAGTTTTCATGACAATCTCTTTGGTCTAAATATAGACTAATTATAGTCCGATAGACGAAAAATGAAACGGATAGATTTCCGAGTGGACCGCAATATTTTCATGATATACCTATACCGGAGCATTTATTTAATCAATTCGGCTTCAAAATTGAAAACTCTGCATGTTATGCTTTTACATTAATTCAGCGATTCAAGACTACTTACTTGACAAAGTTTGATAAAGATTTCCCGAAACTAGAAATGCGGCTTGACGCATTTTTTGATGCCATTGATGACGAAGATTACAAACTTGCCCGACTCATTGTAAAAAAGGCGGTCAGGAAATTCCCCCGACATCCTGTTTGCTTCGCGCTTCAAGGGCTAGCAGCTGTATTTATCGATGACGATCATACCGATGGTTATTTGTTTTTTAAGCAAGCAATAAACAGTGGCTACGCACCTGCTTTTGTATATTTTAATTTTGGACTCTGTGCCGAAAAATCTGGCTCAGTTGCTGAATCTTTAGCGGCTTTTCAAAATGCGCTGGACAGTGCGTCACCGGAAGAACTTCATCAATATGAACCTGCCAGACTCCATCTCCAGGCGATAAGAGAGCAACTTCCCGAACACCTCACTTTAGAACAGTACCTTATAGACGCCGAAATTTTTGAAGAAGGTGTTGTATTGTTAGAAAGTCATAAGTTCAGTGAAGCGGCAAACTGCTTTACTCTACTGTTAAAAAGCCAGCCTGAGCATGTACAAAGCTGCGGCAATTTGGGAATTTGTCAGATGTATTTAGGCGATCACTTGTCTGCAAAACGTGCGTTTCATCGAGCATTGGCAATTGATCCAGATTACCTGTTAGCTGAAAATAACCTGACAATGTTAAAAGCGCTTGAAGACGGAGAGATAGAAGAGCTTCCAAGATTTGGTATTACCGATTTCTATGCAGAAAAAGAGAAAACCTCAAATCCTGCCACTGAACTCAATCAGGCAATATCACAAGCCATGGCCAACGAGCAGTTTGACTCAATTGAGGATGCCCAAGCATTTGTTGAAAACTATATGAATGAGCATAACAGTTCACCGAATACTGATATGCTTAACCTCACACCAAGCCAAACTCACAAGCTACTTACTGAGCCTTTCGAATCCAGTGATTTACTTAGCTGGCAATTTTCGAATGTTACCAAATTTACATCAGCCCCTGTTTATTGGTTAGCTGTAAATTTAATAGGAGCTTTAGGGGCTGATGGAGTTAAGTGCACCGCCAATGGAAATTTGCCCCGCAATTTATGTCGGTCGCTATTCGATAGTTATATGAAAGAGTTTGCTCCCAGCTTTATCGTTTCCAAAATAAATAAAGAAGACGATTTCATTAACCTACATGTAGTTCGCAGCATCTTGTTGATTGCCAAATTAATTCGTAAACACGGTGGGCGCTGGAAGCCATTGAAATCAACATGGCAACTTTATGAGCGCATACAGCAAGGTGATAACACAGCTGCGACTGAACTTTATCAAATACTGTTTAAAACGTATGCTACTGAGTACAACTGGGCGTACATTAGTGGTAATGAGAGCGATTGTGCATTCTATCAGTTCAGTATAGGTTACTCATTGTATATGCTTCGTCATCTTGGCACTGAATGGCGACATTACCGAGAATACCAGGTACTTTATGAGCAGGCTTTCCCAGATCAAGCAGATTCGTTGTCAGAGCTTTCAAAGATAGAATTTCCCTCCCAGTATATTTTTCATTTCTGGTTCGACTTTGCATGGCAAGTCGGACTAATAGAAAAACGTGAAAGCACCGATGAAAATACAAATGGATTTTCCAAAGAAATCGTAGCTACGCCTCTGTTTACCGAACTGATTTCTTGGCACATATGAATCCGGTAATAAAAAACGTCATTTACTCTAATCGAATGCGTGCGGCGTCAGTAATCACAGCGTCTTCAATAAACCTCAACTTATTTGTTATGGCATGGAATTTCAGATCAAAACACGCCGTTTATCTGAATCTGATAGAAAGGGATTCCACCTAAACCTCATCTCCTTTGTTTGGGGCTTCGTGGACTGGGGGAAGGAGAATCGGGTAAAGTGGCTTTAAGCATTTTCTTTGCGAAAAGCTGTTAGTCATGCAAAGAATTTGCAAAGCGTCATTATTACAATTTAAATTGCTGATTTAAAATAATTATTTCAAACACTAACTTTTCAAAATCCGTTGCTAGAAATAGCGTGCCGGCCGAGTGCCGTTCCATCGCGTGGCGACCAATCATAGTCCGGCCTCTGGTACCATTCTCTTTTTATTTACTAAGAAGAGAAACAATAAACCGACCTTTGAGTCGGTTTTTTTGTGCCTGTGGTTCTAACTTTCTCGTTAAACCACTTCCACAATAAACACCAGGCAAACCTTAACTATTTTTGGGTGGGTGAAAACATCAAAGATGTTGAAGGGCGCACTAGTTGAGGCGTCTACTTTCAGGCGGGCCCAGGTAACTCGGTTTTACGCCCCCAAAATTGGTAACGGGGCTATGAAAAGCGCCTTCAGATTTTATTGCTGGCGTTTTCAACCCTCCTGTATCAATAACAAATTTTTGAAATACTATTCCACTGTCTATCAACCATACTTTCAAGGTATGTTCACCAGCAAGTAACCCTTTGTGCTCCGATTTTTCGATTGCGATATGATTACTCACTCGCTCCCCCCAAATGCCCGTTACATCATGTAAATTCAAGGTTTGGGGCGGTTCGTCATCAATGGCAACAGCGAACTTTAGCCCCTCTCCTCGTTTAAAGTTATAGGTAGGTGCAAGGTAACTCTCAAGTGTAATATCGGTATCGTCGAATAGCGTAAACGTATAGCTCAAATGTGGGGAGTTTTGAGTAAGCGGCTGCGCAGCTAAATTTCCAGGAGATACCGTTACGGCTGAACGTGCACGCCCATAGTTTGGAATTGTTATCCATGACAATCCCACTTTGCGCTAATCTCGCGGGCGTTGACTTTTCCCTCTGAAATCAGTTTATCTATTAGCGGGCTGTGGCCAGTGGTGCCAACGATAACAGCAGTTTTCTCTTGAATATCACCGTTAACAATTGTTGGGATCACCCCAGTAACTCGTTCGATATCTTTTTGCAAATGACCAATCACCTTTTGGACGCCAGAAAAATCCTTTGTGCTAATCCAAAGTGGTGCTGCACGCCCAACAAACATACTTGTATACAACAAGTATTGGACAACTGCATTACCCCCAATCAAATTAACAAAAAAGTTACTTTTATCAACAACAAGGTTACGTTTGTTCAAAAACAGTGTGGAAATGGGGTAAAAGTAGAATTTTAATGGATAAAAATGATTAATTTATCCATTAAGGCGCTTGCGGCAACCGCCTTAAAAAATGAGTATTAAAAAAGGAATTTACTTAGCAAAGGCGGCGTGGATGGTAGGAATACTTTTGAACGGCCAAACGATTAGATAAAAAACTCTGGGTGATCAATAGGCAAGCGATCCAGTACTTTATAAACTCCGCGTAGGTGAACTGCCATGGCTGAAATGACTGCCTGTTGATTGCCTGACCGTATTGCCTCAATAATGACACGATGTTGTTCAATTACTCTTCTATATTGGCCTTCCATATGCAGACTCAGGTTTCGCACACGATCCATATGCGCTTTTTCTTGCTCAATCATGTTACTGGCCCGTGCATAACCTGTATGGTTCGCGAGGAGTTGGTGAAAATCATCATCAAGCGATTGAAACAAGAGCGCATCGTCAATAGCGGCTGCCGCTTCTTGTTTTTGGATTATTACTTCGGCTTGTGAAAAAAGCTGAGGTTTTGCATGCTTTGCCAGGTAGCTAACGACTGAAACTTCGAGCGCCTCACGAATAAACCTTGCTTCTAAAATGGCTTCTTTGCTTAAGCGAGAAACATAAGTTCCACGCTGTGGACGCACGTCAACAAAGCCAAGATTAGCTAGCTTAATTAATGCTTCTCTCACCGGTGTTCGACTAACACCAAAATGTGTTGCTAATGCGGTTTCCGATATAAGCTGTCCTGGTTCGAGTTGCATACTGACGATTGCATCACGAATAAACCCGTATACCTGGCTACCTGCAGGACGGCTATAATCTATTTGCTTTGCATATTCTGTAACGTGTTCTAAGAACTGAACTGACTTACTACTCACAACGATAACCTCCTACATAGCGAGTCGACCATCGCTGTAGTTTACTAGGTGTTTAAAGGTAGTTCTCGGTCTTTAAACGCATCTTTCTAAAGCTTATGCGAAAGCACAGGTCGAAAGGCGTGGAAATGTCACATAGACTACATCACATAATCCACGCACTTGCTATTTTACCTACTCTCTACCAAACAGCGCACTAAAAAAACGACTGATAGCAGACTGTGCCTTTGGCTTTGATTTTCGCTTGAACTCAATATTCAGCTTTTCAAATACTAGGTTATCATCAATACGATACACTGTAAGGTTATGAATACCTTTATCCAGATCATTCACCTCCCATTGTAATGTTTGCTTATTATTGATTACCGCCTTTGCCCATGCCTTTTCCTCTGCTGTTCGTTGTGCGCCCCCTGTGGCATGCAAATCAAAACTGAGGGTTTCCGCTGGTCTATCGTCAATTGCAATTCCCATTCTAATACCACCGCGGGCATAGGTATCTAGTGTGGGACTCAGTTCTATTGTAATAATTGCATCACCATAAAAAGGCTGATCGATTTCATAGGTGAGTGACACATTATCTTCAATGCGAGTAGGCCCCTCGCCTTGAGGCAATACGATCACACCAGCTTTGGCTTGGCCGAGATGCTCCACCTTCGCCCACCCCAACTCTTTATTGTTATTCGCTTTTACGTAGTCAGCAGCATGAATAACCTGCTTGCTCTTAGGTAACGACACCTCTTCAAATTCAACGTCAATATCATTTTTTCCACCATAAATAGTGGATACGACAGGCATGGTTTGCTGTTCAGGGTCGTTCCAAGTCACATAATTCATATGCACTTGATTAATCATGCCATCCCACTTTCCATCGTTAATTGAATGGTATTTGTCCGTCAGTGCTTTATCTTTCTCAAAATTTGTTTCAACGATATTTTTGAAATAATTAGCGCGAGCATCACCCGCATCCACCAATTTTTGATTCCAAGCAGCGGCAAAATACATTTCATAAAGATTGCTCATTGATGCAATGGGCCATTCTACGAGTTGAAAAAATGCTGAGTAATGTTTATCGCTTATTTTAGCTTTTACTTTTTCCATATCAGCCTCAAGTATTTGCCATTTGCTATAGTGCTGATAAAACTCCCCCGCTTTTAATGCAGGCGCCGATACCTCTCCTACCGCAAATGTATCTTGATTAAGCAACTCGGGCTTTCTCATTGCGGCATAGGTGCCATAGCGCGCTAAAAGATCGCCAACATCATTCGCTAAATCCACGCCAAACGATTGCTTAGCAAAGTCACTTGCGTAGTCTTGCAGTGCCTGCGTGTCCATTTTTTGAGGATCCCATGCCATCGTTAAGAAGAAATCAATGGGAAACTCTATAGGCTTGAGATCCCCTACATTTACTACCCACAAGTCCTTTGCACCCCGTTCATAAGACAAGTTCATTTGTTGCCATACCTTGCCAATTTGCACGGTATTGGTCCACTTATAGTTGCGCGGTACCCCGACGTAATCAAAATGGTAATACACACCGAAACCACCTTCTCTATCAACATTTTTTGTTGGCAGACGACGTACAAGCCCCCAGTTGTCGTCGGCAAAAAGCAGCGTAACATCGTCTGGCACTGTCATTCCCTTGTCATAGTAACCTTGAACTTCCTTGTATAGCGCCCAAACCTGTGGAGTTTGCTCAGCGGGTTTTCCTGTCACATCAGCAATAATTGCACGTTGGTCATCCACAACCTTTTCTAGTAACTCTATTGCGGTTCCTTCTGACATGGGCTCATCACCATCCCCTCTCATTCCAACAGTCACGAGTGACTCATAGGGCTTTCCGTTCCCCTTTGACATCATACGCTCGATACCACCGCGCCAGAATTTTTGGATATTTTCACGGTTTGTTTCGTAATTCCAGGCGCCACCACCGGCTGGATTTTCAGACTTGCGGTGCCATTCAGCATGCGCACGCGTCATTGGTTCATGGTGTGACGTCCCCATAACCATTCCCATATTATCCGCTAAGGCTGTATTTTTGGGATCATCCAGATGAAACGCTTTACCCCACATTGCTGGCCAAATGTAATTTCCCTTTAATCGCAGAATTAAATCGAACACATGTTCATACATAGCCGCATTAACACCGCCAAACTTTTTCTGAGCCCATCCTTTTAAAGCTGGATCTTCGTCATTGATGAAGATACCTCTATAGCGAACCTTGGGTTGATCTTGCGTACTCCCTGCAGTAATAAAAACATTGCTCTTCTGCTCTGTAGGAACGTCGGCAAACCAATACCAGGGCGAGACCCCCATTTGCTCTGATATTTCAAAGGTACCAAAAATAGCGCCTCGACGGTCAGCTCCTACAATCACTAATGCGTGCTCAACGTCTGGCATTGGCTTTTCAACTACGGCTATTTTGTAAGCCTCCCACTGCCCTTTAATCTGCGATACATCTAACTTGCCTTTTTGTACTAGTTCATCAATCAACGCATCTTCACCTAGCACACCGATTATCACAGCTGGCTGAGAAATAGACTGGTTTTGCGAGATATCTGCTGGTTTGCCCCCCACTCGCTGAATATCCTGTGAAAATGCCTCAGCCACTCGTTTAACAGCGGAATCAGCGCTAGGAGAAATAATAATAGGTAATGGTTGACCGTCACTAATTAATGGCAGTCCTTCATTATCTTGGAAACAAACAGATGCTGGTTTTTCGCAGGCAAAAATTACCGGTGAAAATAGTGCGCACAGGATTGGTACCGACTTGATGATCGCTTTCATATGGATTATTCACTCAAATAACGGGTTGTTTATAAAATGTAAACACAGTATTTGCACCATAACAACAGCTAGTATACAAGTATGCATTATGTTTTTGTGGATTCGTATTTTGGTTTTTCCTTTGCTAATCCTGGGGTATTTGAGAAATTTCGTATGTCATTTACTTAATTCTTTATTGTCTTTTAAATGAATTGCTTCGCTGTATATTTGCTTGATACGACGATAGGTCACATTTTATTAACAGGGATTCTAAGTATGCTATTTATTAGGAATTATAAGGGACTACTTGCCCTTACCTTGCTACTGTTAGCCACAAATGTTACAGCCAAGCAACGAGAAAAAATTGATTTTACTGGAGAATGGCGATTTTACCGCTACGCCGATAATCAAACGCCTGATAGCTTGATTTACGATACTCGCCCCAACGTTAACCAGTTTGACGACAGCCAAGCGGCGGATACTCGCCCTTCCGATGCGGTAACAGTTAATAGCCACGATGGCGTATTAAAATCCTGGATTCTTCCCACGGGAAATGCGTTTATTGCTAACCCCGATAAGCGCCATGTAAGACCCGAAGGCGAACCAGGCAAAGATTTTCCATTTGTTCAGAGAGCGTTCGATGACAGCCATTGGAAAGTGGTTAATTTACCTCACGACTGGGCCATCGCAGGGCCATTCTATAGTGGCAACAATCCTAAAGTGGGGGGCGGTATGGGACGTCTACCCTCCCACGGAGTAGCGTGGTATAGAAAGCAGTTTACGCTTGCTAAAGACGATAAAAACAAACGTATTTATCTGCATATAGACGGCGCAATGTCTTACTCAATGGTATGGCTAAATGGTCATCTTGTCGGGGGTTGGCCTTATGGTTATAGCTCTTATCAACTTGATCTTACGCCCTATGTCACTGTTGGACAAACCAATCAACTTGCTATTCGACTTGATAACCCGCCGAAATCTTCTCGCTGGTATCCCGGTGGCGGTATCTATCGAAATGTATGGTTTGAAAAAACCGCACAGATCCATATCAGTCAGTGGGGAACGCAGGTGATCACACCTACCGTGTCTAAGGACAAGGCCACGATATCGATTACCACATCAATCAGAAATCATACGAAAAATGATCAGAACGTGAGTCTTCAACACCATATTTATGAGCTTTCAAAGCAAGATACCCTTAGCGAAAATCCGGTATTAACGCTTCCTTCCCAAGCTTTAACGTTAGCTTCTGGAGAAGAACAAAAAAGCCAAGCTACTTCTGTGTTAAAGAACCCCAAGTTATGGGGGCCTATACCCCATCAAACACCCCATCGCTATGCAGTGGTTACGTCAGTCATACAGAACGGAAAAACACTTGACCAATACACCACGCCCTTCGGCGTTCGCAAGTTGGCGTTCAACCCTGATACCGGCGTGGTCGTCAATGGTGAGCACATTCCGCTACAAGGTGTTAACCAGCACCATGATTTGGGCGCCCTGGGCGCTGCATTTAATTTGCGGGCTGCCCAGAGACAATTAAACATTCTTCAGGAAATGGGGGTAAACGCTATTCGCATGGCACATAATCCTCCCGCGCCCGAACTTCTGACATTAACGGATAAAATGGGAATTCTAGTATTAAACGAGTCGTTCGACAGTTGGTACAAGAAAAAGACACCACTTGATTTTCACCTTATTTTTGCCGATTGGCATGAACAAGATCTTCGCGCGCTAGTTCGACGCGACAAGAACCATCCTTCGGTGATCATGTGGTATATCGGTAATGAAGTTGGAGAACAATATACCGGAGAAGAAGGGGCTGAAATCGCCTTAAAACTAAAAAGTATTGTTAAGAGTGAGGACCCTACCCGCCCTGTTACTGCATCTATGAATTGGGCTAAGGCTGATTTCCCGTTTAGCGCAGCTATGGACGTAATAAGCCTAAACTATCAAGGGGAAGGCATCCGCCAAGAGCCTGAATTTGAAAATACCGACCGTATTCGCACTCCCCCCTCTTATCCCGCTTTTCGCGAAGCACACCCCGATAAAGTAATTTTATCTAGTGAAACAGCCTCCGCTTACAGCTCTAGAGGGCTTTACTTCTTTCCTGTTACACCGAAAACCAGTGCGCCGGTTCGCGATGGTCTTGGTGGAAATTCAAAAATTCATCAAGTCAGTAGCTACGAGCTACATGCGGTAGATTTTGGGGCATCAGCCGATAAAGTTTTTCGCTATCTAGATACCTACCCTTTTGTTGCTGGGCAGTTCGTATGGAATGGTTTTGATTACCTAGGTGAACCCACGCCCTACTATGCCGCGCGAAGCTCTTATTCCGGCATGATCGATCTGGCTGGTTTCAAAAAGGATCGCTTCTACCTCTATCAGAGCGAATGGCGACCGGATCTGCCTATGGCTCATATTCTTCCCCATTGGAATTGGTCCGGTAGAGAGGGAGAAATCACTCCTGTTCATGTGTTTACCTCCGGAGATGAAGCAGAGCTATTTATTAATGGGCAATCACAAGGGAAGAAAAAGAAAGGTCCCTTTGAATATCGACTTCGCTTTGATGATGTTCGCTACACGCCGGGAACAGTAGAAATGGTTACCTATAAGAACGGCAAGCGATGGGCAACCGACAGCGTAACAACTTCTGGCGTCCCCTCAGGTTTACGTTTATCCGCAGATCGCAATATCATCAATGCCGACGGAAAGGATCTATCATTTGTTACCGTTGATATCGTAGATAAAAAGGGTAATCCAGTACCCACTGCGACTCACCGCGTTCACTTTTCGCTCACTGGGCCTGGCCGGATAGTCGCAACAGATAATGGAGATTCGACAAACTTCACTCCATTTCCTTCTCACGAGAGGAAGGCGTTTAGTGGAAAGCTACTTGTTATCATTCAAAGTGAACACAACAAGCCTGGAGAATTAAAGCTTACCGCGAGCAGCCAAGCTTTAGAGCCTGCAGTCCTGACACTGCGTGCAAACTAAGAATTAACGTGTGCAAATGGCGGCTTATTCAGCTGCCCTTTTGCAG
>Ga0208182_1000081_pt1 | contig 87643 bp, 59 predicted proteins | sample MalvireepMed_906_FD_184248 | JGI IMG/M metagenome (GOLD analysis project Ga0208182, IMG submission 184248) | Marine viral communities from the Global Malaspina Expedition - Malaspina viral metaG DeepMed_906 (SPAdes) (version 2) | ecosystem: Environmental > Aquatic > Marine > Oceanic | place...
CGAGTGAGGTGCGCATTATACGCTGGAAGTTTTCGTTGTCAACACTTTTTGAAAATTTATTTTCTGAAGCGTTTCTTCTAAACTCCCGTCTTTACTGGCCTATAAAGGTAGTAGAGACTTACTTCAGGAGGGTTGCTGTTTTGCTTTTCCCCCGAAGCGGATGCGCATTTTAGGGAAATGAGCGCTCACGTCAACACTTATTTTAAAAAAGATGAAAAAAGTGAACTAACCGTCTATTTTTCATTCAAATGTGATAATTAGTAGACAATATGGACTAATTACTAATAGGATGGGTGTTCAGATCCTATAAAGTAGTCGTTCTTAAAGTAGTATTTGATCCTGCCGTTATTATATTGAAACTTGATGTTGAAGGTTGCGTAAAGGAATACGTATGAGAATGTATATAAGCGTAAACGGCCTACGCTTTGTATTCTTCATAAATGTATTAATACTGGTTGTGTCAAAAATTGACTACGCAATAATTATAAAGGTGGGTTTATGTTACGAACTCTTTCATTGCTTTCAGCGGCAATGCTAGCCTCACAGGTTAGTCATGTGGCAATGGCACAAGACGCTTCTGCAAACGAAGTCGTTCAGCCAACTACTTCAGTAAGCATAGAATCACCCGCTGAAGCGTCTAATCGCTTTCAAACAGCCTTTTTGCGACGCCAGGTCGATCAAACCATGTCTGTAGGACGTGCCATTAGCTCTATCGCTGGCCATTATCCGCAAGAAATAGTCTCTATTGTTGATATCGCATTAGACACGTATCCAGATAAGTATCGAGAAATCATCTTTGCTGCAATATCAGCGCAACCTTCTTCTACCGAGGAAATTGTTCAGCTTGCAATAGAAAAAGAAGTAAGCAGCTGCCCCAACATTGTTCAGCTAGCTATTAAAGCAGAACCAACCTATGTCGATTTCGTTGTTCATGCAGCAGCGGTTTCAACCCCTGAAGAATTAGATGAGATAGTACGTGTTGCTGTTCTTACTCAACCTGATGCAGCAGACAGTATTGTTCAAACACTCTCGCAGGAGCACCCGAACAAAATTGTTGAGATTATGACAAGCGCGCTTAATGCCGTTCCCTTCGTTGGAGAGTACGTGGTAGATTCATTATTAGCGGTCTTCCCTAACGAAGCGCAAACGGTAGTGGAAACAGCCGTAAGAGAATCATCTCATCAACGTGAACAGGTAATACGTATATTAAGCACCGCACAACATGCGGGTGTTTCTCAAGATAAGTTAAAAGAATACGCGATGTCGGCAGGTTTATCAGAAGAAGACTTTAATAGTGCGGTTAGTAATTAGCCTTTATAGCGCTTTATCCATATAAACAAACGGCGTACTGATAGTTCAATACGCCGTTTTTCTTTTTCGGCTTGTGTTGGTCTTGCAAACAACCGGTATTTATCACGTAAAACCCTGTTCGCTTTCTCTCGCTTTTATCTCTCGTTATTCTTTGTAGCTGTAATCTCTAGGCACTTGGCCGTTAACGCCTACTTATTAAATGAATAAAGCATAGCGGCTTCTTTATATAGCATCAGTTCTGCTTTTAACAAATCTACCCTGGCTTTGATCTCTTTCACCTTAGCTTTAATTTCGTTTTGAGCACGGGTATTTAAAACAAACATATCACTGTCGCCAGCATCGAAGCGCGTCTTCTCTACCTTAGATAAGGTTTTGGCTAATGCAGCGTTTTCGCTTTGCAGCGATACAATGTCTTTTGCCTGCCCCCAATACACCAGCGCTTGTTCAAAGCGTTGCGCTATTGCTTGCTCGGTAGACGTGAGTTTGTGCGCCAGCTCTCGTTGCTTTGACTGTAGCTGTGCACGTTCCGCTTTGGCCTTTCTGTTACCCAAGGGGTAAGAAAAAGACAACCCAACTTTTGTTTCTGTACCTTCAAGGGTTTGTGAACCCGCCCCCACATCTCTGGCGATTGAGGCGGTAAGGTCAAGTTTAGGTAACAACGCGTTGTCAGCAAGCGCCACTTTATTTTCTACCACCTGCTGCTCTAACTTCATAACATCCAGTTCGGGATGCTCGCGCAGCGCATTGCGCAGTGTGACAAGTTGACCGTTGCCCACCCAATATGGCCAGTTAATGTCTTTTGGTGGTTTATCGCTTTTGACCGCTTGCATGTCACCGCTTGGCGAACGCCAATAGTAAGACAGCATTTGCGCATGCATATCCCGCTTTTGTTTTAGTTCAGCCAAGGTTAAACGCTGCTGTAGCAAGTTTGCTTTGAACTCGGTTAACACGATACTGGCTAAATCGCCTTTTTCTACCCGTGTAACCAAGGCTTTTTCACGTTCAGAAGCGGTATTAAGCAATTCGGTTACCGCGTCTATTTGCAGTGCGCTTTCATACCACGCGATATACTCACTTACCCCTTTATATACAAAGTCATTAATCAGACTGCTTGCTAATGCTTGCCATTGGGATGACGCTAGCCCCGCATTTCTTAGCGCGGTTCGGCGTTTGTCTATTTCGCGGTTTTGTAGCAATGACATGGCAATGCCAACACTTGCTTCTCCGCCAGATAGCGTATCGTAATATCCTTCGTAGCTAGGAAAATCACCACCGGCGATGCGGTACTCACCAAAAACCGAGGCATTGTAATCCTCTATGGGGTTAGTAAAGCGCTGGGTTAAATTGGTTCCATCGTAATAACCTGATACGCGGCTTTTCGTTTTCTGTTCTATAAAAGGGTCGAAACTGCTTCTGGCAATTTCAAGTTCAGCCGCGGCTTGGTAGTTACCTTCATTTATCGCTAGCACATAAGGGTGATAATTCACCATGCTTTCTATTAACCCTTCTATAGAAGGTGCCGGCTGTGTAGTTTGACTTTGCGCCAGTACCTTAGCACTGCTAACGCTGCCCAAAAGCGCGAGTGCCAATAATAACGAGATAAAACTTCGCGCTACCATATTGATGCTCCAGAACCTTTACCACCGCTTGAAGGTGATTCTTGAGTTGGCAGCGGCGGGAAGTTATTCAGCTGTCGCCACATTTCGTAACCCAGGCGTACCTCTTCCAATAACACCCACGCTATTACGCGGCTACCTAAACGGGCCGAACTTTCTGCCGGCCATGGAATATCTGACTCATCTGGGCGTATCCAAACGTTGAAGTCGCCCATAGCATTTGCCACTGGCTCAACATAGACCACTTCACCACCAAAGGTACCAATTGCGCTGCCGGGCCAGCCGCTAAACTGAAACACTGGCCAGCCTTCAAACTGAAGGCGCGCTTTTGCACCCGGCTTTACTAATGGCGCATCTAACCCTCTTACGGTAACACGCACACTACGCTTCGCATTGGCAGGAATAAATTGGCCTAGGATGTCTCCTGATTTCACGAAAGTAGACACACCTCCAGATAATAAACGCACCACAGTGCCATCCACCGGCGCAAGCTTTGTTTGCGTAGATTGGCGAGACAAGATCATGCTGGCCTCGTTTATTTCAGAAACAGACGCTGCAGCTTTAGCACGTAACTCCTGCACTTTAATTTCGGCTTGCTCTACTTCTTTGCGCGATACCAGCCCCTGCGCTTCAAGTGACTTCTGACGGGCTAAGTTGTTCTCAGCATTTCTTACCGCCGTTTCATTCGCTTGATTCTTTAGGTTGGCTGCAGATAGCTGAGACTGAAGCTTTTCAAGACGCTGTGCATCAATATCGATAAGCGTAACGATAGGGTCGCCCGCCTTCACCTGCTGCCCTTCCCTCACATGCCACTGCTTTACCTGCCCATCTACAAGCGCGTTTATAGGTTGGGTTCTGTCTTTCGGGTCGAGTGAGTCCACCATACCTGTGCCATAAGCGGTTTGGATCCAAGGTGTGAAATACAGTATTAAGCCAGCAGCAAGCACTAAGAAAATAATCACGCCGGTCACTACCCGGTGTAGCTTTGGCACGTTCAAAGAAGGTAACGACGTAATGTTGTCTAAAAAGCGACGTTCTGCGTTATTCACTTATTCACCCTCCTTATTTGCGTTCTTGGTATCGCTTTGCACATCTAAACTCACTGGCGCTACCCCATTATTATGCTCGCTAAGCATAGCGGTGGCGTTGTCATGCAGATGTATCACACCATCGAAGCATTCGGGTATTGGGATGTTTGAAAAGTACATTACCGTAAAATCGTACTTGGTTAAGCGGTTTAGAAGGCGCGCGCGAAGTTCAATAGGGATCGCATCAAAGTGTTGATTCAATATCAATAATTTAGGTTTGGCGATAATGGCAGCAGCCAGTTTAAGTAATAAGAACTCAAGCGGCTGCAATGGCGCGGCCAATACAGAGACTTTCGTTTTAAGGCCCTCTGGCAAGCCGTCAATTGTCTTGGTCATTTCCACTTCTTCAAGCGCTGCGCGAATATCGGCAATGGTGGCCTGTGGGTGAGCGAGCTTTAAGTAACGCTCTATCGACACTTCAATAATCAGCGAGCGATCTAAAATAGTCACCGCTTGCCTTAGCTCGTGGGTGTCGTAATCGTTAAGGCTTAATTCACCTAATAAAATATCGCCCGACTTAACCCTGTCGTACTGCTTCAATAAACCTACAAGCTGCTTTTGAACCCAGCTTTTATCTGTAGTCACAAAGTACTTAGTGCCAGGTTCGAATACCACATTTAATTGGCAGGTATCGTTACCGTGTTTAAGTTCGACGTCGTTAAATACCAGTTTTGATGATGCGGGTACATGTTCTGACGCATTAAGCTCTTCTTGCGGCATAGCTAAAGCGCCACCTAGCTTTTCGGCTGCTCCGTAAAGTTCGTAATAAAGCTTTAAGTATTGAGTGAAGCGAGATAAACCAAAGAATACGGCTGACATAACCAGCTCAGCGGCAACTAGCTGACCAATAGACAGTTCACCTTGTACCACCAGTACACCGCCAATACCCAATAAAGAAGCACTGGCTACGGCATACATTAATAAGAACATGACCACCTGCGAGAACGTGTAATGAAAATGGTTCTTATGCTTTTGCACATAGTCACTGATGTAACCTTCGGTACTGCGCCCGGCGTACTCGACATGATCTGCCGACTTAAAGAACTCGTGAGCAATAGCAATATCGTGAAGCCACTTAGCCGACTCGTATTTCGCGTGAGATAACTCGATAGCAGTGCGCTTAGCGCCGCGGCCCCAAATTTTCCACACCGCATACATGGTAAGTAAAAGCACTACGTTAAACGCGAACAACGCCGGGTGGTAAAAGGATACCAAAGTGAATCCCACCAGCATCTGCAATACCAAGGCAAAGCCGTCGATCATCAAAGACGGGATGTTCTTTTGAAACGTCATAATGTCGAAATAGCGCTGAGTTATGCTGACGTTTTGACGCCCTTCAAAAAAGCTATGGGGCGCGAGAATAGTTTTTAGGCCAATGTCGGCAGTTAAACGCGCGTAAACCTTTCGCTCGTAAAACTCCATCACCCGCATACGAAGGGCGCTAAACACACCTGATATAAATAAAGTAAGAAACAAGATAACAGCTAGGATGACCACAGCACGGGTTGAGCCTATGTTGGCGATACTGTTGATTAGGGTTTGTACTGCAATTGGCACTGCCAATGTCATTAAACTAATTGCAACACCGTAGGCAATAGCAACCCAGAAAAAGCCAGCCTCGGGTTTTAGTAGCGAAAAAAGCGTTTTTCGCGTTTTGCGTAAATTTATTGGTTTAGCCATAGTTATGTCTTCAATATACCGCTAGCTTAGAAAAGTGAGAAACGCGCTGTTCTTGATTGTGGGTAACAGCAACAATAATTAGTGTATTTCAATACTGAGTTAGAATAAATCTGTTATATTCTGAATACTTCATCGAAAATAATTGCGATTATGAATTATGGGGTCAGAGTACATTTCCTGCCCTTCTTCTATTTTGTAAAATTATGCATCACCTAAACTACCATCATTTATACTATTTTTATCTGGTCGCCCGCGAAGGCAGTATTGCTAAGGCAGCCAAGTTACTTCACGTTACTCCTCAAACGGTTAGCGGGCAACTTAGTACCTTCGAAAACCAGCTTGGCTATGCCCTCTTCGACAGAATAAACAAGCGGCTATACCTTAACGCGAGAGGTAAAGTTACCTATCAGTATGCCAGTGAAATATTTCACAAAGGTAATCAACTGGCTGAAATACTTAACAATAGCGATGAAGTGAATACGAAAGAATTCGTAATAGGTATTACAAACGGTATTCCAAAAGTACTTTTTTACGATTTTGTTCACGACACCATGCGTCGGTTTTCTCATGTGAAGTATGTTATTAAAGAAGACAGCTTCGATGGATTACTGAAAGAGCTGGCCATTAACGCTATCGACTTTATTGTTGCAGACCGCGGCATAGCGCCGGGTACGCAAATTAGCGCCAATAGCTTTTTCTTAGGTGAAAGCTCGTTAAGTTTTTTTGCGAAATCACCACTTACTGAAGAACAAACATTTCCTGATTGTTTAAATCAGATGCCGTTACTTATTCAAGGCAACACGTCGGGGATACGACAAGCATTAACCAGCTGGCTTGAAACCGAACAGCTTTACCCCAAAATTGTGGCCGAGTTCGATGATACCGCTTTATTAAAGCTATTTGGCAGCGAAGACTTTGGCGTGTTCTGCGCACCATCGGCTATTTCGAAACACGTTGAAGAGCAATATGGTGTGCACTGTATTGGTAACGCTAATACGCTCAACGAACGATACTACGCTATTACAGGTAAAAGCCGTGCTGACTATACGATTAGTGAGGCGATTGTTGCCTCAGCCAGGGAGATTCTAGCGTGACGCGTGGGCTCTGGACGCCTGGATTAGGAGCCATAGAAATTGAGGGGCAGAGTATCAACACTGCCCCTGAGGTATCCCTACAATTTAAAGCATGCTTCTTCCCCGCCGGGTATGTGTAAGCGTGAGGCTTAATGGCAGGAGTTGAATTGGCGTGGATTTTATTTTGAATTTTGGGGTTTGGGAAGTTTTTTGTGAATGATCTTTGATGATTAAAGATACCGCAGCACTGACACGATAGGCATTTAGTTTGGCTCCTTGTCAGATTTTTGAGCTACAAGCGTTAGATATAAATGAGTTGAGGACGTGATTGCAACTGTTGTTTTTTTGAATTACCATTATAGCTAAGTTTAGCTAAGTTCATTAGAGGTATTGTATGCAAGCCAATATGCATGAGGCAAAAAGTAAGTTATCCCAACTTGTCGAACGGGCAGAGGCCGGTGAAGAAGTTGTTATCGCCAAGTCGGGAAAACCCGCAGTGAAACTAGTGCCTTTTAAAACAGAAAAAAAACGCATTTTTGGGCAATTCAAAGGCCAGGTTCATACGACCGAAGACTTCGACTCAAAAGAAGTTAATGAAGATATAGCAGATATGTTCGGTTTGTAATGAAAAGAATATTACTCGATACCCACGTTTTAATTTGGTGGATGAACGGAGATGAGCAATTAGGTCATAACGCTCAAAAGCATATCTCTAATACTGAAAACGCCATTTATATCAGCGCCGCGTCTGTTTGGGAAATGTCGATAAAACAGCAGCTGGGAAAACTCACGGTACCAGACGATATTGAGTCGCTTATCGAAGAGTTAGGTTTTAGCGCATTACCTATCAATTTATTTCACAGCCAGCAAGCAGGAAGGCTGCCAATGCACCACCGCGATCCATTTGACAGAATGCTGATCGCCCAAGCTCAAGCTGAAGGGCTGCAGATTTTAACGAAGGACGAACACTTTCCCGCTTACGGGGTTAGATTGATTAACGCTTTAAAGTGATGGTTGAACTGGTGTTTTAACTTTATATAAATTGTGGGGTCAGAGTATTTACTCTGACCCCACAATTTGATTTAGTCGGCGTTGAACAAGTCGCGGCTGTAAACTTTGTCGAGTACGTCTTCGATATCGCCCGTTACACGGTTGGCTACGATAACGTCAGAGATTTTCTTAAACTCTTCCAAATCGTTTACTACGCGCGAGTTAAAGAAGTCTTCTTCTTTAAGTACAGGCTCATAAACTACCACTTCAATACCTTTCGCTTTAATGCGCTTCATGATGCCTTGAATCGCACTGGCGCGGAAATTGTCTGAACCAGTCTTCATGATAAGGCGGTAGATGCCAACAATCTTAGGACCGCGGCTTACAATTGAATCAGCAATAAAGTCTTTACGTGTACGGTTAGCATCAACAATGGCCTGAATCATGTTATTCGGCACTTCACTGTAGTTAGCTAACAATTGTTTAGTATCTTTTGGTAAGCAGTAACCACCGTAGCCAAAGCTTGGGTTGTTGTAATGCTTACCAATTCGAGGGTCTAAGCCTACACCTTCAATAATTTGTTTGGTGTCTAAGCCATTTCGTTCTGCATAGCTATCCAACTCGTTGAAATAAGCCACACGCATGGCTAAGTAAGTATTAGCAAAAAGCTTAATGGCTTCAGCTTCAGTGCTGTCGGTAAACAACACATCAATATCTTCTTTTATAGCGCCTTGCTGAAGTAACTTAGCGAACAATTCTGCACGCTCACTACGCTCGCCCACAATGATACGGCTTGGGTGCAAATTATCGTAAAGCGCTTTACCTTCACGTAGAAACTCTGGCGAGAAAATAATGTTGTCAGAACCAAAGCGGGCCTTTGCGTCTTTAGTGAAACCCACTGGCACGGTCGATTTAACAATCATCACAGCATCAGGGTTAATTTCCATTACCGTTTTGATAACCGCTTCTACACTACCCGTGTTGAAGTAGTTCGTTTGCGGGTCGTAATCAGTTGGTGTTGCAATAATAACGTAGTCGGCATCTTTGTAAGCGACTTGTGCATCTAACGTAGCTTCAAGATTAAGCTCTTTGGTCGTTAGGTATTCTGAGATTTCTTTGTCTTCAATCGGAGACGCTTTGTTATTCAGCATCTCGACTTTTTCTGGTACCAGGTCGACTGCTTTCACTTCATTGTGTTGTGCTAGTAACACGGCATTTGATAAGCCTACGTACCCAGTACCTGCTACTGCTATTTTGTACTTTGCTAGCGTACTTTCCATTTATGGTTTCTCCAATCCTATTAACTATCAGCGATAGAAATATTTATTAAAATTTTCTCGCTATATATTGCCAGAGTTTTTTGAAAATCTCATGAATAATGCATCATAAAGGTGCTTGATTTGATATAGCGCTGACGAATCGGTGCATCTCGCCGCCCAACTACAACGTTTATCATTAAGCTTTAGTGGTATGGTTCTCTACAAGCAACAATCACACCACCAAGAATATCGCATTCGAAAACAAAAAAGCCTCAGCATACTAAGTAAGCTGAGGCCTAAAAACTAATAAGAGCTAACTAACTACCCGTGCCTAAACGCTCGCCTTGGTAACTACCGTCAAGCACAGCTTTCCACCAGCCTTCATTCGCTAAATACCATTCAACGGTTTTACGAATGCCGCTTTCAAAGGTTTCTTGTGGTTTCCATCCTAGCTCACGTTCAATCTTACTGGCATCAATGGCATAGCGCATATCGTGACCTGGGCGGTCTTGAACGTAAGTGATCTGCTCGGCGTATTTGCTTTCTTTCGGCTTAACTTCATCCAAAATAGTGCAAATAGTTTGCACCACTTCAATGTTTTGTTTTTCGTTATGCCCACCAATATTGTAGGTTTCACCAATTTCACCGTTTAGCGCAACCACCACCAATGCACGAGCGTGGTCTTCAACATACAACCAGTCACGAATCTGATTCCCTTTGCCATATACAGGCAGTGGCTTACCGGCAAGTGCATTCAAAATAACTAAAGGAATAAGCTTTTCCGGGAAGTGGTACGGGCCGTAATTATTTGAGCAGTTAGTTACAAGCGTTGGTAGCTTGTATGTGCGAAGCCACGAACGTACTAGCTGATCAGAACTTGCTTTACTTGCTGAGTATGGCGAGCTTGGTGCATACGGGGTAGTTTCCGTAAACAATGGAAGCTCTGTGCCTGGCTCAACTTCATCAGGGTGAGGAAGGTCGCCGTATACTTCATCAGTAGAAATATGGTGGAACTTGAACCCTGCTTTTTTATCACCGTCTAGTGCAGACCAATATGCTCTTGCTTGTTCAAGCAAGGTATATGTACCAACAACGTTAGTTTGAATAAACTCGCCTGGGCCATCAATAGAACGGTCTACGTGAGATTCTGCAGCCAAGTGCATAATGATATCTGGCTGGTGTGTATTAAACACGCGCTTTACTTCATCAGCATCGCAAATATCAACTTGCTCGAAGCTATAGCGGTCGCTGCTTGAAACTGACGTTAACGATTCTAAGTTACCCGCATAGGTCAACTTATCTAAATTTACTACCGTGTGATCAGTATCATTTATAAGATGGCGTACCACGGCAGAACCAATAAAGCCTGCTCCACCTGTTACTAAGATTGTTTTGCTCATTTTCTACTTACCAAAAATATAATTCTGTTTTTGCCGATTAGGCTTTCAATTCGTCTAGCATGCTGGCCAACTGCTTACGCCAGTGAGTAGGCTTGCACGACGCAAATGCTTCACGCGCAGTTTGTTTATCCAATACACTGTAGTGTGGGCGTTTTGCAGGCGTGGGGTACTGGCTAGAAGGAATAGGCAATACTGGAATTGCGCTATCCAACAAACCTTTCTCAATGCTTAGTTCTTGAATAGCTAAAGCAAAGTCGTACCAGCTTGCTACACCTTCATCAGTCCAGTGATAAACGCCTGCTGTTTTATTCTCAGCGGCAGAAACACAAGCTTCAGCCAAACCTTTCGCCCATGTGGGTGTACCAATTTGATCGTCTATCACAGTAAGTTGTGGTTTATCAGCCATTAAACGCAGCATAGTTTTCACAAAGTTATTACCATGCGACGAGTAAACCCAAGCAGTACGAATTAGGCAGCTGGCATCTGGCAGTATTTCAAGCAGTGCTTTTTCGCCCTCTGCTTTTGACTTGCCATAAGCACCCTGTGGTTCAATAGGGTCGTCAGTTAAGTAAGGCGAACCTTTATGACCGTTAAACACATAATCGGTAGACACATGCACCATAAAAGCACCATGTGCTTTACAGAAAGTCGCCAAATTCTTAACGGCAACGGCATTGATGGCATTACACGCTTCTGTATCTTCTTCAGCTTTATCTACAGCGGTGTACGCTGACGCATTTATTAAAACATCTGCTGATAAAGGCGATAATTTTTCTTCAATATTAGAGGCATTCGTAATATCAATATCATCGCGCCCTAAAAACGTTACTTGGTGACCGCTGTTTTCTAGTTCACGAGAAAGCTCAAAAGCTAGCTGCCCAGACTTACCTATAATTACAATATTCATTTATCGCTAGTACTCTATAAAAAAGTCAGTGAAAAACCGAAAAAAATTAAAACGTAGGTGCGTCTACAAATGCTAAGCCCGCCTCATCTTTACCTGATAGAGAAGGCTTCTCACCATTTACTAATGGCCAGTCGATATTCAATGTAGGGTCGTCGTACTTAACTGATATTTCAGATTCAGGGTGGTAATAGTCTGTACACTTATACACGAACTCAGCTGATTCGCTTGTTACGTAGAAACCGTGAGCAAAGCCCGCAGGTACCCATAACTGACGTTTATTCTCGGCTGATAACGTCACCCCAACCCACTTACCGTAAGTAGGTGAGTCTTTACGCATATCTACGGCTACATCGTACACTTCGCCGCTAACTACGCGCACTAATTTACCTTGCGTTTGCTCCATTTGATAATGAAGACCGCGAAGAATACCTTGGCTAGATTTCGAGTGATTATCCTGAACAAAGTCTACATCCGCGCACTCTTTCTTGAACCAGTCGGTGCGGAAGGTTTCTAGAAAGAAGCCGCGCTCGTCGCCAAATACTTTAGGCTCGATGATTTTCACGTCAGGGATGTCTGTTTTAATTACTTGCATTTACTTTCCGTACAAACTGGCAATTTAAAATAAGAACAAAGGTGGCAGTGCCACCTTGTAAAATTTGATATGACGCTAGATTTTAACTCTATCGTTAATGACTTTTAGCAGGTAATCGCCATAGCCACTTTTCTTAAGTGGTGCCGCTAACTTTTCAAGTTGCTCAGCGTCGATATATCCCATTCTGTAAGCCACCTCTTCAGGGCAGCATACTTTCAAGCCTTGGCGTTTTTCTATTGCAGCAACAAAATTTGCGGCGTCAAGCAATGAATCGAGCGTGCCCGTATCAAGCCAAGCGGAGCCTCGACCCATTAACTCTACTTTAAGGCTGCCATCTTGAAGATACAGATTATTAAGATCGGTAATTTCTAGTTCGCCACGATGTGAAGGCTTCACTTCTTTAGCGAAATCTACTACGCGGTTATCGTAGTAATAAAGACCCGTTACCGCATAGTTTGATTTAGGAACAGCGGGCTTTTCCTCGATGGAAAGTGCATTCCAGTCATCGTCGAAATCAACTACACCATAACGTTCTGGGTCGTTAACGTGATATCCAAACACAGTTGCACCGTGCTCTTGTTTAAACGCATTCTGCAAAGACAGTTTTAAATCGTGGCCGTAATAAATATTATCGCCAAGAACCAGTGAACAGCTATCGTTTCCAATAAAATCTTCGCCAATCAAGAATGCTTGCGCCAAACCATCGGGCGAAGGCTGAACCGCGTACTGAATATTCATTCCTAACGCTGAGCCATCACCGATAAGGTCGATAAATCGCTGTTGCTCTTCAGGCGTGGTGATAATAAGTACATCACGAATGCCCGACATCATTAACGTGGTTAACGGATAAAAAATCATCGGCTTGTCGTAAACAGGCATTAGCTGCTTACTAACCACCTTAGTTAACGGGTGCAAACGTGTGCCAGATCCGCCAGCTAATATTATTCCTTTTCTTGTACTCATGTTTACACCTATTCGCTAAATTTTTGCTTGGCCAATTCGTAAAGCTCAAAATCATCTTGGTTATTTTGAACTAAAAACTCATAGGCTTCTTCGCCTAATTCATCCCTAATTTCTGCAACTTTCTCATCAATTGACTTGGAAGTATCACGCGATACGTTTTGTACCTTAGGCGCAATGTTTATACCCTCAAACCCTTCGTTAATCAGCCACGACTCAAGCTTTTGAAGTGACTCATTAAAATTCTCGACAAGGCCGACAAATGGCAGTTTTTCAACCGCCATTTTGGCTCTATCTAGCTCTGAGCCATACTGAGCGCCAAACATGTAAGCGAACCGGTCTGTATGAAAATTTTTGCACTGCCTGTCGTAGCCAAGAGATATTCTAGTTTCAATATAACCTTTAAGCGTTGTATTTCTCGCTAAAACAGACCCGAACCCCTGCCCACCTTGCTTCTTTTCAAATGAATAGGCAGATGCAATCCTATCAATGGGGTGGCGAATAAATATAACGGGTAGCAGCTCTAGCTCCTGTACTTTAGGCACAGGTAAAAGTGCTGTATGCGAGGAAAAGCACTTCGCTTCTTTATTATTTTCTACCCATTGTTTTACAAGTTCTCTATTTTTAGTCGGGTTAGCTGGGAACTCCTCTGTTAACCACTCGGTTCCCGCTTCAAAGTTTTCTTTGAGCGATGCATCCAATGAAGTACCTGCATTTTTAAACAGGTGGTAGTGAAAAATAGCTTTTGTCATAAATTTAAATTTTACCAAATTTTCTGGAAAGAATTACTTCGTACTGAAGAGATTGACACTTGCAAAAATATCTCTAAATACTTTCTTACCGTGCTCAAATGAATATCGCTCTTTAACCAAGGCCATCGCGTTTTTAGAGTAAGTAACCCAATTATCTTCGTTGTCATAAAGAGACTGAATCGCCTCGCACCATTCATCTGGTTTTTCGGCAATTTGAGTGCTTATACCGCTCGCCAGCCCTGTGCCCTCAGCGGCAACTTCTGTTAGAACCGAAGGAAGCCCATAGGCCATCGACTCCAAAACTTTACCTTTGATGCCAGCACCAGAAAGTAAAGGCGCAACAAAAATACGGTGGTTATGAAATACATCATCTAAAGATTCTGCGAATCCCACCATTTTTACGTTTTCGCATTCCATCTCTTTAAACGAATCCGGCATTCTGCTTCCATATACATAAAGAACAATATCAGGGCGTTCAACTAATAGTTTAGGCATTATCTCGTGAACTAAGTATTCGACCGACTCGACGTTAGGAACGTGATTGAACCCACCTAGGAATGCGATACCAGTACGTGTAGAAAAATCGGGACCGGGCTCTTTGCTCTCTAGTACCCACGGAGTAATATGCATATTGTGCTGCTGCAAGGTATGAGACTGAATAACAGCATGCTCTGTAGAATTGTAAGTAAGGATTGCATCTGCCTTTTTACAAACGTCCAATTCTCGTTCTTGGGTTACCAACGCCGCTTCAGTTGCTTCAGAATCATTCGTTCGCAGCGCTGCTCTGAGTTCTCTCAAGAAGTGTAAATCAGCATTATTAAATACAACCGGCTTACCGTAGTCTTTAATTCTATCAATATATTTCTCGGCCACCGTGTAGCGAGTGATATAAACAGCGTCCATTTCTTCAATGCGTCTTTCTATTACATCGAACAACGAAGTATAGAACGGCGCTGCCAGCACCTCTACGCCCATTCTTTGAAGATTCTTAGTAAACTTGCCCATATAGGCTAAATTGTCGGGTACAAATGTTACCTTAAAACCAAGAGACTGCATCAGCTCAATCTCTTTAACAGCCGCATAACTTCCTGCGTCGTTATTAGGCATTGGTACGGTATAATCGATAACGAGTACACGTTGGTCAACGCCATTATCTTTTTCTAAAGGAAGGCTTTCTAGGCTGGGTTTACGTTTGTGCTTAAACGCACTGAACCACTTCTGTCTAAAAGTAGACTCGTTAATTTTTTGATATTTCTTCAATCCAGTAGAAATATCGGTGCCATGACTTTTGCCTTCAAAATGAATGACAACCGAATGGGGCACATATACGGTTCTTAAGCCCTCTTTTCGTACTTTAAAGGCAAGATCCGCATCTTCATAATAGCAAGGGGCGAACTCTTCACTAAAACCTTCGACCTGCTCCCATACACTGCGAACGACACACATAGCTGCGCCTGTGAGATAATCAACATCCCTTACATAATTCCACTCTGGTGCATCAGGATTATCGTTTCGGCCTGCATTCCATGGCTCACCGTTACCCCAAACAATTCCACCAGCTTCTTGAAGGGTCCCGTCTTCATTAATAAGCTTCGAGCCCGTCAGCGCTATTGATTTGTCTTTTTGATGCTGATAAATCAATTCATCTAACCAGCCTGACGTGACTTCGGTATCATTGTTTAAGAACACAATGTACTGACCTCTGGCTAGCTTGGACGCCTTGTTACAGCTTTTTAAGAACCTAAGGTTTTCCTCATTTCTAGAAATGACTAGATTTTCAATAATGTTTTCAGCATTTGCAGTATCATCGGTCGAGCAGTCATCTGCCAAAATTACTTCGAAGCTTGTTTTATTGTAAGCCAACGCAATGGAAGCTATACAACGATATGTCAGCGCAAATTTGTTGTAAGCAGGAACAATGATACTCACCTTAGGTTCACTGACTTCTGGTAAGGCAAAAGGCGTAAACTTCTTCATTTCCTCATGCGATTTGACCACAGCGTCGTGAGCAACTTTGATATTCTTCAGACGTTCAAAATCACTCTCATGTGAGCAAGCTTCTATCTGAAGCTTTAAAGAGTGATAGCGATGCCCCGCATGTGCTGGCTTACCAAGCAACTCAGGTTCTGATGCACTGTGGCTAAGGAACTCTACAGGCGTTAATACAGACGATGAGATAATGTAATCGGTTGCAGCAGCCGTAGAGGCGCCAATGACTGTAATAGTGATCTTCTGCCTGGTATTATTTAGCAATTCTGCAGGCAACCATATATGGTCGTATAGCTCCTTACTGTCTGAATGAACGGGCTTTTCAGAGAATACGCCTTTATCTGATGCAAACCTAACTACCTGACTACCTATTGTTTCAGACGAAGATAAGCGAAAACTTAGTTTATTGCCTTCTACATTCAATATGTCTGCATGAAAATGTTGATTCAGTTTCGGAATTTCAAAGCGATTGGTGGGGATCTTTTCATTGCTTTCAGCTACCCTCAGCTGAACTACAGAGCCCGGAATGAGTTTATCTTCGTTGATATTGATAGCAAAAGCGTGAACCCCGTCGTTGATACCGTGTTCAGCTAAATCGGCACGGTGAATATCAGCTTTACCAGAACCAAGCAATTCACCTTCCTCTGTATAAACGTTTACACTCAAAGGTGATTTATCACCTAACAGTGCAGCCCATCCCATAAGGCAACCACCCTCAACACCATCAATAGAACCTACTAATTTGGCCCCTTTGTTGGTGATTCGATTCATTCCAGCTTTAAACATTTATTATTCCACTTTTTAAAATTGCGAGAAAACCCATTCAGAGAATGGTTTACATATCATTTTCTTATAAGAACTATCGTTATTTACACCAGACAGCTCATGGCTTTCCCATTCCTTAATAGCACGTATCATACTGGCTATATCTTCGTAGTCAAAAAAGTATGCCGATTCCCCTAACGCAAGCGATTCTCGGGCCAGCCATGTATTATTCGTGCACAATAGAGAGCAACTATCTCTGCGCAAAACATCCCAAAAAACACCTGAAGTTTTATGTTTATAACTGGAAGGGGCATAGGACGCTACTACTCCTTGAACAGAATTAAATAACAGCTCGTATTCTTCTTTCTCTAATGTTCCAGAAACCAAGTCTAAATTGTTAAACCTGTTACTTAATTCTGTCAACTTCACCTTAACATCGGTGAAATCTCTGATACCGGGGGAATTTGTATTCCAATGAAAAACAAAATCGATGCCATTAAACTCTGATAATAGAAAAGCGATATTTTGGAGAATAAAATCTAAACCTTTATCTTTTTTTACGCTCCCAACGAATAACAGAAGACGTTTTCTTTCTTTTTTAGAAACGCTTTTGTTAGTTAGCGGTTGATAGTTTATAGCTGGGTGAACATAAACCGGACTATCGATTAATGCCTGGTAACCCACTTTGTATTCATTACAGCTTGTAGCAAAAATTATATTTTCTGGAAAGGCAGATTGCTTTAGATACGACAGAGATAACTTATTTTTCAAAAACCACGAGAAGCGCCAAATATCTTCGTCAAATTCTATCTTTCGACTTCCGGGGTCAAACATTCCACAAACAATGAGTTTTGGTGATGCTTGCTTTCCTATGCTAGCGAAAAATTGCGCCAACCCTAAATATAAATGGCTAAAGCCTGTATGTATAAGCAATACATCTTGATGATTAATATTAAAAGTCTGAAAAAGCTTTCTTAACTCTTCCATAAAGTTTTCGGCGAGAGCGTTCTCTTTATCTGCGGGAAGAGGTTTTAAATTATTTGTATAGCAAGGCGTTGCAAAGAAAGGAACAGTCTTATCTTCCTGACGTTTTAGGGTCAGTTTCAATTTATTGGATGCTAAAACTAATATCTCTTTCTTTAATCGTTCAGCGTCCCTTATAAGAGCGTCGCCTACTACACTGTGGTGAGAATCAAAATCCTCAAACCCAGGATCTATGACAAAATAGCGGCGACTACTCATAAGTTCATCAACTGCGGATAGATTCAATGATTTCTGTTTTGGCCAGTTCAATTTGCCTGTGAATTTGGCTTGTCATGGCAACCATCAATTGTTTATTGGTCACGGTCAAATTAAATGCATGGACTGGCACATCGTTAACGTACATAACGACTACGTTCTCACCTTCTTCAAACACTTGCCAATTAGGCTCTACGTTGAAGCCACACGTGCCATCACCAATTCCTGATATTTTGAGATCTTCTCTAAATACTGAGGCAGGCGTTTCACAAATTATCGCATTGTTAAGCTTGAATGAAACAATACAGCTTTCTGCACTTTTTTTTGAGTTTTCTAATACCCATCCAGAAAACTTAAAAATTGATAACTCATCGATGTGAAAGGTCGCATACCCTTTTTCACATTTAACTTTACGCTGTCGGTTTTTATATTTTTTATATAGTTTTGAAAGCAACTACAATTCCTCACATACTTAAATATTTAGCACTGCATCCATATAGTCAGACGAATGCTTATGAACAGTGGTATCATCTTTAACCTTGGCTTTTGCGCACCATTTGTATTCATTGTGCTGCTCACCAATAGGCAACGCTAGGCTATTTTGCTGAACTTTTAAGTGGTAGCCCGCAACTACATAATGTGTAGACGGTTTCTCTCCCATTACGCTGTCTTGATAAAAGTGTTCGTAGATATCCAAAAGGCGCGCGTCTTTTCGGCTTATCTCAACCCCTAACTCATTCAGCGTTAGTCGCAAAAAAGCATCGTCGAGTGTTTCATTTTTCAAAATTCGCCCACCAGGCACAAACCAGTAGTCCTTCGCGGGACGGTTTGTTCTAAAGCCAAAGAGTATTTCACCCTTTTCATTTTCGACTACTAAATCGATGGACACCAAAGGTGTCCTACCAATAACTTCGGTAAATTCTTGTTTGTTCAAAAAGGCCAAAGCTTACCCTCTAAAGTTGTCCTGATTTGCTAAAAACCACTCAAAGGCGTGCTTCAGGCCACTTTCTAAATCATAAGTGTGTTTCCATCCCAAATCATGAAGCCTAGAAACATTCATTAGCTTCCTAGGTGCTCCATCTGGCTTGCTTGTGTCCCAAACAATCTCACCTTTAAAATCCGTTACTTTAGCGACAGTTTCAACAAGTTCACGGATAGTGCAATCTTCTCCTGTACCTACATTAATATGGCTAAGCATTGGCTGGGTATTAGCCTGGTAAGTTGCATCATCCAATTCCATAACATGAATACTCGCAGCAGCCATGTCATCTACATGTAAAAATTCGCGCATGGGTTTGCCGCTACCCCATGCTACTACTTCATTATCGCCACGTTGTGCTGCCTCGTGAAAACGACGCAACAATGCTGGAATTACGTGGGAATTTTCAGGGTGAAAGTTATCATGAGGCCCGTATAAGTTTGTAGGCATGACCGAACGATAATCTCTGCCATATTGACGGTTATAGCTTTCACAAAGTTTTATGCCCGCGATTTTAGCTACCGCATAAGGTTCATTCGTTTCTTCTAGTGTTCCGGTTAATAGTGCACTTTCAGTCATAGGCTGCTCGGCCAGTTTTGGATAAATACAACTAGAACCTAGGAAAAGAAGCTTCTGTACATTATTTTTATGCGCTGCATGGATAATGTTTGCTTCTATCATCAAGTTTTCATAAATGAACTCTGCTGGGTAGGTATTGTTCGCGTGGATACCACCTACTTTTGCAGCAGCTAGATAAACTTCATCAATATTATTTTCAGCGAAGAAGCTACTTACTTCTTTTTGATCAGTAAGATTTAATTCAGCGCGAGTTCTGGTAACAATTTCAATGTCATTTCGTTGTTCTAAATTTCTAACAATAGCAGCACCGACCATTCCCCTATGACCAGCAACAAATACTTTTTTCATGATTTTCTCTCAACAAATTTAAAATTTTAATATGTAAGCTTAATACTGGTCCATTGTTGAAGATGAGGGTAGTTCCTCTTCTAACATTACACCGTCTAATTCAGGGTAGCTTGAGGGGACTGGCTCCCTCTCTGACAACGCAATCGAGCGCACGGTTTCAGTTTTCTGATCACTGCGCTTTGCTGAATTCAATTCACTTTCTAATAGCATTTGATCATACTCTGTAGGCTCAATTAGCCCCATTTCTTCGTCAAGTTCTGCCAAAGCTTCTTTATCATTAACCCAGGTGATTAGTTTTTCTGCAGAGAGCGAATCGTTACCCTTTTCTTCGGCCTCACCCTCAGCTTTGTAATGTGAATGCTGTGTATTAACTGATTCTAGTTCGCTAGGTTGTGTAGGAGCGTCATTAGCATATATTTGATTTGAGAAGCCACCTTCGTCTCGTTGTACCAATGATGCTTCAGCCTCATCTACCACTACATTATCGTTGACTGACTTTACAGAAAAGTCTTTGTTCAATATAAAAACGGAGAAGGCAATAGAGATAAAAAGTATTGCTGTCAAAAACGTTTTCATAAATTTTCCCTAATTTGAAACTTAATACCTAACAAAAAACGGCTGTCAATAGACAGCCGTTCTACTATATCAAAAGAATCGCGGTTAGTCGGCCATAAACCATGTACCACCAACAGTTTTTACAACGCCGGCAGCAATTCGGTTAGTGCCATCCATTAGATGGACAATATTGCGACCGCCAAGCGTTTCATTGCGCCATAGGAAGTCAACTTTTCCATCACCATTGAAGTCTTCTACCTTGGCCAATGACCATGCGGTTCCAACTTGAGGTAACAACTTCTGCTCCCTTACCACACCATCTTCCATGTAATAAACACTGTTGCGGCCATCTTGAATGTTACGCCAAATTAGATCTTCAGTACCGTCACCGTCTAAGTCGCCAGTTCCAGCAAGTATCCAATCACTTGGCGCGACTGCAGATAGTGCAGTTTCTTCAAAGTTGCTTCCACCCTCTTCAAGGCTCCACACTTTGAGGCTCTGGCCATTGCGAAGTATTAACTCTTTAACTCTATCACCGTTAAAATCGCCAACTCCTTCGATTATCAAGTTACCTAAAGCATTCGACCAACGGCTAACTTTACCCGCGCCATCCATAAACCACACTGCTAGCTGGTTAGTGTCTGTTTTACGCCAGACTATATCGTCTTTTTCGTCACCGTTTAAATCGCCAATGACTTGTAGTTCAAACTCGTTATTAAGTCTTGCATGTACTGGACGACTAGTAATGTTAAACCCATCCATTAGGAACACGCGGTTGTAGCCACCTAAAAGATCTGGGTTTCTCCAGAACAGGTCAGTTTTACCATCACCATCAAAGTCGCCTAGGTTTAGCTGCCAGTCTTCGCCCTGCACCACGTTGATTGGGCGAGACAGTAGCACTTCTTCACCGTTCATAGTCCAAAGGAAATTCCAACCACGAACGTTACTTGCGTTGCGCCATACAATATCCGCACGTCCATCACCATCAACATCGGCTCTTACAGGCAACTCAGAATTATCACCAATACCATCGCCATCTGTATCTGCCCATTCAGAGCTATCAGTTGGGAATGCATCGTTGAAGTCATCAACACCATCGCCATCTGTATCTTGAGAAGTAGGCGAAGTTCCTAGGTAATATTCTTCTATGTCAGTCAGACCATCGCCGTCAGTATCTGTTGAAGGATCTTGCGCATAATAAGGGTTCAAGCCATAAGCAAGTTCCCACTCGTTAGGCAGACCATCGCCGTCAGCATCAGTTGTCGCAATATAAGGTTGTGTAAAGTCACCCGCAGTATCGCCCAAATCACGGGTTTTTGAGCTATACACAATGATACTTCCATCGTTATTTATAGCAGGGCTGAACAAAGAGGTACGTTGATAATATGTTGATACATTATCATTAATGATACTCGAAGACATTGAGTCCGTTTCAATTACGACCACCCCCATCGAGTCGCCATTCACATAGTTGAACGCTACAACTTCGCCATTACCAGAAATAGACGCATCACCAAAAGCGCTAAATAAAGTACCATCTTTATCTGAAGATACAGCTGAAACTTCACCCTCATTTACGTTGTACATAGCTATAAATGGTGAGCTGTAACCTCCGAAACCAGCCACCAGATTGTCTGCTTGAGTCTCGAAAATAATGGTCATTCCATCTGCAGAAATATTAGGGTTATAGGATTCTCTATTCCCTAGCGCATTATCTAAGTTTTGCGAAACCACTCTATTTGTTTTGGTAGCAACATCGTAGACAACAATTTGCTGGTAGTAGCTTGAAAAGCCCCATACTGCGTCATTTTGCGATTCGTATACAACGTATTTCCCGTTACCAGAAATAGTTGGATTCACAGAGCTACCCGCATCAGAACCATCCCAAGCGGCATCAGTTTTACTAACCAACTCAATAGTATCTTCAGTGTTGTCGTAAAGAAAAACGTGATAGTAATACGCGTTGATTTCATCTGTGGTCAAGTTCGTCGCTTCAGAAACAAAGGTAATATAACGACCGTCGTCTGAGATACTTGGGTTATACGAATCATCGTTAGCAGCAACACCTGTACTCCCAACGCTCACTAAAACCAGCTCTTCTGTATCGCGTTGATACCTAAAAACGTCCCACTGCGAATTAACATCATCGGTGTGAATATTCGACGCGCGCGATGCAAATGTGATTACATTACCATCTGCACTTATATCGAATATCTCATCAAAGGCACCGTTTGCATCTGCGCCACGGCTACCTAAGCGAATTTGTTCAGTCGTCCCTTCTTGTCTGTCGTATAAAAACAGCTCGTCATAGGAAGAATTACCTGCATTCGACAGTAACCTATCATCAGTTTTATACAATATAAAACGACCAGATTTAGAAACTGCTACGCTATCTACATCATCAAATGAACCCAATGATTTGGGTTTACTTAAAGTAGTTAGGCTATCGTCTTCCACTGAGTAAAAGTAAACATCATCGGCATTATCTCTATCCAGCAAATCAAATGTTTGCCCTTGAGAATGAAATGCTACGAACTTTCCGTCGCCACTAAGATCTGCTGCTTGACTGATATAGTATCTTTCAGCATCTTCATCTTTATGCTTAGAAGCTAAGGTTGTTATACCCGTTGTGAGATCGTGGGTGTAAGCATTATCTTCGTTATAAACATTGTACGAGTCAAACGTTCCGTAATCATCGTCATAGATAAAACTAGCAATTGTGCCATCAGAAGAAAGACCTATTCTGTAAGTGTATTCTACTCTTCCATTATCGTTTAAACCGGTGCTGGTGACACTTGCCATCTCAGTTAAACCTTCGTTCATGTTACGAACATAAACATCGGCACGATAATCTTGATCTCTGCCGTCTAACTCTGCATCAGAAATGAAGGCAACAATATTTCCTTCGTCACTGATATTCGGCGAATAGCTAGCGTCATTGCTATCTTGAAAACCCATTGAGCTGACGCTTGCTAACTCTAATGTTTCATTTTCTATGGAGTATCGATAAACATCAGCGTATGACCCGTTTACATCCGTGGAACTTAATAAATTCGTTGCTCTTGACGTAAACGCAACGTACTTACCATTACCACTAATGACAGGGTTATTGGAGTCGTAGTTAGATTCACCGTTTTCTGTATAGGTAATTCGCTTCGTTTCACTTTTAATTCTGTCGCGAACGAAAATATCTATTCTACCGTTGGCGTCGATGTTATCAACATCGAGCGTAGTGCCTCTCGACTCAAACGCAACATAGTTACCGTCATTAGACACTGTGGGGCCATAAGAATGGCCGTCACTCTTTAAACCGTCAGACGCTATTGAGATCAGTTCAATTGAATCTGATGCTGCGTCCCAAAGATAAATATCATTGGTTACCGTTCCACCGATTGGAATAAGGTCTGCGGCGTACGATTCAAAAACGACAAACCTACCATTTGCTGAAATATGGGGCTTATCACTCGCTCTATTAGAAAATGCTTCTACATCTGGGTGATGCTTAGAAACAAGATCGATATCCCCTGTTTCTGTATTTTTTCTATAAATATCGCAGCGCCCTTGACTTTCAGCGCTCATATTAGATGCACAACTTACAAACGCAGCGTATTTTCCGTCTTCAGAAAGAGAGACATTGTAACTATCTCCAAGGCTAAAGTGTGTGTCTGACTTAACGACACTTTCTGTTGGAAGCCAAGATTCTGAGAACGAACTACTAGAAAATGCTGCCGCTGCTAACGCAATGGCTACTTTCGAGAGTTGTCTTTTGTTCATAGTTCTAACTCGTAGGTGGTTTGTTTTAGTTAGCTATGAAATGGAGGAGGCTGCAAAAAATAAGAGGAAGAGTAATACTCATCGCTAAATAGCAATCACGTCCATGTCAAAGCGGCTATTGAAGAGTTTAATGCTTACTGACGCAATGTCAAAAAAAACGGAGTACTATTAAGGAAAACTTCATAATTCGTCATGAATAGAGCCAGAGCCAAATTAACGACTCTGGCCTAAATCATTGGGTTCTTAGTACGCCATAAACCACTCACCGCCAACGGTTTTTACTACCGCTGCTGATTTGCGGGATATGCCATCCATCAAGTGAATAATATTACGGCCACCTTGGCTGGTGTTGCGCCATAGAAAATCTACTTTGCCATCACCATCGAAATCTTCCACTTTGGCTAGTTCCCAAGAGACATCTACCGTGGTAATAAGCGCACTGTCTCGTAGCTTCCCTTCTTCGATGTGATAAACCGATGTACGTCCATCACGTGTGTTACGCCAAATTAAGTCGTCGGTGCCGTCTCCGTCTAAATCGCCGGTACCCGCTAGTTTCCAGTCATCTGATGCCACAGCATCCAAGCTTTGCTCATCAAACTGCGTACCTTCATCATTCAACGTCAAAAGACTTAGCTGCCACCCTGTGCGAGTCACTACAGATGTTTTGTTGTTTGAATGGAACTGACCTGAGCCCTCTATAACGGATGCTCCAAGCGCGTCACCTTTTTGGGCCTCAACTTGAACGCCATCCATATACCAAACCATCAGATTATCATCAGACTCATCATGCCATAGCACATCGTCTTTGCCATCGCCGTCTAAATCATCAGCGAGTAATAGTTTTGTATCACTGCTCACATTTTGAATGCGCGTTTTTTGTTTTATTGATGTTCCATCCATCAAGTAAACAAAGTTCATACCGAGTGAATTAACTTCGTCACGCCAGAATAGGTCAGATTTACCATCACCATCAAAATCGCCCAAACGAAGCCCCCACTGTTCGCCTTGAACTACGTTAATTGGCTTACTTTGTTTTATGTCACTACCAGACATACTCCACAGAAAGTTCCAACCTACTACGTTGCTGCGTCTTCTCCAGACAAGGTCGGCTCTGAAGTCACCGTCTACGTCAGCTCTTGTATGCTGCAACTCGTAAGGCCCAATGTCGATCCCAGCTCCTATAAACCGGGGGGCTCCCAAAAAGTCCCTAGTAAAAGTTGACATTTTATCACTTGAGCCTTTGTTAACTAAATCAGATTTAGCAGTAAGCTCATAACTGTGCTTTTCTCTGTTCCTCAAGCCCAATGTAATGTTTCGAAAATAATTGTCGCGACCAATATACGTTACGGTATTCGAGATATTTGATTCATCAATATAAGAATCGGTCACTTGTACAGAAGAATTAGGGTCACCTGTTAGAATAAAATCGCTAGAGTTCAAGAAAATTGTGTTTTGAGCTCTGATTTGACCATCATATATCTCTAAAGAGTTTGTAATCGACGAATCAAACAGGCTGTTGAATATATAAACTATTCCTCTTAGTGCACTGACATTTGCAGTCCTCTCCCAGTTCAGCCCGTCTAACTTTTCGTTGAAAAAAACTGAATTAACTATTTTTGTTTGAGCATCCCAACTCGACTTAATATCCATTCCTGAATCGTGAGCGTTCGCCGAATAATTATCTTTAAAAGTCGAGGCTGTTACCTCTAAGTAATTTTCGCTGAAAATGGCCCCACCACCTTCATACCAACTTCCATTCACACTGTTATCTTCAAAGAGCGAGCTTTCGACAAGTAAAGGTCCCAACGAATAAATTGCACCTCCTGAGAGAGAAGCTCTGTTATTGCGGAAAGAACAATTCGACACCGTCAAAGAACCGGAACTTTTTATAGCTCCTCCAACATTTCCGCTACGAGCATCACCATTTAAAAAATTCAAATCATGAATTATCGTATTTCGGTTTGTTTCAAGAATTCTTACGCCATTTCCGACTAGGGTGGAATTATTTCCCTCAATCGTTAGCGATGATTCGTAATTATCGAAATCTACTAAATATTTTAGTGAGCTACCTGATACGTTATATTCAGCTTGCTCAAGAGTAATAACGTTGTGTTCGGTATTTAGCGATGCCTCCGATAGCGCCTCTCGAAATTCGGCTGTATTTTTCACAAGGAACTCTGCACCAAAACAGTTGGCAGATATCAGAACCAACAAGAGAAAAGCAGAATATTTTTTGTACATTTCGTGTAATTATCCTTTACTAATATAATTTTTGTTACTTCGCCATAAACCACTCACCGCCAACGGTTTTCACTACCGCTGCCGATTTGCGGGATATGCCATCCATCAAGTGAATGATATTACGGCCGCCTTGGCTGGTGTTGCGCCATAGAAAATCTACTCTGCCATCACCATCAAAGTCTTCCACTTTGGCTAGTTCCCAAGAAACATCTACCGTGGTAATAAGCGCACTGTCTCGTAGCTTCCCTTCTTCGATGTAATAGACCGATGTACGTCCATCACGAGTGTTACGCCAAATTAAGTCGTCGGTGCCGTCTCCATCTAAATCACCAGTACCCGCTAGCTTCCAATCATCAGATGCCACAGCATCCAAGCTTTGCTCATCAAACTGCGTACCGTCGTCATTCAACGTTAAAAGACTTAGTTGCCATCCTGTACGAGTCACTACAGATGTTTTGTTGTTTGAGTGGAACTGGCCTGAGCCCTCAATAACTGATGCTCCAAGCGCGTCCCCCTTCTGGGCCTCAACTTGAACGCCATTCATATACCAAACCATCAGACTATCATCAGACTTATCGTGCCATAGCACATCGTCTTTGCCATCGCCGTCTAAATCGTCAGCGAGTAATAGTTTTGTATCACTACTCACATTTTGAATGCGCGTTTTTTGTTTTATTGATGTTCCATCCATCAAGTAAACAAAGTTCATACCGAGTGAATTAACTTCGTCACGCCAGAATAGGTCAGATTTACCATCACCATCAAAATCGCCCAAACTAAGCCCCCACTGTTCGCCTTGAACTACGTTAATTGGCTTACTTTGTTTGATATCGCTGCCCGACATACTCCAAAGGAAGTTCCAACCTACTACGTTGCTGCGTCTTCTCCAGACAAGGTCGGCCCTAAAGTCGCCGTCTACGTCTGCTCTCTGCGGTAACTCACTATTGTCACCTATTCCATCGCCATCTGAATCTCGCCATTCAGTGCTGTCTAGTGGGAAATCGTCTTCAGAGTCAGAATAGCCATCGCTGTCGCTATCAGCATTAAATGGCTGTGTACCTAATTCATACTCTTCAAAGTTTGTCAGACCATCGTTGTCTGCATCACCTTCTGCGTCAAAACTCAATGGATCGAGGCCCACCTCTTGCTCATACGTATCAGGCATTCCATCATTGTCGTCGTCCAGGTCACAGGAATTACCCTGTCCATCTCCATCAGTGTCGACTTGCGACGCGTTTGGTATGCTTGGGCAATTATCATTACCGTTGATAATTCCATCATCATCTTCATCGTTTACCCCTAAGCCATTCACAAACTCCGGAGTAATTCGGACGAAATTGTCTTTCATTGTTGTTTCAATGCCCCGTGACCCACTTTTTAGCTCTGCGATCACGAAGAAGTCATCCTTAATAGGAAGCTCCGTTGAGAAAGAAAGCTCTAGCGAACCATCTCGGTCAGCATAACTAAACTCGCAGTTAGAGATATAAAATTTATTACTGTTTGTATAGGAGTAGCAACTCGATGCAACAGAGTTAGCATTAAGAGCCACGTTGTTTATTGTCGCCCCCGCCTCTATTGACAAATCATGAGACACGGACTGCTCAGCATCTATATGCAATCTAAACTGTGCTCGTTCAGTGGAAACGGCGACACTTTCTAACAGGATACTGCTGTTACTATGTAAGCTATCATCTTCAGGAAGCACTGACAGGTATGTATAAAACCCATTTCGAAACATCGACTGCCCCGAGTCATATTTGTCAGTATAGTTTCCTATTTTATCGGAAAGATATAACTGGCTAGTAAATGCATAAACACCACTTGGGGTTTCGTCGTTAAACTCAAACTGTAAGTTCTGCTCAAACGTATTTTCTTCTAACGAGGGCAGCCACTCTGGGTCGTTGGATGCGCTAACGTACTCTCCGTATTTCCTAATCCAAAAGTCTGCACCATATGAATTGAAGCCAGATTCGTCGAAGGCAATAACTTTGGCAGATATTGTTTGAGGGTTCTTCCCTTCAAGAACCTGGTCGGTATCAATCTCAATATTAAGTACCTCTGGCGGTGTAGTATCTACTTCGTTTGCATTAATTATTTGTAGATAAGGGTTGAACCCCATTGCTTCTATTTTTTCTTCATGATCAAAATCAGATGTACGATTTCCTAAAGTATCAGCTAAACTTAAAGCGTTAGAAATACCATACCTTCCAGGAGCATTTTGAGGAGTGAACGTGTAGGAAAAAGTAGTTTTTAGAAGACCGTCGGATGGGTCTCTCGTTATATGTCGCTCAAAAGCAGTGTCTGACTTTCCGTATTGCTGTAACTCACGATTTCTAAACCAAAAATGTGCATAATCGATACCGGTTTCTTCCTCGAAGTGAACGGTAACCTCAACTGTTTGCGCCTGCTCAGTAACATCTATCACTTTGGGGTTAATATCTAGATGCTTAAGAATAGGGGCGTTAGTGTCCGAATCTGAATTGATAACAAAAGTCTTTAACTGCTGACCAACCTCGGGATAAGACAACATCGGGCAAATGCCCTTAAAGTACTCAACAATCTCCTTCTGCTGACTACTTGCTGACGTGTTCCATGCGCGTTCAAACTGTGTCGCACATGCCGATACCCTCATATTTGCGTCTATCTCACTTTGGTTTTTTGGAACAGAGGCTTTACTCACATGACTTCCAAATGATAGTGCACTGAAAAATGCCAAGAAATAAATTTTCCGCTTCAAGATAAGCTCCTTTCTATAAAACGTAAAAAACATCAAACCCTTAGGAAAGGGTATTATTTTTATAGATATTATTTTAAAAAAACGGCGCCGCGAATGCAGCGCGCAAGAATTATTAATCTGCCATAAACCACGCGCCGCCAACGGTTTTTACAACACCTGCAGCAATGCGATTATTACCATCCATGAGGTGCACAATATTACGCCCCCCCTGCACTTCATTGCGCCATAGGAAGTCTACTTTGCCGTCTCCGTTAAAGTCTTCTACTTTCGCCAATGACCATGCTGTACCGACTTGTGGCAACAACTTTTGCTCCCTCACAGTACCGTTTTCCATGTAATAGACACTGTTTCGACCATCGCGAACGTTGCGCCATATCAGGTCTTCTGTGCCATCTCCGTCTAAGTCACCGGTGCCAGCAAGCTTCCAGTCAGCAGGGGCAACTGAAGATAACGTTGACTCTTCAAAGTTACTGCCACCCTCTACTAGACTCCATACTTTTAAAGTATTGCCTTCTCGAAGAATAAGCTCTTTTACTCTGTCTCCATTGAAGTCGCCAGTGCCTTCTAATGTCAAATTACGTAAAGCATCAGACCACCGGCTAACTTTCCCTGCGCCATCCATAAACCAAATTACTAGTTGGTTTGTGGTGCTATTACGCCAAACAATGTCATCTTTCTCATCACCGTTCAGGTCACCAATCACCTGAATTTCGTATTCATTATCAAGACGTGCATGCACAGGGCGGCTAACAATGTCGAACCCGTCCATAAGGAATACTCGGTTATAACCACCTAGTAGATCAGGGTTTCTCCAAAACAAATCTGATTTACCGTCTCCGTCGAAGTCACCAAGGTTCAGCTGCCAGTCTTCCCCTTGTACAACGTTAATTGGACGTGACAGCAGAACTTCTTCACCATTCATTGTCCATAAGAAGTTCCAACCTCGAACATTGCTCGCGTTTCGCCATACAATATCTGCTCGTCCGTCACCATCAACGTCTGCCCTAACTGGAAGCTCAGAATTATCACCTATACCATCACCGTCTGTATCTGCCCATTCAGACCTGTCAGTTGGGAATGCGTCCTCGCCGTCTGAATAGCCATCTCCATCTGTGTCGCTATTTACAGGAGATGAGCCGATTCGACGTTCATCCTCATCTGATAAACCATCGTTGTCGTTATCTAAATCTAAGGCGTTAACAATACCATCACCGTCAAAGTCTTGCGTTTCTGACGTCAAATCCACGCCCAAGTTTGCAGCATTAACTAGGTTGTGAATTACATTTCCAGAGTCATTAGAAAGCGTAATTCTAAACTTAACAGGCTGAAGTTCTATCTGTAGTTTTGGTAACAATGCCTTAACGTCATAGCGCTCAAAAGAACTTGGAGAAATATCAAGTGAATGCCAATTGTCATATGATGTGGGGCTTACCTCAACACTCTTGTATTCATATTCTCCGTAAACCTTTGAGCTGCCAAAATGCAATTCAGCGCTCTGATATCCAATTTGGCCACTTAATACAACAGAGCCAGTTGTATCAACAAATTTAGAATAAAGGTCGCCAAAACCACCACCGTAATATCGTTGAAGTTCAAAAATAGATTGGCCAGCTATATGGCCTTTACGAGAGTTCACAATAAGTGTTGGTAGAGTACACGTCTCATCAAGAGTTATACTATCGCCAGTATATTCCCCCGTTTGAACGACAGTATTATCACATACGATTTGGTAATTTTGCTCAGGGAAACTTACTTGAGCGCCATCGAGAGATGAGAATGTGTTATCTCCGTAAATAGAAATATAAGTTGACGAAATGTCGATATCTTTACCCGCGACACCTGCCGTTGGCTCGAAATGATACGATGGAACTTTGCTTAAGATACCCGAGTTCTCTCCAAAAATAGTCATTTCAGGTGTAGATACTAACAACTCACCGACAAACTGATCATCAGTTTGCTGCAATACTGAAACTCTAACACTCGTGCTTTCATCGCTTACCGGTGAAGAGACATAAGTAAAACTCTTACCCTCTATGCCAGAGCGGGGGCGGGAGTTATCATAGTATATTTGGAATGCTGTAGTACTAACATCTGTGGGCTCAGAAAATTCTTCAGAAATGATACTGGGTAGCGCTGTACCTGTATCTAGTGCCGCTTTATAAGCTCCATTATCAGAGTCTTCACTGACCGACTTATATAAGTGAAACAACACATCATTTTCACCTTCACTGTCGAATCTATCGACCAACTCAATGTTTAAGTCGATCTCCGAAGCTAAATGACCTGTTGCGATTAATTTTCTTTTGACATCTTGTTCGGTTAGCTCTGTAGTATCTATCGATGTGTGATCAGAAATTGTTGATGTTACTTCTTGAGCATCGGTATATGTAAGACCTATATATCTTTGAGATGTCTTTACTTGTTTCAGCTCACCAAGATTCGGATCTATGTCAGTAATACCAAAAAGCTTATTTAAATTAGACACTCCAAACTCTATAACCGTATCTTCTGAAATAGAGGGATAAAAAGACTCCACACCAGTTATTTCGTAAGCTGAGTCTAGAGGAATTTGGTCGCTCAGTAGTGTAGCGTTAGTAACATCAACGTTGTTGTATATGGCTGTTATGAAAAAGCTGTCTTCACTAACGTAGAAGTCAAAGGTTTCACCTGGAAAAATTAGATTCCAGTAAAGTTCATGCCCATCACTATCAACTAACGATACATCCACGTCACTATTGCCCGTGTTAGCTAATTGCAATAATAAGCTTTTAGTAAAGCTGACAGGTACAACTAACTTGCTATCTGTCGCTACAAATTCTATTTCAGTAAAAAAGGCAGCGGCGTCATTTTGCGGTGTAGGAATAGCGGCTACATCGCTAAATGTGAGTGTTACAGGGATGACTTCTGAAGATTGCGAAGCAACTGTTACCTGAGTTATTTCGGAAGTCAGAACTACAGACACAGGAAGATCGGTCGGCATGACTACATCGAATGACTTATCTGTATTCGACATATTAGTAATAACAACATTTACTGTTCGCTGTATGCCGTTCTGTTTGGGTGTATTACCAAAGAACAATGGGGCGGTAGACAAACTTACAACATCAGTTAGTGCATTTTCTACGTTAACTAATCCATAGCCCGATGCAAATATATCATCACTTATCGTGGTAGCAGAGGACATCAATATACTTTTTAGTTGTTCAGGCTGTAAGGCAGGTCTGGCTTGGAGTAATAGTGCAGCAGCGCCAGCAACGTGTGGGCTGGCCATACTCGTACCGCTCATTTCTTCATAGCGGTTATTGGTTTGAAGCGAATATATTCCTGTTCCCGGGGCAACCACTTCAGGCTTAATGTAATCGGAGTTCAGTACTGGCCCTTTCGAGCTAAAATATGAGATATTGTTTTGTTTATCTACTGACCCCACTGTAATCGCTGTCCTGGCGGAAGCTGGGGAATGTTTTCCAATATCATAATAACTGCCATTATTACCCGCAGCAGCCACAACCACTACACCCGCAGCGGTAGCAGCATCAACCGCTGACGAAACGATATCATCAGCATCACCTGGCCCACCTAGACTCAAGTTAATAATATCGGCACCATCATCTGTGCTTGGATCGCCATCAGGGTCAACGGCATACTCGATGCCTTCTACAGTTTGAGTATTAAAACCATTTCCTTCGCTATCTAATACCCTAACAGCAAGGATCGATGCGTCTGGTGCAACACCAACCACTCCGCCATTCGCAGCAACAATACCTGCTACATGTGTTCCGTGACCGTCGATATCCATAGGGTCTGCATCACTATCAACAAAGTCATACCCGCCTATAACTTTACAACCACTACCAATACAGCCACCTAAATCACTGTGAGTGTAATCAACGCCACTGTCGATAACGGCAACAACAATACCTTTGCCGGTGAGGTTGTTTCCGAATGGATCTTTTTTCTCCCAAACCTTGTCCGCATTTACCATCGGCACACTATCGGCTAGAAATTTGTTCACAGGTTTGCTTTTTATAACGCGCTTCACCGAAGGCAGTTTTGATAAGGCCATAATTTTCCGCTCATCGCCCTCAACAATAATTGCGTTCGCCACTCGAGTTAAATTACTAGCAACGGAAACACCTGGGGGTAGGTTATTTTGAATAAACACCTGCTGAAATGTGTTTAACGCAGTGACTTCTTTGCTAACTAATTTATAGGCGCTTTGAGTTAAGTTTTCTGAGCTAACATTATTTTCTTGATTAACTAGATTCCGAGTGGCTTGAAGCTTTTGGTAGGCCTGGAACTCGCTAGTTTTTAAAAGTGGCACCCCATAAAACTCAACAATATATTGTGGTTCGCCACTAGACCGAGAAACGCCATTTTGGATGCGTATAGCGTTGCTACTAACGCTGTTGGACTGACTTGAGATTCTCAACTCTGTTTGCGGTTGGGCATTTAGGTAAGCTGACGGAAGGATAAGTAATATTGCAAGGCAAATATATTTTTTCAACGTTGACACTCTGCAGTCCTTTATTGAGTACTTTTCAAGAAAAATAATAGCTGACACACAAAAATAAAGCATTGCTAAAAATATCAAAAGATCCTATAGGAATAAAAATTTATACCTATGTATTAATCTATGGAAGTATCAATATTACCAAAAAAGAAAAAGTGACATTAAGTCTAATTTTCATTCAACTAGATATGTTGCGAGTTTAGTAAAATGAAGATTCTTTTTTGAGCGTTTGATATCATATAATTAAATATTAAAAAGACTTTTAATAAAGGGATTTATAGCAATGAAGCTTTTAACGCTTGGAAAAACTTTTTTCTTATTCTGCGCCGTGGGTTTGCTTTCTAATGTCTATGCGATAGAGGCTGGCACACGTAAGTGGACTGTAGACTTAGATGAATACCTCGAACCATCTATCACCATTTCCAAAGACGACATTATATACACAACTTCCTTCTCGAAGGCTTTCGCCCTTAATAACGAGGGAGCAGTATTGTGGACTATCGAGTTACCATTTAAACGAGAATCTCAAATCGCTCTTGGTAACGACGGCAATCTTTTCTACACGGGTGAAGGACGTTTAGTCTCTCTGACCTCCAATGGTTCAATAAATTGGTCTTTTGATATTGCCGTAAATAAAGAATACGGAAAGTTAAGTGGACCAGCTGTAGGTCCTGACAATACTTTATACGTTCTGGATAATACTGGAACTATGTATGCCATTTCTAATAGGGGTGCACTTAAATGGTCCAAGACACTCTATCAGGGAGAAAAGCGTTTAGATCATGGTATTAAAAATACGCCAACAGTGACAAATAACGACACCATTTATGTTACGGGAGCCGACAATCGCTTATATGCTCTAACTACAGAAGGGCAATTGAAATGGGCTTATTACGATGAAAGCTTCCCTTTTGCAGAAATGTCTTCCAAGCCGAGTGTCGGTAGAGATGGAACTATATTCTTAGGCTTCTATGGGGGCTCATTACATGCCATAGAGCCAAGTGGGAAAAACAGGTGGACTTATTTACCGTCGCAACCTCGTACTTGGGACTCAACAGAGCACTCAATTATTGCTAGCGAAGACAATACTGTTTTTTATTGCACCCGAGAAGGTGTGATATACGCGATTGGCTTTGACGGAAACCAAAAATGGGCAAGAAATGGCTACTGTACCAGCAATTTGTTAGGAGATGATGGAACTCTGTATATTAACAATACACATATCACAGCAGCTCTAAATTCTGAGGGTGAAACCGAATGGCTTGAGGACACCTCAACATTTTCTTCCTCCTACGGGGCTTTAAATATGGGAAAAGACGGCACTATTTACGTACTCAGCTATAGTAGCATTGTTGCTATTCACACAAATAGTAAACGCCCAATGACTGGAGCCTGGACTAGCACATTTGGAAGCCCACAAAACAGTAATGCAAACGTGCAAGTAACTTACCCAGTAGACTCAGATGGAGACGGTTTGACTGATGAGAGCGAGGTATCGCATTATAAGACCGACCCGCAGAATCCTGATTCAGACTTAGATGGCATAGACGATGGCCAAGAAGTTAAACTAGCATCTGACCCCACAAATGCCCAACATTACCCTGGAATTGAAGGCACACTTGATTGGTCATATTTTACTGGTAACCATATCTTTAAAGGGTCGCCAGTCATATCTGATAACGGCTTAGTTTTTCTACCAGCAGACCATTTTCATTTCAATAGTGGGAAAAATGTGTTTGCTTTTAAAGATACACACCCCCTTTGGTGGAGTTATCTTACTCGGCCGTATGATAATAATACTTCAGTCGCACTATCTGATAAAGATGACGTAGTCGTATATGATGGGAAAAATATAAACATTTTTAATACATTCGGTGAAAAACTCTGGTCATCCACTATATCTTCATACACCGGAAGAAGCTCTGTTAGCTATGATGGTTACGGCAATCTTTACCTACCAACCAGCAAAGGTTTTAGCGCCTTTGATTCAAACGCAAATGAACTTTGGCGTATAGATTGTCAACCAGTTTCTGACAATATCGCCATTCACGCGAATGGGTCAATTTATATTGGTTGCACCAATGGGAATTTTTACTCACTTGCGAGTAATGGCGCTATTAATTGGTCTTTACCTATTGAAGGCGGTCACTCAGCTATAGGTGGCAAAGAAATAGTGTATGTTAGTTCCAAAGACGGTTACCTATATGCTGTAAACAGACACGGCAATGTTCTTTGGAAATTCGAAACTGGTAACGCCATATACTCATCACCTATCATTGGGCACGATGAAGTTATCTATATTGGTTCAACTGACAACAAAATGTACGCTTTGAATTCCGACGGTACATTAAAATGGTCGTTCAGCACAGATGGACCGATAGTGGGTTCTCCGGCGCTAGGCAATGATAACGTTTTATACTTTGGCTCAAAAGACCACTACGTTTATTCAATAAATGCCGATGGCAGTTTGCGATGGCGCTTACTAACCGGAAATCCTGTCGAATCCTCTCCAGCTATAGATAACGGAAAAATTTATATCGGTTCTAACGATGGTAAGCTTTACGCAATAAACAGTAGTAGCAAAAGTTTATCAAGTAGCATTTGGCCCAAAGTTGGGCATGATAATAAAAAAAGCAATTATTTATCGTGGAACGACTTACCAGAAGGGGATGAAGACAACGATGGCATTGTTAACAGATTAGACAACTGCGTATTTGTTTCTAACCCTCTTCAAAACAATAATGATAATGACAAATACGGCGATGCTTGTGACAATGATGATGATAATGACGGCATAGACGATACCATTGATACCTTTCCATTTATCCCTATAAGAAATCACCTCGACTCGGATGGTGACGGTGCCCCAGATGAGTGCGATGATACCTGTATTGCTGCAGGTATGATGGCCGATATAGATGATGACAATGATGGCATTATGGATGCCGAGGATTTTTACCCTCTTGATGCCAAGCGATTTAGAGCTTACAGAGCAAAAACTGATTTTAATGGAGATGGTCGCTCTGACATCTTATGGCGCGATTATTCAGTAGGTTGGAATTTCTTGTGGACTATGGATAGCATGGCTGCTCAAGCGATTCCAATTGACGTCGTTCCGGAGCCTAGCTGGAAAATAAGGACAATTGGTGACTTTGACGGCGACGGCAAATCAGACATCTTTTGGAGAAACAACGTATCAGGTAAAAATATTATTTACCTGATGAATGAGTCGGCTATTAAATCAAAAAAAGTCTTAAACTACGCTCCTGTTTCAAGCTGGAAATTGGTGTCGAGTGGCGACTTCAACGGAGACGGTAAAGATGATGTTTTATGGCGCGATATTGAAAGAAAAAACACATGGGTGTTTAGCATGGACGGCGATCGTATTGCAGGCTATACGCCGTTGCTGAGAGTCACTGACCCAAATTATCAGATCGTTGCTACTGGAAACATTGATGGCGATGAAGATGACGACATTTTATGGGTGAACACAAACGGGTCAGTATTTATTTGGCTAATGGAAGAAAACGAATTAGTACATAAAGAGCGTTTAACGGTACTTCAAGAAAACTGGAAAATTTCTGGCTTGGGAGATCTCGATGGCGATGGCACGGAAGACTTGATTGTCCGAAACGAAGAAAGTGGGTTAGTGTGGGTCTATCTTTTGGAAGACGGTCAAATACGTGAATCTCACCAACTCTATCAAGTAGAAAACATCAATTGGAAGCTAGCGCACATTGGAGATTACAATGGCGACGGAAAAGATGACCTCTTCTGGAGAAATTTGGTTACCGGAGCAAACATCGTACACATGATGAATGGTATCACTATCGCTTCGAAAGGTACGTTTAGAACAATTGATGAACACTGGTTCATCGCCAAGTAAAAACGTTTTTTATAGTAGAGCGAACAAGCAAATCATTAACGACATTTCATCACGATTAAATGTCGAAAAATCCCATGGCGAGACGTTGCTCGACGTCTTGCCTTCATAAAAAGTGGTAATTTCTGCTTTTGGCCTAGTCCCACCGCACAGTTAATAAATCTATTTTTTGGTAAATCCTTAGCCTTAAAAACTGTTTGATTTTTGATCAATTTGATTTTATATTTTTGTAGAGATAAATCACAACTCTTTAAAAAGGGGTCTGTAGTCTAGCTTGCTAAGTGATTCAAAGGGATTCGAATTCGGAGCTAAACCATGACTTACCGTGTAGCATTCGCTATTTCAGGGTCTGTCAGCTTAGGTTCTTACGAAGCAGGCACAATTTATGAAATTATAAGTGCACTTTCAGAGCATAATAAAAACCTTCCAGAAAATTCAAACGATCGCATAGAGATAGACGTACTTAGCGGCGCTTCGGCAGGCGGGATGACCGCAGCGCTCATTGCCCATAAATTGCTGCACGACCCGGCGATATTAAATGGTGAAACCGATAATGCAGCCTACAAGTCATGGGTAGAAAAGGTAGATATTAAGGGCTTACTTTCGCATCACGACGGTGACTTCCCTAGAACTTCACTTCTTTCCTCTAACTTTGTAGGCAAAATAGCGGAAGACTTGATTACAAACAGACATAAAAACAACGAAATATCTGAACCTGGCCCACACAATACCGCAGCAAAGAAAATCCATCTTGGTTTAGCAATGTCGAATTTAAATGGTGTTGATTATAAGCTTGACGTGTTTTCTACATCTGAAGAGGGGCTGGACCAAGGTAAGTTTATACAAACACGCTTTCAAGACAGGGTTAGAGAGCGTATGAAGCAATGGCTCAAAGATGAAAATGTTAGTTGGATCAAAACCCAAGGGATAATGCTTGCAAGCAAGTCGTATTTAAAGAATTCATTCAAAATAGAAAAACAAAAGTTGCTAGGCATAACAATGCCCGCTTGGTACCGCTAAAAAGCGAATGTTATTCAAATAAGCATTATAGAAGTAGAAGTAAATGATGAAAACATAACTTACCAATTGCCACAGGCTTAAAGGGAATTAACCATGAAACTACTACCTTCACTCGAACGCGCTGTACCCAAAGAGTATCTTGCCCCAGCTGTTCTACACGAACTATTTACTAGTTTACAAAATATAAAGAATGCTATTGAAAGCAGTGTTTCTAATCAGCAGAAAGCTAAATTAGAAAACCTTGACAATATTACCAAAGAGTTAAAACAGTTAAGTAACGACCCCAGCATTAACGATATCCCCACTGCCGCTAAAACAATTATTGAGAATGCCGTTGCACTATTCCCCGACGACAAACAACAAGAAATATCAGATTCACAGGTATACAAAAAAACACTCAAACTACTTAATCAATGGGAACAAATTAGCGCGCCGATAAGTTCACAAACCGACGGTTTTAATAGAAACATTGAGTTTGATAAAGACTACGACACAGAGCTTAAAGATTTTCAGATTGGTCTTCGGGTTGGAGCTACTGGCATTTACAACATTAATGTACTTTCCAAAGAACGAGCCCAAACACTTTTAAAACTTGAGATTGCCGACAATGAATGCCTTGTAAACCAAACGCTCTCCGCGGCATATGAAGTGAACGCTTCGGGGGCTGGCTCAATAAATTTCATCAATATTAGTGGGAGTTTAGCGCAAGCTGGCGAGCTAAAGTTAGACACATATTTCAAAGCAGAAAACAACACGCCAACATATCGCGCACTATGGGCAATGTTTAAAACTCCTGTCGTGCCATGGAGCCTCAAATCTGTAAATGCTCTACTTGCAATGCCAAATAACGGCGCCAACCTTGCTTATCGCGCTTGCGCGTTAAAAACTGGTACATCGTTTACCATTCAAGGTGAAATGGGTGTCGGTAAGTCATTGGTCACTCAAACCGATTTGAAAGGAAATGTAATCGACATCGACTTTTCTGCCGAAATAAGTGCGTCTCACCAACATACTATAACAGGTGATGTAAGCATGTTTGTTACTAAACACGCTAGCAGCGGCAAACCAGTATTAAAGATAACGGTTGAAGAGGCAGACGAGCGTACTAACGCACTGAACTTAGCGCTACAGGCGCAAATTAAAGGACTGGACAAACTAGCTGGGCAATACGTTGAAATGCTGCTTTCTAAAGGCAACAAAATAGTGCAGTGGCTAGAAAAAAATAGTTCTCCTGGTGCTACCTTACTAGAAAGTTTAGACAACAACACGGATAAAGATAAGTGTTACAAGCCTATCGCTAGCCTTGCCTTGGGCCAAGAGGGAATAGATGACGCCGTAGAAAGTCTTATTGACAACGAACTTGAGAGTATTATTGACCGTATCCCGCTTTCAAGTGAGGACGACACAAAAGAACTGGCCGACAAGGTAGTAACAAAACTATTAGATATTTTTGGTGCTAGTGATAACTCTGTTACAGAAAATTACCGCGAAGCCGCGGAGCAGGCACTTCAAGATGAACTAGCAAAACTTCAACAGCACATACGTCAACAAGCAGATAACTTCAAGGAATTGATAGAGGGCGAAGCTAAAGACGCGCTTAAGCCAATAGAGGCATTAGGCAAAGAAGTAAAGAAAGCCATTACGCAATTCGATGACGATATTGAGAAAAACTTTAATAAGGTCATTTCAAATTACCGTGAATTTAAAGAGAAAATTACTTCTGCATTAGAAAAGTCCGCCAACATTAAGCTGGGGCTGGCCTATGACGATTTGAGGAAACGTTCAACATCGTTGTCTCATAGCTTAGAAATACTAGTTGAAGCACCAGACTCGCCTGATATTCAAACATTTTACAGAAGCTTAGCCATTGGTGACGATAAAAAAGTGGCGAGCATGTTACCTACGCTGTTAAAAACGGACAAAGTTAAAATACTAGCCGAGTCTACCGCCATTGAAACAATGAGAAATAATACGACAACGTTAGGTTTGAGTATTATTGGTAAGAACATCACCTCTGTGAAGGATGTGTTATCACAACTAAACGTTAAAGTTGATACCAGCGGTAATTTATACGTTAGACAAGAGTACAAAGTTACCGCTACCGCCAGTGGGCTTGGCGAAACGCGAGAAGCTGTGCTGAATATGACCTATGGTATTGCGCAAGCGGCACAAAACCCCGACTTTGTTGGCAGCGTTGGTTTTAACTACACAAACAAAGATTCTAAACTTCACTCTGTAAACGAAATATCTGAATTTTTACGTTCCTTAGATTTCAGCAACGACCCACACTTTAATAACCTGCCAAACGATGTATCGGTGCCCACTCTTATACCTGCATACCGAATAAATGCAGCGATTGCAGAATTCAACAAAATAATTAAGCAAACCTCTACTCAGTTCACTACAAGCGAAATAAATATTAACTTGCGTGCGAGTAAACAAACCTACCAAAGGCTACTGGGTTTAAATGGCTACAGCCTGTTCAACAATGCTATCGCTTACTTAATTTATTTAACGAAAAGAGATGATTTTTACCAAGAAGCCATGGAAGACATTGTAGAAATTTACGAAGAACAAGATTCCAAATACGCAGACTACAATGAGCTTTTCTCGCTTCTACTTGGTTCACCAAACAGTACAAATATAAGTTTAAACACAATAAAAAATGACCTAAAAAATGAAGGCCGTTTCAAAAAACTGATGAAGCGTAAATCGAAATTAATGTATGACGAAGAAAAAGTATTTTGGCGCAAAATTAATTCGAGACTTGAAAAATACGCACAGATGGCTGGCGCGCTAAGAAACTTACCTACCACATTAAATGCTATAGAAAATGCTGTAGATAACTTCAGCGTGACGACACAACAAAAAGCAGATTTGGAAGAACTGAATGCAAAGCTGAAGGGATTAAATAAGAAATTTCAACGTGGACTGGACGACTGGGTAGAAGTAGACGGCATAGTGAAAAATGCTATTGATGACCTGTACTCAAAATTCGGATGGGCAAAGTCGAGCGTTAACTTACGACTATTGAGCTTCCTTTTATTGCTTCAGGAAAGCGCGGGAGGAGACGAAGAACTGTTCTTAACTACGATCACACTTAGCAATGCTAGCGATGAACGCAGAGTTATCATGATTTAATCCTGACTCTTATACCCGAGTACTTTTAAAAGCTATCACAAGGAGATTTTATAATGAAAAATATATTAAACACACAGAAGCAAAACAGCGTTGTGCAATCGCTTAATATCAACGGATACCGAAACATAATTGTAGTAGTGTTGGTTTTATGTATTTCCCCAATTCAAGGCAATGCTTCCACGTCAGGTGAGAAGCAAGTACCTGGAGCAATTCTTCAAGTACCTAGTGGCGCTTATATAGAGGAAATAATTGAGCGCCTTGACCGTCAACAAGCCGTAATAGAGCTACAAACTCAGTACATAGTAAAGTTAGATGAAAAAGTAAGAATTTTAGAAGATAAAATTAAAAAGCTTGAGAATTAATAGGATTTCTTATGAGTAACGATGACCTAGCAACACTGAAAGAACTGACTGAAAGGTTGAATAATTCCGCAAACTCTCTATCACAACCGTGGGAACCTGGGCTGGTCTTAGATTTAACATACGCTATTTTGACCTTCACAATCTTAGCATTGCTTTTTGCTACCATTCTCTTGTGGAGAAAAAATATGTCGTCGCTTGGAATTTTAAAATTATTTGGAATTCTATCGATAATAGGAATGTCTTCAATTTTATTGGTCACTGGTTACGACAAAGATCAACTAACACCAATAGTTGGCTTGTTCGGTGCTATCTCAGGATATTTGCTAGGGAAAGAGTCAGAAAGTGGGCCTCAACAACCGCATAAGATAGGTTCAGCTTCTCCCGAACCGCCCGCTAAGACTTAAAAAATGCTTGTGGTATCGTATTTAAGCGAATAAATACACAAAGAGCACACTATTTTTTACTTGTGCGCTCTTTAATCTCGCTTCCTTCTTTTTTTCGCAACAGCAACCGAGTAATTATGCTGCTTCAGCGGTTGATGATGGGAAAGGCGGTAAAGGTGGCCGAGGTGGTATAGGTTGCACTGGACTAGGCGGCTCTCAAGAAAATGCGAGAAGTGGGAGTGTCCACTTCCCCTAAACTGAGACAGACTTAATTGGAGTTTTCTGCAATGATTAATGCAGCAGACGACTATGAAAAAATCACGCTACACTGAATCTCAGATCATCGGGGTGTTAAAAGAAGTTGATGCAGGTATGAAGGTTGAGGAAGTCTGCCGTCAACATGGTATCCGCAGTGCAACCTACTATAATTGGAAGTCTAAATACGGCGGCATGGAAGTGTCTGACGTCAAACGATTGAAAGAGCTTGAAGAAGAAAATGCCAAGCTCAAAAAGATGTTTGCAGATGTCAGCTTAGAAAATAACGCCATTAAGGAGCTTGTCGCAAAAAAGGGTTGGTGACAGCAGAGAAACGAGAATGCGTCAGCATCTTAGTCGATGCAGGATTAAGTATCGTAAAGGCCTGTCTGTTCATTGGTATTGGCCGTGCGACCTTTTACCGTCAAGAGAGGGACTGGCGCAAAGTAGATGCTGCTGTCATTGATGCTATCAATGCGGTCTTGGAGAAATCGCCACGAGCAGGCTTCTGGAAGTGTTTTGGCCGAATGAGGTTCAAGGGCTTTCCCTTCAACCACAAGCGCGTCTATCGAGTTTACTGCCAAATGGGATTGAACCTGAGGCGCAGAACTAAACGGGTACTGCCCAAGCGAATAGCCCAGCCATTAGAAGTGCTGGAACAGGCTAATCATCAATGGGCGCTGGACTTTATGCATGACACCTTATATTGCGGGAAACGGTTCAGAACACTGAATGTGGTGGACGAAGACACGCGGGAATGCCTTGCTATAGAGGTCGATACGTCTTTGCCCGCAGGCCGTGTCGTACGGGTGTTAGAACAACTTAAGGCTGAGCGTGGACTACCAACTCAGCTGCGTATGGATAATGGCCCAGAGCTAATTTCGGCGACGCTGACGGATTGGTGTGAAACCAATGATATTGAACTGGTCTATATCCAGCCAGGTAAGCCACAGCAAAATGGCTTTGTTGAACGCTTTAACGGTTCATTCCGCAGAGAGTTCCTTGATGCTTACTTGTTTGAAAACCTCAACCAGGTAAGAGAAATAGCCTGGTTCTGGCGACTAGATTATAACGAAGAAAGAACACATGAAAGTCTGGGTAACCTGCCTCCGGCAGCTTACCGAGCCAAACTAGAAAGCTCTAATTTAGCACTGTCTCATTAAAGGGGAAGTGGACAGGAGAGATGGAGCTGACGAATCACCCGATCAGAGAGGCGCTTCGGGTAAGCCCGGTTCTGATGGTGTAGTTTGGGTTAATCTGGTAGATAGCATGAGAGAAATTGCCAAGCATATTCCAGAGGCAGACGAAGTACGGGAGTATAAAACAGATATCATTAATGCCCTTAAAGCAACCGCACAGTCGCGATAAGTACATGACCAGCAAATTTGATAATGCCACGTTCAATAACACATCGTTGAATTGGGTGTAGGATGATATTTTAGTTCCACGTTATAAGCTTTCAACGGAATGGGTTGAGTCTTTGTAAACTTTATGCGTAACTTTAAGCTATACACAGATCGGCTAATGATGTGTAGAATATAACTCTGGTCAAAGATTAGAAGTAAAAAGGGAATTATGAAGATTGGGTTTATAGGTGCTTCAGTAACAGCACAAGGTTTCAACCACTCTACAAAAGAACTAACGGGTTACCGTGAATATTTAAACCAAGAACTAAAACAAGTATTCAAAGACTTTGAGTCTTTGAACTTTTCTTACCCGGGTAACAGGCTCTCTGATGCTGGTTTGATTAAAATAGACGAGATTATAAAATCTTCCCCCGACCTTCTTATAATTGAACCACTCGTTGAGGACTTAACAAGAGGTGTGACTGCAACCGAAGACGAGATTTACTTTTTTTATAGTTCATTTATTTCTCGTGGAATCAAAGTGATTACTCTTCTTATGCCTCATGGTAACCGTTCGATAGTAAGAAATAACAACTATAAAAAGATTGCCGCTATAAATAATGCTTTAAATATTGACACTATAGAAATTGATATTTCAAAAATAGATGTTGAAGGTTGGTTTGCCGGTGTTCACACCACTACAAAAGGTGTAAAACCTGTTGGCAATATGATCAAAGAACAGCTTTTAAAAATATTAAGAAGTAGATCACACCTTCACCCCAACAAAACAAGAGATAAAGAAAACGTTTTTGTAAAGCGAGTCCAGAACAGTGAAACTTTACCCAAAACAATTACCATCAGCTCACAGTGTGGGGGCAAGTTGCGTTTGGTTCAAAAAGGTCGAATTGGACCGTTCTCACCGATTTTGGACATCTCTATCTCTCAAGAAATTTCAGACAAGGAATTAGCGCTCTCACAATCAATTTGGGATCCTTATTGCCACTATGAAAGGAACTCCTATATGACATTGGTGCCCACGCATACCGTAGATGCTGGGCATGTAGATTATAAAATCAAGATCAGTCATGAAGAACCCAACTACGAAGAATGCCGCAGAGATGATGTTAAATGGCCTGAAAAAGCTGATTTAAAGATAGTCGCCAGTGACGATATTTTTATAATTTCTGACTTTAAGTTGGATGTTATTGAGAATTAAAGTGAAATTAAAGTGTGTGATTCATAGACATCATTTCACTTTTCGTAGTTGAAGATCACGCTGATAATTCGATAGCTGAATGCGCTCATTTTCAGTTTCGTAGTTAGCGTGAATGTCTTCCCAAAGCGGTGTTTGTTCAAGGCGTTCACATACGATATCCATTGGAGTTTTACCTTTAAATGAGCCGTGAGCGCGTTGCCAATTGTAGTAATGCTGCCACTCAGGTAACGTTTCATTTTTGAGTTCTTCCAAATCCAAATTAACGGTCGAATAAAACTCTTCTTTGTCAGTTCTTTGTGACCTTTCAACCTTGCCATTTAAGTGAGGTGAGCCTGGCTTATTAGGCCGAAATTTAATGCCATGCTCCATCAACTTGAGCTGTACCTTTTCTGCAAAAAACTCCGTTCCGCGATCTGTTTGAATTCGCTGTATCGGGAATGGCATTTTTTCTATTACCTTATCGATGAAAGTAAGAGTATTGGCTGCTGTTCTACGTTTAAAAACGTCCAACACGCGATATCTAGAGCAATCATCAACAGCAGTATATTGATAAATTCCTGGTGCAATTTTGCATGTATCCATCTGAACTCGGTCGCCAGGAATAGGTCTTTGGTATCGAATGAAGTCTTTTTTCTTTCGCTGAAAAACTATTGGTTTTACTTCGTGTTTGGTCAGCACTTTGTGAATTGAAGCAAGCGATAACTGAAAGTTATGCTCGCGAAGCAGCTCATTTTGAATTCTTCTGGCACCAAGTTTTCTATCTTTTCTGAGTTTGAGAATCCAGTCTTCAATTCGATTGTCAATTTTAGTGTTAGGGGAACTGTGCGGGCGTCTAGAAACGTCTTGTAGGCCTTCTAGTCCTTTCTCTTTGTATCGCTTGTACCACTTTCGAAGAGTGGGCCTAGAAATTCCACACCGACGACAAACCAGGCCCGCATTATTGGTTTCTTCGTAAAGCTCAATCCACTTTAAACGTTGTTTAATTTCTTTGTTCATAGAGCCATAGTATATTGAAACGATGTCTATGAATCACACAATTAAAGCTTTTTAGGTAACACGCTTCTAAAAAGAGGCGTGTTACCTTTTTTATTTTATTCTTTAGCTACTGAAACCGAATAGCCATGCTTCTTCAATAGTGCATGCTGTTTCGCTTTACCAAGGTCATGAGCCACCATTTCTGCGCACATTTCCTCAACGGTAATTTCTGGTACCCAACCTAACTTTTCTTTTGCCTTTGTTGGGTCGCCTAGTAGTGTTTCAACTTCTGCTGGGCGGAAATAACGCGGGTCAACTTCTACAATAACATCGCCTACATTCACACCCGGAGCAGTTTCGTTATCTACCGCTGTTACTGTTGCTACTTCTTTCACGCCTTCACCACTGAATTCAACAGTAATACCTGCTTCTTTTGCTGACATACGAACAAATTCGCGAACCGAGATTTGCTTGCCGGTGGCAATAACAAAGTCCTCAGGCTTGTCTTGTTGCAACATCATCCATTGCATGCGCACATAATCTTTTGCATGACCCCAGTCTCGAAGTGCATCCATATTGCCAAGGTAAAGCTTAGACTCTAAACCTTGTGCAATATTAGCAATACCACGAGTAATTTTGCGGGTAACAAAAGTCTCGCCACGGCGTGGAGATTCATGATTAAACAAAATACCGTTACATGCATAAATATCGTAAGACTCGCGGTAGTTAACCGCAATCCAGTAAGCATACATTTTAGCAACTGCATATGGCGAACGAGGGTGAAACGGCGTAGTCTCTTTCTGAGGAATTTCTTGTACTTCACCGTAAAGCTCTGAAGTAGACGCTTGGTAGAACTTGGTCTTCTTCTCAAGCCCTAAAAAGCGAATAGCTTCTAGCAAACGTAGTGTACCCATGGCATCTACATCTGCAGTGTACTCAGGTGCTTCAAAAGATACAGCTACGTGTGACTGTGCGCCTAGGTTGTAAACCTCGTCTGGCTGAACTTCTTGCATAATGCGGATTAAGTTCGACGAGTCTGTTAAGTCACCGTAATGCAGCTTAAAGTTCGCGTTTTCCACATGTGGATCTTCATAAATATGGTCCACTCGCTCGGTATTAAATAATGAGGCACGACGCTTAATACCGTGTACTTCATATCCTTTTTCTAATAAAAACTCGGCTAAATAAGAGCCGTCCTGGCCGGTTACACCGGTAATGAGTGCTTTTTTCATAGAATTGTTCTTTTAAATATGATTAAAAATATAGCCTAACTATAGGAATAATAGCTTCTTTATTGTACTATCAATGATTACATTTTTTTCTTATGAGTCCAACTCATTCGAAACTAATTCTTTTATTTGGTTAAATTCACCTTCATCCATCATGTAGTCTTTTCCGATTACTCTGAACGTCTTAACTTCGCTGAAAAGTTCATTTATGGCAATCAATCCAGCCACTTTAGAGTTTGAATCAGTAAAACGCTCTCTAAAAGCCTCAAGTTCTTCCTGAGGTAAAAAAACTCCCTTGCCAAAACTATCGAATTTTAACAACAATTGATGTATCTTATATTTTGGAATATCAATAAACTGCTCTTCAAATCTTCTAAGACTTAACAGCATTTCTGGTGAAAATGTTTTGTTTAAATCGCTATTTGGAACAACTAACTTATCAATATTCCCGTAGCCACTGAGTACATTTACGCTAAAATCTTTGCAAATATCTTTGCCGACCAGTTTTTCTCGTTCATATGGAAGAATTATGAATTTAGTATTTTCGGGAAAAGCGTCTTTCCAAAGCTTCAGCATGTACCAATAATCAAAATAGGCTCTTCCATACCTTACTTTTTCTAAGATAGCACCCGGTGATGGAAGGGTTGAGACATCTCTACCTGCTTTTATCGCCTCTGCGTACATACCAACTAATAACTCTTCCTGAGGCTTTAGATAAACTACGATAGTGTTATCACTCTCTAAATTTAAAATCTTTCTCAACTGATTAATACTATTGAAATCAACCAACCTACTACTAAAGTGTTCCGAAGAGATAAGTAAATTTTGACTCTTCAATTCTTCGATATCTATATTCTCTGGTGATCCCAAATCCTCAAACTGCGTTTCTGAAACCAAGTTTATAACATCGGATGAGTGCCCCGCGCCACAACTCGAATGTCGAAAATTGATTCCAAAATCTTTTCCCAGCATTTTTTTATTAGCTTTAAAAAAACTTTGAAGTTGTGTTGTTCCAGTTTTTTCTACACCGATGTGTATGAAGTTCATTATCACTCCAATTAAAAATTGCTACTTTAAATTGTAGTTTTTATATGTTTTGTATTGGTTCTCGCAAAAACCAAATAAGACGAATTTTATTGATTTAGCAGCAGCTACTGTTTATTAAATCTTATAGTCGTAGGTCCAGAATACCATAGCAATGCTCGCTTTTGCGTTCTCTCACATACAGTTCTTTTAAGGTTACTTCTGATTTTAGCATCCATCTAGGGCCAAAAGGGCTGTCTATGGCGGTAAACTTCCGGTTAATGTCGATTACCTTTGTGCTATTGAGGAGAGGAAGCTGTGCCTTGACACCGTCAAATTTGCTTAAGAAAATACTTTCGTAATCTTTTACCACCTCGCTCCCAGAACACAACCTTCGGATATTCGCGACGCATACCTTAATTTCTTCATCAGATATTGAATTACTGAGTGCATTACTGAGTACTTCACTAAAAGCTTCTGGAGTGTAATCATCACTGATATAACCCTTATTGTACTCCAAAACAAACTCTTCACACCCATGCCATCTTCCGACTATCGGAATACAACCGTAACAACCAGCCTCTACTAAAATATTTGGCCAGTTATCTTCATACGAACAACTTAAGATGAAATGGCTTTTCTGGAAAATATCAACAAGTTTATCATGGTCGCTAATATGCCCGTGTGTTATAACTTGTATTCCCGTTCCATCTAGGCGCTTGACCACTTCCGCATCCAGCCCACCAACTAAGTGTAATGTGATAGCCTCTTTGTTTAAGTCAAGTATTTTAGCCGCCAATTTAAGTGAATCTACAGCAAGAGCTAAGCCTTTACGCTGTTCATCAAAGGAATCTGCAATAAGTAATATTGATTTTTCGGGAGACTTCAATTGTGGTTTAAATTCAGACGATGGTGAATAAACATTTCGTATTACTCTAGCACGCTCTGTCGGAACAATACCCGCCTTTATTGCGTTAGCCACTATAAAGTTACTAGGTGCTGAAAGTATAACATTAGGATGAGAGAAAATTTCCCGTTTCAACTCTTGAGCGTTGATAACGCCCCTTTGTGAAAGAATCTTTTCTGAAACTTGTGGGCACCCTGCGCAATCAACTAAAAAACCATTACAACCAGCAGGATAATGGCACCCTCCGGTTATGTAATAAAAGTCGTGCATGGTGAACACTATTTTTTTATTCAATCTCGCTAGTGCTAAAATTTCGCTAAGTGAAACTAGATAACTAGCCCATTGAACGTTAATAACCTCATACTCACTTAACATATCAACCAGCCAATCTCGAGTATCAGTAGCGTGATCCACGGTAAAGTGTGTATTCGTTATCTTTCTATTCGTTGCACTAATTTGTGGTGAAACTTCTTGGCAAACAGCCTCGCCCAATGCCCTTATATCAATAAAATCGACTTCATGATCTGAAGCTTGCAGCGCTTGATAAATTCTGAATGCAGCAATACCTGCGCCACCCGCAGAGGCACTTGATAACACAGCTATTTTCATGGGTGCGCCTTTAAATCTGCTTGTAAACACAACTCTCTCTGTTGAGCAACATGGTTCTCTAAAGACGCCAACTTTGCAGCCAAGGCTTTTGTTTTCACACCATCTGGAACTTCATTTAATTCTTTTTCTTGTTGTCGATACAAATCGACAAGAATGTTCAACGTAGCCTTAGCTTCTGCTAACCCACCATGTTTGGCTTGTACCAACGCTAAAGAAGTTATCGACTCAGCTCTAGCACCTCTCGTTTTACATTCTTCATGATAAACGCTGTAGGCAATGTCTAAATTTATGTGGTGTAATTTAAAGTTTTTTGCCATCCCAATAAAGAGGTCTGCATCCATAGCGTAATGATCATTAATATCTAAAGGACCAGCTGTATCCCACGCTTTTCGTGTGAAAAAGACACTAGGCTGAATTAGGTGGTTTTTTGCATAATCTAACAAGTAACTGAATTGAAGCTTTTCCTCTGAAAAGATGAAGTGATTAATAGGCTTAAAATCAATTTCCGTCATATATGCGTTGCCCACTAATGCATCACAGTCGTTATTTTTGAAATATCTTCTGACAGCATTTAGCGTATTAGGGAGTATTATATCATCGCCGTTCAGCCAATATAGAATATCCCCTGTTGCTATTTCGTAGCCTTTGTTTATGGCGTCTGACTGACCTTCATCTTTTTTACTTTGAACATGTGAAAATATTTCTTTGTAATGCTCAACGATACTCATCGTGTCATCATTACTACCGCCGTCCATTAATATTAACTCTACACCGGTAAGGTCGTTACACATCAAGCTACGCAAAGTTTTTTCTAAAAATGAGCCTGCATTATAAATAGGTATTACTATAGAAACTGAGGGAAGCTCCTCACCAGCAGTGTCAAGCACAAAATCCTTTTCCCAAGGCAATTTAGAATTTTCTTTTAATAAACTTTTCATATAAACCCGCATTATCCTTTCTGCAGCAGTGTTAGAACTGCCATAACTAACTTAATCTGTTGCGCCGACTTAGCCTCCCAAATAAAATACTTGAAAAGCTCTGCGTTATATATTTTGTACTCAACCAGTTCTGTGCAAAATAAATCAATCAGATAATTTAACCGCTCATTTCCCGACGTATTCTCTATAATCTGCCGAAGCGCTGTACCATGCAAACTACCCTCGGGGTAGTCCGTTGATAACTGATATTTTTGGCCATTAGTATGAAGCAAAAGCAGCGCAAAAAGCATAAGAAAGCTCCCGGTAATTAAAGGTAAACTTTTAAACTCTGCGTCACGGAATGACTTTGCCTCCACCCATTTCATAGACTCTCCTTGAGAATCTAAAAATACTGAAAATTTGTTATCTAGTCTCTTCCGAATACCCACTTCAGAAAGAAGAGTTTGTGTGGACAACTCGATATTTGATAAAAGGTTTGTATCGACAGAGGGCTTAAATTCGATATTAGGCTTAGCGTAGAGAACATGCTTAAAAACCTTACTAAACTGTATATTTTTTTCGCATTCTTCGTTTATTAATTGTTTAAATTGAGCCGCTACATGATTAGTATCGCCGGAAAAGCGCTGAGATTGAATCATTTGTTCTGCGAAATATGAAAACTCTGTTATGGCAGAGTAGGTGGTGGCATGCGTTTGGTGTAGAAAGACACTACTATCCATAATCGTACCTCCAGCCTTCCAAATAAAGTAACCAATGAAATAATCCCAGCCAGGAATACCAAATGCCATTCTTTCAGAGACTTGGTAGCTTTTCAGTTCGTTTAACAATGTCAACAAGCCTTCCTTCTTAAAATAAAAAGCATCGAGGCCTCCTCTGTACGGGGAGTCAGACAAAAAGTTGCTGCCAGCGACGTTAAAACACTCATTTCTTGTTAATGCTACAGCATCACTTTGGCTTGATAACAAATCGAATGGTGGCTTTCGAACCGCAGGGAATATATCCGAATTAGTGATTAAGTAATGGTCGCAATTCATCGTTTTTGCTTTTTCAAGCAAAGGCATTATTCGAGGGACAGCCTTACCAAACAAATCCTTCCCTGTTTCACTAATTGCGATTTCGACAATATCATCACTTGCAAAGCCATTTTTAAGTAATAAATCCCTTTCTTGAGTCGAATTGACTGTACGAATTGTGTGTCCAGTAGCTTTCCATTGCTCAAAACAGCGTTTCTGATATTCTAGCTTAGCAAATGGATTGATACTTGTTAAAACAACGTGTTCCAAACTGTTGTAACCCCTTTAATTTTTTTAATTAGTTTATAAAACCCAACAGAAACTTAACGTGAAATTAGACCAGTCTTTTTTAGTTATAATTGAACTTCTCTAGCCATAAGCCGATAGATTCACCTATCTTACTTAATGTTGAGCTAGATAAAACCGCTTGATAGTCTGTTTTGACAGTATTCCTATGTGCTGGATGAAGCTGAGTTTCTTTGTCATACTTTGTGGGCGAACTCAGAGAATTAAGGTATTGAACAACTTTTTCGCACTCCTCGACCGAGATTGTAAAGCCTAACTTTAAAGCAATTTCATTGACCAAAGCATGCGTATTGTCCAATATGTTTGAGTACTCGATCTCTAAGTCAGAACGACTAAACCAAAAAGGATGAACTATATTAGCAAGTTTATTAGCTTCCTCAACCACCGATAGTTCATCATTTTTAAGCCACCCCATCCTAATTAAGGAAGTGCAAATATCTCTTATATCTCGACGCGTAGAAATTATAAGATCTGCTTCAGTGGTTAGTTGAAACTCAGGTTCGTGAACTTTCACTATGTGTACTGGCGCTGAATTTGCTGGGTTGTACTCTTCAACCCACTCACTATAAAACTCTATATTCTTTAATTTGTAGATTTCCCGCACACAGTTAAACAACCAAGTGCTACCACTTCTAGGCATTGTTGAAATTAATACCAACTTTTTATGTATTGGTTTTGTAACTTTTTTAAACTCAAAGTAACTTTCCGTTCTAGCTATTTCATCATTAGATAAAGTTCTCTGATTTTCATATGATGTAAAATAATCATCAAAAGGCTCACAAAAAAGCTCGTAATTATCGCCATAAGGGATATCTAATTTGTTACAGATATCATTTACACTATTTTCCGACAAACATCTCACTTCACGATATTTGACAGTTGTTTTTTCCGTAAAATTATTTTTTAACTTCAGTAGCCTTGAACAATATTCTTGAAAAGAAAAATCAATATCATGACCCAATTTTAAGTTATGAAGCCACTCAAATGTTTCTATAGGTTCATTTATAACTAGCAACGACTTTACTTGAAATTCATTATCTAAAAGGTCAACTATAGATCTCGAGTTTATTTCCTCGTTTCGGCACAAATTAGTTAGCAAGTTGTCAAATAAAATCAAATTACTACCTAAGTTATTAAGGTGGCCAGCTATTTTTACAACTAGATCTACAAACAAATCTTCGCCAATCTTTGAAGCCCCAGGAATACTCGACTGTTTTAAAGCTTCAGCAAGGTGTGACAAGGGATTGCTTTTGCACTGCATATCATGAGGGTGTAGGTCACTAAAGACATATGTATTTGGCATTGATGATAAAAGCGCAGCAAGCCCTGTATTTCCCGGCTTGAAAAGGTGGTGGACGATACGTATCACTGGCTTTTGAGTTTCTCTTTTCTTTACTATGCGCTCACACCGTTCCAATAAACTCGTAGCATCCTCCATACTATTCACGGTGCCGTTTTGTATAGTTGGTAGGATTTTCATATCACTCTCTATCAAACTTGTCGCTTCTTCAAGTTTGTCTGAAAGCCTGCCAACTTCTTCCCGTTTCTCACCCACGTGTATTTCCTGTTAATTCTGAAGTAGACGACCCACCTTCTAGCGAGTGGTAATAGTTTGCAGCTTGTTTTAATTTTACATAAAGGTCATTTACAAGATTTGTAAGACTCTCCGCCTCATCTACCTTTTCCATGTACTGAGCTCTCAAATTAGTTAAATCTGCCTGCAAACTTAAATTAAGTCTATTCGCAGTTTCACTTGCTTTGAGGTGCATCTCTGAAAACTTCTTTGCATCCGTTAACTCTAAGTTTAAGCCTTTAATATTATCATTACCCTCAGCAAGTTGTACGTTGATAGATTGCAATATTTGTTTGGTATTCTGCAACTCTTCGACTAACTGCTTTTGCTTTTCTTCGGCTTGCTGTTTAGTCGTTTGTAGCTGATGCTTAGTCTGTTGCAATTCTTCAGCAAGAAGCCTTCGTTCTTCTTCGTTTTGTTGACTTGCTGCTTGAAGTTGTTGCTTGGCCTGCTTCGACTCTTCGGCTAGCTGCTTTTGCTTTTCTTCAGCTTGCTGTTTAGTTATTTGTAAATGATGCTTAGTCTTTTGCAATTCTTCAGTAAGCTGCTTTCGCTCTTCTTCATTTTGTTGACTTGCCGCTTGAAGTTGTTGCATGGCCTGCTTCAACTCTTCGGCTAGCTGTTTTTGCTTTTCTTCAGCTTGCTGTTTAGTTATTTGTAACTGATGTTTAGTCTGTTGCAATTCTTCAGTAAGCTGCTTTCGCTCTTCTTCATTTTGTTGACTTGCCGCTTGAAGTTGTTGCATGGCCTGCTTCAACTCTTCGGCTAGCTGTTTTTGCTTTTCTTCAGCTTGCTGTTTAGTTATTTGTAACTGATGTTTAGTCTGTTGCAATTCTTCAGTAAGCTGCTTTCGCTCTTCTTCATTTTGTTGACTTGCCGCTTGAAGTTGTTGCATGGCCTGCTTCAGCTCTTCGGTGACCTTCTCAGTTTTATTCTGAGAAGCACTTAAGTGACCTTCCAACGAGCTTTTAATTTCTTTATGTTGCAATCTCTGTCCAAAATAGTTCAGCGCCTGATCGGCATTTATTTTTTTAGTGGTTACAAAGTTAGAAAATGGTGGCATAGATTCAGCTAATACAAGGTAATCTCGCCCACATTCGGCAAGCTCTTTCTTAAGGTTTTCCACCGGTTTACTTTCACCAAAAGTTGGCTTTAGTGAACTTTGTATTACCACATGAGTGAATGCATTTACTATTTGGTTGTTCAAGCATTGCTGCTCCCCACCATTAAGCTGCGAAATAAGTAAGCATGAGCGGCCTTCTGATATATCAAATTGCTGTAGCAAGGGTTTTAGGTCGATGAGCGGAACTTCTTGTTCAGTGAATTCCAGAGCAGGTCGAATGCTTTCAATAGCATTAGGAGGGAGAACAGAGGAAAACCCCGGCACATTTGAAACGAAATAGCGCGTGCTTTTTTGTTCCGCCTCAAACGCGGGTATGCCGTGTTTTATTACCACATTCTCGAGACTGTCTTTGGCGTTATAAAGTACTGTGGCCTTTTCAAACATTGCCGGTTCTGGTTCTACCAAGATAACCTGCGTAGCTGTTAAAGAAAACAGCCAATTAAGCATAGCTTCAGTACGCGCACCAAGAACTAGCACGCACTTTGGTTGCGCTGACAGCCCTTTTACAATATGTAGTAAATCGCTCATAGCCCCTCCTAATGTTCTTTTAGAACTTTGCAACCATACCTGTTATTAGCTTCTGCCAATTTTCAAGGGGCTGGTTTACTTTAAGCTTTTTACGGTCCAGCGTATGAAGCCTGTCGGCTAACTTGGTTAGCAACTCTTTTATAAATAGCTTGTCTTCTTCTTTTAAGCTGTTTATTGCGTTTTGCTGTTGCTCATTTAACTGTGCGGGCAAGTCCAAAACAAGTTTTAGCCCCCACTTGTCTTTCGTTTCTGGTGGCCAAGTAGCAAGTGGCGCTTGATTGTTAGCAAGCTCTCTGAACTCTAGGCTACCGTATTCGGTAAATGCCTTGTCTTTTATTTGCTTAGCACCAACTTTAATATCGAAAGCGGGGTAGCTAGTGCCGTTTGTTTGTAAGTTTTCAATAGAAATAAGCAAATGCTCGTTCGTCGCGCCTACCATGTTCTGCTTCAGGCTTAACTTTTTAAAGTTAAGTGGTTTTTGTGCTTGTTTAGGCGCAAGCTGTTTTAGTGCCGTGGCTAGGTTTAATAGCTTTTTTGGCCATGGGGCAATATCTAAGTTCACTGTCGCTTCGGTGCGATGTACATCGCCATGTTCTAGTTTAGTTTGTAGTTCTTCAATAATGCCTATCAGCAATAAATGATCTGCTGGCGGCAATTCTGCCAACACTTTTTTACCTGCATCGGTAAATGGACTAAGTAGTGAAAAGTCACATACTTTATTGCTACCCGTTTTAACGAATTTAGACAATGGGTAAACGCGCTTCTTATCTGGTGCATGTAACTCTATGTCTAGCACACCTTTTCTATCGTTTACTATTATTGAAAACGCGTTCCATTGCTTATCACCATGCTCCACCTGTTTAAAGCGAGCGGTTATGCGTTGTAGGTCTTTTTGGTTTGCACCGCCGGTTAGCGTTACACTTTCGCTTAATACTAAGTGTGGGAATCGCTCCTCTATCTTGCTCTTGAATTCGGCTAAGGCTTTATTATCCGGCGACTCACCTTTTAATTTTTGGTATTCAGTAAAATAAAACTCTAGTTCTTCTTGTAGCTTCTGAACTTGTATTTGCATTAATTGCTGTTCACTCATAGCGTTCTCTAATTCTCTTTGTAGTTCAGGCGAATAAGTCTCTACCTGCGCTAGTTTTGTCTCTAAATTCTGAATTAAGGCGTCTTTTGCTTTTTTGCTCTCTTCAGTTTGTGAAAAGGTACTTTTTAGCTCTTCTTGCAATTGACTTACTTGAAGAAGCAATAACGCTTTTTCGTCCTCAAGGTCGGTTATTTTCTTGGCGATAGCCTTGTCTTGCGCCGATGCAACTTCTTCTGCTCTAGCATTTTCTTGCAATTGCTTATTGTGTTGTTCAATGCGTTTAAAATCAGCTTTAAGATTTGATAGCTCTAAGAACGTTGCTTCCAACTCTTCTTGAATTTGATGGCTTTGAACCAGAAGTAGTTGATGTTCGCTTTTTTTAGAAGCATTCTGATCTTTGTTGCTCGCTAGCTCGCTCGAAGCATCTTTATATTTCGCTTCTAACTCAGAGGCAGCATTTTTAGTGTTTGTCACCTCATTTGCAGCCGACTCCAATTCATTTTTCAATGCTTCAACTTGTTGTGTTAGTTGGGCTACTTCTTCTGCTTTTTGCGTCAGTTCTTTTTGAACTGTTTCTTTTTCACTCTTAGTCGTATTGAACTCTGCACTAGCCTTTTCATATTCATTTTTCGTACTTTCGATGTTTTTGTACTGCTCCAACCCGTAACATACAGCATCTACCCAGCTTTGTGATTTGGCGGCGGCGCTAAAGCCCTCAAATTGCTGCAACAACTCGCTAGCTTCAATATCACTTTGTAGTGCGCAGCGAACAGCATTGCTTAACGCCTGTTGCTCTTGCGACAAACTCGACGTAGGCACCAATTGAATAGTGAACTGCTCGCCGAATAAATACTGGTGCTGCTGCAGTGCTTTAAAATAATTATTCCAGCTTTTTAGCGCTTCTTTCACATCCGCCTTTTCGGGCAACGTATTTACAAAGAAGGTAACAATATAGTCTTGCGGCGACATTAGCAGAGCATTAACGTGCTGTGCTGCTTCATCGCCTTCTTGGCACATTACAATACTTGTGTGCGGTGCTTCTGCACTCACAACTTTCTTTATAACAGTGCCGTAATCAGAAGACTCAGTAGGTTCTTCGGCCCAGTCTAAATTTAAAGCCAGCGCACCTTGCTCTACTTTTTCAGCTGTTAAACCTGCGTACGAAAATAGAAATTCGTTAGGTGCAATAATTAGTTTTTGACCCACTTAATTTTCCTTACTGAATTTTTGTAACGCGTAATACCAACGTTCCAGCGAATACGCCAACACTTTACCATTGCGATTTATTTTGTGAAGTGAACAGGCTACTGCATTTAAAAGCTGTGTTTTATTGGGAAGTAATTCGGCATTATCAAGCTCGATTGATGTTACCGTACTTACTTTATTATCTGCATGAAACTTAAGGATGAAAGGCTGAGGCTGTAGCTTGTTATCAATCACTGCATTACCGCATAGCAAGAGCACACAGTCTTCTTGCTCTTTATTTTCCGGCAACGCTAGGTTTTTAACAACAATACTGCTTTCTTGCTTTACTGCGCTACTCACAGTTTCTTTGGTCTTTTCTTCAGCAAAGCTAAGAATAAGCCGTTCAATTGAATTACACCAGTTACTAATATTTCCTACACTTACGTTATCTTTCACAGAAAACTGCTGTTTTGAAAGCGCAATGTGTAGCTGCGTTAGTATTGTTATTAAATCTGCTTGGTCGTTAGATGATAACTTATAGAAGTTGTTACTTTCCATCAGCTCAGGCATAACAAGCATATAGTCGGTAACGCCGTTATTACCACTGGAAATAAACTGAGATAGCGGGAAACGTCTGTTTGGCTTAGGTTCGTAAAACTCTACCTCGGCTCTACTTCCTCGCTTATTTATGATTAACGGGAAACTTGCCACAATGCCTGTAGAAAGAACAACATTGCTAATGTTAACAATTAAACGGCTTACATTATCACGTTCAAAACCACCCGCAATTTCTACTTCGCAACGGGCGGTTTTGGGGCCTGTGTCAACCTGCGTTGCGGGCGAATCTGCTGTGGTTACCCGTTTAGAGTTAACTATAACAGGTTGCGCCGCTCTATTATTGTCACTGATGCCAGAAGGCGCCGCTGCTTTATCTTTAAACACACTTTGTTTTTCTTGCTCTTTCGACCAGTGCTTTTTCTTGTGCTCAAGTTCATTAACAATGTCAAAGTACGGCTTAGTTGCTGGCTGTTCTACAACGTTTACGATGTCTTCGAACTCTTTGCTGTCTACCATTTGATTAAACGATAGTGGCCCTGTTAGCTTCCACACATCATTACTGTTGCGTGCTTTCAGGTTTTGAATAATGCGACCCCATATCCATTCAAGAGCTGGATGCCCCGCATTACAACCTATTGCCCCATTCCAAATGCCACCGTGCCACTTTCTTACCAAAAACAGTAAATCATCTGAAAGCAACGGCTCGATAGACGCATTGCACTTAGTTCCGCAATCTATATAAAAGCCGCCCATTTTTAAGCAATAGGCAACGCGGAAAATATCTGACTGCATGGCTGGCAATGCAGCACTTTCAAACAGGTTTTGAATTTCAGGGCCGTAGTGCTCTGCTATAAATTGAAGCGCACTGTCGTAACTAAAAATCTTGTGCTCCATGGAAGGGTTTTGCGCTTTCCATGTGGCTACTAACTTTGAGATATCTTCTGGTAAACCTGGTGTGTTCCAGAACTGAACAATAGTATTAGGCTTCATACTTCGCTCTTAAAAATTCAGCATTTTGTTCATAAATGTCATAGAACTGCGATACCAACTCCGCATTTGTAAATGTGGCTGATTCGCCCAATTCAATATCTGCCCCATTAATGCTAAGTACTCGGGTACCTTTCGACTCAACTCTTCCAGTTTCAACGCATGGAATACCGGGCGGTACTAGCGGTATCAATTGATTTAGCGGCTCAACACTAGCGTCAATGCTCTCGTCATTACCCTTTGTTCCAGCAATATGCAGGCAAATTCGCTTAGCGTATTCAATCAATAGCACCGATGAGGGGTGATTAAAGGTAAAGAACGTTCTCGACTCACCGCGGGTAGCTTCAATGAAGTCTGCAATTTTTATATCGACCGAGGCTTCTCGTGCTTTTAACTCGTCAAGCGACTTGGCATCTTCTTTACCGTACTCTTGCTTGTTGTAGAACGAGTCTGACAACCACCCAACTACTTGCTGTTGACTTATACCAAGCAGCCACCCGTCAAGAATGGTTTTATTATGATATTCACCCAAAGGACCTCGTAAAGTCGTAACCTCTGGGTGCCGAATATACATTAAATCGGGGGTAAACCCACTGAAATAAAGGTTAACAATGGTATGGGTTTTATCACCATATAAACGCTTTATTTCACTGGTTCGAATAAACTTGCAAGGGTAGTTGTCTGAAATAGACTGCGTAACAATAACATCGGCTTCATTTAAAGCGTCACGATAGGTTGCTTCGTCACTATCTTTTAGAAGGTGTACTATTGGGGTAGCAGTTACCTGTATTGTAGGCACCAGCTTTTCAATGTAATCGGCTAGAGGTCTAGCTTGGCAATTACCAATAACAACTAACTTCATACCGCTTTTACCTTACCGAACACTTGCTGCTTAACACGTTGAAAATATCTGTTTAATAACACTGTACAAACCGTCTTTACTTCGTAACCCTGTACCATATCAATTAGTGACGTGGTAAATCATCCATTTTCGTATTTTTTTCTAACGGTTCGCCAATATCTTCATGCATGTTAGTGTCGTCTGACGAGATATTTCCAGGCATGGTCATGTTTGGGTCGGGTACAACCCCAGGAAAAGTTTCATCTATCAGTTGCGATGTTTCAGCTTCCGGCGACATGTAAGAAACATCGCCCTCTGGAGCCTTGGAAAATTGCATATCGCGCTCTATTTCTGCAATTAACTCGGGGTCGGTGTCTAGGCCAATTTCCGCAGCATCAATATTGACTGGTGTTTTTGTAGATTCTGAATGAACTGTTTGCTGTGAGAGTGGCACGTTAGTACGTTCAGTGCTGCTTACTTTAGCAGGCGAAGGGGGAATTTCGTTCTTTGCATCCAGGAGAGCATCATTCTTCGCAGGTGATACGAAAAACACGACGAAAGAAGAGACAATTACAACAACTATTGCTATAACGCTTATCAGCTTCATCGTTAATTCCTTTTTACTATTCTTTAATCACTCAATTGACGGCTTAAATATTACCATTAAACGCACGGTATAACACCTTTCGTTTTATCCAAAAGAGGCAATGTAATGAAAAATCGTAGTTTTTTATTTGGCGCTTTTCTTAATCGTTTTATAATTGTGCTATGCCTGAGCCTTTTTATTATTTCATCAGCAAACGCCGATAGCATAGATGATGCTGTTTCTTCTTCCCCTTCTCCCTCAAGTCCAGCGAAAGGCATTAACTTTTTCTATCTCGACGGAAGAGATCAAGAGGATTTAGTTCAAATTGCTGAGAAACTTTTCTATGGCGATGATGCGTGTAAAGGAACCCGCCCAGATATTTCAAAGCGCTTCAAAAGCACTTTAAAAGACATAAAAAAAGCAGGTTTTGGATGGGTTAGGTTACTTATTAGTAAAGATTTTTATCAAATTTATGCCAATAGATGCGGCTTTAATATGGAAGAGATATACCCTGTTTTAGCCGATAAGCATATAAGCGTATTAACCAACCTCATAGAAAACATAGCCAAAGAAGACTTGAAGATAGAAGTTGTGCTGTCGGGTACAAAATGGTTTAAAGAACCTGAAAACGATATTCTTTTTTTTGAATCCATTTTGTTAAGCATTCCGTCGCAACATATCGATATGGTGATGCTAGGTGGCGACGTACAACCAGCTAATGCAAAGTATCAGGCGGAATGGTTAAAAAAAGTGCTTCCACACTTTTTAAATCATGAACATGTTGTATTGAAGAAATTGAATTACCTATTTGATACCGTTACATATCGGAATAAAAAGCAAGCGGCGAAATACGTGGAATGGGTTACCCAAGAATTTCCTTCTCTGAAATACCTGCCTGTAAATCTTTACAATCGCTCTCTTCCGCCAGGCAGCGCTTGGCAAGATTATGCGAAGGCTATTGATGAATATGCAGAGATTTACCGCAGCGCTAGACTGCCACTTTGGATAGACGAATACGGCTTTCGACTGAGTAATACTTCAGAGAAAAAGAATTACACTGAAGCAGATAGAGTTGAATATTTGAAAGGGTTTCATCACGCTCTGTTTTGCGTTGAAGAGCCACCCGCGGCACATTTCATATGGACCGCAGGTAATGATAGATACAATTCAAACCCCGAAAAAGACCATGACAGAACGCCTTTTGGTCTTTTTGAAGGCTATACCGACAACATGCCTGTCACCGGTGATGCCTGGCGTGAACTAAGTTTGTTTAATACTGATTCGAGTTACTGTAATCGGTTAAATAAACCCAGTTAAGGTGTCCAAATTTATTTAACAAAGGGCGTTAACACAGCTTCATCCACTACCGTGGGTTGATATAGCTTGGCTTTACCGCTTTGAATGGCACTTTCCGCCATTTCTACAAATGCCTCTATAGGAACATCTGCAGAGGCTGATAGTAAGCCTTGCACTTCATAGTTCCACCATTTTAACGCCAATAGCTTGTCGATAATTGCCTGGGGGAAGCGATAGCGGATAACCTTCGCGGGAAGCCCCCCTACAATTGCATAAGGTGGCACATCTTTAGTAACGAGTGCTTTTGCAGCGAGTATTGCTCCATCGCCTATGGTAACTCCTCGTGCAATGGTCACATCTTCACCTATCCACACATCGTTCCCTATTGTTATACCCAGACCATTTTTCGGTTCGGTATTGTTTACTTGAAAATTTTCGATTTCAGGATGATCGGCAAAGAATTGAGCGTTCGTGATGTTCTGGCGGTCGTAGGTTATGTTCGCCGTGGTAAAACGACTAATTGGATGATCAATGCCCATGACTGTCGTTCTAGCCCCTATTGAACAATATCGCCCTACCATAGTGTTAATAGGAAATACACTGCGAGTAAATGAAAAAGATCCCATTGAAAATAAGAAGCTGCCATTTAAAAAATTACAGTAAGGCTCAATACGGCCGTTAGACGGGAACACCAACTGTTCGTTTGGTCTGAACCTTCCTTGCACTTTACAATTACCAAATGGCGTGAAATAAACTCGGTGTTCGTTGAAGTGAGCTAATAACTCGTCACTTACTGGTATTCTGTGAATCACTCTTTCGTCCCTTTTTTATAATTTATATTGGCTGGTTTTGCATAAAAGCAATGGACGAATAGTAAATAATAACGAATCACTTATACAGCGCTAAAACATATCAGGTTAAAAGAAAAGCCATTCCTTAAACAAGGAATGGCTTTGTTCTACATGCCAAATTGCTTGGGAAAGTCAAGTCAGGCTACTTAGCGACCTGCCATGTGTTGTCAGTGGGTCTTAATACTCCTCGGCTTTTAACTGCAACACCATCCATTAGATGAACAATATTTCTGCTTGCAGTCTCATTTCTCCATAGAAGGTCGGCTTTTCCATCTCCATCGTAGTCACCAATATTCCCAATTTGCCAATTTAGATCAGCAACCTCGTTGATTAGCGTACTTGTTGATATTTGACCTTCTTTCATGATGTAAGCCCAGTTTCTACCGTCTACCTGATTTCTCATTATAATGTCAGCTGTTCCATCGCCATCTAGGTCGCCGGTACCTGCGATATCCCAATCGGTATTAACGGTTATCAAACTATATTGACTGTCTATTTCTCCAGCCTCCATTAACCAAATATAAATAAGGCCAGTATTTTTTCTACGCCAAATAACGTCTTCATCACCATCGCCGTCAACATCTCCTGTACCGACTACTTGATAATTCAGGTCAGTTACCCACAATGAAGGCTTACTTGTACCTATACGGCCGTTTTCCATTAAGTAGAACCAAGTATCGCCTCGCTCTACATTGCGCCACATGACATCTCCGATACCATCGGCGTTAAAGTCTCCATTGCCCACCAACTGCCAGGTGCCTGCTGTCACAAAGTTAAGTACGTAACGCTCTTTAATATTTGCCCCATCCATAAGATAGACAAAGTTCATGCCGGTATCGCTATTTCTCCAAAAGATGTCCGACTTCCCATCTCCGTCGTAATCGCCTAAACCATCCATTGTCCACGTGTACTCTTGAACTACGTTGATAGGCGTAGCCGCCGAGGTTTGCGTTCCATCCATTGCCCATAAGAAGTTCCAGCCTTTATTGAAGCTACGCCATAGTAGATCTGCATTGCCATCGCCATCTACGTCGAACTTAGTAGGCTTATAACGTGATGGATCGAATGGGAACGCATCATCCTCATCGTTCACCCCATCATTATCGTCATCTGGATCAAGTAGGTCAGAGATAAAGTCTCCATCGTTATCCGGTGGTGTACTTTCGCTATCTGACGGGTCTGTGTTATTTCTAAACTCATCCCAATTTGTGTAGCCGTCACCGTCAGCATCACCATCGCTGTCGGCTAACAACCAGTTCATCGCGCTTAAGTATCTAAGCTCCCACCAATCAGGAATGTTGTCGCCGTCACTATCGTGATTAGGAGATGTAGCAACGGTAGTGCCTGTTGGAATTACTGTCGAGATGGCCTGCATTAATACAGGAGATGAGGTAGAACTAGCCACATAATTACCAATAAGTAACTTACCTGGAGGAAGATTGTAACCCATGGAAAGCACGTAGCTTAAAGGTGATATAGCACCGCTGTTTAAGCTTCCTAACTCCCATCTTCCCCATTCTCCACCATCGCAGGTGCCAGAACATCCACCATCAGTAGTACTGTTTGGATAGGAAGTATATTGCGGTGCATTAGAGGTAACTCTGACTTCTGCAATTTGGGTAGGACTAGTGACTTCTAAGTCAAGATTTACCGTAGCTGTCGATGCACTGGTTACCGGCGTGGTATATACGTTCTCGACGTCTAACACGAAAGGCACTTGATTGTTTACGGCGGTAACGAGACTACTTCTGCTAACACTATTAGCATCGTCCTCACTAACTATTTCCGCTTTTACTTTCATTATTTGGCCGTTAATTAAAGCTGAGTTCGCTTTTAAATTAAACGTCACCAAACCTGAATGACTGGCTTCTATCGTACCTAAGGGCCAGTACAATACATTGCCTACCTTTTCATGTACCCCAGTGGCACTTTGGTAACTGTATCCTTCAGGAATGGTTACTTTTAATAGCGCATTGGAATATGCGGTAGCGCTCGTATTACCAAAGCTCACTTGAAAGCTTTGAGTATCGTTCGCTTTTACAACACTTCGTTGCGTGGATAGCACCATTTCTAAAGGAAGTAACGCAGAGGTAAGTAGAGATTGTCTAGCGGCTACTTGTAGGTTACCAGAGGCCTCTGTTGCATATGCGATTATGTCTAATGGTTCACCCGATACTGCGTTGGTTGTGTAAAAAGGAATAGATATGGTTCTAGACTCGCCTGCTTTTAAGGTATCTAAAATCCAGCGCCCCCTTTCATGATAGTCACACGCCCCACTGCAGCCCGCTGAAATTCCAGGAGAGGGGCGTGAATGGTGTAAACGCGTGCCAGTTTGAACATGTAACTGCACGTCTGAAATGTCCAAAGCACCTTCGTTTGCAACCACGAACTTTTGGTAGCTGTACAAGTTTTGCTGGTGCAATGTGCTCGCTCGTGACGCTGTAACGGTTAGTTTCACGTCTTCTTTAATTACTATGCTATCTGCAGAGCGTTGAACACGTTCAGTACCATTATAAATCACAGCCTCTAATGTAATTGGCGTACCTTCAGTAAGCTCTGTATCCACGTCGAAGTAAGCATAGTGCATACCTCCATCACCAGGGTTTACTGTTCCCAAGTTCCATTGTAGCTGGCCATCTTCGATGAACGCACCGTCGCTTCCTGAGACAAAAGTAAGGTTTTCTGGTATAGGTAACTTCAACATAACATCGGTGTATGCATCGCTACCTAGTTGGCCATAGGTCATTTCGTAGCGTACACGCTCGCCCGCAGCGACTTGCTGTTTATCTGAAACAAGCGATAACTGCATGTCATTATCACTCTTAGCAACAAACGTAGGTTGTAGCGTTAGGTTATATGACTTTGTAGCATCGTCTACATGAAGCTGGATTTCTAAAGGCTCACCCTTTGTAATTTGATTGTAGTAGATAGGAACCACAACAAAGCGTGACTCGCCAGCACCAATTACAGGGAATGTCCACCGTGCCCATTCACCAGAATCGCAAGCCCCTGAGCATCCCCCTGTAATGCCTGGCATAGGTAGTGTAAAGGCTGTTCTTGACGGCACCATCATAGATAGATTGAGCTCACTAATATCTAGTGCCCCTTTATTTGCAACTAGCACTTTTACAAAGGTCAACTCACTTTCTTGGCTCATGTCATTTTGAATAGTGGCAATAACATCTAATTTTAGTGAATCATTAATTACCACTGAGTCAGTCGAACGCTGAACCCAATTATCATTTTGAAGTATTGCCTCTGTTTTTACTACGTGACCGTTAGATAAAGGTGAAGAAGGTTTAATTTCTACGAACCGTGTTCCACCTATAGCAGGGTTAATAGTACCTAAACTCCATTCTACGTTTGAGCCAACTACCGCTCCACCGTCACTACTTGAAACGTAATCAAATCCTTCGGGAATAGAAAAAAGCAACTTCATAGGCGTGTAAGCGCTAGTGGCTTGGTTTCCATAAGTAATTTGATACTTAATAGGTTCGTTGTTAGCAACAATACCTTTACTTGGAGAGATAATTAAATCGACTGTTGATTCGTTTGCACGAATAACCGTAGGGCGCGTTCCTAACGAATAGTCGCCACTGCCTGTAAACACCTGGACTAGGCTTTCAATTGGCTCTCCTGAGTCTGCATTGGAATTATATACCGGTACCGTTATCACTTTCGATTCGCCAGCACCAATGGATCCTAATTCCCACCGGCCCCACTCAGACGAGTCACATGCACCACTGCAACCACCGTTTATGGAAGGCCTGGCCAGAGTATGTGCAGTTCCCGGCGCGACCATGGAAAAAAGGCTTACCTCGGGCACAGCCACACCGCTGTTATTGCTAACGATATAGCGCATCACACTATAAGATCCCTCTTGCCAATAATCATTATTAGCACTTACCGTTAAGCTTAATTGCGGCAAGTTACTTGTCACCACCGCATCTTCCGAAGTGACATTAGCATTGGAGCCATTGAAAAACTGTGCACTTACTTCATCCACTTTGCCATTTGAAGACGAACCGGACTTTTTCAACGTAAATAGATATTTCTTACCAACATCTGGGTTCAACGCAGGCAAGGCCCATACGATTTTATTGTTTGAAACCGTGCCGTTATGTGAGGCAGATACAAAACTCATTCCAGCAGGAATATTCACTTCCATAGAAGGAGTAGCAATACCCGTACTACCCACATTTCCATAAGAAATCTCGAAATCTACGTTCTCACTTGCGCTAGCAACTTGCGATTTAGCAGCTAAATGCAAAGCGACAGATGGAGAGTTATTAATTGTTGAAGGTTTTAGCACTTCGAGCGTATTGGACTGCCCTGAATACGTTACGCTGGTTGTTAACGTGCGTTCATCGCCAGTTGATAAGTTGGAAGAATAAACAGGGAGCATGATCACTTTAAAAGCGCCTGGAGCTAAGTCACCGAACTCCCATCTAGCAGTTTCTGTGTAGTCACAAGCGCCGCTACACCCTCCAGATTGGTAGGGTAACGCGTCAACAAAAAACGTATTTTCTCCAACGTTTACGTAAAGAGTAACGTCATTTTTCGTAGAACTAGTGTCGTTTGAAACAATAACTTTGTGGTAGACATAACCGCCTGTTGAAGCTTTGTCGGTTGTTTTTGTAACGCTTAATGTCATAGCGTTTGCCATTGACGATATCATCATCAAGAAAGTGCTATACAACAATATTGCTATGTTTATTTTAGGTTTGTAGTTACCGCAGTCCATGTGTCACCCGCCTTAATATTGCATTGAATTTGATTATTAATCGGAATTTTAGGGAAACTTAGAATTGAGCCGAGCTAGCCCTCTCACCTAGAAGATTTCCCTCTCTGTAAAATGAGCGAGTAACTACCAAAAACACACCTGCTCACTTTTCAAACAATACAGTTTTTGATACTTTAAGGAATACGTAGTTAGCAGTACTTAGCCGTAAATAAAGACATTTAAGAATTTCTGTAACGCCAGTAGAAAAGGATTTGAGAAATGGCTACAAGAAAGCGGGTTAGAGGTGTTATCGCGTCACGAAATAAGCTTGAAGTAGCTATGCTCAATGCGGGCATTCGTTCTCAGTCTGAACTGGCCAAGCTTATTGCTGAAAAAGAAGGAATCAACTCCCCTCCTCGAGACCTAATTAATAGAACTTTTCGTCAAACAAGAGTTTCTCACCAAACTATTACTCGCATTGCTACTGTTCTGGATGTTCCCCCTCATTCACTTTTTCTTACCCAAGATGAGTTAGAGTCAGAAGAGGAATTAAACCCAGTGACGGTGACTGAAGAGGCTTACCATAACGATAAATCAGAACCTCTAAGTAAAGATCTAGAAGACGATTTAGATACCTCCGAAGAAAGCGTGCATGAAAACCTAATTTTACCTTCTCCCCCGCCAACTTCTCCACCAACTGCAGTTAAAACTCAAAGAAACGAAGGAACTCTACGACACACTTATATCGTGGCTTTTTTTATTATTTCTGCTGCACTTATTTCGTTATCTTTACTTTGGAATACTGACGAAAATACCGTCGATCCAGTTCCAACGCCTTTACCGAATGTACAGTCATTAATGATCATCAAAGGTTCCAGCGAGTTAGAAAAAGAGCTTGCTAGAAACTTGACCAAGAAATTAAAAAAAGATTTCACTATATCTTCCGTTTCTATTTCTGACATTGCAGCAAATGAATCGCCCTATTCGTTAACGGAAAACTATAACGTTGATGCAGTCATATCATTAGAGTTAGTTGAAAAAGGTATCTATAAAGCATTGTTGGGCTTCGCATACACCAATACAAGCAAGACTTTGCTCGCATCTCTAGTAGACAGTGAAACTGTTGCAACCGAGAAAACTATAGGTGAATCATCTGCTAAACTAGAAAGTGCTTTAAAACAGTATATAGCTTCACCTGATTACACTTATAAGGGGTTGAACGAGACCAACGCGAAAAATTATATTTCTAGCCAAGCATTGCTTCATAAAGGCCTAAACGAAGATAACGTTAACGCTGCCCTTGAAAAGACCCATTTAATTTTAGCGTCTGCGCCAACAAACCCAATGGCCCTAGCTCAACTTTGTAATTTGTATGCGCAGAAAATGTATTTAACGGCGGATAAAAACTACTTGTCTCACGCTAACAATGCTTGCAACCGAGCGAACGAACTAGCTGAAGGTAAACCGGAAGTATTATTTTCATTGGCCCAGAAAAGTCGTCGAGAAAATAACATTGATGAAGCCATCGCTTATTACTTGGATGTGTTGAAAGTAAGTCCTAATTATTATTCCGCCTACGTAGGTTTGACAGAGAGCTATTTAAAACAGTTTTTAATGACAAAAAGCTCTGAAGCCATGTCGTTAGCTAAAGGAAGCATCGTTAAAGCAGGTGAGTTAGCGCCTAACGATTGGATGATTCCCTTTATTGAAGCCCGCCTACATTATTACGAAGGCAACACTTCGCTTGCATTGAAAAAATTTGAAGAGAGTAAAAAGATTGAGGTTACTCAAAACGTTTTAGCTAACTTGGGTAGTATCTATTTTTGCGATGGGAACATTGAGGCAGCCTTTCAAAACTATAAAGCAATGGAACACGAGTTTGGTGCCTCCAACATTTCAGATCACCTACTAGCAACCGCTAGCTTCTATATGCAGAAATACGACGACGCCATTGGGTACAATTTGAAAAGCCTCGACGCTATGGCAGAAACAAATAGTAATGGCCTTTATCCAATTTGGATAAATTTGGGAGACTCATATTTGGCTAAGAGCATGAAACAAGAGGCGATGGAAGCCTATGAAAAAGCGGTTAAAATTTCACAAAAATCTAATCAAAACACCACGGTAAAAGTTGATCAATTATACGCTTATCTTCACATTTCCAGAATTAACCATACGTTTGACACAGAATCGGTAAAGATGGGAATTCGTGACGAGTTAAGCAGCATTGAACGCCAAATTTCCGACCCTGGAGCGAAGTTTCGTTCAATGGTCATTTGGGCTTATTTAGGAGAAAAAGAGAAAGCGCGCAGCATTCAAAAAGTGCTTACTGCGCAATGTAAAGGTCTAGCTAAATATCCAGGGGTGGAAAAAGTTCTAAATTGAGTTACGGCTCTAGGTAGTACTCTAGCCACTCGCGTTCCGAGGAATTAAGCTTACTTTGCTCAGGTTGCCTTAACATTTCTTTGTTCCAATGCTCGTATAGTTTTTTCAACTCTTCGGCTTTAACTGGCATCGTCGATATTAAGTTATTTTTGTTAGATTCTTCCTTGGTTAAGTCAAACAAAAATTCGTGTTCTGAACCCATTTTTAAATACTTGTAATCGCCCAAGCGGACTGCCGATTGATTCCAAAATCGCCAATAAATTGGGCGGTTCGCAAGCCCGCTGATATCAGAACCTTGAGTAGGAAAAATATCAACTCCGTCTAGTTCCGATAACGTGCTTTCGTCTGCTCCTGCTGCTTTTATCGCTGAATATAGAACATCTAAACTGATTACCGGTTGTTCTATGACTGTATTATCCTGAATTTCATTTGGCCACTGAACAATAAAGGGTACTTTAATACCACCATCTGTAAGCATTCCTTTTTCACCAAGCAAGGGCGTATTTAGCGAACCATTCCACGCCTCCCTTTCAGAAATTGGTGCATCTGTAAAATCGAGACCAACAGGTGCACCGTTATCGCTTATAAATGCGATGATGGTATTTTCTAATATACCGTGCTTTTCAAGCTGCGAAACTATTTTGCCTACACCTGAATCCACAGCATACATCATCGCCAGCGCGTACCTACGACGATTAGAATCACTCTCTGGGAATAATGATAAATAGTCATCTGTAGCCGCTAAAGGAACGTGAGGTGCGTAATGAGCAACGTGAAGGTAAAACGGCTCGTTGTAGTTCATCTCGATGAACTGTGTAGCTGCATCTGATACCACATCAAGTCTGTAGTCAGAGTTATTTACCCACCCTAACGTTGTTTCACTACCTTTTAGATCAAAGTTAGCCCAATATCGGTTTGCATAACCGAAATAGTTATATTTGTAGCCCATCGAGGACGGATAAAACTGCTCTTTAACTGACGAAGGTAGCTTTCCTGGGTTGAACTGTTCAATGGGCGTATTTGGATAGTTTTCTCTGAACCATGGCTTTGAATTTTGATCGATCTCTAAATGCCATTTTCCTACTAACCCCGTTGTGTATCCCAGTTCAGAAAAACGCTGTCCCATTGTGATAACGTTCTTTGGAATGGGAGTATACCGGTTGTCGTCTACACCGAAACGCTGTTGATAGACCCCTGTTATCATCGCCGCTCGCGATGGCGTACATTGGGGAGCTGTGATGTACCCGTTCGTAAACAACGCACCTCGAGCAGCTAGTTTATCTATATTTGGAGTTTCAATATCATTAACAATATTGTGAGCACCTACATCGGCGTACCCCTGATCATCGGTAAAAACAACGACTAAGTTAGGTTTGGAAGGAACTATAAGAGTTTTAGCATCTATACTAAATTCAATGCCAGACTCTGTTAGCAATTTAGCTGTAATGGTAAGAGGTGTGCGCTTTCTTACTTGGGGAGCGACAAAACTAAAAACACCTTCACCCGCTGCTTGTATATTGGGAGTACTACTTAAGGAAGAGCTCCACGACTGCACTGTAATATTTGATGCGCCATTACTCTTCGTTGAAGCCAAAGTCAGATTGACGCTCTGGTCAGATTTAATTTCTACTGGTAAGGTAAAAGAATACGAGTCCTTTAAGTCTTGTTGACTAGACGAACCATTAGGGAGATTACTCTCTGCATCACCTCCCCCACATGAGATAACTGCTACCAATGCAACGACTAATAACCCACAACTTTTGATGACTTTCATAAATATCCCAAATGAGCACTACTTTGCTACTTGCCAATTATTATCTGTTGGCCTCAACACACCGCGACTTTTAACTGCTGTGCCATCCATCAAATGAACGAGGTTTCTACCAGCAGTTTTGTTTCTCCAAAGAAAATCTACCTTACCATCTCCGTCATAATCACCTATATTGCTGATTTGCCAATTAAGGTCTGAAACTTCGTTTATTAGGGAGCTAGTTAACACTTGGCCTTTATTCATTATATATACCCAGTTTCTTCCATCGGCTTGGTTTCTCATTATGATGTCGTCTGTTTCATCGCCGTTTAAGTCTCCCGCGCCAACAATCTCCCAATTTGGGCTCACTGCTCTTAAACTATATTTTGAAGCAATACTCCCATTTTCCATTATCCAGATATAAATAAAACCCGTATCAAGCTTACGCCAAATGATGTCATCATCTCCGTCACCATCTATGTCCCCGGTCGCAACTACTTTGAAATTTAAGTCTGTAACCCAGAGTGAAGGCTTACTTATTTCAATTCGACCATTTTGCATCAAGTAAAACCATGTATCTCCCCGTTCAACGTTTCGCCACATGACATCCCCTACGCCATCTCCATTGAAATCGCCGTTGCCTACTATTTGCCATGTTTCCGCTGTAACGAAATTGAGAACATAGCGATTCTTAATGCTCGCGCCATTCATCAGATAAACGAAGTTCATTCCACTTTCGCTGTCTCGCCAAAAAATATCTGACCTTCCATCACCGTCGTAATCGCCTAATCCATCCATTGTCCACGTGTATTCTTGTACTACGTTAATCGGAGAAGCTTTAGCGGCTGAAGTGCCATCCATTGTCCATAAGAAGTTCCAACCTCTAGCGAAACTGCGCCAAAGAAGATCTGACTTGCCATCAGCGTTTACATCTTGATTAGATGCACTCCTAATGACGGTAAAACGGTTATCGTAACCTTCACCAGGACCGAATGTATCCCAGCTGTTTTGGGACAAGTCTGATAAGGGGAATAGGTTTATTCTCCACGGGCCGCCTGTAATCTTTTTAGGTAGGGTTATAATGGCTTGCCAGGTTCCGTCGTAAATATCACCATCGATCAAAGAAACACTGGCAAAACCAGAAGTTGCATCATTAATCAAACTAGAGGCACTTAACAACGGCGTATCTAAGCCCGACTCAAGGTCTCTCAAATGCATAGTAACAGTGATTGTATCGGCTCCTTGTGTAACGTTTGCTACTCGTTTATCAACCGAAAAACTTAGGAGTTCAGGCGGAGTTTTATCATCATTTTGAGAAATGACCTCAAAAGTAGAATTAAATTCCTCTCCAGGGCCAAAACCAGTAGTATTTCCTGCTTCGTCACTTAGAGGAAACAATACTACTTCCCACAAGCCCTCTTGCGCATTTTTAGGAATTGTTAGTACAGCTTGCCAAACACCGTCGTTTTTATTTCCCGATAGAAGTGAAACACTCGCAAACCCTGCTGAAGCGTCTCCGTCAATACTTCTAGCGGTAACATTCGGTGTTTCAACCCCAGCCCCAGTATCAGTAACCCTCATTGTTACCGTTAGATTAGCCGCGCTTTCAAATACATTTACAGAAGTACTTAATAATGAAAACTCTTGTAGCTTAGGTGGCGTATTGTCCGTGGTGTTGGAAATAACGGTGAAAGATGCGTCATATTCATCTCCCGGCCCAAACCGTCTCCATGAATTAAATGCTAAGTCAGATACCGGAAAAATAGTTACTTTCCACTGGCCTGAAGGAGAGCCAGCACTTACACTGATAACTGCTCTCCAAACTCCATCTTCAATACTCCCAGAATGAAGTGACACTGCCGCAAAACCTGTAGAGCCTTCATTATCAACGCCACTTGCTGATACAAGAGGTGTTTCGACTCCACTTGAATCTTTTAAGCCAATAAACACTTCCACTGTTTGAGAAGTATCAGTGACATCAACTATTCGAGAAGTTAATGAGAAAGACGTAAGCTCCGGAGGTTCTAAATCTTCAGCCCACGAGTAAGTTGCGAAAAAAACGAAAATTAAACATACAGACAGAACTTTAGATATATCCTTTACTCTAGCGTGTTTCACTACTATCACTTCCTTGTACACCGAAATTAAGAGATTAAAAAAGAGAGCATATGCTCTCTTTTTTACCGTTTATTTAGCGACTTGCCAAGAATTATCGGTAGGCCTCAATACTCCGCGACTTTTCACCGCAGTACCATCCATTAAGTGGATTATATTCCTGCTGGCAGTTTCATTTCTCCATAGAAAGTCTGCCTTGCCATCACCGTCATAATCGCCAATATTTCCGATTTGCCAATTTAGGTCAGCAACCTCGTTGATTAACGTACTTGTTGATATTTGACCTTCTTTCATGATGTAAGCCCAGTTTCGTCCATCAACTTGGTTTCTCAGAATAATGTCAGCTGTTCCATCGCCGTCTAAATCCCCCGTCCCTGCAATTTCCCAATCAGTATTCACTATAATTAGGCTGTATTGTGAAGCGATTTTTCCACCTTCCATCAACCAAACATAAATACGACCTGTATTTGTTCTGCGCCATATGACATCTTCGTCGCCATCACCATCGATATCACCGGTTGCAGCTACCTTGTAATTAAGATCGGTAACCCATTGTGAAGGTTCACTAGAACCTATACGCCCTTCGTCCATTAAATAGAACCAAGTGTCACCGCGCTCAATGTTGCGCCACATTACATCGCCAATGCCATCACCGTTAAAGTCGCCATTCCCCGCAACTTGCCAAGTGCCGGCGGTTACGAAGTTTAGTACATAACGGCTTTTGATATTCGCTCCATCCATCAAATAGACAAAGTTCATGCCTGTTTCGCTGTTTCTCCAAAAAATGTCAGATTTACCGTCACCGTCGTAATCACCAAGACCATCCATTGTCCAAGTATATTCTTGAACGACATTAATTGGAGTCGCGGCAGCAGTTTGTACTCCATCCATTGTCCACAAGAAGTTCCAGCCTTTATCAAAGCTACGCCATAATAAATCTGATTTACCATCTGCGTTCAGATCATTCACAGGAGCGTAGGTACTTAACTGCTGCGCAGACCAATTAGCCGAATTAAATGGAATATCTCCGTCTCGATAATCATCTCCAAGCTCAGGAATACCTGCCCAAGCCCAGACTATGCAATCGCCATTTTCATCAGGCTCAATGCAAGCCAAAGTTTCGAAATCTAAATGAGGAGAAATTAAGAAACCGCCATCTACACCAAATGAACAATCGCCTCCGTTGTCACTGAATGTGAAGCCTTGTACACACACCCAGAAGTCTAAAACATCACCAGATAAACTCATTCTTGCCGCATAGGCTGGATCAGCAGCTCTAATAGCCAGATCACTCGTTATTTCGTAGTCAACACCGGCTAAAGAGGCACTCACAACATTTGCGATAACCACCGTATCGTTATCGTCTAGCAGTGTGCCTTCTACAACAGCAGTTAGTTCATGCCCAGCAGTTCCTCTAGTATTCCCGTCAAACGTATAGGTAAACGTGAATAACTGAGTTGTAGAGTCTGTTCTTAAGGCATCCTGAGGGAAGTCGTCAGAAACGTCTGGAACACCATCTCCATCTGTATCTGATTTTGTAGGATCTGTTCCTAACGTGAACTCTTCAAGGTTAGTTAATCCGTCATTATCTGCATCTTGATTGGCGTCATTGCTATCTAAGTGATTCAGCCCATATCTTTCTTCGAAAAAGTCTTCCATACCATCGTTGTCATCGTCATTGTCATCAGAGTCTGAGATGCCGTCACCGTCATTATCACCGTTAAACCCACCGGCAATGTACTCTTCTTTGTATTGACTAAGGTCGACCAACTCTAGATAGTTGATACGTGGGGCAATGAACACACCACTTGTCCCATTGGGCACGTCTTCGTACGTGCTATATTCTAAGACGAAAGTAAGCCCATTTTCATTAGTAGTTAGTGGAATCCAATTTCTTTCCCTTATTGCATAACTTGCCTCGAAGTTAAGAGATATTTTCCCTTCATGGTTGGTCCACGTCCAATCTGGGCTCCCCATTTGAATCACACCATTATTACAAGAAATACCTCGATTAAATGAGCCATCATCGCTGAAGGAATACGCAAATAACATGTCGCAAATGGCCCATCCCTGTTCATTTACTTGGGCTTCTACACGACCGTTGATATTCGCGTTGTAAACAAAGGGAAAGTTTGCGACCAAATTTTGACCAAAGTCTTCCGCTGAGCCATCCATAGCTACTAATTCGCGAGCAAAGCGATACGTTTCTCCATCAGCGGTGACTTCAACGAGAACAGTCCACACCGATTCATTAACTTGTTGGATAGGAGTAATGATAAACAAAACATCGTTCATATTTATCAGAATCTCTTCACTTTTCAGTTCGGCGGTATATGAGTCCTCTAAAACTTGACTTAATAACGTTGTAGGTACACTTGATAACATGAAGATATCGTGCACGATAGAATTTGCTTCATCACCGAAGTGGAAGTCGATTTCATCGACAACTGGAACGGCTGCATATTTGCCCTCTAAGCTGTCGAACGTGATGTCTCGCTCGTCTATGCCAAATTCAAAACGAATGTCATCGAATGAATTCGTTGAAAACGCGGAAATTTCCGTGTCACCCTGCCAACCGCCTTCTATTCCATTGATGACATTTTCGGGAATGTAGAGTATTTCTTCGACTGTTACGCGGGCTGCAAGGTCAAAATAACCATCAGCTGCATTAATGATATCGTACACAACATTGTCTGTTACCGTTGCCCATTGCAACTGAGGATTTTGGGGTATAAGGCCTTGCTCGAAGGCAGCAATGAGCTGGTCTGCAACCAAATCGCCCCACCGTTCCCGAAAAGTATCACTGTAAACATCGTACATAGGAAATGAAAAGCTTCCATGAGACTTGTCTGGGTAGGTCTGAATAAGCTGATTTCCGTCAGCAGAAAGAATAATTCCGTAAGAAGGTACGACTTGCGTATGTGTATAGTCTGAAAAACTCCATGTACCAGAGTCTGATTTAACGAGTATTCCGTCTACGATAACACCGTAATCTTCAAGCGTGCTTTTATCAACTGAAAGAATCAATGACTCATTATCTAACAACTCTTGGAAGGTTTGGTAAGTTGCAGCGTTCGAGTTCGCAGAAAGTAAGATGAGCGTTATTAAAAAACAGCGGGCTAGCACCATGCGTATGGTATTCATAAGGCGTCCTTGTCATTAAATTAAAATTAGGGGCTGTTTTAGTATTTTCTTAACAACTAAACTAGTATGCTCTGCCCAAAAATTCAACAGAATGTTGCACAAATTCCGCTTTAAGTATCTGTTGAGTTCTGTATTAGTGCTGATTAGTGATTTATAGACTTAATTTCTTCAAGAAATTCTTGCCTCTCTTGTCTGCCGATCCAAGCTTCGCGCTTGTGAGACTCTTTGCTTATCTTCTTTTTAAGCGCTCTGTTTTTTTCTAGCTGCTCAGGATTTTTAAAAGTCGGAGCGTCATCGGAATTTAGACCGGTGTTGATTGCAGGATACACCCAGTGTTTTTCCGTAGAGCCGTTATACCCCTGCCGAATAAACCTTTCGGTCCACTCTACATGCCCAGCACCATAGCCACTAAATCTTGGGTCAAGATAGCCAACGTTATCCATTGCTTCCTTACTACAAGCTGTACACTGCCCTGTAACTAACTTGCATAAATACGGTGATGTACTTAACCCTTTTCCAGAAACCACAGCTTCTTCTTTTTTTATAATTCGTTTGTGAGCGTAATTAATGTGCCCCCATAAAAGCGCTGAAATCACCCATTCTTTCTGCCAATTTTCTTTATTTGGTCGACAATCATCTTCTAACAGAATTAAAACATCGACTTTTTTGACTTCATTAAGATAATACAAAGCCCTGTTTTTATTACGAACAACCCCCTTATTCGCACAATTTGTATGAGGAACGTCATTCTGTTTACACCAGTCTACTGTATCGTCTTTGCTGCCATCATCGGCAACAATAAGTTGATAATCACCTGTTGTGAACGTTTTAACAGCTTCGACCGTTTTTGCTAAATGATCTTTCCTGTTAAAGGTAATAATCCCGATCCCCACATTGAGCGTTACTAGATATTCGTCTGTAATTGATTCAAACAATTCAGATATAACAGGCCCTTCTGGACGGAGCATTTTTGCTCTGGCTATTAACCAAAAGCTTGTACACTTGTTAACCTTTCTAAATAGTATCGCTAAATCTCTGAAAACCTCAGGGGCTAGATTTACACTCATTATTAGATGACTAACTGGAAAATCCGCATGGTTCAGTATTAAGGTGGCTAGTGTAATGATGTCGGTAGAGGCTGAGTAATTAACAACTAGTTCTTTCGCATTATCCAACGTAAACTTGATCTCACCGTGAGTAGCGACTTCTTTATTTCGATTTTCAAGACCAAGGAGTTTTGCGAGCGTCTTTTCACCTTTTTCAAGCTGTTCCTGAATGAAAGTCACCTCACTTTCTGTTAAATGAAAATCACTATTTTCAACGTGTGATTTGGTTTTCACACCACCCGAAGGCTCGACCTTAATTCTTTTTTCACTTACGGCATTTAAAAAACGTCTCGCTCGTTGCTTTGCCGAAACTGTTGCGCTGCGAAGGCCTGTTTTCTGTAAAGGTTTTTTCATTATAAGATTGCTTTTAAATCGGACGAAATCGAAGTCACATTGATACTTAGCTGCTGTTATTCAGCTAACTGTATCTTCAAAAATAATGGTCTGAGTCTGCTTTTCTCTGACTTTTACCGTTTGACCTTTTTTGAAAGAAGCAGGGTATCTATAGGCCTTACCCACGAAACCGTCTCGATGAATGTGCCTTTCAGCCGCTAGTGGTCTGTAGTCAGCCAACTTCACTTCATCAACTACAATATCATCTAACAAAATATCAGCAGCAAGTGCGTCTTCTTGCTCATAACAACAGCCCCAAATATTAAACTGCATTCCTTTGTCCTTTGGCGCAACGTGTAATTGACCAAATCTTATTAAAGGAAGATCTTGCTCTACAAAGGACTGATGCAGTTCAAAGCGCTTCAACGCATATTCGTACAGAGCAAAGTCTTGATGATTCATTTTACGGATGAGGGATAATTCATCTTCGCTAAGTACATAAGCGCCTGAAGACTTTGCTGAGTTTTTGTTTATATCTAATACTTTGATGTCGGTCTCATAATACTTATTGAACAACGCAATTGACTCATCATAACGCTCAGTTATACCGATAAAACCTAATGCGTCTGGCCATACTCCATTTAAGGCTTTCGACTGCATATTGGCAAAGCGGTTTTCCTTGATAAAGTCGGCAAAGCTTCCTTCATAACCATGAAGCCTAGAAAAGTGCTCGTAATGAGAGCGCACTTGCTGTGCAGGATTTCGAACAAAAGTCACAACACTTTTTGGCTGAAAAAACGGGGCATATTTGGGATATATAACATGCCCAGACAAAAACTTAGCATTCTGTTTTATAGTCTTGGCCGCTAAATATCTATCCTTTAATTCATATTCATATTTTCTTATATCGGGATGAGTTTCTTGATTACCCTGGCCATAATCATAGTAGGTAGCATCAGAACCAAAGTACCTTTCTGCAGCAACGCGGAAACTAGAACCAGCGGTTTTGGGAATATGGATGAAAAATAATGGAAAATTGTTATTCATAATACTTCTAAAATTCAGTTACTATTTAAGCGAAAAGTTTTCATGGGTGTTAGACAAATTGGGGTTATAAGCGGTGTCATTGCACAGTAGTTTTTTCCACTTACCCTTCATATACTCACTTTCTTTATTAAATCGCGCCACCTTCTCTGGCGTATCTTCTTCTCCGCGGCTTATCGACTCGTGATGGTAAAGTTCAGCCCACGGGGTAAACAAGTTTCTATAACCTGCAGTATGTACTTTCAAGCAAAAATCTACGTCATTAAAAGCTACTGTTAGATCTTGTTCGTTTAACCCGCCTACTTCTTCAAATACAGACTTGCGGACTAGTAAGCATGCAGCTGTAACCGCAGACATATTTTGAACAAGATGCAAACGGGTGAAATACCCCGGTTCGCTCTTATGGAAATATTTGTGAGAGTGACCGGCAACCCCTCCAATACCTAGGATTACGCCAGCATGTTGGATTGTATCATTAGGGTAGTAAAGCTTTGCACCTACACAGCCAATTTCAGGCCTAAGGGCATGCGACACCATTTCAGATAGCCAATCATCGTTTATAACTTCTATATCGTTGTTAACTAGGCCAACTACTTCGCCTTCGGCCTGCGAGACTGCAAAGTTGTTAATAGCAGAATAGTTAAATGGCTTATCCCATTTTAAAACTCTGAAATTAGCTTTAGCATTGGTGTACTCACTAAAGAGGCCCAATGTTTTATCACAGGTCGTTTGGTTATCCACAACAATGATTTCGAAGTTTTTGTATGACGTCTTGTCATAAATAGACTCTAAACACTGCTTTAAAATGTCGTAACCATCTCTTGTCGGAATGACCAAGCTAACGAGCGGTTGCTCATCTGGCAGCGCCCAGTTCACTTTATATGTATTTGGATAATTGCCTTTTTCAACTGAGGCATTTTGGCCTGATTGTTCGAGGAAATACTTTATTGATTCAATTCCCGCATCGGTCGTGTACGACTTAGCTGAAGCATTCGAGGCTGTCGAGTTCTCAATAACGCGCCAGTGATAAAGTATGAAAGGTAAATGAACAACTTCATTATGGTTAAGACCAGCAGTCGCTCGTAAAAGTAAATCGTGGTCTTGCGAACCTTCCACACCTACCCTAAATCCACCTATCTTTTTAAGCACACTTGTTTTGTACACTACTGGGTGGCATATGTAGTTTTGGCTTAATAGTAAATCGGGGTTCCAATCAGGTTTAAAGTGCGGCTGATGGCGGTTGCCTTGCTCATCTATTTTGTCTTCATCGCCATAAAGCACTTTAGCCTTGGTGTTATCTACTATAGCTTTCGCGAAAAAGGACAACGTGTGAGCAGGTAGCGTATCGTCGTGATCAAGCAGCAAAACGTAATCGCTAGTTACCATGCCTAATGCGGCGTTACTTGATTTGGATATATGCCCGTTTTCGCTCAACAGATTCAACTTTATGCTGGCGTGCTTTTGTGCGTACGACTTTAATGTGCTGATAGTGTCGGCGTTGGTCGACGCATCATCGGCAATACACAGTTCCCAATTTTTGTGAGTTTGCTGAAGAACAGAATCGATACACTCTTTTAAATAAATAGGGTCAGTATTGTAAGTAGGAAGGATAATAGAAAATTTCACCTCAGATTGCGCTTGAGTGAAAGTTTGCTTCATTTTCAGTAACGCGCGCGGCTCGTCAAACTCTACCCAGAACGGATAGCTTTTTTCCATGACGCCTGTGGTAAAAGTCTTATTATATTCTTCGTAGACTGTCTCTATTAGCTTTCCGCCATTTAGCTTACGATTTGTAACAAGGTATTCTTCTACATCATCGACATGGCTGAGCAGCTTATATAATCGCTGTTTCATGTGTCGCATCGCAATGAAAGATGGCACTTTCGAAATCATGAACGTGTTCAGAGTAAACTCAGTTTCTGCTTCACAAGGATCAAAGCGAAGCATGCTATTGTTACTTTCAAGATAGAAAAGGCGGTTTACAAATTTGGTACTATGCCACGGTACGTCAACGGTGGTCAGCTCACCTTTTTGTAAATTTGAATATAACTTGGCAACGTGTGACTGATGGTTTTTCTCTGTCATCTTTACGCGCAGAAGATACCACCCTTTTTTAAAGTTTCGAGTGGGAATACGGCGAGCAGGATGAATAATAAACTGTGGATCATCACCTGTTGAAACCCAACTAGAAACAGTATTTTCAGAGGTGGTTTCAGTCAACTGGTGGTGAGGGACTATGATTAACTTTTTGGCTAGCCGATACGCTAACCGTTTTAGATTAGATGGCTTTAGTACTTTTGATAACAAAATGCGTAAACACCCTATTCCTATGCAATGCTAAACTGCTTTCCTTAATATTGCATGGTTCAGCTACTGAGCATGCAAACCAGCTATTGCCGCTAATAATAACCTATTTCAAATAGTGGCAACACAGGATATTCGTCATTTTAGCTTCTAGAGAGAGCCTTGGATAAGAAAAAAGCACCTTACGGTGCTTTTTTGAAATCTTATTCTAAATTATTTGGCAACCCGCCCATATCTATCAGAAAAACGCACAATATCGTCTTCACCTAGATATGCGCCTGATTGCACTTCGATAAGCTCTAGTGGAATCTTTCCTGGGTTTTCTAGTGCATGAACGGCGCCGATTGGAATGTAAACCGACTCGTTTTCTGTAACTAGCTGTGTTTCTTCATCAATAGTTACGTTTGCACTACCCGATACCACAATCCAGTGTTCGGCGCGATGATGGTGCATTTGAACCGATAGTTTTTCACCTGGCTTAACCGTAATGCGTTTTACTTGGAAGCGCGCGCCGCTGTCGATAGAGTCGTAGCTTCCCCATGGACGGAATACTTCACGGTGGAACTCAAACTCTGGGCGGTGTTCTGCTTTAAGCTTGTTCACTACCGTTTTAATGCTTTGCGCATCGTTCTTGTGTGCCACCATAACGGCATCTTTGGTTTCTACTACGATAACGTCCTCTAGCCCAATTACAGATACCAGGCGCTGCTCAGCATTTACGTAACTGTTCTTTGTGTTTTCTAGGATAGTATCGCCTACAGTAGCGTTGCCGTTTTCATCCTTCTCTGCAGTTTCCCACAGTGAAGACCAGCTACCTACATCGCTCCAACCTGCGTCTAGTGGAACCATAGCTGCGCTATCCGTTTTTTCCATTACTGCATAGTCGATTGAATCGTCGGGGCAAGTCGCAAAAATATCATGGTCAACACGGATAAAATCTAAGTCTGGTGTTTCCGTGTCTATAGCACGCTTACACACGTCTAGCATTTCAGGGTTATGTTTTTCTAGTTCTTCCAAATAACGGCTTGCTTTAAACATAAACATGCCGCTATTCCAGTAGAAGCTGCCAGAATCTACATACTCTTTTGCAGTTTCCAAAGCAGGCTTTTCTACAAACTGTGCTACTTCAAAACCATCGCCGGCTTGCTCACCAGCTTTAATATAACCATACCCTGTATGCGGCTGGTCAGGAACAATACCGAAAGTAACAAGTTTACCCTGCTCTGCTAGCTTTTCGGCTTTAGCAATAGCAGCGTGAAATGCTTGGTTATCTTTAATAAGATGATCGGCAGCCAAAACAAGAAGAACAGGGTCTTCGCCATTAATTGTGGCGTGCAGCGCCGCCAATGCGATTGCCGGTGCCGTATTGCGGCCAACAGGCTCTAAAAGAATACCACCGTGTTGGATATCTTTTTGACGAAGTTGCTCAGCTACTAGGAAGCGGTGTGCGTCATTACAAATAAAGATTGGGTTCTGAGCTGGCGTGCCTTTCAAGCGAGTTATTGTGTCTTGAAGCATTGTGCTATCTGATGTGAGAGACAAAAACTGCTTTGGAAGCGCTGCACGAGATTTTGGCCATAAGCGACTACCTGAGCCGCCAGCTAATACTACTGGTTTCATTTGTAATATCCTTGATGTGTGGGTGCTTAGCCCACGTCCTAATAGTTATATATTCAGCTGATAGTATACAAAGGTTTGTATTGCGATTAAATGGCAAAAACTAGGTAGCAATAAAAATAGGGCTAAGTTCAGCACTTTTGCCCTATTTTTTATCGTAGTGTTTAGTGTTTAGACAATAATTACTCAGCGCGTATAAGGGCTAGCACCTCTTTTGTCTTTTCTTCCATTAACGAAATATTGCCCTTACTTTCTACATTGAGACGAATTACTGGCTCGGTATTCGATTTACGTAAATTAAAGCGCCAATTTCCAAACTCTAAACCTAGACCATCTGTAGTATCAACAACGTTAGCGAGGGGTTGATACTTTTTAGTCACACGGTCTAGCGCTGCGTCAGCATCTTTAAGTTTGCTGTTTATCTCGCCTGAAGAAGGAAAGGCTTTTATACGCTCTTTCACCATACTGGCAAGGGTTTGCTGCTTCACGCACACAAGCTCTGCAATTAATAACCATGGGATCATCCCTGAATCGCAGTAGGCGAAGTCGCGAAAATAATGGTGTGCACTCATTTCACCGCCGTATACGGCATCTTCTTTACGCATACGCTCTTTAATGAAGGCATGTCCTGTTTTGGATTTTATAGGTGTGCCGCCAGCGTTGGCCACAATATCTTCGGTGTTCCAGTATACGCGCGGATCGTAAATGATTTTGCTGTCGGTATTTTTCTCAATAAATGCCTCAGCAAGAAGGCCCACTATGTAGTAGCCCTCAATAAATTCGCCGCCTGCATCGAATAAAAAGCAACGGTCGAAATCGCCATCCCAAGCTATACCAAAATCGGCACCTGAGGCTTTTACTGCATCGGCAGTGTCGGCACGGTTTTCTGGTAACAGCGGATTAGGAATACCATTTGGGAAGGTGCCATCTGCGTTGTGGTGAACTTTAACAAATTCTATAGGCACGTTTTGTCTGTGCATCTCATGCTCAATGGCATCGAGGGCTGGACCAGCCGCACCATTACCTGCGTTAACCACAATTTTCAGGGGGGTAAAGTTATTAAACTCAACGTAAGAAAGCATGTGATCAACATACTCTTTCATGCACGATTGTTTGAGGTACTGGTCAGTTTCTTCTAGCTTTTCTAGCTGTACGTGCGCTTGGCCGTTGAAAAAAGCATCTGTATCTATAACCCCCCCCGAAGTATAATGAGATAGACGACCTGAAACGAACTCATCGCTTAATGCCTCGGCTCGAACTTTAATCGCCTTTAAACCTGTATCACCACTTATAGGCACAGAACCGGCTTTTACAAGCTTCATACCATTGTAGTTTATTGGATTATGACTTGCGGTAACTTCTATACCACCGTCGACACCAAGATGTTTAGTTGCAAAATATATTTCTTCAGTACCAGCCATTCCAATGTCAGTCACTTTAGCACCGGCATCAATCAAACCAGCGCTTAGCGCTAGCTTTAAGGGTGTAGAGGTTAAACGAACGTCACTGCCAACCACTACCGTTTTTGCACTCAATTCTGCAGCAAACGCGTAGCCAATTCTGTATGCTACTTCTTCAGTAAGTTGCGTGTTCAGTTCACCTCGAATGTCATAGGCCTTAAAGCACGTAATCTGGCTTCCCATCTCTCGTATTTTCCTTGGTTTTTGATTGTGGATAGATTTACAAAGCTTTTAACGCGTTTTTACGTTGAAAAGCATACGTTGATTCTACTATAAATCCCGAGTGTAAAGTATATAACGCCTGCTCTGTCGAAATGAATTGCGCTTCTAACTTTCACCAATAGACCCCAACAAACCCAAAACCTGCTCATCACTGGACTGAGCCTGGGCCCGAACAGAAATGCTCGCTTGTTCCACAATTTGCGCCTGTGTGGACTTAGCAGTTTCTGCTGCAAAGTCAGTATCGAGGATTTGAGAACGGGCCGCCATTAAGCCTTCGTGCATACGGTCATTGAGTTTGAGCGCTGACTCCATTTGATTCATCTTTGCGCCGTAAAACGCTCGACTCTCGCTTACATACGCTAGTGCGTCGTCAATTTGCTGTAATGCCGCCTCTGCATTCTCAAAAGTAAGCACATCGCTTTCAACCATGTCTAGGTCAGATAAACCCACTGGCGTTTTAGTTAAGTTTATAAAATCTGTGCCATCGCTAAGCGAGTTAGTAGCAGTGATATCTACAGGGCCCGCTTCAAAGCTATTTCCACCGCTTCCTGCAGCACCCAACGTATCCCAATCTACTGTGGCATTAAATACGCCTTGCCCCACTACTGAAATAATGAGCGGCTCGTTTGTATTATCGATGGTTAAGGTTTCGGTTGTTACGCCTGGGTGCTGGTCGCCCGAAAACGTGAATGTTGTTCCGTTAATTGTGCCTGTGCCATTCGTAATTAACGAGCTACCGTCGTAGCTTGCCGTTGGTGTATACCCTTCTTGGGTTAAGAACAACAAGCTTTTAATATCGCTAGGCGAATTAACACTGTTAGTATCCCATACATCGTCTGATAGCGGTGTACCCACTAAATGTTTACCGCTAGTGGTAAATACCTGAAGGTCATCGTCTAAAGAAAAGCTGTCAATATTAATAGAAATGTTAGTTGATCCTGCAGGGATATAAGCCACAGAACGTAAACCGCTATCTAGGCGCGTTGAGCTGCCTTTCACGAACGTATCGCCTATAGAAGATACGTTATCAGACAATAAATCGTTGTCACCTAGTAAAGGCAAACGGTTAAATGCTTCTGTATTGTAGGCAATACCATTGAGTGCGTTTTTTAATTGCTGAAATTCTTTATCTAGTGCCCGTCTATCTGCATCGGTGTTAATGCCGTTTTGAGACTGCATGGCTAATTGCCGCATACGCTGCAATATATCGGCAGATTCTTGCAGCCCGCCTTCCGCTATTTGTGCATAGCTAATGCCGTCGTTTAAGTTACGGCGAAGCTGATCCTTAGCAATAGACTCTGACGTGAGCCTATTTGATATCTGTAAACCTGCACTGTCATCTGCAGCACTATTTATTCTAAGCCCTGAACTTAGCCTTTCATACGCGGTAGAGAGCGTTTTACTAAACACAGGATTTGAAGATAGCGACTGTGTAAATGATGAAACGGTTAACATAAACTTCCTTGCTATGAAAAACTGAGAGACATGAATTGCGAAAACGTTATTGCAGATGACGTTCTAGATGCCCAATTTGCTTATTCTCAGCAAACACCAGACAGCAAACAAGACTTAGCAAACAACATGCCAAGGTTATCATTAGTAATGGAAAGGAGTTAATTTCAATAATTTTTAAGATTTCATAGTACTGTTATTCTCAATCAGAAACATAAGTCCGCGTGTCTGAATGAGAATACTTCGGGCATGTCACTAAACCAACGCGCTGTATAGCAGTAAAGACATGGGACGACTACTCGTAATGTGTCCACATGCGTAAAACTTTTATCGTCTGGATATTTTCAAGGACTTGATAAACTAATCTATGTTGGATGTTAATTCGTCTCGAGTACGCACCTTCTAAGTCGCCAACGAGCTTTTCATAGGGGGGAGGTATTGGGTAAGGGTTAGTTGCTATTATCTTTAGAAGTGTTTTTGCTTTTCTTTTTAAATTACTACTTGCTAGTTTTTGTGCGTCTTTCTGTGCTTGTTTCGCATAAACGACTTTCCATGTCACCAATCCAACTCCTCTGCACAGTCTCCCACCTCTTCTTCCATTCCTGCCTTAATAGACTCGCGCATTCCTGGCACAGATAGCAAGTACAAGGTTTCTTGAATTGCGTTCCAATCACTTTCAGAAAGTAGTACTGCGTTATTTCGCTTACTAGTAATTAAAACGGGCTCGTGAGATTCAGCCGTTTCATCTATCACTCGATATAAATTAGCCCGAGCCTCGGTCGCTGATAATGTACTCATAACATTTCCTCCAAAGACCTTTAACGTACGTCAAAACGTACAACAAAGTCAAATTATTTAATATAAGTACAATGGAGTCAGAGTTGCAACTCTGACCCCATTTTTTCATAGGCACAAAAAAAGGGGCCTGAGTTTTCACTCAGGCCCCTTTTTCTAATCGAGTATTAATTACTCTTCAGTTGCTTCTACTGCTTCTTCTTCAGCTTCTACAACTGGACGGTCAACTAGCTCAACATATGCCATTGGGGCATTGTCGCCAGCACGGAAACCGCATTTTAGAATGCGAGTGTAACCGCCTGGGCGAGCTTCGTAACGAGGACCAAGCTCGTTGAATAGTTTACCTACAACCTCTTTGTCACCAGTGCGGGCAAAAGCTAGACGGCGGTTTGCAACGCTGTCTTCTTTAGCCATAGTGATTAGAGGCTCGATTACGCGACGTAATTCTTTCGCTTTTGGTAACGTAGTTTTGATCACTTCGTGCTTGACCAAAGAACCGGCCATGTTTTTGAACATAGCTTGACGATGGCTGCTGTTGCGATTCAACTGACGACCACTCTTACGATGGCGCATAGTTTTATCCTTCTCTACAAATCAGTTTGATAAAAACCTGATTAATCTTTTT
>Ga0208182_1000087_pt1 | contig 84875 bp, 79 predicted proteins | sample MalvireepMed_906_FD_184248 | JGI IMG/M metagenome (GOLD analysis project Ga0208182, IMG submission 184248) | Marine viral communities from the Global Malaspina Expedition - Malaspina viral metaG DeepMed_906 (SPAdes) (version 2) | ecosystem: Environmental > Aquatic > Marine > Oceanic | place...
GATGGAGCGCAAAGGCTTAACGGTTAAAGATCTTGAACCCATGATAGGTAAAAGCAATCGTGTTTATGAAATCCTAAACCATAAGCGATCACTCACGCTAAAAATGATTTGGAAACTTCATGAAGGGCTAGGTATCCCAGCAGAGTCGCTGATCAAGCCACCGCAAGTTCGCGCTTCATAGCAATGCGAATCAAAATTAGCTTGTTATGAATGACGCTCGCTACCCAAATATTTCAGCTATTGATAACAGGCTAGCTGAGCTTGAAAACGAAAAGCAGCAGCTTCTCGCATTAAGAGAGGCTTTGCGTAGCGCTCAAAACGAGCGTTCAGTACAGACATTCACGCCAGAACAAAAAGTCGCCCTATTCAGACAACGATTTCGTGGAAGAGAGGATATCTTCGCCAATCGTTGGCAAAATCAACAGGGGCGCAGTGGCTATTCCGTAGCCTGTGATAATGAATGGGTAAACGGGGTTTGTAACAAGCCCCGCATTAAATGCCAAGACTGTTCACACCGAAAGTTTAGCGAACTAAACGAGCGCATTATTTACAGGCACCTTGCCGGTCATCAAGTGGTGGGGCTGTATCCCTTACTGAAAGATAATACGTGCTATTTGTTGGCAGCCGATTTTGACAAAGGCTGTTGGCAAGAAGAAGTCAAAGCAATGTCTAAAGCGTGCCAAGCGTTTGATATTCCACACGCGATAGAAATCTCGCGTTCTGGCAACGGGGCGCACTTATGGATCTTTTTTGAAACCAACATCCCCGCTAACCAAGCTCGGGCACTTGGTTTCGCTTTGCTTGATAAAGCCATGGAAATATTTCCAAATCTATCGTTTGACTCCTATGACAGGCTATTTCCTAACCAAGATGTCCTTCCTGAAGGAGGGTTTGGCAATCTCATTGCGCTACCACTTCAAAAGGAGGCTCGCCTTTCAGGCCGTAGCTGCTTTGTTGACAATGACCTGAATGCGATTGACGATCAATGGCAGTACCTTGCGGAGCTTAAAACGCTCACGCAATCAAGTATTGGTCAACTCATAACAACCATTTCACCCAATACCCTATTACTGTCCGAACAAGGTCTAATAGACAACCGACCTCCTTGGGAAATCACAGCCAAAGCCGCACCAATAAAATTAGAGTCTTTGCCGAAAACCGTGACCATTACCTTGGCCAACCATATCTACTTTTTGATGAGCGAGTTACCTAGGCCACTACTGGCAGGACTAAAGCGATTAGCTAGTTTTTCTAACCCTGTGTTTTTTAAAACACAAGCGTTGCGCTTTTCAACCCATGGCATTCCGAGATTTATTTCCTGTGCTCGTATTGAAAACGGTTATCTAGCACTACCGCGAGGCTGTCTCGATGACGCGATTGCTTTGCTACAAGAGCACAGTATTTCGCCACTGTTTGACGATAAGCGTGAAACCGGCAAACCATTATTAAAACTTACCCCTGAGTTCACTTTGCGAAAGAACCAGCGAGACGCAGTGGCCGTAATAACTAAACATGACTTCGGTATTTTGCATGCGCCGACCGCATTTGGAAAAACGGTTACTGCCATTGGTATGATCGTAAAACGCAAAGTAAATACCCTAATACTGGTTCATAGCCGACAACTGCTTGAGCAGTGGCAAGAGCGATTACGCACGTTCCTACCAGAAGTAACCATTGGCAGTATAGGCGGGGGTAAAAGAAAGCCGAGTGGCATTATCGACATTGCCACCTACCAAAGCTTGGTTAATAAAAAAGACAACTCCATCACGCCTCTCATCCAAGACTACGGCCACATTATTGTTGATGAATGCCACCATCTGTCTGCGCCAAGGTTTGAAATGGTACTCAACGAGGTAAGAGCAAAATATGTATTGGGCCTAACAGCAACGCCAGAGCGACAAGATGGCCATCAGAAGATCATTTTTATGGCGGCAGGGCCCATTCGCTATAAAGTGAAACAAAGTTCTGATGAGCAATTTACTCAAACCGTAATGATTCATCAGCTCTACGATATACCGTCAGCTGAGCTAATAAAAACAGATGAGCGCCCAAAAATAAGCGATGCCTACCGCTGGCTCGTCGATAATGGACATCGCACGTCAAAAATAGTCTCAGACGCTTTCCAGTGTGTTCAAAATGGGGGGCACCCGTTAGTCCTTACAGAGCGTAGAGAGCACGCAGAGGAAATACACTCACAACTTACCAAGATGAGTATAAGCACTGTCGTACTCAAAGGCGCCATGAAAGCTGCCGAACGCAAGAATGCTGACAATCATCTGCAATCGGCTCAAGTTGTCGTCGCAACAGGAAAATATGTGGGTGAAGGGTTTGACCTACCAAGACTGGATACGTTGTTTTTGGCCATGCCAATCGCATGGAAAGGTACATTGGCCCAATATGCCGGTCGAATTCATCGTGAATCGGAAGGAAAAACACAAGTCACCATTCACGACTATGTAGACTGCGCCCTCCCTATGCTGCAACGCATGTTTAAAAAACGCGAGAAAAGCTACAAGGCTATGGGGTACGCCCTTGAGTACATTGATGACAACAGTAACAAGCAACCTTCACTGAAGTTAGAAAACGTCCCTTCATCAAATACCAATCCAAAATAAACAGCAGCACTTCATTAAACACTTCCCCATGCCTTTACCCCCATACGCCAAAACCACTATCCGTTTGGCTTTTGGATCGAAACGCCAAACAGGGAAATTAGTCCATTTACTGTTTGTCATCTCGATTGAAATCCAAAACCAGTAGGCCTTGCCATTACTGACTCAAAGCAAGGTTTGGCACTTTTTGTACCCTAAACCAACCTCGGCATCAAAGTACAAACCGTTTGATTTTTTAAACCCAGAATGCAAACGATCGTTTGGCGTCTCGATTTTTTTGCACTAGTTGAATGCCGCCAAACAGAGCCGCATTGGACGATATATTTCAATCAGTTAGCCGCGCACAGGTCAACATAAAAAACCGATTTGACTGGTGAGTTTGATGGCCATTTCTTTCATCTAATTCACCACCGCGTCTGCACCCGACGACTGAAAATAGACGGCATGACGAACCAACAAGGTGATAAGTGACGTGTTATGGGCAAGTGGTAACGATTGGGATAGAGAATGGATACAGCAGGTGGTCGCGTTACTGATTGGGCATGGCGCGTTTACCCTCTACCCAGCATTAAGCCAGTGCGATAATGCAGCCGAACGCTTAACCCGCTGGCTGACCTTTCAGTTACCACGCGTTAAACAAGCGCATCCTGGCTGCCCCATTCACCAATGGCTAAACAGCATTGGCGCACAAGTGATCGTGGAAAAGTGGCAAAGCCCCGAGCAATGGCCAAACCTGTATTGGCTACCTTTACCTGAGGTTGATGGCCACGCGCAAGGCGGATTAGTTCTGTTACCGGCGCATTTATTACCGATATCCAACACATTGCCGCAACGTCATACTCCCGCCAACACCTGTATTTTTTGGTGCATCACGCCTTTATCTAAAACAGGAAAACGCGCTACCTTGCACCCCAAACAGCAAAACCGCGCATTTTGCCTGCCCAGTTCGCCAGAACAAATAGGAAAATCGTGCACGGGGTTATTGCTTAGAGGTTTGAGAAAAGAGCGCCAAAAACGAAACTGCAACGTGATCAGCCACCAGATTAACCTAGCGCTGCTGCACCACCTTTGTGGGCCGGAGAATGATGTGTGGTTGAAAGCGAGTTTTGGTACCGTAACTGATTACGGTAGCAAAAATTAGAAGTCTGAAAAAAGAGTAACCCCTCGCGGGGCGCTGATCTAACGGGTAGCGGGAGGGGTGTTGTTGATGCGATTTTAATATCAAAAACGCCAAATAGCTCGATATTTTTGGCTAGAGCGGTCTCTCTTAGGTTTTACTCAGGCTTCACTTTGAACTATTCAGAATTTCCAGATGGTTGCGTTTTGTACAACTCTACCAGCTTGATAATATGATTTTTAATAATTAACTCTTTTTTATCAGCAAGATAACTGGTACCGACATAAATGTCGGTACCAGACAACGATCATTCTTCCCTCTCAATACTGCCTAGTGTCTGGTCAATTCAAGCATTTCCAAACTCCACCTAAAAAAATACAGTAACGACGTTTTTGCGAAATTAATGATTGACAACTAATGAATCCAAGCTTAAGCTTACCAACAAGTTGCAGAAACGTCATTACAACGCATTTGAGGTAACAATGAAAGTTAATTTGAAAAAAATTGCCTCTGTACAGATGGGACACTCTTTTAGGTCAAAGCTAGAGCCAGACACTAATGGAAATATCTCTGTTATCCAGATGAAGGATCTTACTGAAGATAACCGACTAAATGCCCAAGAGCTAGTGCAGATTGCTATGCAGGACTTAAAGGAGCGTCACCGAGTTGAGATTAACGACTTAGCATTTCGCTCTAGAGGTCAAACTAATACGGCAGCGTTGATTGACCACGAGTTAAGTGATGCTGTTATCGCTGCGCCACTATTGCGAATTCGGGTTGAAAGTGATTCGGTTATGCCTGCGTATTTATGCTGGTTTATTAATCAACCGACTTCACAAGCAGCATTACAAAGTAAGGCAACAGGCACGGCGGTAAGAATGATTGGCAAACTTGCACTTGAGGATCTGGAGATAGTAGTCCCTAGTCTCGATGTGCAGAAAAAGATCATTGAGATTTACCAATTATCCATCAACGAGCAGAAGCTAATGAATGCATTAGCAAAGAAAAAGGAGGTGTTAACTGACGCAATTTTAATGAATCTAGCAATGAACACCCAGTAGACAAAGCTACTGGGCTTAAACGAACCAAAAGTGCTGCAACACTTTTAGTAAAACTTTAATTCCAAATATAGGAAACAAAATTATGGCAAAGAATACATCATCAAGCAAGGGCAATACCCGACATGTGGTACCACATCCTGACGGATGGGCAAACAAAAAGGGCGGTGCCGAACGCGCTTCAAGCGTACACAGCACCAAAAAAGAGGCCGAAGCTGCGGCGCGCGAACAAAGCAAGCGGGAAGGTTCTGAGCTTGTTGTACATGGCAAAGACGGCCAGATACAACGCAAAGATAGCCACGGTAACGACCCAAAATACATTAAAGGATAAGAGCCCTTATGAGTGATGAATACAAAAAGAAAATAGGTGTACCTGAATCGCACACCCTCAACATCGTAAGTAGTCAGTGGTCGCAACGAAAAGGCCAAGACACTGATACCTATGAATGTGAAGAGCTAAACGAGCAAGGTGAAGTCATTGCACGGTACACCATAAAGGACAGTACATCGATTTACCCTCCATTTGGGCGGTCGATTACCTGGACTCAATCTGCCGTACTCGATTCTTAACCTTTTAACTTACAGCTAGCGGGGCGCTATCGGTATAGCCTGCCTCGCTTTATGACACTGACCAAATTTGAGGAATTTATATGACTAATGATATGAACGACAAGATTCAACAAAAAGACATCAACAATGCAGCATGGGCTGCATGCGATACTTTCCGAGGCGCGGTAGACCCTGCGCAATATAAAGACTACATCCTAGTAATGCTGTTCGTAAAATACATCTCCGATGTATGGAATGACCACTACGCAGAATATAAAAAACAGTACGGTGACGACGATGTCCGTATCAGACGTAAGCTTGAGCGCGAGCGTTTTGTACTGCCAATGGTTGAACTCACAGAAGAAGTTGAAGACCCAGCGACCAAAGAGAAGAAAACCGTCGTTACCGACACCTTTTTGGCCAACTACTATTCATTGTTAGAGCGTAAAAACGAACCCAACATTGGCGAGCTGATCAACATTGTTTTAGAGCATATTGAAACCGCGAACAAAGCCAAGTTAGAAGGCGTGTTCCGTAATATCGACTTCAACAGTGAAGCCAACTTGGGTAAAACCAAAGATCGCAACCGTCGCCTAAAAACCTTGCTGGACGATTTCAACAAGCCCACTCTCGACATGAGCCCGTCGCGCGTGTCTGAAGATGTGATTGGTAACACCTACATCTACCTTATTGAGCGCTTTGGCTCCGATGCAGGTAAAAAAGCCGGTGAATTCTACACTCCCCATAAAGTCTCTGAGCTGGTTGCGCGCCTGTCTGCACCCAAATCGGGGGCTCGTATTTGTGACCCAGCCTGTGGCTCAGCCGGGCTATTGATTGAAGCCGCTCGTCAAGTAGGTGACCGCAATTACTCACTCTATGGCATGGAAATCAACGGCAGCACTTGGGCGCTTGCGCGTATGAATATGTTCTTGCACGGCTCCGACTCTGCTCGTATCGAATGGTGTAACACCCTCACCTCACCAGCGTTGGTCGAAAATGACAGGCTGATGAAGTTTGATAACGTGGTTGCCAACCCTCCGTTTTCACTCGACAAATGGGGCGCAGACGATGTTACCGAAGACAGATACAACCGCTACTGGCGCGGATTGCCGCCTAAATCAAAAGCCGACTTTGCCTTTATCAGCCATATGGTTGAAGCCGCCGTTGAAAAAGAGGGTCGTATTGCCGTAGTAGTCCCTCATGGTGTGCTGTTTAGAGGCGCAGCTGAAGGCCGTATTCGTCAACAACTGATTGAAGAAAACCTACTGGATGCCGTGATTGGTTTACCTGGTAACTTGTTCCCAAGTACCGGCATTCCAGTGGCAATCCTGATATTTGATCGCTCGCGTGAAAAAGGTGGTGCCAATGAAAACCGCAAAGACGTGCTGTTTGTTGATGCCAGCGGTAAAGATCATTACCAAGCAGGGAAAAACCAAAACGTTCTGCTGGATGAACACTTAGACAAAATTGTAGCGGCGGCAACCGCCCGTGAAGAGGTAGAAAAATACGCCCATTTAGCCACCTTTGACGAGATCAAAGAGAACGACTTTAACCTGAATATCCCGCGCTACGTCGACACCTTCGAAGAAGAAGTTGAGATCGACATTGTGGCGGTACAGGCTGAGATCACCAGCCTTGAAAGCGAACTTGCTGATGTTCGCGGCAAAATGGCAGCACTGTTAAAGGATATCGTGCCTAACGAGGCGCAAAGCAACACAACGGAGGTGGCTGAATGAATCAAGAATTAATCACCCAACTGAACCAGAGCTTTAATCAGATTTCCCAAACTTGGGAGGATTCAGGCATTGAATACTGGTTCGCGCGCGATCTTCAAGAGTTACTTGAATACAGTGAGTGGCGTAACTTTCTAAAAGTAATCGAAAAGGCCAAGGAAGCCTGCGAAAACAGTGGCGGTAAGGTTGAAAACCATTTTGTTGCCGTCAACAAAATGGTTGTGATTGGTTCAGGAGCAGAACGCCCTATTGAAGACATCATGCTCACCCGTTATGCCTGTTATTTGATCGCTCAAAACGGTGATCCTCGCAAAGACGCCATTGCCTTTGCTCAAACCTACTTTGCTTTGCAAACGCGTAAGCAAGAGCTCATTGAGGAGCAGCTACGTCTACAAGATCGCATGCAGGCACGAGAGAAGCTTCGAGAGTCAGAAACAGAGCTGTCTAAAAATATTTATGAACGCGGTGTTGACGATAAAGGCTTTGGCCGTATTCGTTCGCGCGGTGATGCTGCATTGTTTGGCGGTAATACCACCCAAAGCATGAAGAATAAGCTCAGCGTGCCCAAAAGCCGTGCTTTGGCTGACTTTTTGCCGACGGTGACCATCGCTGCCAAAAACCTAGCCACCGAAATCACAAATCACAACGTGCGCCAAAATGATCTGCAAGGTGAACGTTCGATAACTGATGAGCACGTGCAAAACAACAAAAGCCTGCGCGATATGCTCTCAGAACGTGGCATTAAGCCAGAGGAACTGCCTGCTGAAGAAGACCTAAAAAAGCTAGAACGCCGAGTGAAATCCGATGAAAAACGCCTAATCAAAGCAGCGGAGCTACCCAAAGATGCCAAGGAGGAAAAATGATGTTAAACACAACCCACCATTTTTCCCAAGTGGGAAATAAGGTCGCGCACCAACACATGGGCAGTACTGAGCTTGCCGCTAACCTATTCCGCGCCACGCAAACAGAAGAGAAGCTAAAGCGCGATCAGGTCAGTAATAAAGCCCATGCCAATCAAACCCATTTTGAAGTGGGTGCCAAAGTGCGTACGACCATTGAAGAACTGGGCGGCACTATGCCAGAGGATTTGCCTGCGCCGGAAAAAGGCATTCCTCAGTTAGCGCGTGCGCAGAAGAAGTTGGAGGGTGGTGATGAGTAAAGAATGGAGAAATGGCCGCATTGGTGACTTGATTAGTTCATTTGAGTCTGGAGTAAGTGTAAATGGCGAGGACCGTGAGCCTAGTGATAATGAATATGCCGTATTAAAAGTAAGCTCCGTGACGTATGGCCACTTTAATCCCAAGGCAAGTAAACCAATATCGGGAAAGGAACTTGACCGAGCAAAATGCACTCCACGTGCGGGGCAAATTATTATCAGTCGTGCCAGTGGCACTTCTGCTCACGTGGGTGCAAGCACATACGTATATGAAAATTACCCTATGAGGTTTCTTTCAGACAAACTATGGCAGACTGTTCCCAATCCAAATGTTGAAACAAACATGAAGTGGCTATCCTATTGTTTGGCATCGCCAAAAATTAGGTCACAAATACTTGGGTTTGCAACGGGAACCAACATCAAAAACATAACAAAAAAAGAATTTTTGTGGATTCCGATACAAATCCCACCTATACAAGAGCAAAATAAAATCGCAGAAATGCTCGATCTTTGGGACAACGCCATCGAAAAAACGGAGGCGTTAATTGCGGCCAAGGAAAAGCAGTTTGAGTGGTTGTGTCAAACGTATTTCAAACCCGGCAATTCAACTAATTCAGGTTGGGAAAAGCATAAAATAGCGACTTTTGTCACTGTGCGTAATGAAAGAGAAGTTCCTTCAGAGGAAGCTCCTCTCTACTCATTGACCATAGAAAACGGAGTAACTGCCAAAACTGATCGTTATAACAGAGAGTTTCTTGTTATCGACAAAGGTGGCAAAAAATACAAAGTCGTACATCCAAAAGACATTGTGTTTAATCCCGCAAATCTAAGATGGGGAGCGATTGCCAGGTCGGAAGTTGAGCATAAAGTGGTTCTATCACCAATTTATGAAGTACTTAAGGTTGATGAAAATAAAATTGACTCTGACTTTTTGACTTACGCGCTTACGTGTTCAAGGCAGATAGGTATTTTTGCAACTATGGTTGAAGGGACGTTGGTTGAGCGTATGGCCGTCAAGATCGACACATTCCTCAGTTGTCATATTTACGTGCCAAGCTCCAAAGAAAAGCAAAAGGAAATTGCTCACGTTCTAAACCTGAGTAAGCAAGAAATTAATTTGCTAAAAGAACTCCTTGAAAAATACCGCAGCCAAAAACGCGGTCTGATGCAAAATCTGCTTACTGGTGAGTGGCAAGTTGGTAGTTCTCAGCACCTCTCTGAGGAGACTTATCAGGAGACAAGCGCATGAGCACACCGCCAATTAATTACGATACAAACTCGGAGCCTTCGGGCTTCGAGTTTAACGAAAAGTACTTGTCGCAAATTCCAGCCCTGCAACAGTTGATCAATTTGGGTTATCAGTACCTCACCCCTGAGCAGGCTTTGGCTGAACGAGGTGGGCGCAGTGCCAATGTGATTTTGGAAGGGGTGCTACGCCAGCAGCTAAAAAAGATTAATCGCATTAACTATAAAGGTGGAGAGTATCTGTTTAGCGAAGAGAACATTCAAACCGCGATCCAAAAGCTCAAAAATATTAAGTTTGATGGCCTGCAAAAAACCAATGAGTCGATTTACGATTTAATCACGTTGGGCTCAGCCATGGAGCAAACCATTGAGGGGGACTCAAAAAGTTTTACCCTCAATTACATAGATTGGAAAACACCATCAAATAACAGCTTTCATGTAGTCGCTGAGTTCTCGGTTGAGCGCGCACGTAGCACCGATACCGTGCGCCCCGATATCGTCCTGTTTGTCAATGGTATTCCCTTTAGCGTGATTGAATGTAAATCACCCAAAGTGGATGTAGAGCAAGCCGTATCACAAAACATTCGTAATCAGGGCGATGACTATATTCCCCGTCTGTTTACTTATGTGCAGCAAGTATTGGCAGTGAATAAAAACGCCGCCCAATACGCCACAGCAGGCACACCTAAGAAGTTCTGGGGCGTGTGGAAGGAGCAGGAAGATAAACCCGCCGATGTCGATAAAAATGTAAACACCACTTTAGACGAAGACACAAAAGCACAGTTATTCAGTGGCGAGTTTGCCGCCGCACGGCCATTTTTTGATGCGCTAGAGGCGGAAGGTAAACGCTTGGTGACGGAACAAGACAATGCTATTCACAGCCTGTGCCGTCCAGAGCGTTTATTAGATTTGGTGTATCGCTTTACCCTGTTTGATGGTGGCATTAAGAAAGTAGCCCGCTATCAACAATATTTTGTGATTAAAGCGACTATCGCCCGAATTAAGCGTTTGACCAATAAAGGCAATGGTGCAAAAGAAAACCGCCAAGGTGGTGTTATTTGGCATACCCAAGGTTCGGGGAAATCACTCACCATGGTGATGCTCACCCGTGCTATGGCTCTAGAGCCGCAGCTTATCAACCCCAGGATCATTTTGGTTACCGACCGGGATGATCTTGATAAACAACTGGGTAATACCTTTGCGGCCTGTGGTTTAAGCCGCGAACGTGCCACGTCTGGCCGAAACTTAGTTAAGCACCTGAAAAACAAAGTGGGTTTGATCACCACGCTTATTCATAAATTTGATAAAGGCTGGGTGGCCGAGAAGTTTGTGGATGAGTCGCACGATATTTTTGTATTGGTCGATGAAAGTCACCGCACCAACTTTGGCTCATTGGCGGCCCGAATGCGTCAAATGCTGCCTAATGCCTGTTTTCTTGGCTTTACCGGTACGCCACTACTGAAAAAAGAAAAGAATAACTTTGCCAAGTTTGGTGGCCTGATTGAGCCGCACTACACCATTAAACAAGCGGTCGCCGACGAAGCGGTATTGCCACTGCTGTACGAAGGCCGACACATTGAGATGGAGCAGAATCAGTCGGCTATCGACCTTTGGTTTGAGCGTCACACCGCCGATTTAAGCAAAGAGCAAAAGGCCGACCTTAAAAAGAAATACGCCCGCGCTGAAATGCTAAACAAAGCTGATCAAGTGATATATATGCGCGCCTTTGATATTAGCGAGCATTTTCGTGCTAACTGGCAAGGCACCGGCTTCAAAGCTCAGCTGGTCGCTCCAGGCAAACCGGCGGCATTAAAGTACCAGCAGTTTTTACAAGAGATTGGCACCGTCACCACAGAGGTGGTGATTTCTGGCCCAGATACCCGCGAAGGCCACGACGAAGTGGACGAAGGGCCAACCGACGAGGTGGGTAAATTCTGGGACAAAATGATGAAGCGCTTTGGCTCTGAAGAAGAGTACACCAAGCAAATCATCAATCAGTTTAAATACGGTGATGACCCTGAAATACTCATTGTGGTGGATAAGCTATTAACCGGTTTTGATGCTCCGCGCAACACCGTGCTGTATCTATGCCGAACCCTGCGCGAGCACACGCTGTTGCAGGCCATCGCTCGGGTTAACCGCCTTTACGAAGGCAAAGAGTTTGGCTATATCATCGACTATGCCAGCGTATTGGGCGAGCTGGATAAAGCCCTAACCATGTACGAAGCCTTTGAAGGGTTTGACGAAGATGACTTAGCAGGCACGATCACCTCAATCAACGAAGAAGTGTTTAAACTGCCACAGCGTTACTCTGACTTATGGGATTTGTTTAAAGCCGTTAAAAACTCAAAAGACGAAGAAGCCTATGAGGTGTTGTTGGCCGATGACGAGTTGCGTGAAGAGTTTTACGAATGTTTATCGGCATACAGTAAATCTTTAGCCATCGCTTTATCGTCTGAGCAGTTCATCATGAGCTCTGATGAGAAGAAGCTACAAACCTATAAAAACGATTTAAAGCGTTTTCAGAACTTAAAGGCGGCGGTTAAGTTGCGTTATGCCGAGGCGATTGATTATCGCGACTACGAGCCGAAAATTAAAAAGCTGCTGGATACCCATATTCAGGCTAATGAGGTGACTCAGCTTAACGAGCCCGTGAATATTTTTGATGAAAAAATGTTTACCGCCGTGAAAGAAGAGCAAGGGGTTTATCAAACCAAAACCACGGCATCAAAAGCGGACACCATCGCCCACGCCACGAAGCGCAGCATTTCGGAGAATATGGATGAAGACCCTGCGTTTTATGAGAAGTTCTCGAAGCTGATCCAAGCCGCTATTGATGACTTTAAAGCCAAGCGCATCTCAGACTTAGAATATCTCAACCGAGTGATTGATATTCGTAACAAAGTGGCCACGAAGCAGCATGATGATATACCTGATTGCATTCGTGAAAACGACGAAGCGTGTGCCTACTTTGGCTTGATTAAGCCGCAGTTTCAGCAAGTGGCAACACTCAACGAGTTAGATGATGCTCAACTTGATGCCATTGCGGCACAAACATCGTTAGCGATACAAAAGATCATTGATGCTCATTGGAAGGTCGATTTTTGGGACGATGCCGACGTTCAAAAAACGGCGATGAATGATATTGACGATTTTCTTTATGACGAAGTCAAAGAACAGTACGGCGTGACGCTGAGCCTAGAGCAAATGGACGAAATCATTGAGAAAACCATGCAGGTTGCGAAGCACCGGAGGCATTCTTGATGTCGTCAACCATCAAGCAAACCGAGGCACCAGCGGCAAGTGCTGAAAGGCTAGCGGTTGTATACGGAGGGGGAGAAATCCCCTTCCAGCTGGCTTTTTCTAAACGCAAATCGCTGGAAATATCAGTTCACCCTGACAAATCAGTTTTTGTGAAAGCTCCTGAAGGCACCGACCGTGAGGCCATTGAAGCTAAGGTGAAAAAGCGCGCTCGGTGGATCAAGCGCCAAATTCGCTACTTTGACCAGTTTGACCCAAGAACCCCTTCTCGCAAATACGTCAGTGGTGAAAGCCATTTGTATCTAGGCAAAAAGTATCGGCTAAAAATTGAAGTAGGCACTGACAACGGTGTGGCACTGAAAGCCGGCTTTTTTTGGGTAACGTCAGCCAATGGTAAACCAGACCATGTGGAGTCGCTACTTAATGATTGGTATCGAGAAAAAGCCGATTTTCATTTAAATAAGGTGTTTTCGGATTGTTGGGACAAGTTCACACATTCAGATGCAGATAAACCCACCATGAAAATCATGCAACTCAAAAAGCGCTGGGGTAGCCTATCGAAAAATGGAACGCTGACCTTAAACCGCGACTTAATTAAGGCACCGAAAGAGTGTATTGAGTACGTGATCATTCATGAACTGTGTCACCTAGAGCACCACAACCACGGCCCAGAGTTTTATCGTTTGCTCGAACGCTCTCTACCAGATTGGGTGAAGCGAAAACATAAACTGGAAATGGCACTGATATAGTCAATACGCTGTATCGAATAGCTAAATAAACAACCAGTGCACTAGCAGTCTTGTCCGCCTTAGCCTTTAATCCTCGCCCAGCCCTTAGGTTGACTGGCGGTTCACTGCAAGGCGACAAGCCCACACAGGATTCATCGCTTCTTTAGTCATCCAAAATACTGCCTTTAACGCAGTACATACGTGGGCGGGTGTTGTCGGGCAGGCTGACTTTGCGCTGTGGTCGGTTGCCATCGGGGATTAGGTAGCCTGCGGCCATCAGTGCTTTGGCGGCGCGATCTGGGCTGAGGCCTTCGGTGGCTTCACGCCATCCGGTTGGGTAAAACAGGTAGAGAGTTTGTGGGCCAGTAGTATCAAGCCAACCCGCACGCTGGCGTACTTGGCTGCTGTAACCGGTTTGTTTGGGCGTAAAACGGCTTTCGCCATGTTGTTCAATAAAACTGCGTACTTGGCGAATGGCTTGTTGGTCTTCATTGGCAGCCACACCACCACGGGCGAGTATCCAATGGTTAAGCAGGCTTAAACAGGCGGCTTCGACACTTTGGGCTGGCCAATCGAGTACTTTGGCTTGAATCGCTAACAACCCAGCACTAGCAAGTAAGGCAAACTTTTCAGCGACCCGGCGCACTTGGCCGTCTGCATCGGGTGGCAAGCTGGTTAAAAAGCGTTGGCGTACGTTTTGGAAAACGGGTCGCACCTGAGCGCTGTGCTGCGTTAAAAATTTTAACCAATCCAAGGCCAAGCTGCCGTAATGTTGGCGACTTTGTTGTTTTAGGTGGTCGGCTAAATCGGCGGCGTTCATGCCATGGCTATGGTTAAACACGCCCATTTGCGCGCCGGCATCGGCACTGAGATCAATCACGCGCACTTGCTGCCCTGCTTTTACACGCTTGCCGATACTGGCAAGATGGCTTTCGAGCGTCACTTCGCCAGTGGATAAAAACACCAAGCGCCAACGAGCGGGTAAGCGCATTTCACCGTATTTGCCTGCACGGGTTTTACCTTGGCCATTGGCAAGCATATAAGCGACATCGCCTGCCTCCTTGGGGTCAACTTCGCCCATTTCATCGAGCGCCAGCAAAGCATCGTTATGCGCAAGCGCTGTGCCTTCCAAACCGTTAGCCGTGGCCCGCCAACTGTGGCGCAGCTGATTAGGTTCGCCCCACACCGATAATGCCGGATACAGCGCCGCGGTTTTACCAGTACTGCTGGCACCGTAGAGGTGTAACCCAAAACCATCCACCCCACACAAGTGCAATAAAGGTGCAGCCAGCGCAGCGCAGACACCAACAATTAATAGCGGGTTATCCAGACAATAGCTGCCAACGTGCTGCCGCCAACTGTCGCTACTGCCTTGTTGAATAAAGCCTTCTATCGGGTGCATGGTTTGCAGCACCAGACGCGGGTTGTTGCTGCTGTGTTCACTGGGATAAAAGGTGAGGCGCGGATGCACATAAGCGTGATTATGCCAGCCAATGTAGTTCACACTAATAGCCTTTTGCGTAGCCAGTTCGCCCATTTGTTGAATAAACAGGGAGAGTAACTGCCGCGCTTTGACACTGTTGCTTAGCCGCATGCCTCGGCTGAGCAGGATTCGGCGGTACTCGCTCCCATCTCCGGCCAATAGTTCTGCGGGCATGGCCCAATAGCGATGGCGATTGTCATCGTCTAACCAGTGCAATAAATAGCCGTAGTTGTCCCCTTGCGGATCGCGAGTACGGGCGGCCACTTGCAGCCAAGAGCAGATTTTAACAGGGCTATCTTGCCCTGCTGGTTGCATCACCAGCCAGTTTTGCGCGTTATAGGCAAAACCAGCCGGTAATGTTGGCTCGTTGCTATGCATATCACTGGCAGGTAACGGGGTTGATGCTGATGGTTTATCCACGGCCATAAGCAGCACCGATACGGCGGGTTTCAATCCACTGGTCGATATCGCTTTCTAACCAGCCCACGGCACGCGCACCAATACGAATGGATCGCGGAAATTCACCATTGGCCATCAGGGCATAAATGGTGCTGCGGCCAAAGCCGGTTTTGGCCTTTACCTCGGGCAAGCGCAAAATCCGCTGCTGACGCGCTGGGTATACCGAGTTTGTGGGTGATTGTGTGGTTGGTTTCATTGTTTGCTTCCTCACTGATCTGTTAAGTTCAGTTAGGAGTTTGCCAGTGCTAAACGGACGCAGTAGGCAGATAAATGCCCAGATCGTGCAGCTTTCTGAGGGTACAGGTAGCCACTTGCCCCAGTTTGTAGACAGTGCCCCAAATAATAAATGCTCCGTGGGCAGGGTTGGTGTGTGGCTAAGCGGCGTGAATTAAGGCTTTGCCCATACTGCCCCAAAAGCCCAAGGGATGGCGTATTACTTTGAAATTTCCTACTCAAAGCTCGGTTTCGGTGAGTAGTATTCATTGATTGTTGATGTGTCGAGTGTATCGACACACAAGAAAGTCATGTCGAAAAAACAGTAAAAAATCGACATTACCTGTTCAGACCTTGGCTCACTTGACTTCGAGAGATTGGCAATTTATTGCTTTACAGCTTGGGGGTGAAAGTGAAACTATAATTTCACTAAATTAAGATTTAAGAAAATATAGTTTCACTATGAATACTGTCGAGCCAAAATCAAAACGCACTGCGGTCATATTCCCTAGACAAAGGAAGATGTTAAGCATCTTAGGAGAAAACTTAACATTGGCGATGAAGAGACGCGGCATTACTCAAGAAATAATGCATAGTAGAACAGGGATTTCTAAGCCAACACTGCGTAAAATATCAAAAGGTGATCCTTCCGTTTCACTTGGTCACTACGTTAAGGTTTTGGCAGTCCTAGGCTTGTTAGACGACCTAACCAAGGTTGCACGTGATGACGAGCTGGGAAGAAAGCTACAAGACATTCAATTGCTGAATAAAAAATAAGTGCGTCATATTCGTACAGCCGTAGCCCATATCCACATGACTAAAACTTGGCCAGCAAGGGCAGCTTCAGGGAAGACAGATAGCTATTAAAGGGCTGTTTTATACTCAACCAGAACCCGTTTACACTTTTATGCGCATAAAAATGTAAAATTCCGCACTTTTCTGCGCGTAAAAGTGTAGACTGAGTTATACTACAGGCAGTTAACAGTCTTAATTGGCGGGAAATGACAATGCAGCGCAACTTACTAAACGCCCTAATAGCATGGAAAAATCAACCGGTGCGCAAGCCATTATTGATCGATGGTGCAAGACAAACAGGTAAAACCTATCTGCTACAAGAGTTATTTGGGAACACCTTTGCCAACATCCTTCGTATCGACTTCCTTGAAAACCCTGCCTACAAAGAAGCGTTCGATGGCTCGTTGTCACCTGACGAACTAGTAATGAACATTGAGCTGTTAACCAACCAAGCGTTCAATCCAGAAACCGACTTGCTGATATTAGATGAAATTGGCGAATGTGAACGAGCCGTTACTTCGCTTAAGTATTTTGCCGAAAAAGCCCCGTCCTATTTTGTCGCAGCCAGCGGTTCTAACATTGGTTTACTCAACACCTTCCCTGTGGGCAAGGTAGAACAATATAATTTACGTCCACTGACCTTCCAAGAATTTATTTACGCATCCAACGAGCAAGCACTGATCAAAGCATTTGATAGTCAAGCAAGCACACCGGCGGTGCATACTAAATTGATGGATAAACTAACTGACTATTTTTTTACCGGTGGTATGCCGGAAGCCGTTTCTGCTTGGTATCAGTATAAGGATTCAAGCATTCTAGAGCGTGTTGAAAAAGTCACAAAAATTCATGCCGATTTAGTTGAAGGTTATCGCCGCGATTTTGGTAAGTACGCGGGCAAGGTCGATGCCACATTGATTGAATCGGTATTTAATAGCATTCCAGCGCAGCTATCACTTGTGAGCGATGAGTCGGTTAAACGCTTTAAATTTAAACATGTGCATGAGCGTAAATCTCGTTATAGCGATTTTGAAACCGCGATCCATTGGCTTAACTGCTGCCGCTTAGCTTTGCCAAACTACCCTATTGAAGGATTGCCGAAATCTCCGTTAGCGGCCTATAAAAAAGAAAATATGGTGAAACTGTTTCTGTTTGATGTGGGCCTGCTTAATCATATGCTCGGCAGCAGTTATAAAGAAATTAAGCAACAAAACTATGAATACAAAGGTTATGTGGCAGAAAACTTTGTGCAACAAGAGCTCACTGCTATTGGCGTTGACCCAAGCTATTCATGGAATGATGCCCGCGCCGAAATCGAATTTATTTTGGCGACCGATGAAGGCGATATCGTCCCTGTGGAGGTCAAAAGTGGTAAACGTACAAGAGCAAAATCGTTGGCATCCTACGTTGAAAAATGTACTCCAAGTAAAACCTTTAAGTTAACGGGTACACAAGGCTCATCCGCATTAGAGCAAACCAATATCGTGATGCCTTTGTATTTCACGCAGTATTTACCACAGAGATGGTAAAAGCGCGTTGCTTAGACCCCGAGGTCTACACAAAGTGACTTCATAGGTAACAATTTGTAGACCTTTGGTGGGCTTACAACCTTTGAACCAACCCTCAATCGGTTTTTTGCTAACGTCATTTGGCCAGCCTATCGCCTCATCGTTTAAAGCAAATCACTCAAGCGATTTAACAGTGCTTTACGGCTATTATTCGCCACAACAAAGCGCTTAAAGCGTTGTTCAAACGCCGCTTCATCAGCTTTGAACTGATAGGCCTCAAACAGCTGATGCAGATAGCGTGATGCCGCATCGTAACCACTGGCGCAAGTTCGATCCGCTTGTTCTTGTGATTGCTGCCAGTAGTGCTCACGTTGATTGTAGATATCCGTCAACGCTTTTTCTTTTTCCGCTTTTTCGATAGCTAATTTTTTTGCGAGTGCTGCGGCTTGCTCTTGCTGTAATTGACTTTGCGCTTGCTCAATGAAAGGAGAAATGACGGCGGAGGTTAACCAGTATTGATAGATCTCGTCTGTGTTGACAGGTTCTTTTCGCGTCAGCGCTAAGGCTTGGTGACGGGTTAGCTGGCCTTGCTCAAACAACGTGCGTAATAGCGTGTCTTTCTCTGCTTGCGAGAGATTATGGATCCACGCATCAAGCGTAAGCTGAGTTTGTTTGGCTTGGTGACTGGGTTGTTCGCTCAGCACCATGGCGAGCGCCTTAACCAATGCTAAGGGAATATCATACAGCGCAGCAAACGCCTGCTCCTCTTCACTGAGGTGCTCAAAATCGAATTGAATTAACGGCACTCGCTCAACGCCATCATTAAAATCAAACGCTTTGAGCCACATAAAGTACACAAGGCGCCAATCCCCTTGCATTAACCCGCCGCGTAAAGCGGCTAAATGCTGGAAAAAGTCGTCAGCATGCTCATCGTCAAAATACTCGTCATACTCCTCAAGGGAAAAAATCAGCAACTGCCACTCATCGTTTTCGTGAACATGAAGTCCATCACTTGAAAAGCCAAGTAACGCATCTGGAAGCGTTCCTGCTGGTAGCTTGATGTAAGCATCGATTGAGCCCCAATCGGCATAGTAAAAACCGATATCGAAGTATTTTAACATCAGCTCAAAAGGCTCAGCCTTTAGATCACTGAAGGTATAATACACCTGAAAGGACGTAGCGCTGATCTCGGCACGGCTTGAAATGGCTCTCAGCGCTTGACGTGCTTTAGCATCTAAATACCCATCCAGACGCTCAAATTTATAATATTGATATTCGCTCACGGTGACCTTGCTATTTATTTATTGTGAATTGAAAAGTTTGTTTTAACAAAGGCTGTACCTGAATCACTCTGGCGACTTGTTCAGCGTTCATATAACGTCTTGGGTCAATCGTTACAAATCCCCAAAACTGCAAAAATCGCTCAATAAATCGTGATTCGATGAGCATACTTAAGTTTCTTTCTGGCGAGAAGTAATCATCCGTAGGGAATACCAGCAATAGATCAGGGAAAGCTGTCATCACCTCTTTCACAAGCTGCTCCACACTGTTGTGGCTTTGAATACGCCACAGCATAAACAACCAAAAAGTGCGCAAGTCGACATCGTATTCGAAACTGTCCAAATAACCCCAGTTATATTTGCTGATGGCGGCCTCTAACATAGGTTTGAAAAAGGCCTGTATGCCTAGCGCTTGATACTGCTTTTGCGCTGATTTTTTAACATGGTAGCGACCGCTTCGCCGATAAACAATGCCACTAATTTCGGCGAGCACTCGGGTGTAGTGCAAGGCATTGAATTTGTCTTCGTTGCTGCCCGCAAACTCACTGATACTTATATCTCGTTCGAATTGAGCAACGGCAAACTCCGGCAATAACTCACTGGCCTGTTTAACCAACTTAGTCGGTAAGTTGCCTTTACTTGTGGCTTTGAAGGAGCCTTCTTGCGCCATGGCCTCATCAAGAATGAGGGCTAAATAGCGCATCACCGGGCTAGCAGAAAGAGAGTCGGGCGTACTGATTGTCATCCACTTTAATTCATCGAAAGACGCATAAAGCCAATTGGCCATTTGCGTTGGCGTCACACCACAAAAATCGGGATGAGGTTGATTATTGCGATCGTGCACTTTGTGCTGCAAGGCTGCGTTGAGTTCGTCAATGCTCAAATTTGGGTTCATTGCCAGCATGGTTTCAACATCATCGAAGACTTGGGCATGTTGCTTGGAAACCCTGCTCATACAACAACGTTTAAATTTTTTACCACTGCCACAATGGCAAGGATCGTTTCGACCGAGCTTCATTACTGTCCCTTCTTATTGTTATAGAAAAAGCGCTGCATTTTCTTGTTTGCGCTGATCCAATGTCTTAACAATCGCAGACACTGTTGTTTTACTGATCCCTTGTTGCTTGGCAAGAACAGTAAATTGGCTGATGGCTTCTGCGACTTCTTCAATGACTTGCCTTGCATCATTCCAATTCGCAAAGCCAGCACTGGTAGCAAGTTTTTGCATTACCTTAAGCGGTGGCGCTTTGCCATAACCGCCAAATGCAGTGGCGTGTTCGTTGAATGGATGTGGGCTGTAGGTAACATCGTAAAAAGGTGCAGGATCCCACTGACCATCATCAGCTTGCAAAAACGCCCAGTTTTTACTGTGGTCGTCTTGATTAGACGACAGCAGGTTAAAAACGGCACGGCGAAATTGCAGCTGCCCAGCAGCGGGGGATTTACATAACTGACGGCTGGCTTTTATCAAGTCAATATAATCTAAACTTGGCGTTCGAAAGTCAGCATCCAGCAGCCCGCAAGCGCTGTGCATATGTAGGCGACCTGAACTGCGATTACCGCTTAAACGGGCCTGCTCCGTGACATAATCAAAACGCTTAAGCGCCAACCAGGCAGACGCACCGCTTGTAGGTGGTGCTTCAATGAGTTGCCATAGCGGTGGTTGACACTTAGCTTGTTCAGCCATTTGTAAATAAACCGCCTCGCACAAACCTTCTTCATGGCCGAGTGCGAGATTTTTAGAGGTAAACTTAATCAGCCACGCTTCATCTCCAGGCTGAGCAAAGGTTCGACAATGCTGAGTTTCTCCAGTAGGCATATAAATTTGTGCCTTAGGTCTTGCTCCACCCGAACTACCGCCGGCGACTAATGCGGCCAGCACCTGTTGCGTATGTCCATCTAACTCATCGTGATTATCATCTATATAATCTGACATTGAAGCATCGAACAGCGTTTGAGCTTCTAAGCCTAAAGTAGTTAAATCAATGTCCGCGTGCGTGGTGGCTGAAAACTCAGACACCGGAGAAAAAGACAATGATCCCATGCCTTTATCACCGACAAAGGCCAGTCTATCCATCGCCGTTAATTGATTAGGCAAGATGCCCTTTTGCCGGAAAATACGATCTTGTAACAACATGCCCCAGCCATCGGGCAAACAATCTCCAAATACGCCATGTACACCTTGGTGCGGCGCTTTAGGTGCGGCTTGAACTAGCGTATTCGCTTGCAAGGTAAACGGTGATAAATTGCCAAACTGCTGCAAATAGTCGTTAGTATACTGAAAAAAAACGCCTTGCCGGTTCTGCGCCAAGACTCCAACAGATATCTGCTCACCTGAGCTTAGCGTACGAGTAACATTAAGCTTCTGAATCGGTTTAAAACTCATCTTTTAGCACCTCATCAATACTCGTGGGTATAGCAGCGCGTTCTTTGCTAGGTTGTGTGAGCTGATAAAGCCTATCTAGCGAATCAAGTGTCTGCCATAGCAACAGCAATTGACGAAATGAAATTTGCCCGGTCAGCTCAAATTTCTTAATGGTGGCCGCAGGTACGCAGCTTCGCTCAGCCAATGCAGCTCGCGACAGCTTTGCCTGCTTGCGTAACTCACGTAAATAAGCCGCATAGGCTTGGCTTACATCGGTATCATCAAGTAAGGTAAAATTCATCCGCAAAGACCAAGTGGATACAGTTATATCCATTATAGCGAAATAAAACAGAACTTGGATACTATAATATCCATCAGTGCGTAGAGTGTTGAAAAAATTACTCGATAAAGCCCTTCAAAACTGCTACTTTTAAGTACTAACAGCAGCAAAAAAAACGGCACTGTTTTTCCATTGCTAACCACTAAGATTTAGTAAAAGCCACAGGCAAGTGGTGGGCAGCTTGGTGGGCAAACAGGCATTTTTGAACGGTTTCTTTTCGGTAACTTATTGATTTTTTGAGGGTCTAGACCGCTACTCAATGAGCAGATCCAGAATATTAAGTAGGTTCTTGGGTTGAAATTTACCGGTCCAAGAATGTCTTAAAAGCCCTGTATTACCTTGTGAAGAGCATCGAAATTACAGGGCTTTTTTATTTTTCCCGTCCAATTCGGTTGGTAGATTTCCATTATCAACTACTTGTTTAGTGGGGGCAGAATGGTGGGCAGCCCCCTCATTTTGGCTTAAAGAATCACTCTATTGGTTCAGAGTATTGGCCTTCTTCGATGGCAAACGCAGCCGTATGCCGAAAAAGCCAACCAGGCGAAACTAACTAGCCACCCATTTGCTTACTTACCGTGGGCAGTTGGGACAATGGGACAACACTTGATATGCCAAGCTTTAAAGCGTGAATAAGAGGAAATTAAACAGTCCCAAGGAATGGGGCAATCGGGGCCGTGTCAACAGCTCCTACCAGTCAATCAAACTACAAACTTGCAAAAGTCCCAACTTTAGCGTGGTATAAGCTTACATTAAACGTTGATTGGGGATCACCGGCGGATGTGAAACAGGACTTTAGAAATGCCAGCATCCTCAAAGATGGGCGTGTCGTGTTTAACATTGCCGGTAATAAATACCGTATGGGCAGGGTTAGTGTTTGGCTAAATGGTGTGAATTAAGGCTTTGCCCATACTGCCCCAAAAGCCCAAGGGATGGCGTACTGCTTTGAAGTTTCCTACTCAAAACTCGATTTTGGTAAATCGTTTGGATTGAGTGTTGATGTGTCGAGTGTATCGACACACAAGAAAGTCATGTCGAAAAAACAGAAAAAAATCGACACATGAAATTGATATGTCGATCTAATCGACATAAACTGACCCAATAGTTCATGTATGTCGATATAAACTGGAAATTCAAACATGATTTGGCAAGCAGAGCTGCCTTACAACCAATTACCCACATTACCGCCAAATCTACATTCCATAGAAACGAAGGCCGTTCTGAAAGCCTGTATTTCTGCACGCGCCGCTGTAGCAGAATTAAAAAAGACAGGAGAACTCATACCTAACCAAAGCATGCTAATTAACTTATTACCTTTGCTGGAAGCAAAAGACAGTTCAGAAATTGAAAATATTGTCACCACTACCGATAAGCTTTTTCAGTATGCGCTAGAAGACAAGGGCGCTGATCATGCAACAAAGGAAGCTTTACGCTACAGAACAGCGTTGTATCAAGGTTATATACAACTTGAAAGAAAGCCGTTTTGCACAGCGACAGCCATTGAAGTATGCAGTACGTTAAAGCACTCTGAAATGGATATTCGTAAAGTACCGGGGACTTTTATAGGCAACCAGACGACTGGAGAAATTATCTATACCCCGCCTGCGGGAGAGAACGTTATCCGCGACTTGTTAACTAACTGGGAGCGATTTCTTCATAATGACGATGATATAGATCCATTAATAAAGATGGCTGTTAGCCATTATCAATTTGAAGCTATACATCCATTTTATGATGGGAATGGTCGAACAGGACGTATTTTAAATGTTTTGTACCTTATTGAATGCGGTCTTTTAACGCTACCTATTTTGTATTTAAGCCGTTTCATCGTTCATAACAAACAAGACTATTATCGCCTATTGAACCAAGTGACCAAAGATCAGAATTGGGAAGATTGGCTGTTATTTATACTAAAAGGTGTCGAGCAAACTGCCATATGGACTAGTGATAAGATCACAGCGATTAGGGCACTTATGGAAAGTACAACCGATTACATAAAAGCACAGCTACCTAAAATATATAGCTATGAGCTCGTTCAGCTTATTTTTGAACAACCCTACTGCCGTATCAATAATTTAGTTGAACGTGACATTGCAAAACGCCAAACTGCTTCAACGTATTTAAAGCAGTTAGCGGGTATTGGTGTGCTGCAAGAAATGAATTCCGGTAAGGAAAAATTATTTGTACACCCGCGATTGATGACGTTAATGACAAAAGATAGTAATAAATAGCTTCCAAAAATACACTTCTTATAACTCACCCCAAATACTGTGTTAAAAACACCTCGTGCGCGGGAAGTTTAGCTATGTGGTTGTCCACCTGCTGCTTTAGTCCCGCAAGAAACTGTTTCAAAGATTGCTCACTCATCTCATCGGCCACACGGTGATATTGCTGTGGCTTCATGCCTTGGCCCCCTTAAATGATGAAAAGCAAAGACAAGTTACTCAAGCATTACTGACTCGACGTAGCACAGAACCGCCGATGTCGGCATAATACAAGAAAGATTACGCATTGATTTATAAACGAGGTTGAATACGTGCCTACCATTTACCAAGTTGCTGAACGCGCGGGCGTTTCATTATCTACCGTATCCCGTGTTTTAAATGGTAAAACGTCAGTAAATAAAGTGCTGAAAGAACGGGTGGAAAAAGCGGTAAAGGAACTGAATTACCGACCAAACTCAGTTGCTCGCTCATTGGCGAACAGTAGAACCGACAGCATAGGTGTACTTGTCCCCGAGCTTAATGCACCTTTTTTCGGCGACTTAATGCAAGCGGTTGAATCTACATTACGCGCACAAGATAAACACGTCATTATCACGGTAGGGCGCAATTGTTTAGAAACGGAAAAGGATGCCGTAGAATTTCTGATAAGCCGAAACTGCGATGCGCTTATCATGCACGCAGAAGCGCTGTCTGATGCGTACCTCTTAGAACTAAATCAATCCAAGCTTCCCGTTGCGCTAGTCAACCGCAAGGTAGATGGCCTCCCCGATGCCTGTACAACTTTAGATAACGAAAAAGGTGGCTACCTAGCAACACGACATTTACTAGAGTTAGGCCATAAGCACATTGCTTACATCTCTGGCCCTACTGACAAAGCAGATGCCTGTTTACGCTTAAAAGGGCATAAGCGTGCGCTAAGTGAGGCAGGGTTAACCGTTAACCCTCAGCTGATATTCAATGGCGATTATTCAGAGGATGACGGAAAGGTAGGGTTACTTGAGTTGATGGCACAAGATCAACACTTTTCCTCTTTAGTGTGCGCGAACGACTGGATGGCGTCAGGTGCTATTAGTTGTGCAAGAGACTTAGGAATGAGCTTGCCACATGACTTATCCATTGTGGGTTTTGATGATGTCGTTTTTGCCCATCATGTTTTTCCTAGGTTAACCACAGTAAGTAACCCTGTGGCTGAAATGGCCGAAATGTCAGCAAAGTACATATTAAATAAGGTCTATGGCCAAGGCCATGAGATTAAGCAATGCTTCGAACCTACGTTGGTTGTAAGAGAGTCTGCGATTAAATACGAAGGTTGATGGTTAACATACCGTTAAATAGCGTGTCAGCCTTTCTTCTAAAAGCCTTAAATACTCAAAACAACGTTATTCGCCGTTACAAATTAGCTTCCCGTTGGCGTTAAATGCTTACTGCTGCTTGTCCAAATTTATACGCTTGAGCATGCTAGACGCCTCCCACCTTTACATTTGTTAATTCAGACTTTTTAAGGCAATCGGAGCATAAAATTTGTTCCATGTGAAACATCAACACACCTTTTCATATAGACATCGGGCATGTACGCCACGCTGTTTGTAGCGGTTTATCGCTTTAAATGTACTCGCAATAAGCTTCATAATTGTTTCCAAAATATTATGTGAGCTTTTAAGATAGGCGTTAAGTTAAGCTTTGAGGTAGATAAGAACGTGAAATATGTAACCCTACTAATGCTGTTGTTACTTTCTATGTCGGTAAGTGCTGATGACGATCGCGAGGCGGTGGGCAACGTGCTTGATGCTTTGCACACGAACGCCTCTAACGCAGACTTTGATAGCTATTTCGGCTTATATGATGACAACGCCGTTTTCATCGGGACCGACGCTTCAGAGGTATGGAGTCTGACAACGTTTATGGCATATGCAAAACCCCACTTCGATAAAGGCAGCGGCTGGACATACACTCCTAGAGACAGACACATTTATTTTTCGCCAGACAAGAAGGTAGCCTGGTTTGATGAACTTTTAGATAATGAAAAGTTAGGGGAAACCCGAGGAACAGGCGTATTAACTAAGCAGGATGGTAAATGGAAAGTCGCTCACTATCATTTGGCTATTCCCATACCTAACGCCATAGCCGACGTAGTTGCTGAACAAATAAAGGCCATAGATAGATAAACAAAGCCCCGAACAAACGGGGCTCTTTATTATATTTAACCGTGCCTGCAGTGGAATTAGGTATTAGACTGGGTTAACGGTTGAATTTCCATTTCAACACGGCGGTTCATAGAACGGTTAGCCGCGCTATTATTTGGTACTTTAGGCGAGTATTCCCCCATGCCCACGGTAGTAATACGAGTAGGGTTTACCGAATAGTTAATCAGTAAATTCTTAACCGCACCCGCGCGTCTTTCCGACAGAGACTGGTTATATTGTTCAGAACCCGTGTCGTCGGTATGACCTTTAATCATTAATACTGTTTTTTCGTAGTTATTTACTACTTTTGCAACATCTTGTAGAACTGGGTTGAAGTTAGGGCTAATGCTAGCGCTGTCAGTAGCAAAAGTAATGTCGCCTGGCATAATTAGACGAAGGTTATCTCCCTCACGCACTACTTGAACACCAGTATCAGAAAGCTCTGTTCTTAACTCTTCTTCCTGTTTGTCCATATAGTTACCGATTGCTCCACCCGCAATGGCACCTACCGCAGCGCCCCACGCGTATCGGCTTTTGTCATTATCACCTGTTGCTTTACCGAGTAGAGCACCAACTACAGCACCAATTGCGGCACCTTTCTGCGTATTATTTGGATCAGTTGCACAACCTGCAACCGTTAACGACGCAGCGATCAAACTTACAGCGAGAGTCTTTTTCATAACTTCCTCTTATTTAAAGTATACAGCACACTATTGAAAGGTTTCATTTATCCATTGCTACCTTCAATAAGCTCAACATAAATGCTTCAATTAAAAATTAATGGAGCAAATACCGTTCCAACCTCTTGATAACAGATACTTTGTCCCTTTTTCAAAGAGCCAGCCAGTTTTTATAGGGGATATTAACTATTACTTATAATTCAACAACCTAAACCTAAAAATAGCTTCAGGCACGCCTTATTGGAACGTTAATTATAATGCGCCAAACCTGAACGCAAGCTAAATACGAAAGCAATAAACAGCGTATCGAAAGAAGCGAAACACACTGTAATTTGTACACGGTGTTGCTAAAAAGTAACGACAGATTAGGTCGCGACAGAACGTTCGAAAAAACTGTTCACATCAATTTTGTAGTCGGAGGCAATAACGGCTTTAGCGATACTCACTGTCTTATCGAGCGCAAGATCGATATCTCTGGGGGGCAGGTAATGGTTATTTCGCACAGAAAAGAACTCTTTAACCAGCGGCGTTAGCGGAGAGTCTCGCTGTTCCAACACCATGCCAAGCCTGTCATTTGATAGTAAAACAAGGCTACCAACAGGGTATACGCCAAGACATTTGATAAACTGCTGTACAAGCGTTTTATCAAGGCGGGTAGGGGCATCGCTCATCAAAATCGAAAAGGCTTTTTGGCTAGACATACCTGACTTATAGACACGATCAGCGGTAAGGGCATCGTACATATCAGCAATGGCCAACATTCGCCCTGCTTTACTTATTGCGTTACCTTTAGTACCTGCAGGGTAACCAAGGCCATCTAAACGTTCATGGTGCTCACTGATTGCTCTAATGAGAGGAGCCGCTATATCAGTGCTTTTTAGGTAATCAACACCATATTTTACATGGCCTTTCATGATCTCCATCTCACTATCGGTTAGCCGACCAGGTTTATGAAGAATCTCATCGGGGATTTTAATTTTTCCTAAATCATGAAGAAAGCCGGCATAAGAGAGATCTTGAACGTCCTCTTCAGACATTCCCAAAAACTTACCGAAGTTAGCCAATAAGATAGCAACATTAAGAGAATGCTCTAACAGGTAATCGTCTTTTTCGCGTATTTTGGTTAGGCAGAGTAACGCATCAGGGTTCCTATCTACCGACTCAACCAGTTTATTAGAAAACGCTTTTGGGATACTTGCATCAAAGGGGGTTTCTTTTTGAAGGTTTTCTAACAAAAGCTCTTGGATCGCTTTGCCCTGGACATGAAGCTTAGATGCTCTATTGAGTTCGTTTGTAAGCGTTACCTTCTTTGGTTTAGCATTGTTCTTTATTTGGCCAGCTTGTGTTGTTTCTGGTACTGCCTCTTGCGCAATCTCGCCTGCATCAAAATTCTTATCAGTGTCTATAGCGAGGGTTTTCACGCCACGCTTTTTGAGGGTTTTCACAACATCGGCAGAAGTCACTCGACCTTGGCTTTTAACCGTCAAAGCTCCGTCCTGTTCAAGTATTTGGTGAACAAACATACCGGGCGTTAACTGGTCAATCTTAATTTTCTTTATCATTATTCTGCACGCTATATACGTTTATCTAACTATTTTGATATAAAACGAGATATTAATATTCTAATGCTACCAGTATAGTGTGTATATCTGGAGTCCAACCGAAATTTTTCATATTAACTCGACTGCGCTTTACCTCAACCCCTTCGGCTATTAATCGCTCCCGCTGCTCGCGTGCTTTGTCAGAGCCGCTAGGCAATGCGATTTTGCCGTCAGCACGAAGAACTCTGTGCCAGTTACAGTCCGTTTCGATTTCCTGTAAACACTTTCCCATCATTCTCGCCCTACCTGGCAAGCCGCACAAATCTGCTAATAAACCATAGCTGATAACATTTCCATCAGGTACGAAAGAAAGGGTTTTCTCAACACGTAATTGTACTGCTTCATTTATCATGTTGTATATTATCCTAACAGTTAAGTTACTAAACTATTTGCTTTACCACTTCGAACGGAAGGATTAAATAACCACATTATGCGTCTTTATTGTGAAGGCTGTCAGTATCCACAAAACACTTGTATTTGCGAGCATATAGATAAGGTGAAAACCGCGCTCGACATTATTATCGTTCAGCACGAGAAAGAAGCGCATCACGCAAAAAATACGGTGAGACTGCTAAGTCTGTGCATTCCAAGCACTCAGGTCGTTTGTGCTAGTGACAATAGCGCGATGGCGGCTTTGGAAATGCAGTGTAGTCACAAGCATTCAGCACTTATTTATCCCAGTGAAACGAGTACACCTCTAGAAAATGCATCTGCCACTATGTCGAACCAGATTTCAACCCTCATTCTAGTTGATGGAAGCTGGAAACAAGCGTTTGGTATTGTAAAGCGAAACCCTTGGCTAGGGGGTTTACCCACGTTTCATTTTACTAACGCCCCTGACTCAAACTATTTGATTAGGCATACTTCTGTAGCCAGCGCGCTTTCGACGTTAGAAGCGACAGCTTATGCCATTAGCTGTATCGAAAACACGAATGTATTGGCCCTTCATAGGGCACAGAGCGCACTTCAGAAAATGTGGCAGGGTCCACAATCCCACCGACGAAAAGTGCAATAACGTTTTACACAGCGCTTGCTACGCTTTCATAGGAATGAACCCTTTTTGCTCTTTAATCAATTGTATCCAGTTGCGAATAGCAGGGTAGGCAGATAGGTCAAACCCGCCTTCGTTTGCAACATGGGTGTAAGCAAATAAAGAAATGTCGGCAAGACTAATGCTATCGCCTAACAAATACGGCGTGAGATTAAGCTGATGCTCCATCACAGCAAGGGCGCGATACCCACCTGCTTGCTTAGATTCATACTCGGCTTTCTTATCTTCAGGGAGGCCTAAGTAGACGTTGATGTAACGTGCCACCGCAATATAAGGTTCATGGCTATACTGCTCGAAGAACTGCCATTGTAGTAACTGTGAGAAGTGATAAGGCGATGAGGGTACGTAGGGAGAGTTACACGCAATATAATGCATTATCGCATTTGACTCTGATAGCACCCTGCCGTCATCGAGTTCAAGTAGAGGAATTTTGCCATTAGGCGTCTTTTCAAGAAAAGAGGGCGCTCTTGTTTCTCCTTTCATTATATCAACGTCTACCCACTCACAGCTTTTACCTAACAGGGAAAGGAGCAGTTGAATTTTATAGCAGTTACCAGAACGCTTATCGCCGTATATTCGCACAGGGAAACCTCATTGAGTTTGGTTATTTATACCATAGCAATGCTTAGTGTCGACGACAATTACCAACAAGGTTTGATTAAGTTAGTTGAGCACTAACCGTAGTAGGGCACCTGAATTAACCATTCAACAACGATTAATAACAACCAAGAAATAGGTACTAATGCGATACAGGCTGCTACCCTTGACTTATCCCTAGGGGCAAAAACTCCCGCCCCCATCTTAAGAATACGCTCTTTTTCGCTTTCTAATTCTTCTATTGAAGTTGCCGTTAATGATTCTTGCTTTTCCGCACAGCGTTTTATCCCCTCTTCAATGCCTGCTTCAAGGTGAAGGACAGCAGCTTTTTGCTCTAACTCGAGCATGCTTTTAAGTTTTATAACTGGCCAAAATAGATAAAAACCAACGATCCCAGTGAAAAAAGCTACCCCTAATACGTCTATAGAAGGAATGTCTTTCTTCAACCAAAAGATAGGGAAAATGGCTAGCGCACCTGTTGCAAAGATACTGTTCGCTGTGCCCAACTTCAATATGATCAAAATAGATTTGAGCCGGTCAATATTGCCGCCAGCTTGAGGTAACACATTCGTCGTCAGATACTTAATATTGGAAGATATTTGAAATAAAAATAAAATGGCTAAGAACCAAAACGGAACAGCGGTAGCAGTGAGAAATAGTACGTGTATTTCCTGTTTTACGGTTATCAGACCCTCAAAAATACAGTAAACGATGGTAATCATTATAGATATGATTATAGCGTTGAAAATATGGTGCTTAAATTCATTGGCTAGCTCTCGTCTATGAGCTGAAAACTGGCTGAGCTGATTTGTCTTTACCAATAAGGAAATAAGTGTACTCGCTACGTTTTGATGCATAAGACGCAAAGCGAACCAAAAATAGCCAGTAATTAGCGACATGGCGATCGCAGAATTGAAATCCCGTTGAGCACGCACATTACCCACCTCAGGCCAGTCTAACGCACCCGTAAAGTAATGCACCGAAAGCAAAATCAGTGTGGCTAAAAGCGGAAAAAATCCAATTGACGCACCATTGTGTAAATTGGAGTAGGGGTTGAGCTTCATTTTTATAATTCGTTACAGGCAAAATCGGTATGTTTACTACCGTAAAACACGCTTACAGTAAGATTTGCTAAAACGCTTCAACGATAAGCTATTGTATAGCCAGTTAGCAATAGAAATAAACGTAAGAGAATGTGAACGTTTACTTTTCGTTCGACAATAAAAAACCCGCCATTTGGCGGGTTTTTTCAAAGCTGTGCTTTTTACTTGCGTAACTTCTGAATAAGGCGAAGTTGAGCAATTGCTTCAGCAAGCTCGTGAGCTGCTTCTGCGTAGTTAAAGTCAGCGCCTGGGTTGGCGATGTGCTCTTCTGCACGTCGTTTGGCTTCTTGTGCTGCCTGCTCGTCAAGATCTTCAGCTCGAACCGCGGTATCAGCCAGTACGGTAATGTTGTTAGGCTGTACTTCTAGTACACCACCTGCAACATAAATAACTTCTTCTTCACCGTGCTGTTTAACCAAACGCACCATACCAGGTTTAATAGCAGAGATAAGTGGCGCGTGACCTGGGTTAATACCCAATTCACCTTCGCTACCTGTCACCTGAATCGATTCAACGCGTCCAGAGAAAATCGCTTTTTCCGCGCTTACTACGTCCAAATGTACTGTCATTGCCATGTGAACCTCCTGATTAGGTACGTTAGCATGATGCTAGGCTAGCTCACGCTAGCCTCACCATTATGCTTTCTTGGCTTTCTCTAGCGCTTCTTCGATAGAACCAACCATGTAGAAGGCCTGCTCTGGAAGGTGATCGTACTCACCGTCTAGAATGCCTTTAAATCCACTGATTGTGTCTTTTAGCGAAACATATTTACCAGGTGCACCGGTAAATACTTCTGCTACGAAGAACGGCTGAGATAGGAAACGCTGAATCTTACGAGCACGTGATACCACTTGCTTGTCTTCTTCAGATAGTTCGTCCATACCTAGGATCGCGATGATGTCTTTCAGCTCTTTATAACGCTGAAGAACAGTCTGTACGCCACGCGCTACGTCGTAGTGCTCTTGACCAATTACTAGCGGGTCTAGCTGACGAGACGTTGAATCTAGTGGGTCTACCGCAGGGTAGATACCAAGAGAGGCGATATCACGAGAAAGTACTACCGTTGCATCCAAGTGAGCAAAGGTTGTCGCTGGAGAGGGGTCAGTCAAGTCATCCGCAGGTACGTATACCGCTTGAATTGACGTGATTGAGCCTGTCTTCGTTGACGTAATACGCTCCTGAAGTACACCCATCTCTTCTGCAAGAGTAGGCTGGTAACCTACCGCAGATGGCATACGACCTAGAAGTGCTGATACTTCAGTACCTGCTAGTGTATAACGATAGATGTTATCTACGAAGAATAGAACGTCACGACCTTCGTCACGGAACTTCTCAGCCATAGTTAGACCGGTAAGTGCAACACGTAGACGGTTACCCGGTGGCTCGTTCATCTGACCGTATACAAGCGATACTTTATCAAGTACGTTTGAATCGTTCATTTCGTGATAGAAGTCGTTACCCTCACGCGTACGCTCACCAACACCAGCGAATACTGAGAAACCGCTGTGTTCTATTGCGATATTACGGATAAGCTCCATCATGTTTACGGTTTTACCTACACCCGCACCACCGAATAGACCAACTTTACCACCCTTAGCGAATGGACAAACCAAGTCGATTACTTTGATACCAGTTTCTAGTAGTTCTACCGAGCTAGACTGATCTTCGTAGCTAGGCGCTTCACGGTGAATAGACATACGCTCTTCTTCACCAATTGGGCCCGCTTCGTCGATTGGGTTACCCAATACGTCCATGATACGACCTAGTGTCTTCGTACCCACTGGAACCATGATTGGGTTACCGGTATTTTCTACTGTAAGACCACGTTTTAGTCCGTCAGTAGTACCTAGTGCGATGCCACGAACAACACCGCCACCTAATTGCTGTTGCACTTCCAGGGTTAGACCTGACAAGTCACCTTCGGTAACTCGTAGTGCGTCATAAACTCTTGGTACCGCATCTTGTGGAAACTCTATGTCCACAACGGCGCCAATGATTTGGACGACCTTACCTTGACTCATAATTTGTCCTCGTTATCTCTTTTAAACCTTTGCCTACACCGCTGCGGCACCGCTAACAATCTCACTGATTTCTTGTGTGATTGCAGCCTGACGCGCTTTGTTATATACCAGTTGTAACTCATCAATAAGGTTACCGGCGTTGTCGGTTGCTGCCTTCATGGCAACCATTCGCGCAGCTTGTTCTGACGCCGCGTTTTCTACAACACCCTGATACACCTGAGACTCAATGTAACGAACCATTAGTGCTTCCAAAATTTCTTTTGGATCTGGCTCGTAGATGTAGTCCCAACGATGTTGATATTCTTCGTCTTCTGACTTTGGCAAAGGCAATAACTGATTGATCACAGGTTTCTGTGTCATGGTGTTAACGAAGTCATTGAATACCAAGAATACTCGGTCAATTTGTCCTTCGTCGTACGCTTTAAGCATAACGCGTACAACACCTACTACATCGCTCACAGACGGCTTGTCACCTAAACCAGATTCAGCAGCAAGCAACTTGCCACCAAAACGGTTGAAGAAACTGCACGCTTTAGAACCTAATGCAGCGAAATCCACTTCTACACCCTGTTCCCGCCATTTTTTGACGTCTTGGGTGACGAGCTTAAATTCGTTGGTGTTCAAACCACCACATAAGCCTCGGTCAGTGGAAATCACAATGTAACCGACGCGCTTGACTTCACGCTCTTCCAAATATGGATGGCGATATTCAAGGTTACCGTTTGCAATGTGACCAATCACTTTAAGCATATTTTGTGCATATGGACGGCCAGAAGCCATACGTTCCTGCGCCTTTTTCATCTTAGACGCAGCAACCATTTCCATCGCACTGGTAATCTTCTGAGTATTTTTGATACTCCCAATCTTACCTTTTATTTCTTTACCGCTGGCCATGACTCTCTCTCCGATTACTCAACGAATTGCGCTGGTGGTTAAACACCAGCACCATTGATTACCAAGTTTGTGTCGCTTTAAAGTTAGTTAAAGCGTCGTTCAACTTAGAGGCAATCTCGTCGTTGTAGTTACCTGATTCGTTGATAGTCTTCATAAGGTCAGCGTGTTCGCTGTTCATATAAGAGTGAAGAGCGGCTTCAAAATCTAGGATTTTGTTAAGCTCGATACCCTTAAGGAAACCTTTTTCTACCGCGAACAGAGATACACCCATGTTAGCAATTGATAGTGGAGCGTATTGCTTCTGCTTCATCAGCTCAGTTACGCGCTCACCGTGCTCAAGTTGCTCACGAGTTGCATCATCAAGGTCAGAAGCAAACTGCGAGAACGCCGCAAGTTCACGATACTGAGCAAGGGCTAGACGGATACCGCCACCCAATTTCTTGATGATTTTAGTCTGTGCAGCACCACCAACACGTGATACCGAGATACCAGCGTTAACCGCTGGACGGATACCTGCGTTGAACAAGTCAGTTTCTAAGAAGATCTGACCATCGGTAATTGAGATTACGTTAGTCGGTACGAATGCCGATACGTCACCTGCTTGCGTTTCGATAATTGGAAGCGCAGTTAGTGAACCCGTTTTACCTTTCACTTCACCGTTCGTGTAGTTTTCAACGTATTGCTCGTTTACACGTGCAGCACGCTCTAGTAGACGCGAGTGAAGGTAGAATACGTCACCTGGGTAGGCTTCACGGCCTGGTGGACGCTTAAGTAGTAGTGAGATTTGACGGTAAGCAACAGCTTGCTTAGACAAATCATCATATACGATTAGCGCATCTTCACCGCGGTCACGGAAGTATTCACCCATAGTACAACCAGAGTAAGGCGCAAGGTATTGAAGCGCTGCAGACTCAGACGCAGATGCTGCAACCACGATAGTGTGGTCAAGTGCACCGTGCTCTTCTAGTTTACGTACTACGTTAGCGATAGTAGACGCTTTCTGACCAACCGCTACGTACACACACTTAATGCCTGTGCCTTTTTGGTTGATGATAGCGTCAACAGCCATTGCTGTTTTACCACACTGACGGTCACCGATGATAAGCTCACGCTGACCACGACCTACTGGGATCATGGCATCAACTGACTTATAACCAGTTTGTACTGGCTGGTCTACCGATTGACGTTCGATTACGCCAGGTGCAATTTTTTCAACTGGCTCGAAACCAGCTGCGTCGATTGCGCCTTTACCATCAATAGGCTCACCTAGTGTGTTAACAACACGACCAAGAAGTGCGTTACCTACTGGTACTTCAAGAATACGGCCAGTAGATTGTACTTTATCGCCTTCTTTCAGGTCCGCATATGGACCCATAACAACTGCACCTACAGAGTCTCGCTCAAGGTTTAGTGCAATTGCGTAACGGCTTCCAGGAAGCTCAATCATTTCACCTTGCATTACATCTGCAAGGCCATGAATGCGGATAATACCGTCAGTTACTGCGACGATAGTACCTTCATTACGTGCTTCACTGCTTACATTGAACTGTTCAATTCTTTTCTTGATCAGTTCAGCAATTTCAGTGGAATTAAGTTGCATGCTCTTATCCCCGTTATGCTTGCAACGCGTCTGCTAGACGGTTCAATTTCGACTTTACGGAACCATCAATAACTGTATCACCGGCATTTATTACCATTCCAGCGATCAGGGCAGGGTCCACGTTACAATTAAGCTTCACTTTACGTGCCAAACGTTTTTCCAAAGATGCTACCAACTCAGTTTGTTGGGCATCGGTCAGCGTAGATGCTGAGGTTACGTCCACTTCTATTTCTTTGTCATAGTCTGCTTTAAACGCATCGAACAAAGTAGAAATTTCAGGCAACGCGGCTAAACGTTTATTCTCAGCCAAAACCTTTACAAGGTTCTGGCCGTGTTCGTCGAGTTGCTCACCACAAACATTATTAAAAATGTCGGCAAGCGTATCAGCGGCAACCGCACCAGTTAACAACTGGTGCATGTCTTCATTTGCTGCTACTTCACCTGCGAAGGCGAGCATTTCTTGCCATTTTGCAATGGCATCTTTCTCGACAGCAAAATCGAAAGCGGCTTTCGCATAAGGACGAGCAACAGTAGTCAATTCAGACATTGGCTCATCTCCCTATCAAAGCTCAGCGACAAGTTTTTCAACAATGTCGTTTTGCGCGCTTGCGTCGATTTCACGTTGTAAGATTTGCTGTGCGCCGGCTACTGCTAGTGCAGAAACCTGCTTGCGCAAATCTTCTTTGGCACGATTGCGTTCAGCTTCAATCTCGGCATAACCAGAAGCGATAATTTTCTCGCGTTCCGCATGGCCCTTTTGCGTTTCTTCGTCAACCAATTGGTTGGCACGCTTTTTAGCCTGCTCGATAATTTCAGCTGCTTGCGCTTTCGCATCTTTCAATTGCTCAGTAGCTTTCGCTTGAGCAAGCTCTAAGTCTTTCTCTGCACGTTCAGAAGCTTCAAGCCCATCGGCAATTTTCTTCTGACGTTCTTCAATCGCTGCCATTAGTGGAGGCCATACATATTTCATGCAGAACACCACGAACACAGCGAAGGCGATTAATTGACCTATAAAAGTGGCGTTAAAATTCACAATCGCCCCTCCTCTTAAAGTTCGCTAAAAAAGTGTTTAGTAAAATTAGGCACCAACAGCGAACAATAGGTATAGAGCGATACCAACACCGATCATCGCGATGGCGTCGATAAGACCCGCTACGATGAACATCTTAACTTGTAGTTGAGGTGCTAGTTCAGGTTGACGAGCAGCAGATTCAAGGAATTTACCACCTAGTAGACCAAAACCAATAGCGGTACCTAGGGCACCAAGACCAATCAGTAGTGCAACAGCGATGTATAACATTTACGTCTCCGATTTAAGTTAAATTTAAAGTTAATGTTTAAAAGTCAAACTCTGTAAAAAACGGTGCCAGTATTTCCAGGTTACCAGCACACGTTAATGCTTAGTGGTCTTCACACGCCAGGCTTAAGTACACGATGGTTAACATCATGAAAATAAACGCTTGAAGCGGAAGTACCAGAATATGGAACACAGCCCACATAAAGTGCAGTGGAAGCTGGAAGTAACCAATTGTAGCAATCAATATGAAGATTAGCTCACTGGCGTATAAGTTACCGAACAAACGCAGCGCTAGTGAAAGCGGGCGCGCAAGTAAAGTAACCGTTTCAAGAATGAAGTTCACCGGGATAAAAATCGGGTGACCGAAAGGCTGCATAGTGAGCTCTTTAGCAAAGCCGCCAATACCTTTCATCTTGATTGAGTAGAAAAGAATAAGAATGAATACGCCTGAAGCCAGTGCGAACGTTAGGTTAAGGTCAGTCGTTGGAACAGCCTTGTTGTAAACGTCGTGAGGATCCATACCAAAAGCCGCTTGGCCGATAAGACCAGAAACCCAAGGAATTAAATCAACAGGCACTAAATCCATAAGGTTCATCAGCAACACCCACACAAAGATAGTGAGTGCTAATGGCGCGATTAATGCGCTTTTACCGTGGAATGTGCTTTTTACGTTATCGTCAACAAACTCAACCACAAGCTCAACGAACGCCTGCATTTTGCCAGGTACGCCTGTTGTCGCTTTTGAAGCAACGCTTCTAAAGATGATTAAGAAAAGAAGACCAAGACCGATTGACCATGCCAGTGTATCAACATGCCATGCCCAAAAACCGGCATCAGAACAGGCTTTGTTAAAAGCAATTCCGTTGTCAGTTGAGCACATGGTGGCATTGGTCAAGTGGTGCTTGATGTATTCTGAGGTAGTGTATTCAGATGCCATTGTTTAACCCAAGTTGTAAAGTGTAAAAATTTGGTGACTGGTTTCTATGTCTCAATCGGAACGATACGTTATTTTCGTTATCGCAACGCGTTGCGTTGTCTTTATTCTTTCGAACCGTAATGAAACATCGCTAGCCCGTGGCTAGCCGTTGTAATCACAAATGCCACAAAGATTTCTAATGGCGTGGCGTTTAGGCCTTTAAAAGCAATTACAAATAAAATGATTGTCAGTGCCAGCTTCAATTTTGAGCCTTGGCTAAAACTTCGCGCAACAAGTTGATTTTTGCTCGCTCCTGCATACCGAAATGCAAAAGCAGCGAAAACCATATTGGGCAGTATGCTAATCAGTGCACCCGCGCCTGCTGATATGGCTGAATGGTAGCCTGATACAGCACCTGCAAAGATCGTAACGATAAGGCCCGTTATAACCTGAAAAAGTAGCCCTTTCTTGGCGAGATTTACCCCGCGTTTTGCTAACTTGTTCGTCACGTCTTCTCGCAGCTTGTTCACGTCTTACAAAAAGCGTCAGAAGTATACTGTTTTACCGACATTTTTCAACAGTACATCGCTTTTTGAAAGTTATTCTGAAAATATTCTATTGCTATAACCGGAAAGGAGAGTGTCCGGTACGCTTTCCGGACAGCGTGTCAATTGCGGGTAGGCAAAGGTTCTAACATTATTCTTATAGTTTTAAACTACTGAATTTTCGAAATAATTCCGTCAAGTTGTTCTAAATCACTAAAGCTAATGGTGAGCTTACCTTTACCCTTTGCGTTATGGTCGATGCTCACAGGCGTGCCTAAATTTTCTGAAAGTCTTGTCATAAGGTTTTGAACATCAGGATCAACTTTCTTCTCTGGCTTAGGTTTTGCGGGCTCTAAAAGCTTTTTCACCAGCTTTTCGGTGTCGCGAACAGTAAGACCTTTGCCAGATACTACTTGCGCCGTCTCAGATTGGGTTTCCCCTTCTAAAGCCAAAAGCGCACGGGCATGACCCATTTCAATATCGCCATGCTCAACTAACAATTTAACGTCATCGTTCAAATTGTTTAGGCGAAGTAAGTTTGTCACTGTGGTGCGTGATTTACCTACGGCTTCAGCCACTTCCTGATGCGTGAGGGCAAATTCACTCATCAATCGGTCAAGGGCTTGCGCCTCTTCCATTGCGTTTAAATCTTCGCGCTGGATGTTTTCGATAAGCGCAATAGCAACCGCAGCTTCGTCGGGCACGTTTTTAACAATGCACGGCACTTCATCAAGCTGAGCAAGTTGAGATGCTCGCCAACGACGTTCACCGGCTATAATTTCATAGCGGTGCTCATCAACTTTTCTTACCACAATAGGCTGAATAATGCCTTGAGCACGAATTGAAGAGGCTAACTCCTCTAGTGCATCAGGCGACATGTCTTTACGAGGTTGATATTTACCCGGCACTAAGTATTCAATAGGCAGTTTACTCAACTCGCCGTTTGTTGAATTAACCTCGGCGGCATCTTGTTCTTTTTGAGCAGATGACTGGCTGGTTGCGAGTAGCGCATCTAAACCGCGGCCAAGGCCTCTTTTACGTGCTGACATAGTGTCCTCTATGGCATGTGCTGATAGTGTTCAGCTTATTATCATTTAACTTGCTTTTGCCTGTGCAGGCGTTGTCTTATCCCTGCGGCGCAATATTTCACCCGCCAAGGCCAAGTATGCTTTTGCGCCTGTAGACGACTTATCATAATACATAGCCGGCGTACCGAAGCTAGGCGCTTCAGCTAAGCGAACGTTACGCGGAATGACCGTGCGATAAACTTGTTCACCGAAGTGGCGCTTTAACTGCTCTGAAACGTCATTCGCTAAGCGATTGCGCGGGTCGTACATAGTACGCAATACGCCTTCAATCTTCAATTCAGGATTCACTACCGACGCTAATTTTTGAATGGTATCCATCAAAGCGGTAAGACCTTCCAACGCATAGTATTCACATTGCATAGGAACCATCACAGAGTCTGCAGCAGCAAGCGCATTGACGGTTAACTGGTTAAGCGAAGGAGGACAGTCGATAAAAACAAAATCGTAGTAGTCCATTACAGGCTTTAACGCATTGCGCAAACGAACTTCACGGGCAAACATTTCCATTAACTTAATTTCTGCTGCGGTCACATCACCGTTTGCAGCTATCAAGTCGTACTTCCCGCTTGTTCCCTTTACAATGACGTCATCAATCGGCTTTTCTTCAATCAACAACTCAAAGGCCGTAGATTCAACGTCGTATTTATCAACGCCGCTGCCCATGGTCGCATTGCCTTGTGGATCGAGATCAATAAGCAACACTTTGCGCTTCGTTGCTGCCATTGACGCTGCCACGTTAACTGCGGTGGTTGTTTTTCCTACACCACCTTTCTGATTCGCGATCGCGATTACCTTAGCCACGTTAGATCCTGTTCTGTCTATTCTATTTTTTGGCTATTTCTTTTTTAGCCAAACCAGATGTCGTTCGCCTACTAAATTTGGCACAGTGAGGTTTTCCGTTTTGCTCACATGAAAGTGATCACTCACTTCTTCTATCTCATCTTGCGGAAACTGACCTTTGAGCGCCAAAAATTGTCCTTCTGAATCTACCAGATGTTGACACCAGTGCAACATATCTTTTAGCGAAGCGAAAGCTCTACTTAACACGATATCGTAAGGCACTTCACCGTTGTGCGCTTCCACCCGGCTTTGCACGGGTGTAACGTTTTTCAATCCAAGGGTGTGAACACTCTGCGTCATAAAGCGTACACGCTTGCCAAGGGAGTCGAGCAAAGTAAATCGCTTTTCAGGAAAAGCAATAGCCAATGGCATACCTGGCAGGCCAGGTCCTGTTCCCACATCAATGATGTTGTCACCTTCAAGATGAGGCACTATGGCCAACGAGTCTAGAATATGTTTCACCATCATCTGTTTAGGATCGCGTACTGAAGTGAGGTTATATGCCTTATTCCATTTATCCATCAGTAAAACATAATCGACTAATTGCTGTTGTTGCCTTTCGCTTAACTCTAGTGAAAGGGCGTCAAGTCCTTGGACCAAAATGGTGTGCAATTCTTGCTGTATAGTCATCAAAAATTCTGTCTAGTGGATTTGATTATAGGGTGTTGCTTTACGCAGGCCCAAAACAGATTGGGAAGAGTGAAAGCGCCTAGTATTTCTATATATCGTTTTCTATAGTGCAATGATACGCGAATAAATCGGAAATACTAAGCGCTCGTAGTCGTCTATTGATGCAAGCGCGTGTTTTACGCGCTAATTTTGTCTTGTTTACGCAACATGCCGTGCTTTTTAAGGTAAACCAGCAATAACGAGATGGCCGCAGGCGTAATGCCAGAAATACGAGATGCTTTGCCGATAGTTTCTGGACGCGCTTCCGTAAGTTTAGCTACCACCTCATTTGACAAGCCAGAAATTTTGCTAAAGTCCATATCAATCGGTAGCAACGTATTCTCATGCCGTTGGGTTTTCGCGATTTCGTCCATTTGGCGGGCAATATAACCGGCGTACTTAATTTGAATTTCTACCTGCTCGGCGGCAATGGGATCGTCAATGCCCGGACCCACGCTTTCAATTTTCATTAATTGGCTATAGGTCATTTCAGGGCGTCGAATCAATTCTTCCAGCGAATGTTCACGGCTTACCGGATTTTTCAGCATGGTATTGAGTTGAGGCGTTGCTGCGTGATCAGGATGGATCCACTGACCACGTAAACGCTGAAGCTCTGTTTCTACCGCTTCCATTTTATCGTTGTACTTCGCCCAACGCGCATCATCAACAAGACCGATTTCTCGACCCATCGCAGTTAAACGGCTGTCGGCGTTATCTTCGCGAAGTAGCAGTCGGTATTCTGCGCGGCTCGTAAACATACGATAGGGTTCTTTGGTTCCCATTGTCGCTAAGTCGTCAATCAGTACGCCCATATAAGCCTGATCGCGACGTAAGATAAACGGGTCTTTTTGTTGCACTTGAAGTGCAGCGTTCGCGCCAGCCACTAGTCCTTGTGCACCGGCTTCTTCATAGCCAGTGGTACCGTTAATTTGCCCAGCAAAGAAGAGACCTTGAATAAATTTGGTTTCCAGGGTCTGTTTCAAATCACGCGGATCAAAGAAATCATATTCAATGGCATAACCCGGACGAACGATATGTGCGTTTTCAAACCCTTTGATCGAGCGGACAAGGTTCATCTGTACGTCAAATGGTAGACTGGTTGAAATTCCGTTCGGATAAACTTCAATGCTGTTTAAGCCTTCTGGCTCAACAAAAATTTGATGCGATGTCTTGTCTGCAAAACGGGTGATCTTATCTTCGATACTCGGGCAATAGCGCGGGCCAATCCCCTCGATCACGCCGGTAAACATTGGAGAGCGATCTAGGCCGCCGCGAATAATATCGTGGGTCTTTTCGTTAGTGTGGGTAATGTAACACGGGATCTGTGTAGGGTGCATGGCTCTATCACCCATAAACGAGAATACCGGTGTTGGACTGTCACCAGGCTGAGGCTGCATTACAGAAAAATCTAAAGAGCGTGCATCCAGTCTTGCTGGTGTCCCGGTTTTTAATCGGTCAACACGAAACGGAAGGGCACGTAGTCTATCAGCAAGCGCAATAGACGGTGGATCGCCCGCACGACCACCGCGATAATTTTCAAGGCCGATGTGTATGGTCCCGCCAAGGAACGTACCCACGGTTAATACCACAGACTTGGCTTTAAACTTCAAGCCCATTTGGGTAACCACACCGCATACGCGATCGTTTTCTACAATGAGATCGTCGACACTTTGCTGAAATAACGTTAGGTTTTCTTGATTTTCTACAATGTCACGAATGGCATTTTTGTACAAAGTCCTATCTGCTTGTGCACGTGTAGCGCGAACAGCAGGTCCTTTTGAAGAGTTTAGTGTTCTAAACTGAATACCGCCTTTATCGATAGCTAGCGCCATTGCGCCACCTAATGCATCGATCTCTTTAACCAAATGACCTTTGCCGATCCCACCGATAGCTGGGTTACATGACATTTGGCCAATCGTTTCAATATTGTGAGTTAGCAAAAGTGTATTTGCACCCATGCGTGCAGCCGCAAGCGCTGCCTCTGTACCCGCATGTCCACCACCTACAACGATGACATCAAATGCTTCAGTATAAAACATGGATAAACCTCACTATTAACGTACGACAAGCCTATTAAAATCTAACTTTTTTCTAAGCACAGTCTGCCGAAAAAAGGGCGCGTATTTTATCTGACTTATTGAATAAAGAAAATGATTAAATTTTCCTCAAAACCTGTTTTTAAAGAAGTGTGATCGAATAATAAGATCTTAAGATCTCTTTTAGATCTGTTTATTTTTACTTTTATTAGGATCGGCAAGATCTGTGGGTAACCGATCAAAGGAGATAAAGATCATCAAGTTACGCGATCAACAACATTGGGAAACACAGATCCATAACCCCCATTCAAACTTGTGTATAAATACCCTTTTTATCCACACCCCATTTCTTTTTAAAAGTTATTCTTTTTTGGATCAAAGCTTATACACAGTGGTTTGTAGGATCCTATCCACAGGCGTGATCAAGATGTGATCCAACTGGGGATAAAATGTTTGCTAATTATGTTTATAGATCAAAAGATCGTGTAGTGACGTGGCTTATAGGTCGATCTCATTGTGGAGGAGATCTTTTACTAATCCTGTGATTAGATCGCATGATCGTCATTTTCACTTCGCAAACAATATTTCGATCGGCGATGTCATTCGTCGCATTTGACTGACAAAAACGTATTACCTATCGGCTCAAACAATAAAAAAGGGCAGTGAAGAAACGCTTTCACTGCCCTTAAATCAATTGTTTTTTACTCAATACACGCTTTACATTATCGAACCTGATTAGGTTGATAACGCGGTTGTGCAACTGAGCCCTGCATGTCTTCTTGCTCAATAGTCAGTCCTTCACGACGACTCGGGCCTTGGAAGCGAACTTTGTAGGTATCGTACTCTTTTATCGATTCAAAACAGTAGCGCCCCAGTGCGTTTTCTAGCTCAGCTAAATTGTGGTTGGTGATCAAGATACAGTTCTTTTTGTTTACCAAACGTTGCCTAAGTAGATTGCCAAACCAGCTTTGCGCGTTTTTCTTTAGCGCTGATTCGTTAACACACACCTCGTCTAATATCAGAAGATCCACGTCTAATAGTTCTTGATTGATCTCTCTAAACCGCTGACTCGCGTTGTCAGTGGCAGAAAAGTCAAAAGAGAAATTACGCATTTCCAGTAGTGTTGATAACTGACGATAGAGCACTGAGATTTCGTATTGCTCAATAAGTTGGTGTGCTATTGCACCGGCAATATGTGACTTGCCACGCCCATAGTCGCCGTAAAATATCATCATGTGCGAGCCGCTTTGTCGCCAAGCAGCGTCGTCATGAGCTGCAATGAAAGATTGTGCGATAGAAACCGCTTCTATCACATCATCGCTATCTTCAACTAAGTTGGCAAACGTCCATTTAGGATTTAGATCTGAACGGCCGTGTATGGCCTCTACACGCGCTTTCTTGCTGCGCTGCTGTAGTTGCGACACTTCTTCATTGGCTTTGACTTCATACTGCTTACGCAGCGTTTTGTAGTCGATATACTCACCATTGGGATCGACATCTTTTTTGAGCGCTTTCGCTAAATTGGCAATTTTGTCGGTTATACGGTCCATAACGATTTAACTCTTCTTAGTTGTGGCATACTTTTCCACCAGCTTTCTTGCATTATCATCTGCTTCAATGCCGGCTGCAACTTTCACTTGTTGTGTTCCCACCACTTTTGTAGGAGCGTAGCCAGACGCTAAGCGCTTGCGTTTGATATTGTTAGCAAATTTTTGTGTCCACTGAAATTCACTGAATACTGAGCTTGGCCGACCTAGCCAATAGGCGATAAATTCACCCACTTCGTTGTCATCATAGGTTTTATCTATAATGCCTAATAGTGAGGCCATTTCTTCAAATAGGGCTTTATTTGGGGCCCAGGTAGCTGTCATCGCACTGTGTCTAGCGTGCAGTTGATCAAAGTCTGACTGGGCTTCGCTTAGAAGCGGTAGAAGGAGTGTTTTACCATTAATAGTGTGTTCTAGATCTAACGCTAAGGGCAGGGCAACCAACCCGACTTGTTCTAATTGCTTTACTAGGCTATTGATCTGACGGCCTCGCTGATACGGCTCGTCTTTGGTATCCCCATTAAGTAAATTTAACAGATGTTTATAATCAATAGGGGCTGACGATGTGGTAGCGGTGTTAGCACCTACGCGAAGCCCAAGCAAATACAACACGCGGCAGTCATTAGAAATCGGGCATTGCAAAGCGGCAAGTTCTGCTTGGGTGAGGTTGCTATTCATTGCGTCAGCTCCTTAGTATAAAGGCGATTAGGCGCTTGCTAACTTGTCGTCAAACCACTCTACGGCTGCATCTTCTGGAATGGGGTGCTCAAGTACATCAATGTATAGTGCATCGGTGATTAGCGTACCGCCTGCATCAACGATGTGCTTTTCCATTTCCTTTGCGCCAAAGCAGAAAGTGTCGTAGCTGGTATCACCTAGTCCAATAACATAGGCCTGTACCGTGCTTAAGTCTGCGCTTTCAAGCTGCTTGGCAAAGGGCTGGATATTGTCAGGTAGCTCGCCTGCGCCGTGGGTAGACGTACATACAACCCATATTGATGCGGTATTGATGTTATCTAAATTCGGTTCAGCGTGAATAGTATGTGTATGCCCACTTGCATCAAGCTTCTCAGCAATAGCATCTGCCACATATTCAGAGGCACCTAACATGGTGCCGACAATTATTTCGAAGTGCTTACTCATTTATGGGGTGCTTCTCTGTTATCTATTGTACATCTAGCGGCCGCGCCGCCTACATTACTTGCCAATACAGAATGATGAAAATATTTTGCCAAGCAGATCGTCTGAGGTAAATTCACCGGTTATCTCACAGAGTGCCTGATGGGCCAACCTCAATTCTTCCGCTAGCAGCTCGCCTGCCATTGCATCATGCAATTGTTGCTCGCCGGTGCTCACATAGCTGTAGGCTTGATCAAGTGCATCAATATGACGTCGACGGGCAATAAACTGGCCTTCGGTCGTTGTGTCAAAGCCCATGGTTTTGGCCAAATGTGCTTTAAGTGTGTCTACGCCGCTGCCTTCTTTTGCAGAGAGGTTAATTACCGAAATATCCCCCTGCTGGGTATTAACGCTGCTTTGTCCAATACTCAATGTACTCAGATCAGCTTTATTGCGTACTACCGTAACAGGTATGCCTTGTGGCAGGCGAGTCATAAATTCAGGCCATATTTCATAAGGGTCAATAACGCTTGTTGCAGTGGAATCTACAACAAATAAAACATGATCTGCCTCATTGATAGCTTGCCACGCTCGTTCGATACCTATTTGTTCTACTTTATCAGGGCTTTCACGAAGACCTGCGGTATCAATTATGTGAACCGGCATTCCGTCAATATGTATGTGCTCTTTAAGCACATCTCGTGTGGTACCTGCTATGTCGGTTACGATTGCACTGTCGCGGCCAGCGAGGGCATTTAGCAAGCTCGATTTACCCGCATTTGGACGACCTGCAATAACCACCTGCATCCCTTCGCGCAGCAAGGTACCTTGTTTCGCCTGGTCACGTACTTTAGTCAGACTTTGCATGATAGTACTTAAGTCACCTGATACTTTTCCATCTGATAAGAAGTCGATTTCTTCTTCTGGAAAGTCGATGGCTGCCTCAACGTACATACGAAGGTGTACGATTTGGTCTGACAACGTTTGAATTTGTGTGGAAAACTCACCCTGTAGCGAACGTAAAGCGCTACGTGCGGCTTGCTTAGAGCTAGCATCAATTAAATCTGCTATGGCCTCTGCTTGTGCAAGGTCGAGCTTGTCATTTAAAAAGGCTTGTTCGCTAAACTCGCCAGGGCTGGCCAACCTGGCGTGCCCGGTAGCAAGTACGGCGTCTATAAGCATGTCCATAACAACCTGACCGCCGTGGCCTTGTAGTTCAAGCACATCCTCACCGGTAAACGAATTCGGGCCTTTAAAAAATAGCGCGATACCTTGGTCTATTACGCTTTTATTGGCGTCAACAAAGGGTGTATAGGTTGCAAGGCGGGGTGTAAGCTCACTTGGTACTAACGCTTCAGCAATGTCTTTTGCTTTGGGTCCAGATACACGCACAATACCTACGCCGCCACGGCCAGGGGCCGTAGCTTGTGCGGTAATGGTGTCGGTAGAAAGGGTGAGTGATTCCATAATTAGTCAGCGGAAGTTCTTAAATTGGAAAGGTTGGCCCAAATTTGCCTCTTTAACTAAGGCAATAGCCTGTTGAAGGTCATCACGCTTTTTACCGGTTACACGAAGCTCTTCGCCTTGTATGGCTGTTTGTACTTTTACTTTGGCGTCTTTAATCAGCTTTACGATTTTCTTCGCAGTAGGCTGTTCAATACCTTCTTTAAACGCAATCGTTTGACGGTAAGTTTTACCGTGTGCGTCGTATGGCTTCACGTCCATTGACGAAGTGTCAACGTTGCGTTTAGACATGGCTGTTCTAAACATACTTTCCATTTGCTGAAGTTGGAACTCGGCTTCGGCTTTCATCACAACGGTTTTATCTTTGTATTCAAAGCTGGCGTCGATGCCGCGAAAATCGAAACGTGTAGACAGTTCACGGCTGGCATTGTCCGTTGCGTTACGCACTTCTTCCATGTTGATTTCTGAAACAATATCAAATGATGGCACAGTTTAATCCTCTAAGACAAAACAGCCCGCGTAGGCGGGCTGTGTAATTAATTGCTCAACAGTTTATTTACTGCTGATGCCCCGCTTCTCCATAGAAGCATAAATCATTTTGGCTTGAACCAAGGTAATCACGTTACTCACTAGCCAGTATAGTACTAGACCTGCAGGGAACCACAGGAAGAATACGCTCATTGCCACTGGCATCCACTGCATGATTTTTTGCTGCATTGGATCTGTAATGGTGGTCGGCTGAAGTTTTTGCAATAGGTACATACTTGCGCCGGTAAGAATAGGTAGTACAAAGTACGGATCTTTTGTTGATAAGTCAGTGATCCAAAGTACGAAGTCTGCATGGCGTAGTTCAACACTTTCCATGAGTACCCAGTAAAGTGCTAGGAAGATAGGCATTTGCAGAAGAAGTGGTAAACATCCACCCATTGGGTTCACTTTTTCTTTGCGATATAGCTCCATCATGGCTTGAGACATTTTCTGTCTGTCATCGCCAAAGCGGTCTTTCAACTGTTGCATCTTAGGTGCAAGGTTGCGCATACGAGCCATTGATTCGTACTGCTTCTTAGTTAACCAGTACATAGCACCTTTCACTACAATAGTGATAAGGATAATCGCGACACCCCAGTTGTTGACTAAGCTGTGAAGGAAAGTAAGCAGGGCAAACAGAGGCTGAGAAATCCAGAAAAGGATACCGTAATCAACGGTTAGATCTAAACCACGTGCAATTTTTGCTAATTTATCTTGGTCTTTTGGACCCATGTAAAGGGTAGAAGCTATGGTTTTGGTATCGCCAGAAGCAACCGTTTCAGACGGCGATAACACACCAATAACGGCATATTGATTTTTCAGGTTACGTGAATAAACCGTATTCGTTTGTTCTTGCGAAGGCACCCATGCTGATACGAAATAATGCTCGAGCATGCCAACCCAACCTGCTTTTGTAGTTTCACGCAAGTTGTCATCTTCTATTTCGTCAAAAGAGTATTTCTGATAACGGTCGTCTTCTGTCGAATATGCCGCACCGCGGTAGGTTGGCATAAACATATTACCGTCGTCTTCGAACTCCATAACCTGCTTTAACTGAGCATACGGCTGAACCGTAGCGGCACTGCCCGTACCATTGTTAATGTCGTAGCTTACGTTTACGTCGTAGTGGTTTTTGGTAAACGTAAATGTTTTAGTAATAGACAGGCCTTGATTGTTTTTCCAAGTTAATGGAATAACAAGGGTATCGCCGGTCATTTCATAGAATTCGCTTTGCGCTGTATAAACAGGGCGGCCATTTGCACTTGCATCTGGACCTTGGGCACCAATAAGACCGCTTTGGGCTACGTAAAGACCATTGCCTGAACGAAGTAAGCTATATGGAATGTCTGAGCCTTGCTCTACTGGAAATTTTAGCAGGTCTGCTGATATAACATCTCCGCCGAGCAAATCGATGCGCAGGTCTAACGTATCTGTTTTTACTTCGATAATGCGGTTGGTAGACTGCGCAGCCACAGCAGGCTGTGCGGCAGGCACACTATCGCTGCTTGGTACGTCTTCATTACCCGTATCGTTAAAAGACGGTACACCTTGCGTTGTCTGTTGAGCTTGTTGCTCAACGGGTTCTACAGGCTGTGGCCCATAATCTTTTTGCCATTGTTGCCAAAGCAAAAAGCTAACTAGCGCGAGGCCAATTATCAGAAAACTACGTTGCGATTCCATAGAGGTCTCTTTATTTTGAGTGTTTATCTTGTTGTTTTTCCGGCACTGGATCATATCCGCCGGCATGCAAAGGGTGGCATTTTAATATGCGTTTAATAGATAACCAACCGCCTTTTGCCAATCCGTGTGTTTTTAATGCGTCTATAGCATACCAAGAACAGGATGGATGGAAACGACAACGTTGGCCTAACATAGGCGAAATGAACCATTGATAGCATTTTATCAAGGCTAAAGGCACTACAATTAAGAGTTGCCGCAACGCTTGTTTAATTTTTTCCATAGCTTGTCCAATGTAGCAAAAACTTCTTGGTTGCTAAGGTTATCAGCGCCAGACTTGCCTATAACGATAATATCGACGTTAGGTAAATTGTGCTGTTTGTGCCGAAAACTTTCTCTTACCAATCGCTTCAAACGATTTCTATCGTGTGCTTTACGAATACGTTTTTTGGCAAGTGTAATACCAAGGCGAGGTGTAGTGACTGAGTTTTTTCTAGCTAGGACGGTAAAAGAGGGAGATACAGCAGGGGTTGCGTTATCAAACACATAGGTAAAGTGGGTGGGAGTTAACAGACGTAACTCCCTAGAAAATTTATTCTCGCCCACTTTGGTGTCTTTCTAATTAAGCAGAAAGACGAGCGCGGCCTTTTGCACGGCGAGCTGCTAGTACTTTACGACCATTTTTAGTCGCCATACGAGCACGAAAACCGTGAGAACGCTTGCGCTTTAGATTGCTCGGTTGAAATGTTCTTTTCATGACCAAAGTCTCACTTATATTTAGTTAAACATAGGCGTTTTTGGTAACACATTATACTGTTGCCAGAACAATGTGGTGTTTTCACCAGAAAAGCCCATCGAAAAAGGACGCTGAATTTTAGAGATCTCGGGGGCTACTGTCAATGGATATTCTCGCTTTTCGGACGAATAACTGAACAAATTTAGTTATTTTTTAGTCGATACTGTACTTTATCAACGGGTTTACTTGTGAATAAGGCGTAAAAATCAACTATGTTATCCACAATAGATTGTGTAAAAAACCGTACAGCCTCAAATTTGCAGGTGATCAGGCGGTTTTTAAAGCGTAATTTAGAATGAAAGTAAGCATATCTATCGTTAATTGATCTAAATAGTAATTTTATATAAATCAATAACATAAAATACAGATCGAAAAGTTTGATCGGGATCGCCATTTACTTTTTGTTGATAACGTTAGATAATCCACAGCGATTAAAACGATAACTTAATTTCTCGCTGATACCCAACACTTCCAACGCTATTTTCTTTAATGGCGCTTTCTAGTGCCTGCTTTCCTTTGTTTGGCTTTTTTAGGAGTTGGCTTTTCGGGCGAGATACGGGAGCTAACAACGTACCATGTCCTTGTGGAATCAATGTCTTGAAAGATTGCGTCAAGAATTACCTACGCAGCAGTTTAGTATGTGGATACGGCCACTTGTTTGTGAAGAACAAGGTGGCGTTGTTGCGCTCTACGCGCCTAATCGTTTTGTACTAGATTGGGTTCGAGACAAGTACCTTAATAATATTACCGCACTACTTAGAGAGTTTGCCGGTAACGATGCTCCTCAGTTGCGATTAGAAGTCATGAGTCGCAACAGCGTTAGCCGTAGTCAGACCGTATCTTCGTCTGCGTCGACACCTAGCAATGCAAACAGTGGTGCCAACAACAGCCATTTTAATGCCAATGTTCAAAGTCAAGATAACAGTGCAAGTCGTTCTTCGCTTAATTCAGGCAGTAATAGCGGCAATACGCAGCAGAAAAGTTATCGTCAGCCTTCGTCACAGCTTGTTCCACCTTCTTCTGGTTTTAATGCAAATGATCATAGCCAGCACAATGCAATGAATAATGGCCTAGGGAATCATAAGCAGCAGGGCTACGATCAAAATGATCACGGCAGGCAAAGTCACGATCGCAGCGGTTATAACAACAGTTATAATAGCCAACCTAACCGATCGTCTGCACCACCTAAAGTGATCCCGATCCCTGAGGCGATGAAGCACAAGAGCAACATTAACCCAACGTATCAATTCGATAACTTCGTAGAAGGTAAATCGAACCAGCTTGCTCGGGCAGCAGCTACGCAAGTGGCCAACAATCCTGGCGGCTCTTATAACCCACTGTTTATTTACGGTGGTACAGGTTTAGGTAAAACTCACTTACTTCACGCGGTAGGTAACGGTATTGTCGCTAATAATGGCGATGCTAAGATAGTATATATGCATTCAGAGCGTTTTGTTCAAGACATGGTCAAAGCGCTTCAGAATAACGCAATTGAAGACTTTAAGCGCTTCTATCGCAGTGTAGATGCGTTGCTTATCGATGATATTCAGTTCTTCGCTAACAAAGAGCGCTCTCAAGAAGAGTTCTTTCACACCTTTAATGCATTACTTGAAGGTAATCAGCAAATTATTCTTACCTCGGATAGATATCCGAAGGAAATTGACGGCGTAGAAGATAGGTTAAAGTCGCGATTTGGTTGGGGCTTAACAATTGCTATTGAGCCCCCTGAATTAGAAACCCGTGTCGCCATTTTAATGCGCAAAGCGGCTGAAAATCGTATTCATCTACCTAACGAGGTAGCTTTCTTCATCGCTAAGCGTTTGCGCTCAAATGTGCGAGAGTTAGAAGGGGCGTTGAACAGGGTTATTGCTAATGCTAATTTCACCGGCCGTCCTATAACCATTGATTTCGTACGCGAGGCATTAAGAGACCTTTTAGCGTTACAGGAAAAACTGGTAACCGTTGATAATATTCAGAAAACGGTTGCAGATTATTATAAGATAAAAGTAGCTGATATTTTATCTAAACGACGAAGCCGTAGTGTTGCACGACCTCGCCAAGTAGCCATGGCGCTTGCCAAAGAGCTCACTAACCACAGCCTTCCAGAATTAGGAAATGCGTTTGGGGGTAGGGACCACACAACTGTTTTACACGCATGTAGAAAAATAGAGCAGCTAAGAGAAGAAAGTCATGATATAAAAGAGGACTATAAGAACCTCATTAGGACTTTGTCTTCCTAACAACACGACCTTAGAGGCGAGATAGCACTGCGATGAAATTTACTATAAGCCGCGAACAATTTTTGCAACCCCTACAATTAGTGTCTGGCGCAGTTGAGCGCAGACACACATTACCAATCCTTTCCAACGTTCTCATTAAAGTTAGTGAGGACGCACTTTGGTTAACGGGTACAGATTTAGAGGTCGAACTGATTTCTAGTGTGAAGCTGGAAGGTGAATACACTGAAGGTGAGATTACCGTTCCTGCTAAGAAGCTGTTTGATATTATTCGCGGTATTTCTGAGGGAACAGATATTCATTTCTCTCTTGACGGAAGTAAGGCACTAATTCGTGCAGGCCGAGGGCGATATACACTTTCAACACTCTCAGCAAATGACTATCCGAATTTAGAGGATTGGGAAGGAGAAGTTGAGTTCGAGCTATCTTGCAGCGATCTTAAGCGTTTAATTGACGCAACGAGCTTTTCAATGGCCCAACAAGATGTGCGCTATTATTTAAACGGTATGTCGCTTGAAACAGAAGAAAACGTCATTCGCACTGTCGCAACAGACGGCCACCGGTTAGCGCTTTGCCGTTTAAATTATGAAACAGCATTACCTTCTCGCCAGGTGATTATTCCTCGAAAAGGTGTTTTAGAAATATCTCGCCTAATTAGTGAAGACGATAAATCGCTTAAAGTACAAATCGGTGCAAATCATCTACGTATTTTTTCAAACGACTTTATTTTCACATCTAAGTTAGTTGATGGTCGCTTCCCTGATTATCGTCGTGTATTGCCGCAAAATGGTGATAAGGAAATTATCGCTAGCAAGCCAGTTTTAAAGGAAGCATTTTCGCGAGCTGCTATTTTATCTAATGAAAAATTCAGGGGTGTAAGATTAAACCTTTCTTCTGGTGAGTTGAAGATAACCGCCAATAACCCTGAGCAGGAAGAAGCTGAAGAAATTGTAGACGTTCAGTATCAGGGTGATGATTTAGAAATCGGATTTAATGTGGCCTATCTTATTGACGTTTTAAATTCACTCGGCTCTGAGAGCGTGAAAGTAAGTTTGTCAGATTCAAATGCAAGTGCGCTAATTGAAGATGAAGCAGATGATGCCGCATTGTATGTAATTATGCCGATGCGTCTGTAATCTGTTATCTAATTCTAAGCGTTAATAAACCCATCTTGTTTTTAACTGTCAAAATACAAGAAGCGATAAGCCTTAGTGCCTATCGCTTCTTTTTATATTCAGCGTGATATCATGAAACTGGACAAAGTCCAGATTACCCAGTTCCGTAATCTAACTTCCGTATCGTTTTCTCCTTCGCCGTCATTAACTGTTATTGTTGGCGCGAATGGAAGTGGCAAGTCTTCGCTCATCGAAGCCCTCTATTATTTGGGTTTTGGTCGCTCGTTCAGAACAAATAAACACAACGCTGTTATCCAAAATGAAAAAGACAATTTTAGTGTTTTCGCTTCCTGTAAAGATGAGTTAGGTGAAGCGTTAAAGCTTGGCTTTCAGCGTAATAGAAATGATTCATTCACTTGCAGCATAAATGGTGAGCACTCCAATAAGCTTTCTGATTTGGTTAGTCTTGTTCCTCTTCAACTTTTTACGCCTCAAAGTACCGATCTCATTATTGGCTCTCCATCAGAACGAAGACGATTTTGTGATTGGGGATTGTTTCACGTGGAACATGATTTCCAAACTCTTGCGAACCAATACACTAAATTTCTAAAACACCGCAACGCGCTATTGAAACAACAGGCGAGTCTTACAGCACCTCAAAATACGTATTGGGAAGAAAAGTTCGCAGAGTTGGGAGAATCGTTAACCTCCATACGCGTTAGTTACATAGATAAACTTACCCCATTATTTAAAGTTTACGCCGAAGAATTTCTTCCGAACTTTAATGTTGAATTAAGTTACTATAAGGGGTGGGAAAAAGATGTTTCTTTATCAGAAAGCCTAGTTAAAAAACGTGAGTATGATGGTAAAATAGGACATACCTCTTCTGGGCCCCATAAAGCTGATCTAAGGCTTAAAGTGAATGGGGTGAATGCCCAGGAGCTTTTATCGAGAGGGCAGCTTAGAATGGCAGTAGCTGCGCTTCAAATGTCACAAACCAAGCTATTTAACTCTGCAACGCAGCGTAAAAGCATATTTCTACTTGATGACGTTGGCGCTGAACTAGATGCCGATAAAAGAGAACAATTTATTGATGGGTTGCTTAAGATGGATACGCAGGTTTTCGTTACTGCAATAGAATCCTCGCAACTCGCTTTTATACAAAAATACAACGAAAAGAAAATGTTTCACGTGGAACATGGAAGCGTGAAAGAGGAGTAAAAGCTAGTATGTCAGCAGAGAACAACTACGACTCGTCCAGTATTAAAGTACTTAAAGGATTAGATGCCGTAAGAAAGCGTCCTGGTATGTATATCGGTGATACTGATGATGGTACCGGGTTACACCACATGGTTTTCGAGGTGGTCGATAACTCTATCGATGAAGCACTTGCTGGACATTGTTCTGAGATTGTTGTGCAGATTCACAGCGATGGCTCAGTATCTGTGTCTGACGATGGTCGCGGTATTCCTACAGAGTTGCACCCTGAAGAGGGCGTATCTGCAGCTGAAGTTATCATGACGGTACTTCACGCAGGCGGTAAGTTTGATGATAACTCATATAAAGTATCAGGTGGTCTTCACGGCGTAGGTGTTTCAGTAGTGAACGCACTTTCAAGCCGATTGAAGCTTCGTGTTCGCCGTGGTGGAAAGGCTCATGAACAAGAATACCAACACGGTGTTCCACAAGCGCCACTAGCGGTTACTGGTGATACTGATAAAACCGGAACCATGATTCGCTTCTGGCCAAGTTCTGATACCTTTACCGATACGCTTTATCATTATGATATTTTAGCTAAGCGTCTTCGTGAGTTGTCGTTTTTGAACTCTGGCGTTTCTATTCGTTTAAAAGACGAACGTGATGGTAAAGAAGACCACTTCATGTATGAAGGTGGTATCAAGGCATTCGTTGAATATTTGAATCAAAAGAAAACTGCTGTCCACCAAAAAGTATTTCACTTTAGCAGTGAGCAGGAAGATGGCATTGCAGTAGAAGTCGCAATGCAGTGGAACGATAGCTTCCAAGAAAACGTGTTTTGCTTTACTAACAACATTCCACAACGAGACGGCGGAACGCATTTAGCGGGCTTCCGTGGTGCGCTTACACGTACATTAAATAACTATATGGAAAAGGAAGGGCTGAATAAAAAAGCCAAGACCAATGCCAGTGGTGACGATGCTCGTGAAGGGTTAACTGCCGTTATTTCCGTAAAAGTACCTGACCCGAAATTCAGCTCACAGACAAAAGATAAGTTGGTTTCTTCTGAGGTACGCCCTGCTGTTGAATCGGCAATGAACGAAAAGCTTGCTGAGTTTCTATTAGAAAACCCAGCGGAAAGTAAGATCATTGCGGGTAAAATTATCGATGCTGCTCGCGCGCGTGAAGCTGCCCGTAAAGCTCGTGAAATGACACGTCGTAAGGGCGCACTAGACTTAGCTGGTCTACCGGGCAAGCTTGCTGATTGTCAGGAGAAAGATCCTGCACTAAGTGAACTGTACATAGTGGAGGGTGACTCTGCGGGCGGTTCAGCTAAGCAGGGTCGTAATCGTAAGAACCAAGCTATTTTGCCGCTTAAAGGCAAAATTCTTAACGTAGAGAAAGCACGTTTCGACAAGATGCTTTCTTCACAAGAAGTTGCAACGCTTATCACAGCACTAGGTTGTGGTATTGGCCGTGACGAATATGACCCAGAGAAACTACGCTATCACAGCATCATCATTATGACCGATGCTGACGTTGATGGCTCGCATATCCGTACACTTCTACTTACGTTCTTCTACCGTCAAATGCCAGAGATTATTGAACGTGGCTACGTCTATATCGCACAGCCACCGCTTTATAAAGTGAAGAAAGGTAAGCAAGAGCAGTATCTAAAAGACGACGATGCTTTGACTAATTACCTAACAGGTATTGCAATTGATGGCGCATCTTTGCACACCAGTGATGAGGACCCAGGCATCAGTGGTGTAGGGCTAGAAAACCTAGTTAAGCAATATCAGTCAGTAGAGAAAATGATTGCGCGTATGAAGCGCAAGATGCCTTCAGCAATTCTTTACCGTATGCTGTACACGCCTACGCTAAATCTAGAAGACTTAAAAGACGAAGCGGCTCTAGAGCACGTAGCAAAACACTTCGTTGAACAGTTAACAGAACGTGAAAATGATGGTGCTACATACCGTTATGAAATTCGTACTGATGCTGAGCTGAGCGAATACTACATCACGATCATCATGCGTATGCACGGTATCGATTATGAGTATATTATCGACCATGAATTCATTGAGTCGTCTGAGTACCAGCGTCTGAAAGAGCTTAACTTAGCTATTAATGACATGATGGGGGTAGACGCTTACATTAAGCGTGGTGAACGTAAACAGCCAGTAGAGTCTTTCAAAGACGCTTTAGAGTGGTTAATGAATGAAGCAAAACGTGGTCAATACATTCAGCGCTATAAAGGGTTAGGCGAGATGAACCCGGAGCAGCTTTGGGAAACGACGATGGACCCAGAAGGTCGCCGCATGCTTCAAGTTACCATTGAAGATGCCATTGGTTGTGACCAGCTGTTTACAACGTTAATGGGCGACCAAGTAGAGCCTCGTAGAGAGTTTATCGAAGCAAATGCGTTAAAGGTAGAAAACCTAGACGTGTAGCATTACCTGATAGAAATCTTTTTCAAAGGCGACCCGACAGGGTCGTTTTTTTTTGCGTGACGAAATGGGTTCCGCTCAATCTAAACAAGCGATAACGGGACAATGATGCTAGGCGAACTTGAAATGGAGTTTTTTTAAAACTTGCTGCGAGAAAGGTTAATAATAAATTGCCTTTCTCGCAGTAGGTGTTTAGCCAAATTTATAGCTACTTTAGAGTTTAGACACTACCAATGCAACTTCTCCCGCACTAGCAGGGTTTACAGTAAAGCGATAAGTACCTGTAGTAGAGGGAGTAAATTGTAAGTTCTCTGAGCCTTGCTCACAGACTAAATAAGCGGTAGAGCCTAGCATTACAGGCTGGCCTTTATATTTGCCTCCACAGCTCTGTGAGGGCGTCCATCTTGCATCAGATAACCTGAAGTCATAAGGTTGCCCGTCTGCTATGAGTTCAACGTCTACTGTCCAACCTGAATTTGAACGTTGAAGCTTGTAGCTCGGGTCAGCCTCCCACCAGTTAAACACGCCTCTTAAAAACATGTTTTCAAATTGAATGCGTGGCACTTCCGGTGCTATTTCTGGAATTTTAAAACTTCCACTGCTAGAGCATGCTGAAAGTGCCATACACATAGAAGCAATAGTTAATAACTTTTTCACAGCGTCTCCATCTATAAAAAAGCCCAACAACTAAGGCTGGGCTTTATGTTCTAAGCGGTGAATAACCGCAAAAACTTTACTAGCCTACGACTTCGCGAGAATTGAGATGTCCGCGGTAGTAAGGAAAAGTTGCCTTAAAAGCGATAGCAAAGCAAGTCGGTTATGTTTAACTGCTTCGTCATCTGCCATAACCATTACGTTATCAAAGAAGTTATCGATTACATTTCGTAAGGTTGCAAGCGTGGTAAGAATACGCGTGTAGTCCTGTGAAGGAACGGCAATTTCGACTTCTTTCTGGGCGGCTTTTAGCTCAACGTAAAGCGCTTTTTCAGCGTCTTCAGCCAACAGTGATTCATCAATATTGACAGTTGCTGTTACTTCGACGTTCTGCTTAGCAAGAATATTTGCTACGCGTTTGTTAGCGGCAGCTAACGCCTCTGCCTCTTCTAATGCCTTGAATTTATCAACCGCATGGACACGAGCTAGATAATCAGATGGCTTAGTAGGGCGACGGGCTGCTACGGCTTGAATAACATCAATGGCGATAGCTTGATCTTGTAGGAGGGCATTGAAGCGACCTAATACAAAATCAACAACCTGCGTTTGTGTTTCAGCATTTGTTAACTTATCGCCGTAAACGTCAATAGCTTTACTTACAAGCGTTTCAAGGTCTAATGGCAGTGATAGCTCGGTAACAATACGCAGAACACCAATAGCTGCACGACGAAGTGCAAACGGGTCTTTATCACCTTTTGGCAGCTGGCCAATACCGAATATACCAACTAGTGTATCAAGTTTGTCAGCAAGGGCTACTGATGCGCTTACGCCAGAACTAGGAAGGGCGTCGCCAGCAAAACGCGGCATGTATTGTTCGTACAGCGCTTCAGCAACAGGTGCATCTTCACCGTCGTTTAACGCATAGTATTTACCCATAACGCCCTGAACGTCTGGAAACTCCATAACCATGTTCGACATTAAGTCGGTTTTAGCTAGAAGACCAGCTCGTGCTGCTTGTGTTTCATTCGCATCTATTTGCGAAGCGATAAACGCCGATAGGGCAGAAATACGTTCAGACTTTTCTTTAAGCGTTCCAAGCTGCTTTTGGAATAACACGGTTTCTAAGCTTTCAAGGCGGCTTTCTAGCGTTGTCTTTTTATCGCTGTTAAAGAAGAACTCTGCATCGGCAAGGCGAGGGCGGATAACCTTCTCATTACCTGAGATAACTTGAGATGCGTCATGGCTTTCAATATTCGTCACAAACAAGAAAGTGTTAGAAAGTGCGCCATCACTATCAAGCAGCGGCACATACTTCTGGTCGTCCTTCATTGTGTAGATAAGTGCTTCTTTCGGCACTTCTAAGAAACCCTTATCGAATCCTGCTTGCAGCACTACAGGCCACTCTACCAGGGAAGCAATTTCTTCCAGCAGTTCTTCGTCGTAATCTGGCTTAAGCGATAAGTTTTTGGCTGCGTCTTCAAGTTGCTGGCGTACTTTATCTTTACGCGCTTCAAAATCTGCCAACACATATTGTTTCTCTAATGCAGAGGCGTAGTTGTCAGCATGATCAAGCTCAAAACGACCTTCGCCGTGGAATCGATGACCTTGTACAACGCGGCCGCTTGTTAGGCCCAATACTGAAACGTTAACCACTTCGCTTCCATAAAGCACACAAAGGGTGTGCACAGGGCGAATAAACTGAGTGTTGTAGTTACCCCAGCGCATAGGCTTTGGAATAGGTAGCTTGCTTACCGCTTGGTTAATTAACCCTTCTAACAGCTCAGCAATAGTTTGACCAGGCACATGTGCTTTATGAAGAAGCCATTCACCTTTATCCGTAACCAAACGCTCTGCGTCAGAAACGTCTATACCGTTACCGCGTGCCCAACCTTGAGCTGCCTTAGTGGGGTTGCCATCAGCGTCAAATGCCGCAGATACTGCTGGGCCGCGTTTTTCAACCACTTTGTCAGCCTGACCTTCAGCAAGACCTGAAACGTAAACCGCTAAGCGGCGAGGGGCTGCAAACCAGCTAACTGAGTCAAAGCTTAAGTCAGCTTGGCTAAGTGCTGCTTCAAATTGTGTGGCGAAGGCTTCGCCCAAAGACTTAAGTGCTTTTGGTGGTAACTCTTCAGTACCTAATTCAACTAAACAATTTTCAGTACGCACGCTTATGCCTCCTTGTTACATAGTGGGAAGCCTAAAGCTTCACGCGCTTGGTAATAACTTTCTGCACACGCTTTAGCGAGTGTTCTTACGCGAAGAATATAGCGCTGGCGCTCAGTAACAGAGATAGCGTGTCGTGCATCTAAAAGGTTAAACGCGTGGGACGCTTTCATTACCTGTTCATAAGCAGGAAGTGGAAGACTGTTTTCTATCAGCTTTTTGCTTTCCGCTTCGCATTCGTCGAAGGTTCTAAACAACGCTTCCACATTGGCGTGCTCAAAGTTATACGTCGATTGCTCTACTTCATTTTGGTGGAATACGTCACCGTAGGTTACTTTACCCATCGGACCGTCAGTCCATACAAGATCGTAAATGCTATCTACGCCTTGAACATACATAGCCAATCGTTCTAGGCCATAGGTAATTTCACCGGTAACAGGCTTACATTCAATGCCGCCTACTTGCTGGAAGTAAGTAAACTGGGTCACTTCCATACCGTTTAGCCATACTTCCCAACCTAGTCCCCACGCACCTAGCGTTGGCGATTCCCAGTTGTCTTCAACGAAGCGTATGTCGTGAACTAGCGGATCGAAACCTAACTCTTTCAAAGAGCCCAAGTACAACTCCTGAATATTATCAGGCGAAGGCTTAAGCATTACTTGAAACTGATAGTAATGTTGTAAGCGGTTTGGGTTCTCGCCGTAACGACCATCAGTAGGTCGGCGACACGGTTGAACATAAGCGCTACTCATAGGCTCTGGACCTAAAGAACGTAGGAACGTCATCGGGTGGAAAGTTCCTGCACCCACTTCCATATCCAGAGGCTGAATAATAACGCAGCCCTGACGCGCCCAATAATCTTGAAGCGCAAGGATCAACCCTTGAAAGGTCTTAATATCGTATTTCTGCATACATCCGCTGCTTATTAGTTATCTGACTTAAATAAAGGTGGGATAGTATACAATTTGTCAGGCATAGTATGTAGGTGTAAACCGTGAAAAAACGGGTTGAATAAGGGTAATATGCCGCTTCACAACAAGGATTTAATTTTTAACCATGGGTGATCAGACAAAAATAGAGAAAAAGCAGCCGCTACACCGGTGTGGATGGGTGAGTAATGACCCCACTTATCTCGCTTATCACGACACTGAGTGGGGCGTCCCCGAATTAGACAGTCGAGCATTGTTTACAAAGTTATGTTTAGACGGTCAGCAGGCGGGGTTGTCTTGGTTAACAATTCTTAAAAAGCAGCAAAACTTTGAGAACGCTTTTCATCAATTTAACCCAGAAAAGATTGCCGTAATGGGCGAATCTGATATCGAGCGACTTATGCAAGATAAAGGTATTATTCGCAATCGATTAAAAATTGCGTCGATCATCCGAAATGCTAAAGGCTTTCTCGCTATAGAACAAACGCAGCCATTTAGTGAATTTATTTGGCAGTTCACAGACGGGCGCACCGTTATCAATAGGTGGGAAGACTTTAAGCAAGCGCCTACCTCGACCGATGAATCAAAAGCCATGTCAAAAGCGTTAAAAAAGCAGGGGTTTAATTTTGTTGGCGAAACAATTTGCTATGCGTTTATGCAGGCGGTAGGTATGGTGAATGACCATGAAATTAGCTGTCATTGTTACGAACGTACCTGCGAACTGGCAGTGGAGTAAACGCGCAAAAAGTACAATTCAAATAAAAAAGGCCGAGCACACTAAGTACTCAGCCTAAATCTTCTTCTATTACTGTCGCTCTAATACTAGCCGTTCTGAGCCGCCAACAAGCTTCCACAATAGGACTGCAAAGCAGGAAGTTCTTCTAACACTTTTGACTCATATTCCGACTCGATTTGCTCTCTGGCAATATCCTGCTTTCGGCGCTCGCTTTTAGGAAGTTGTTGCCTCTCTTCTAAAATAGCGAAGCCACTTACTTCTGTAAAAAGCGCATGAATATGAGGATACTGCGCTTTAAAATCGGGTGGCGAACTAATCGGCAGTGCATTAAGCAAGTTTACAATGCGGATCACACCTTCTGAAAGGTCGCACTGTTGCTGGTCCATTGCTTTGGCTATTACAATGACGCTGTCGGTGATATTGACAATCCGAGACTGCCTTGCGGCTTCCTGTCGTTTCTTCTGTTGATTCAATAAAAACAGCAGCTTGCCTGCGTAAAACCCAAGCCCAAGAATGATTAGTAGCGCAATGCCTGAAAGTACTGCCCAAAGCATGACTCTTTCCCGTAATTATTAATGCTTAAAGTCGTCGATGTTAATAGCGTCTAAATCGTCAAACGGATCCATATCGTCGTCTTCATCATCTTCTTCTACTATGCCTAGTAGGTCGCACAATATACGGTGGCGCGCCATTTTCTCATCCACATAAGCTTGTTGCTCACGGGTTAAGGTCTTGTCATCATCTAGCTTGTCAAGTAAGTCCGTTAGGCGTTGATCTGCTTCAAGAGCTGCGAGTTCTTGTGCTGGCGTAGCAAACTTTTTCTTCTGTACTGGAGTAGGCGTTACCGTTTTAACAAGCTGGATTGGCTTTTTGCTGCCATGGCGAGGGTCTTTATTCTCTGCACTCTTTTTGCCCGTCACTTTTTTCTGTTCAACATTGTGGCGGTTACCAGCGGGCTTGCCCTTATGTTTTTTAGGGCGAGGCGAGTCTGATTTACGGTTTTCGCTAGGTTTAAAGTCTGGATCTTTACGAACGCCGATGAGGCCGACTTTACGAGATTTCTTTGAACGTGCCATAATTTCCAAATAACAAAGAGAGTGAAAAAACAGCGCTATTATAGCGCGAATTCGTATCTACGTATCGATCTTTGGGTTAGCTATATAAAATCAATACGGGTGAAGCTTACTTGTAGACGTTTCTGTTCTAAATCTTTTTTAGTAAAACAACATCGTCAGCGGGGAAGGCCACGTCTAAGCCGTCTCTTTGCCCTAAAAATCTGAAGGTTGCCTCACTGAAAAAACTGACGTGGGTAATATCGTTTTTATAATGCCAATTTTCAAACCGCGCTTTATCTAAAACGCGCTTCGTCATAATGGCAAGTATACCCTTTGGTGCCAAAAGCGAATTGAGCAAGGCCCATTCCTTGTGGGGAGCATGAAAATGTTCGATGGCTTCTGTACATGTAACAATATTATATGTGTGTGATAACGCATCGGACGTGTTGGCGTAAAACGGGTCATACGTACTCATTTGAACGCCTTGTTCTGTTAGCATCGCCGCGAGTACAGGAGCAGGGCCACAGCCGAAATCTAAGCCTTTTAGTGTGCCAGACTCATGGGCATCAATATAAGGTGTAAGTGGCGTTAAAACCTTTCGTAAAAACTTTCTATAGCCGACATCTTCAAAACTGTTTTCATGAAGATCGTACTCTTGCTTTTCGCGTTCTTTAGAGGGCAAATAGGCAGGGCCCACATAAACAAGCTCGCACCGACTACACTGAAAATAATCGCGTTTCTTATCGGTGTGATAATGAGATGCGTGAGGGCTTTGGCATAAAGGGCAAGTCATAGGAAACGTGAATATTAAAGCGCTGAAAAAAGAAAAAGGTGATGGCTTTCACCATCACCTTACATTGATTGAGTGTCAGATGACACCTCTCCCGTTATACACTTCTATGTGTAGCTGGCTTCCCTAGCTATGCTCCCCTTATTTTTATTGTTCGCAGAGCTGTATTGTTGTTTTTGGCCCTCGTGGCTCTTTATCCCGTCTTCCATGCTGCATTTTTATTATTATTCTTGTTATTTAGTTTGTAGCTTTTCAAAGGCACCTACAAACTACGCCGTTAGATTACACGAATAATTTTAAAATACAATTTTTTTGGTAACAAATATTTAACAACAATGTGTAAACAGGCTGCGTCTTAGTGTAAGCCCGCAATATAATTAGATAAAATTTCGATATCTTCGTCAGTTAATTTCATCGCAATATCACGCATCATGCCATTCATGTCGTTATGACGTTGGCCTGAACGGAATGCTTTTAACTGTGAAGCCGTGTAGGTAGCGTGTTGCCCACTAATATCAGGGAAACCTGCTAAGCCCATGCCGTTACCTTTCGGACCGTGGCATGCAATACACGCTGTTACGCCTCTAGACTCATCGCCGCCTTGATAAAGTGCTCGACCCGCTTCAACGTATTGTTCTGGTGTCTCACCCGCTTTAGGCTCTTGGCTAGAAAAGTAAGCAGCTAAATCTTTCATGTCTTGCTCTGAAAGTGGGGCAGCCATACCATTCATCACAGCATTGTTGCGTCCTTCTTCACCACCTGTTTGTGAAGCAAGTTTAAATTCGGTTAATTGCTTAACAATGTACTTCTCATGTTGGCCAGCAAGCTTAGGGTTCATGTCAATCATGCTATTGCCATCAGGGCCATGACAGGCTGCACAGACTGCAGATTTCGCTTTACCTGCCTCGGCGTCGCCTTCTGCTATCGCAGTTGCGCTTAAACCTAAAGACATACATACCAACAAACACAGTTTTTTCATAATAAATCTCTTAAATGGATCCAACGGCTAGCGTGATATACGTGATATCATGCGTATTTTACACATTTAACGCGTCAGAAAAACCTATTCCATGATAAAACTATGGTTTTTAGTTGGTTTATTCATTAAAAAACTGTAAACCGAAGGTTGAGACGCATGTGGAGGTAAGTCTAGATGTCGTATTACACCAAAGCAAAGTTCTTTACGAGTGCACCTGATATTCGTCACTTGAAGAACGATACCGGAATTGAAGTAGCGTTTGCCGGCCGCTCAAATGCGGGAAAATCAAGCGCACTAAATACGTTAACGCGCCAACGAAATTTGGCAAGAACCAGTAAAACCCCTGGCCGTACACAGTTAATCAACGTGTTTGAATTAGAAGAAGAACTGCGTTTAGTTGACTTACCTGGCTATGGGTTTGCAAAAGTCCCTGTCGCGATGAAAAAGAAGTGGCAGGCGTCGTTGGGCGAATACCTACAAAAGCGTAAGTCGCTTAAAGGGTTAGTCGTATTAATGGACATCCGCCATCCTTTTAAAGACCTAGACCAAGACTTGATTCACTGGGCTGTAGAGTCGAATATTCCAGTGTTAGCGCTATTAACTAAAGCCGACAAATTAAAAAGTGGTAAGCGTAAGGCGCAGCTGCTTATGGCACAAGAAGCAGCACTTGCGTTTATGGGGGATGTCACGGTTCAGACTTTCTCTTCATTAAATAAACACGGTTTACCAGAACTTGAACGTATTCTAGATGGATGGTTCGGGCTAGACAAAAAAAGTGATGAAGAGGGGGCTGTTGTCGAGGGACAAGATTAGCGCTTGAGATGATGTCACAAATTGCTGTGTTAGAAAAAAGAACGCCTCGCATAGTGCGAGGCGTAAACTGAGAGAAAACACATAAAAACCGAAGATATAGAGTAGCTAAAAGTGAAGAAGTTCAGAAAAATCTAAATTATTTCTTTGTTTTTATTTAAACTGTTGATAATTAATGATTATTTATTTTCTTCAGACATAAAAAAACCCCGACAAAACTGTCGGGGTTAAAGCAAAGGTTTGAAAACAGCTTTCTCACCTCTGTACCCTACATGCGTAATATTACAACAAAGCACAGAAAAGGCAAGAGCGTTATGTAATTAAATTACCAAAATTAATGAAATTACGCTGCCTTTTAACGATAAAACTGTAATCTAATTACTAAACTAGTGCGCTTCGTCCCAGTTTTCACCAACACCCGCTTCAACAACAAGCGGTACATTAAGCGTTGCAGCGCTTTCCATAAGCGTGTTGATGGTCTTCACATAGCTATCGACTTTATCTTCTTTTATTTCGAACACTAACTCATCGTGCACTTGCATCATCATAGTGACATCGTCTGCGGCATTCTTTGAAATCCAGTCATCCACTTTGATCATAGCCATTTTAATGATGTCTGCGGCTGTACCCTGCATAGGCGCATTGATAGCGGCGCGTTCTGCGCCTTTTCTACGGGCACCATTGCTTGCTTTAATATCTGGCAGGTAAAGACGTCGGCCAAATACCGTTTCAACATAGCCTTTTTCTTTTGCACTCTCGCGGGTTGAGTCCATATATTCAAGTACACCAGGGTAACGTTCGAAGTAAAGATCCATGTATTTCTGGGCTTCATTACGGGGAATATTTAATTGCTTAGCCAACCCAAATGCACTCATGCCGTAAATAAGGCCAAAGTTAATGGCCTTAGCGCTACGTCGCTGTTCGGTTGTTACTTCGTCAAGCGGCACCCCAAATACCTCTGATGCGGTGGCTTTATGTATATCTTTGCCATGTGCAAACGCATCTAACAGACCTTTATCCCCTGACAGATGAGCCATAATGCGCAGTTCAATTTGCGAGTAATCGGCAGCAACAAACTTGTTTCCTTTACGGGGAACAAAGGCTTGGCGTACACGACGGCCTTCTTCGTTGCGAATAGGGATGTTTTGTAAATTCGGATCGGTAGAAGAGAGTCTTCCGGTCGCTGTTATGGCCTGATGGTAAGATGTGTGGACACGGCCTGTTCGATGATTGATCATCTTTGGAAGCTTATCGGTGTAGGTATTTTTCAACTTGGTTAATCCCCGGTATTCCATAATTTTCTTGGGAAGCGGGTATTCAAGGGCAAGCTCCTGTAGCACGTCTTCAGACGTTGATGGCGCGCCTTTAGGCGTTTTCTTTATTATGGGCAGCGACATCTTTTCAAATAGAATATGTTGAAGCTGCTTTGTTGAACCAAGGTTAAATGGTTCGCCGGCTTCTTCATGGACTTCTTTTTCCAGCTCAGCGATACGGGCGGCAAGATCTTGGCTTTGCTGACTCAATCTTTGACTATCAATTAATACCCCTTCTTGCTCCATTCGCGACAGTACGCAAGCAAGGGGCACTTCTACATCAATTAACAAGTTCTTAAGCTCTGGAATTTCTTTCAGCTTAGCCCATATTGTATTGTGCAAGCGAAGCGTAATATCCGCATCTTCAGCAGCATACGGCCCAGCTTCCTCAAGAGCAATTTGGTTAAACGTAAGTTGCTTCGCCCCTTTACCGGCAATGTCTTCAAAGTGAATGGTTTTGTGGCCTAGATAGGCAAGAGCAAGGGAGTCCATGTCGTGACGTTGTGCAGTGCTGTTAAGCACATAACTCTCAAGCATGGTGTCAAAGCCAATACCGTTCAACGTAATATCGTAGTTTGCCAATACGTTTTTATCGTATTTGATATGCTGACCTACTTTAATGATATTGCTCGATTCTAAAATAGGCTTAAGTGCATCTAATACAAACTCGCGAGATAACTGTGTCGGAGCATCTGGGTAATCATGCGCTACAGGTACATAGGCAGCCTCACCTTCTTCAATACAAAATGAGACGCCAACAAGCTCTGCATCCATATAATTAAGGCTGGTCGTTTCAGTATCAAACGCAATGAGCTGTGCTTTTTGCAATTTGCCAAGCCAAGTATTAAATGTTTCTTCATCTAGCACGGTCTCATACTTAGACTTATCAATATCGCCAGATGTCGCAGATTCACTCGTTTGCGTAGAGTCGCTGCTTTCAGCGCTTGTGGATTCTGTAGCACTAGATGTATCGCCGCCTGCTAACAAAGCACTCACTTCAGCGTGCCAACGCTTAAACTCGTATTCGGCAAATAGATCGCGAAGTTGTTCATTGTCGGCTTGGCAAGGCATTAGCGTTTCGACATCGTAGTCCAATTCCAGATCGATACTAATCGTGGCGAGGGTGTAAGAAAGGCGGGCCTGTTCTTCATACTCTTCCATTTTAGCAGCCATCGACTTACTGCCTCTAAATGAAAGGTCGGCGATCTTGTCTAAATTCTTATATATCTCGTCAATACCGCCGATACCGTTTAATAGTGCTTGAGCGCTTTTATCACCAACCCCTGGCACGCCTGGGATGTTATCAACCTTGTCGCCTTTAAGCGCGAGAAAGTCGATCACAAGTTCAGGAGGGATACCGAATTTAGTATTTACACCTTCCACATCCATAAGCTGGTTAGTCATGGTATTGATTAGTGTGACATGCTTGTTCACCAGTTGAGCCATATCTTTGTCGCCCGTACTGATAAGTGTATCGATCCCTTTTTCTGTGGCGTGCTTTGCTAATGTACCAATAACATCATCAGCTTCCACACCCGACTCAACAATAACCGGTAGACCCATCGCTTTGATAATCGTGTGTAAGGGCTCGATCTGACTTCTTAGCTCTTCCGGCATTGGCGGGCGGTTAGCTTTATATTCTTTATAAATATCGTCGCGAAAGGTTTTGCCTTTAGCGTCAAAAATAACCGCCATGTGAGTTGGGTTATATTGTTTGATCAGGCTCTTGAGCATATTTACAACGCCGTAAATAGCGCCGGTGTCTTGACCTTTTGAGTTGGTTAAAGGTGGTAGACCGTGAAAAGCACGAAAGAGATAAGACGATCCATCAACAAGAATAAATGGCGGCTTTTTAGAATCAGGCATAGATAGCGATTTTCCGAGATACAATATGAGCGCAAGGATGCCACAGACTAGCGCTGATCGCCATATCATGAAGGCACATTAAGGACAATATGCGATCACAACCTGCCTGTGGATAACTTTGTGATCTAAAGTTTGGCGCACGACGATCGTGGCGATCTTTGTCAAGTTAAAGATCACCTTTCAAATCAAGAAAAATAAGGGAATGAGCCTAAGGTGTGAAAACAGCGTACCTGCTACTAAACATTCCATTTTGTGTGGATAACTTGGTGTACGTTTATTTTTGGTTTAACCAAGTTGGTCAAGTAATGTAGCATAACCATTAACAATGTATACACGATTTATTAAGAACTTTTTTTGAACAGTTGTGTGATTAATAGCCAAATTTTGAATAAGTAGATGGCATCGCGTCTAGGAGGACAATATGAAAAAAGTAGCCGTTATTTTAAGTGGTAGTGGGGTGTTCGACGGAGCTGAATTGCATGAATCCGTATTAACGCTTCTAGCCATCGAACAAGAAGGGGCAACCTATACGTGTTTTGCACCAGATGTAGAGCAATTACACGTGGTAAATCATTTAACCGGTGAAGTATCAGAAGGCGAGACTCGAAACGTGCTTGTAGAGTCTGCGCGCGTGGCGCGGGGTGACATCAAGCCCGTCACTGAATGCGATGTAAACGCATTCGACACGCTAATTGTGCCAGGTGGCTTTGGTGCCGCTAAGAACTTTTGTACATTCGCGGTAGACGGCGAAAACTGCTCGTTTAATGAAGACGTGTTAAATGTGTGCAAGTCCTTTGCTCAGGCGAAAAAGCCAGCCGCCTATGCCTGTATTGCTCCAGTATTGGCTGCCAAGGTATACGGTAACCACGTAAAGCTGACTATTGGTAACGATGAGGGCACGGCTAATGGCGTCAATGCGTTAGGTGCATCACACGTAGATTGTAAAGTCGATGAAGTGGTCGTTGATAATGATGCCAAACTTGTCACCACCCCTGCTTATATGTTGGCTGAAAGTGTTTCTCAAGCCCATAGCAGCATCACTAAAATGGTTAAAACCGTATTAGCAATGAAATAGCGACAAGTACGGTTTATTTTTGTTTCGCGATGTGGGGATACAAAGGTTTCCCCACATTCATTATAGTCCTATAATCAAAATCCTATACGCAATATTGATGCATTCGCGTTTTACGAATAGCATTTTAGCGTGTCCATAAATGCACTTTTTAACACTGCGCCACTATAAAAACAAAGGCATAACGAACAATGCACTACCGTGCCATCATACGAATACTTGGGTTATTAATCGCGCTTTTTAGCGTAACCATGATCCCACCGGCTATTGTGTCGTTGATTTATCAAGATGGCAGTGGCTTACCTTTTACCCTGGCCTTTATATTGTGCGTTATAGGAGGCATGGCGTTATGGTATCCCAACCGCTTGGAGAAAAGTGACTTAAGAGCACGAGAAGGGTTTCTTATCGTGGCGCTGTTTTGGTCAGTACTGGCAAGTGTAGGTGCAATTCCGCTTATCTTGCTCGAGCAGCCGAGCATGACAGTGACCGACGCATTTTTTGAGTCGTTTTCAGGCCTTACCACCACTGGGGCAACAGTTATAGAAGGGATAGACTTTCTGCCCCATTCTGTACAGTTTTATCGCCAGCAGCTTCAGTGGCTAGGCGGGATGGGTATCATCGTACTCGCTGTCGCTATTTTGCCAATTCTAGGTGTGGGTGGCATGCAGCTTTACCGCGCTGAAACGCCGGGCCCTGTAAAAGATAACAAAATGACGCCGCGTATTGCCGACACCGCAAAGCACCTTTGGTATATCTATTTATCAATTACTATTGCGTGTGCAGGTGCTTATTGGCTCGCGGGTATGAATGTGTTCGATTCTATTTGTCATGCGTTCTCTACCGTCGCCATTGGCGGCTTTTCTAACCACGACGCGAGCTTGGGTTATTTTAATAGCCCCATGGTCAACGTAGTGTGTACGGTATTTCTACTTATCGCCGCCCTTAATTTCTCGTTGCACTATGCCGCGGTGAGTTCTCGTTCCGTTAAAGGGTATTTCAAAGACCCTGAGTTTAAAGCGTTCTTTATTATTCAGGCTTCACTTATTGGCATTTGTTTCTTAGTGCTGACATTGTCAGGTTATTACACTTCCGCCGAGCAGGCTTTAGATCAAGCCATGATCCAAGCGGTATCGATAAGCACTACAGCAGGTTTCGCTACCACTGACTTTTCAATATGGCCAACGTTTTTGCCGATAATGCTAATATTCTCAAGCTTTATCGGGGGCTGCGCAAGCTCGACAGGCGGCGGGTTGAAGGTTGTAAGGGTTTGCCTCTTGTTCTTACAAGGTAAACGTGAAGTCGATAGGCTCATTCATCCTAAAGCTGTGTACAGCGTTAAGTTTGGCGACCGTGCCATGCCCGATAGAGTAGTAGAGGCTGTTTGGGGGTTCTTCTCAGCCTATGCTGTGGTATTTGTTGTGCTTATGATTGGCCTTATCGCTACTGGTCTTGATAACTTAAGTGCGTTTACCGCAACGGCGGCAATGTTGAACAACCTAGGCCCAGGCTTAGGCAGTGTGGCGGCAAACTATGCCGATGTAACCGACGCCGGAAAGTGGATTTTGGTTACCGGTATGGTGTTTGGTCGTTTAGAAGTATTCTCGCTTCTTGTACTGTTCTCGCCTACCTTTTGGCGCAGCTAATACATTCGCGGTACACGCTAAAATTATCGGTTTATTAAACTAGAAAGGGCGATAACTGCAACTATCGCCCTTTGTGTTTAATTTTCTGTGCTCAAACTGCGACTTAGGTTGCGCAGCGTAAGCCCTACGGTCAGACTATGGCGTGTCAGCCAAAGAAAAAAGCGCTCGGTTGGAAGAGCTTTTCCACGTCGTTAATATATTTCTTATCTACCAAAAACAGAATAACGTGATCGTTAGCTTCTATCTTGGTATCGCTATGAGCAATAATAACCTGTTCATCGCGAACGATAGCGCCAATGGTAGTACCCGGTGGCAGTTTAATATCACCAATTTGTCTGCCCACCACTTTAGAGGTGTTTTCATCGCCGTGCGCGATGGCCTCAATGGCTTCAGCAGCGCCCCTGCGCAACGAGTAAACATTCACAATGTCACCACGACGTACGTGAGTAAGCAGGGCCGATATAGTGGCTTGCTGGGGTGAAAACGCAATGTCGATTTCGCCACCTTGAACTAAATCCACGTAAGCGCTGCGTTGGATAAGCACCATGGCTTTCTGTGCACCCATACGCTTGGCCAGCATGGCCGACATAATATTCGCTTCATCGTCATTGGTAACCGCGATAAACGCATCTACCTGTTCGATATTTTCCTCGCTGAGTAGCTCAGGGTCAGAGGCATCGCCACTGAAAACAATGGTTTTATCTAAGTTAGCAGAAAGGTATTTAGCCCGTTCAGGGCTGTATTCGATAAGTTTTACATTGTGGTTGTGCTCGAGCTGCTTAGCCAGTCCTGCACCAATTAAACCACCGCCCGCTATCATGACGCGCTTATAGCTAGACTCTAATTTTTGTAGTTCACTCATTACCGCGCGGATATGTTTGGTCGCTGCAATAAAGAAGACTTCGTCATCCGCTTCTATAACCGTCGTGCCCAATGGTCGAATAGGGCGGCCGCGGCGATAGATGGCGGCCACGCGGGTCTCAACGTTAGGCATATGGTCTTTCAGGGCAGATAGCGCATGACCTACCAACAGGCCACCATAATAGGCTTTAACCGCGACCAAACTTGCCTTGCCTTCAGCAAACTCTACTACCTGTAGCGCGCCGGGATAATCGATAAGGCGCTTAATTGCTTTGGTCACTAGCTGTTCGGGGGCAATGATATGGTCGACAGGAATATCTTGCTGCTTATACAGCTGCTCTTGATAAATAATGTATTGTTCAGAGCGTACGCGGGCTATTTTTGTGGGGGTTTTAAATAAGCTGTAGGCCACCTGACACGCCAACATGTTACTTTCGTCACTGTTAGTAACGGCGATAAGCATGTCAGCGTCTTCTGCCCCTGCTTTACGCAGTACGTCAGGGTGAGAACCAACACCCGTGACTACTTGTAGATCTAGACGGTCTTGAAGTGCCCGTAGAATGGTGGGGTCTGAATCTATAACGGTAATTTCGTTATTTTCACCAACTAAGTTTTCAGCAAGCGTACCGCCTACTTGGCCTGCCCCTAAAATGATGATTTTCATCGTTATTATTTTGCCTTCGTCTTCTTGCTGGTCTTACATTGTACCGCTGCACAATGCGTGAGCCCTCAGTCTTGTGACTTTACCAGCCTCGCATAGTAGAAACCATCCATTTGTTGCTCACCTGGTGTAATTTGACGGCCTGGCTTGTCTGGTGTTTCCGTTTTTAAAATAGGAGATAGCGACGCATCTGGCGTGTCAGCAAGGAACTGTTGTATTTGCGCCATATTCTCTTTCGGTAAAATAGAGCAGGTGGCATAAAGCAGCGTACCGCCAGGTTTCAATAAGCCCCACAATGTATCTAAGATGCGGCGTTGTAGCTGTGCTAAGTTATCTATGTCATTTGCTTTACGCAGCCAGCGAATATCTGGATGACGACGAATAACACCAGTGGCAGAGCAGGGAGCGTCTAACAAAATTCTATCGAAGGGTTTTCCGTCCCACCATGATTCAGGGTTAGCTGCATCACCTTGCCTAATGTCTACCTTATGCTGCAATCGCGTCATATTTTCTTCTACGCGTTTAAGGCGTGTGGCATCAGCATCGAGTGCTAACACGTACTCTGTGTCAGGAGCACACTCTACAATGTGACCGGTTTTTCCGCCCGGAGCGGCACAGCAATCTAAAATGCGCTCATTAGCTTGTGGTTGTAAATAATGTGCCGCTAATTGGGCCGCGCCGTCTTGTACGGCAAAATGACCCTTTTCAAACCCGGGTAAGCCCGTAATATCTTCGCGTTGAGAAAGGACGATTGCATCGCGGTGGCTTTCACTTAGCGTGTATTTTACTTCTGCCTTATCAAGTGCTTCGGTAAAGGCGCTAAAACTCACCTGCTGCCTATTCACTCGAAGCCAAATCGGTGCCATTGCGTTAGTTTCGGCACGCACATTGTCGGCCTCTGCACCGTAGGCTTGCTCTATCGCTTTATAAAGCCACTTCGGTAAGCCGCTATTGATAATAGCATCGTCGACGGGTTTATCGGCAAGGTTCTCACGCTGAAAATTACGCAAAACGGCATTGACTAAACCTTTAAGGCCAGCGGCGTTTAAATAAGACGCCGCTGCTACGGTTTCTCCCACGGCCGCGTGGTTGCTAACCCGAGAAAAGTTCAGCTGATATAACCCAAGCAGGATAAGGTGCTCTATTACTTTCTTATTACCTTTAAGGGGCCTATCTAATAGGGCTCTTAGCCAATGTTGTAAAAGAGGAAGGCGACGCATTACCCCTAGCGACATTTCTTGTAACCAAGCGTTATCGCGTGCATTGTGCCTACGCTGAACTCGCTCTAAACATTCGCGTGATGATTTGCCTTGCTCTAAGATTTGGTAAATAACCCACGCGCAATCTGCACGCAGGTTCTTTTGTTTGGGAAGGGGTAATGGTTTCACTTTTAGTCTGCTTGTTTAATACAACGGCCAACTTCAAACCACGACTGGCGGGCATTAATAACATCTGCTGCAGGTAGCGCCTTTTTACCAGGTATTTGAAGAGAGGTAATGCGAAGGGCGTCTCGTCCTGTCGCAATAGTGATGCCTGCTTTATCTGCGCTTATTACCGTGCTCGGCTTCACGTTTCTATCTAATGTAACTACATCAGCAGACCACACTTTTACGTTTTGATCTTCAACTTGCATCCAAGCAACCGGCCATGGGTTAAATGCACGAATGTTGCGCTCAATTTGCTTAGCATCATCAGACCAATTAATTAACGCTTCTTCTTTAGATAGCTTCTTAGCGTAGGTTGCCTGGGTATCGTCTTGTTTTGTTGGGGTATAACTCTCGAAATCGTTAACCACATCCACTAAGGCTTTAGGGCCAAGTGTAGCTAACTTTTCATACATTGTTGCGCTGGTGTCGTCATTGGCAATGGGCAGTGTGGCAATGTGTAACATGTCACCCGTGTCCAAGCCTTCATCCATTTGCATAATAGTTACGCCAGTTTCGGCATCTCCCGCCCATATAGAGCGTTGAATTGGGGCAGCGCCTCGCCATTTAGGCAAAATAGAGCCGTGTACGTTGATACAGCCAAGCCTAGGTGCATTAAGTACCGCCGTGGGAAGTAATAAGCCATAGGCAACAACTACCATCAAATCCGCGTTAAGAGCCGCTAATTCTTTCTGTGCGTCCTCGGCTTTAAGTGATTGAGGTTGATAAACGGGAATAGCGTTTTCTTCTGCCAGCACTTTCACTGGGCTGGCGGTCAGCTTTTTGCCTCGCCCTGCGGGTCTGTCAGGCTGTGTGTAAACCGCAAATACCTCATGCTCGCTATCAAGCAAGGCTGATAAATGCTTAGCTGCAAAATCCGGTGTACCGGCAAAAATTACTTTCAATGGAGTTGTCACGTTATTCCTTAGGCTTTCGCAGCAAGACGCGCTTCTTTCTCAAGCTTCTTACGAATACGTTGGCGCTTAAGCGGAGAAAGGTAGTCAATGAACAGCTTACCTTTTAAGTGATCAAGCTCGTGCTGAATACAAATCGCAAGTAGGCCTTCTGCGTCTAGCTCGAATGCCTCGCCATTTTGATCTAACGCTTTAACCGTAATCGCTTCTGCTCGCTCAACTTTGGCGTAATTACCCGGAACAGATAAACAGCCTTCTTCACTAATCGTTGAGCCATCTTTGCGAGTAATTTCTGGGTTAATAAATACACGTGGCTCGTTTTGATCTTCCGATACGTCCATTACAACAACTTGAACATGACGGTTCACCTGCGTCGCCGCAAGGCCGATGCCGTTCTCGTCTTTCATGGTTTCGAACATATCCGATACCAATTGTTTAATTTCGTCGTTAACTTCTTCTACCGGCTTAGCTACCGTACGAAGACGTTCATCAGGAAAACTTAATACGTCTAAAATTGCCATTTCTCGCTTACTTCACCTTTTCGCTGTATAAATACATATACGATCTAATTGCCAGCACACTTTACAGTGCTTATTAAGTTACTATTCTAACGTATATCGGGCGCATTCGTGCAGTTTTTTGCCGAACCCCTATAAGAATACGAACTTATGCCGATATAGTGCTATTGTCTGAAAAAACAACAATAAGTGATAGTGAATAATTTGAAGGTGGTTAATTTGAAAAAGCGATTAATAAGCGCTCGTCGCGGGGCAACACTCCTTCTTTGTGCAATTCTGTCTTTGCCAGCGTTTGCACTTCAACTCAAAGATACCGCACCTGAAACCTACACGGTAAAACGTGGTGATACACTCTGGGCCATTGCTAACATTTTTTTGAATGAACCTTGGTTATGGCCAGAGCTTTGGCGCACCAACACACAAATTGAAAATCCTCACTTAATTTATCCTGGTGATGTCATCGTTGTAGGCTATATAGACGGACAGCCTGTTTTATCGGTAAAACGAGATAAACCTAGCTACAAACTGTCACCTTCAACGGACAAACGGTTAAAACCAAAGCCTGTAGACGTACTTTCTTGGACAACCATATCGCCGTTTATTAAACAACATATGTTACTAGACGAAGAGAGTTATCAGGCATTACCGAAACTGTTAGGGAACCAAGACGGAAACGTAAGGTTTGCTGCAGATGACTTTGTACTAAGCCAACAGCAATTCAGTACTGACGACCAGTATAGAGTCATAAGAAAGCACGCTACTATTAAAAACCTTGATGGAGAAATATTGGGCGTACAAGTTACCCATGTTTCCACGGCATCTTTAGTAGAAAAAGGTCAGGCAGACGACACCATGCTGCTTTTTATTGATGATGCGAATCAAGAGGCTAAACGCGGCGATAAGCTAATGGCTGGTGGGTTTAAACAGCCGCAAAGCTTTGAACTTGTTCCTGCGAAGTCTCAGCGTGGGGCCGTTGTGGGAGACCTACACGATCACGACCTGTTAGGAAAGTATGACGTTGTTATCCTTGATTTGGGCGCGGCAGATGTCTTACCGGGAACCGTGTTAGGTGTTTACGCACAAGGTCCAGCCATCATAGATGAAGAAAGTCCGCGTTATGTAGATGAACCGGGCGTAAAAACAAGTGGTGAATGGTTTATCGATACAGTGTCGCAACCCGCACTTAAAGTTGGTGAAGTTGTGGTATTCAAAACATTTGACGCGGCAAGTTACGGATTAATCACACGAGCGAACAAAGGCATTAAGCGCGGCTTTATTGTCGCTAAACCTTAACGTTCCGAGTGCCTCATTGTCGCTTAGTAAGGAGCGGCAATGAGCGCACAATTTACATCTTTAGACAGCTCGGCAACGGCATGGATAGCGCTAGCCTCTGCACAGCGTGTTTCACCTAAACTGTGGTTACAGGCGCTCGAGCAACATCAATGTTCTCCCATTGAACTTTTAAGCCAAGCTTCGTCTTTGGGAAGTGCGGTCACTACACTCACTGAACAAATAACACAAAAGCACATCGACACAGCGTTGAATTGGGCGAAGGCAAGTGAAAACAGGCACGTTATTACCCTTGATTCACCGGACTATCCACCGTTACTCAAGCAGCTAGACAGCCCTCCGCTTGTATTATTTGCTACCGGAAGTAAAGCGCTACTAAAACAACCGCAAATAGCCATTGTTGGCAGTAGAAGGGCGAGTATTCAAGGAAAGCGTATAGCGACTGACTTTGCAATGGGGCTCTCTAACAATGGCATTGCCATTACCAGTGGTTTGGCGATGGGCATAGACAGCGCCGCTCACGTGGGCGCCATATCCGGCAGTATAGGTACCATCGCTGTTATGGGTACGGGGCCGGATAAAATATACCCTGCAAAGAACAGTAAGCTTTATAACGAAATACACGATAGTGGCGGCGTTAGTGTTACAGAGTTTTTCCCGGAGCAGGGGCCTAAGCCGTGGCATTTTCCCCGGCGTAACCGAATTATTGCCGCACTTTCACTCGGAACCTTGGTTGTGGAAGCAAAAATTAAAAGCGGTACCTTGATAACTGCAAATTTGGCCGCAGATATGGGGCGAGATGTATTCGCTGTACCTGGTAGCCTCTTTCACGCTTACTCTGAAGGTTGTCACTGGTTAATCCAACAAGGTGCTAAGTTAGTAACTAATGTAAACGATATTCTTTTGGAAATTGGGGTTCAACCTCAGCAAATGAGCTTTGATGTTGGCGAACAAAATGAAAAAAGTGCGGTGAATAGCTTGGCAACTGATAAATTATTAGCTAGTGTGGAATATGACATCACCGCTATTGATGTTATAGCGCAGCGCAATGCCTTATCTGTATCGCAAGCAATGGCATCACTATTAGAATATGAGTTGCGTGGTTTAGTAGCCGCTGTCCCTGGTGGTTACGTTAAATTGAGGGGAAAATAATATGTTCGATATCCTCATGTATCTGTTTGAAAACTTCATTCACAGTGAAACGGAAATTCGTGTTGATCAAGACGAGTTAACGGAAGAACTTGTGCACGCGGGTTTCCATCACGATGAGATTTATAAAGCCCTCGCATGGTTAGAAAAGTTAGCGGCATTGCAAGAAACAGACATCAAGCCGTATTTTTGCAAAGGCATTAGCACTAGCTTAAGCCGGATATATACCCACGAAGAACAAATGCGTTTAGATGTGGAATGTCGTGGTTTCTTAATGTTTCTAGAGCAGGTTAACGTATTAGACGCATCTACGCGTGAAATGGTGATAGACCGCGTAATGGAAATCGATTCCAGCGAATTCTGTTTAGAAGATTTAAAATGGGTTGTGCTAATGGTGCTATTTAATGTACCCGGTAAAGAAAAAGCCTACGCACAAATGGAAGACCTATTGTTTGAAGAACCAGACGGCATACTACATTAATGCGGTAGCCCAGCTGCAATTTAGGTTCGCGAATCTGTATTTAACTAAATGCGTTGCCAGCTGGTAGCGCGTTCGAGGCTTTTATGTCTACATCATGTCTAAAATAGACCACTCACTTTTTTCTGCTCACGAGCACGCTCTAGAAGATAATTTTGGAGACTGTCCCGAATGTGGCAAGCCCCTTCATATTAAGAACAGCAAATCAGGGCCGTTTTTAGGCTGTACTGGCTACCCTGATTGTAATTTCAGTAAACCGCTTCACGATACCCAAACCACGGTCCTTAAAACGCTAGACGGTATGGCCTGCCCAAAGTGCGCCTGCGATCTAGCCATTAAAAAGGGTCGGTTTGGCATGTTCATAGGCTGTACCAACTTTCCCTCATGCCATCACATTGAGCCTATCAAAGAAAAAGAAGACACCTTAGTTGACTGCCCAAAGTGTAAGAAAGGGCATTTAATTTCACGCACCAATAAATACGGCAAACAGTTTTTTGCGTGTAACCATTATCCGCAATGCCGATATGTGCTAAATTTCACGCCTGTAAATGAAAGCTGCCCAGACTGTGGATGGACAGTGTTGATAGATAAAAAAGGGCAAATTCAGTGCCCGCAGCCAACTTGTGGCTACAAAAAGTAATCATACGTAGAGAACAAAAATCATGTCTGATACTCAAAATGGGAACGTAAATACGTTTACCCCCGTTGAGGCTAATGCATCTGAAGTCGACCCTGTTGTTGCCGCTTTCGAAGCGGGGCGTTTAATTGTTTATCCGACCGAAGCGGTAATGGGTATAGGATGTGACCCTGACAACGAAGCAGCGGTTAATGCACTATTAGATATCAAACAAAGGCCTGTTGAAAAAGGCGTAATATTAATTGCCGCTAATTACAGCCAGCTTTTGCCCTACGTAGATGACAATGCAATTCGTCCCGATAGACGTACCGATATTTTTTCAAGCTGGCCTGGCCCTAACACCTGGCTATTACCTAAGTCGTCATCGGCGCCTGTTTGGTTAACCGGCAAACATAGTAAAATAGCGGTGCGCGTAACTAATCATCCTGTGGTTGTAGCGCTGTGCAATAAGTTGGGTAAGCCACTTGTTTCAACCAGCGCTAACCTAACAGGGCAACCGCCAGCGACAGACACCGACGAAGCCAAAGCCGTGTTTGCAGATTCTGTATTTTATGTAGAAGGTAAAGTAGGCGGAGCAACTAAACCCAGTACCATTCGCGATGGTGACACAGCAGAGGTAATAAGAGCATGACATCAGCAGAGTTACTGGACGGTAAAAATGCCGCTGAAGTAATAGAACAAGTAAAAAGCTATCTACTAGGGTTGCAAGATACCATTTGCCAAACCCTTGAACTTGCCGACGGTAAGGGCCAGTTTGTTGAAGACAGTTGGCAGCGCGAAGAAGGGGGCGGTGGACGCTCTCGCGTACTTAAAAATGGTGCGGTGATAGAGCAAGGCGGCGTAAACTTTTCCCATGTGTTCGGCAGTCAAATGCCAGCGTCTGCTACGGCTAATCGTCCGGAGCTTGCAGGGCGAAACTTTCAGGCAATGGGAGTATCTTTAGTTATTCACCCCCACAACCCGTATATTCCCACCTCTCATGCAAACGTGCGCTTTTTTATTGCAGAAAAAGAGGGCGAAGCACCTATCTGGTGGTTTGGCGGTGGCTTTGATTTAACGCCGTTTTATCCCTTTAAAGACGACGTGGTGCATTGGCATGATACAGCCAAGAAATTATGCAAGCCATTCGGTGAAGACGTATACCCCAAGTACAAAAAATGGTGCGATGAGTACTTTTACTTAAAACACCGCAACGAAACCCGTGGCGTAGGTGGGTTGTTCTTTGACGACCTTAATGAATGGGGCTTCGAGCAGTCATTCGCTTTTATGCAGGCGGTTGGCAATGGTTTTATTGATGCTTATGTCCCTATTGTTGAGCGACGCAAGCAAACTGATTATGGCGAAAGAGAGCGTGATTTTCAGCTTTATCGCAGAGGTCGCTATGTTGAATTTAATCTAGTATTCGACCGTGGCACCTTATTTGGTTTGCAAACCGGTGGACGTACGGAATCTATTTTAATGTCTATGCCGCCGTTGGCCCGGTGGGAATACTGCTATACCCCGGCACCAGGGAGTGCTGAGGCTAAGCTTACGGATTGGCTTAAACCTACTCCGTGGTAAAAAGTGTTCAATTCAATCACTTCTTTATCCAGGCTTACACCAAAGAAGGTTTAAGCATAAAAAAGTCATACAAAAACGCCGCATGAAGTCACTCTGCGGCATTTCTTGTTGATCTATATCAATTTCAAATACCGTTGGTGTTTCAGTGGGTTATTAACTTTGCGCTGGATCAATGTTTCGTTTAGCTAACGGCGTAAAGTAGCGCCATCTTAGTTAAACACAAAAGAGACACATCATGCGCAAACACACTTTATCTGCACTTTGTCTTACCCTTGCTGCACTTTCACCTTTAGCTAGCGCTCATCAGCAGGGCGATTGGATTGTTCGAGGCGGTCTGACTACCGTTGCTCCTGACGAATCTACTTCTAACATCGTCGCTGGTGGCAATGATCTTGGTGTTGCCCTTAATATTGATAACGATACCCAGCTAGGTTTGAACGTTGCATACTTCATTACTGATAATATTAATATCGAACTGCTTGCGGCAACGCCCTTTAAGCACGACGTGAACTTCTCTGTTGCCGACCCGTTAGGTACGGGAAATCAGCTTGGTGAAGTTACTCACTTACCGCCAACACTCACCGCTAACTATTACTTCAACGATGCAAGTTCAGCCTTTCAGCCATATATCGGTGCGGGTATTAACTACACCTTTATCTTTGATGAGGAATTTACTGGCGCAAACGAAGATGCAGGCTTAAGCGACCTATCACTCGATAACTCATTTGGTTTATCAGCTCAAGTGGGTATGGACTACCAAATTGATACAAAGTGGCATGTAAATGCATCAGTACGTTTCATCGATATTGATACTGAAGCCACGTTTAAGGTTGGTGATGCCGCAGGTAAGGTGAGTGATATTGAAATAGACCCTTGGGTGTACACCATATCGGTAGGCTATACCTTTTAAGGCCGAACACCCAAAAATTGAGGCTTTCGAAATTGCACTACTTTATACGCCACAAAGAGCGTAGACAGTAACAGGGGACTTGCGCGTTAAAGGTTATTCCTTTCAACGCGCTTTTTTATTTGGTGTTCACCATATGGCTGGCAAGCTGGTCAAGTGCTTCAAGTAGCTGTTGCGCTAACGTTATATCATCGACAGTTTTAAACATAGCCTTGCGCATACAGTACATCCACTGCGCTTTAAGTTCTGGCGTTACGGTATAAGGAAGGTGGCGTGCACGAAGTCGCGGGTGGCCGAATTGCTGCTGATAATCATCTGGGCCGCCAAGCCACAAACTTAAATATAAAAAGAACACGTTGCGAATTCTATCAAGCGGTTGAGGGTGAAGAGCCAAAAGTTCGCTTGCTAATGGGTCGGTTTCCATTATGTCGTAAAACGTATTCGCCAATTCGCGTACTTTCTTCTCTCCACCTATACGCGCATATGGTGTACTCTGCGTAACACGATTATCGCTTTTCTTCTTTATATTAAATAAGTCTCGTATTCCCATGAAAAAATTCGCTGTATTTGGCAACCCTATTGCACAGAGTTTATCACCAACCATCCATCAGATGTTTGCAGATCAGGTCGGAGAAAAGATTTCTTATGAAAAGATACTTGCGCCTGAAGATGGTTTTGTTGAAGCTGCCAAAGCGTTTTTAGCTCAAGAAGGCGCTGTAGGCTGCAATGTCACCATGCCTTTTAAGCTTGATGCCTTTAACTTAGCAAAGGTAGATGATCAAGCAGCTAAAGACGCACAAGCTGTTAATACACTAATGAATGGTGACAGAGGTGAGCTGTTAGGGTTCAACACAGATGGTGTGGGGCTAGTCAATGATTTACTAAATAGCGGCGTGAAAATTAAAGATAAACACGTGTTACTTATCGGAGCCGGCGGCGCAGCCCGTGGCGTCATTTCTCCGTTATTAAAAGCGGGCGCTGCTACACTGACTATTGCGAATAGAACGAAAGCCAAAGCTGAAGAAGTGGCAAGCGCTGCTTCAAACCCTAAAGTGGACGTAGTGGCCCTTGAGGATATCGCAACGATTGCACCTCATATTATTATCAATTCAACAGCAGCTAGTTTAAGCAATGCGTTGCCGTGCAGTTTGAATGACGGTGTTTTACAACACTGTGAAGTGGTGTACGACATGGTTTATAAAAATTCACCCACGCGTTTTATGAGAGATGCGGCTGAACTAGGTGTTAAAACGCAAATAGATGGGTTAGGGATGCTGGTTGAGCAAGCGGCTGAAGCGTTCTATATATGGACACAAAAGCGCCCAGACACTTCTGATATTGTTAAGCGAGTTCGTGACATTGTTGAGCAAAGTGAGAAGCGAAACTAGTTCGCTTCTTCCAAGTATTCATCTTTTAACACAACATAATTAACAGCAGACTGTTTTAAAAACGCCATTTCAGCGTCATTGAGCGGCCTCTTCTTCTGCATTGGGTTTCCAACGTAAAGAAAACCGCTCTTTAATCGCTTGTTTGGTGGTACTAATGTACCCGCGCCAATAAACACATCGTCTTCAACGACAACACCATCCATGACAATAGCGCCCATGCCTACTAATATACGGTTGCCTAACTGACAACCATGAAGCATACATTTGTGCCCAACGGTAACGTCATCCCCAATAATAAGCGGAAATCCATCAGGGTTTTTCTCAGATTTACGGGTAACGTGCAAAACACTACCGTCTTGAATATTAGAGCGAGCGCCAATACGTATTTTGTTTACATCGCCTCGAGCAGCAACTAAAGGCCAGACGCTACTATCTTTTTCAATTTTTACATCACCAACAATTCGACATGAAGCGTCTATATATACTGATTTATCTATTGATGGGAAAATGCCCTTAAAGCTACCTACAGTGTTCTTCATCTATAACGTTCCTTTTGAGTATGAACATATTAGCTAATCAACTAACCAATGAGTGTCTTGTTGCGCTCATAATACTAATAGTACGGTAAGTTAGTTATACTTGAAAATCCGCTTATCAAAACAAAGAAGCTAAGAAGAAATTTACATGGCTAAACGTTACGTACTATTCGCGTCTCTTCCCTACGCATATTCAATTCTGCGTCCACTTCAAGCTGAGATAAGAGCGAGAGGTGACGACGTTGCGTGGTACCTAGAGTCTACGTGTGAAAATTTACTTGATGACACTGAAGTCTTGCTTGCAAACATTGATGACGTAAAAAGTTATGACCCACTTGCAATTTTTGCGTGCGGTAACTTTATTTATCATTTTCTTCCTGGAATAAAGGTCGCAGTATTTCATGGGTATGCAGTAGGGAAACGTGGTGAGAAGGGAAATGTACTGGATGACCATTTTACAATTCGAAATTGGTTTGACTTGTATTGTACACAAGGTCCTAGCAGCACACCTGTATTCAAGCAATTGGAAGAAAAGCTTGGTTTCTTTAAATGTTATGAAACAGGTTGGTGTAAGGTTGATCCATTTTTTACAGAACCTACTCTGCAGAACGAAGGTAAAACTACAATATTATATTCGCCTACATTTAGTCGGGGTATAACTTCGGTAGAGGCCTTATATGACACAATACATCAGATTGCTGAACGTAGAGATTGGGAATGGATAATAACCTTTCATCCCAAAATCACTGATCATTCGATAATAAACAAATACCAAAAGCTGGCAGAAAAGTTCGACAATGTTAGTTTTGAAAGAAATGAAGGTTTAAAAACATTCCAACGTGCAGATGTAATGCTTTGTGACAGTTCATCAATAATTCTTGAATTTATGTTACTTAGTAAGCCCGTAGTCACGTTTAAAAATACAAACCCAGGACCGCATTTAATAGACGTGAATGAGTGTGATGCCGTCGAGCCTGCATTAGAGACGGCATTAACAAGGCCTAAATCCTTAATGGAAGCTATTGATACATATACGTTGAACCACGAAGCGCATAGAGATGGAAATAACTGTTCTCGCGTTTTAGATGCTGTAGACCATTTCAAATCTAACTTCGAAGGCCGAATAAAAGCTAAGCCTTTAAACCTGTGGCGTAAGTTTAGATTAAGAAA
>Ga0208182_1000111_pt1 | contig 75188 bp, 60 predicted proteins | sample MalvireepMed_906_FD_184248 | JGI IMG/M metagenome (GOLD analysis project Ga0208182, IMG submission 184248) | Marine viral communities from the Global Malaspina Expedition - Malaspina viral metaG DeepMed_906 (SPAdes) (version 2) | ecosystem: Environmental > Aquatic > Marine > Oceanic | place...
ACTGATGCTTATGTACACTGTAAAGCCATTGCTTATTGCGGTGCAACGGATGAGTTTATCTTAAGTAAACTTCCTGTAGAAAAAGATGAGTTTGTCACACCGCTCGCTAAGCTTGACAGCTTTGTAGAAAATGCAAAATCTCGTCTATGGGAGCGTGAGCCTAAGGTTCGTGACCTTGCGTAATCGCTAGCATAATTGATGGTATCAGCTTTAAATCTATAAAGTAAATACTTAATGTAGAAAACCCAGCCTAAGCGCTGGGTTTTTTGCGTTTTTACTGGAAGTATAAACGTTGTCATTAATGATGTTACGCATTATGCGACTATTATCAACCGTATCTATAGTCACAAGCGTTCACTGAAAACAATTTGTTTTGTATTGATTATCGCTATACTAAAAATACAGAGACACTAGGATCAAATGATCAGGGATGATAAATGAGTTCGTGTGAAATTGTACGTCTAGAGGGCTATATCCAAAGTAGCTACTTGGCAGTATATCCAGATAAAATCATGTTACTAGACGGCTGTTGCCGTGCCGATGTGCCAATGGTACTTGGGTATATCAAAGATACTCTAAATAGGCCGATAACAGACCTAAAAGTGGTGGTGGTCACCCATATGCATCCGGATCATGCGGGTGGTGCGCGCAGGTTTCGCCAAGAGACTGGATGCCGCATTATCTCTGCTGATAAGAAAAGTCAGTGGTACGGCGGTATTGGTGGACGAGCGATGCATCTGGTCGATATGAATCTTGCGTACTATGTGGCGAGGCGGCAAGGTCGCCCATTTAAAAACTTATATTATCCAGCAAGTCTTCAGCCAGACATCACTGTCACCGATGGTGACTTTGTCCCAGAGTTTGATGAATGGCAAGTGTTAGAGACGCCTGGGCATACCGATCGCGATCTGTCTTTATTTCATTTGCCCAGTCGTCAGGTATATACGGCTGATCTCATCATTAAATTGCGTCATAAGTTTGTGGCGCCATTTCCTGTCTATGATCCCAAAGCTTATAAGCAATCGTTAAAAAAAATCAGAGATTTAAAACCATCAATGGTAATGATGGCTCATGGCCGAGAGCGTGCAATGAGTGAGGTAGAGTTTGATGCGTTCATCGCTCAAGCACCCAAGTATCCGCGCACGATTAAAGATACGATCAGACATAAACTGCTATGGCGTAAGAAAGGCAGCTTCCGACTTTTTAAACGGCGACATCATAAGTAGATATAAAATAAAGGATAGAAAGTGCAGACGAAAAAAAGCCCAGTTACTATGATAGTAACTGGGCTTTTCAAATATGGTGGGCTGTCCGCGACTCGAACGCGGGACCAATTGATTAAAAGTCAACTGCTCTACCAACTGAGCTAACAGCCCTGAGAAGCGTATAAAAATGACACTGCAATTTTAGCTTCGCAAGAGAAAATTCTTTAAATAGAATTTTCTAAAAGTTATGCTAACAATAAATGTATATTATTGCCAACAAGAGTAATTCATTTAAAAAAGAGCTTTTTAAACTTAACTTTATTAAACAACTACCGGATAGGGTAGAACGATGAATAAAGGTTAAACTAAAATATGGTGGGCTGTCCGCGACTCGAACGCGGGACCAATTGATTAAAAGTCAACTGCTCTACCAACTGAGCTAACAGCCCTAACGTTTAAAGTATTTGTATCCCTAAACGTGAGAGCACATTATATATATAATTCTGACAATTACAACCCCACATGATAAAAAAAGTGTAATTCTCTTATAAAATTGCCAATTTATTCCAGTTTCTTTAAATTTTTGCCATTATATCGATATTGACTGCTCTATTTGGCTAAAGCGAGCCAATAATCAATTATTAGTCTCGAGAAAGCGCCTCAACAGGATCTAGTTTGGCAGCATTACGTGCTGGCAAGAATCCAAATACTACGCCAATCAATGTCGAGCAAACAAACGCGGCAATAATAGAAGTCGGTGAGTAGATGACTTTGAAACTATCACCGCCCACACTATTAATCAGCTCACCAATGGCAAATGCCATTCCAATACCAATCAGTCCCCCTAGGATACAGACTAGAACGGCCTCAATGAGAAATTGCTGCATGATATCGCTTTGACGCGCACCTACTGCCATACGAACACCAATTTCATTAGTGCGCTCGGTGACAGAGACTAGCATGATGTTCATGACCCCAATACCACCAACAATTAACGAAATAACTGCAACTGATGAGATAAGTAGGGTCATCGTACCTGTCGTCGACTCAATGGTTTGACGGATAGAATCTGAATTTCGTAGCTCAAAGTCATCTTTGCCATGGCGACTCTCTATCAAGTCAGAGATGGCCGTCTCTGCGGCACTAGAAGAGATACTATCATCTAACAACGCCACAAAGCGGTCGATATTGGTACTACCGGTGACGCGCGACATCACTGTCGTATAAGGCATATAGATAGTAGGCGTCGTTACACTGGGACCAAAGCCACCATCGCTCTCTTCAAGTACGCCAATCACGCGTCCAGGCACACTACCAACCAATATTACCTCGCCAACAGGGTTATCAATATCTGAGAAAAAGGTCTGTTTAGCGTTGTCATCGATGATGATATCTTGACTACGTAAAGTAATGCTTTTTGCATCAAACCCTTGGCCAAGTGCTAATGTCTCACCAGTGACGGTTAGATAGTCTTCACCAACGCCATTGACGGTAGCATCCTCTTGTATATTACGATAGCGGACACTAGAGCTGGCACTTACCTGAGGGCTGACACTGATAATATAGGGCTGATTGCCGACCGCCTCTGCATCTTCTGGTGTCAAATTGTCATCGTTATAGCGGCGTCTAGGATCGCCTCTAGGGTAGCCATCATTGACGGTAATGGTATTGGTACCTAATGAGCTGATATTGGCAAGGATTTGCTGCTGAGAGCCTTGTCCAAGACCTACGATAGATACGACTGCGGCAATACCGATGATAATGCCGAGCATCGTTAGTAGAGTACGCATCTTATGCGCGCGCATGGCAAGCAAAGACATTTTGAACGCTTCAAGCAGTCGATCAATAAAACTACCAAAGGCACTTTTGCGATGCTCGCCAAGGATAGATTCTGGTTTTTTGTCTGTGTGCTTATAATGCTCAGTTTGATAGTCAGCGATGATATGGCCATCTTTGAGCTCAATCACACGCTCTGCTTGTGCTGCTAGTTTTGGATCATGAGTGACCATGATAATGGTATGACCTTGTGCGCTGAGGTCATGCAAAATCGCCATGACATCTTCGCCAGACTTACTGTCTAGGGCACCAGTTGGCTCATCTGCTAAGATAACATCGCCACCATTCATCAGTGCACGAGCGACAGAAACACGCTGCTGCTGTCCACCTGAGAGCTGATTGGGACGATTGTTGACCTTATTGCCAAGGCCGAGGTCAGTTAGTAGCTTCTCAGCACGATTGGTGCGTGCCTCGGTATCCATGCCCGCATACACGGCAGGGACGGCGACGTTGTCTTTGGCACTGATATCACCAAGCAAATGATAGCGCTGAAAAATAAAACCAAAGTGCTCACGGCGCAGTTCTGCTAGCTGATCGGCATCAAGCTTACGGGCGGATTGACCATAAATCTTATAATCACCAGCAGTGGCTTGATCTAGACAACCTAAGATATTCATCAAGGTGGACTTACCAGAGCCTGACTGTCCAATGATAGCGACCATCTCACCTTGGTGAATCGTCAGACTGATATCATGCAAGACGCGAATGGTTTGCTCACCAGCAGGGAACTCTCTGATAATGCCAGATAGTTCCATAATGGGCTTGCCTGATGCAGAGTGGGTAGCGGTATTGGTTTTTGCTGAGTTGTTTGAGCGATTAGCAGAAGTGTGTGACCCTAAGTTTTGAGCCGTGCTACTTTCAGAGCTATCTTCAGTCGACGGTTTAGGAGATTGAGATATAGTCATAGCAGTGTCTTTAATAAAGGCTAATAAGCGTTATAGTGTTGTTATGAAAGGGCTGCTATGTTTAGCAAGCCTTTCTTACTCAACATAGTCAAAGCACAAGTTACATTCGAGGTCCGCCAGGTACGCGGCCGCTATCTGATTTCTTACCGCTCTCTTCACTGATGATTACTTCTTCCCCTTCTTTCAAACCACTTAAGATTTGCGCATTTACTCGGTTATCAATACCGACTTCTACAGTACGCTCTTCTACGGTTCCGTCATCTTTTAATACACGTACAAACTTGCCCGTTGTTGATTTGCCTTTTTCTTTAGCTCGCTTTTCTTGGATCACTGTTGATGGTACTAATAGAGTATTTTTGGCTTCGTTGACGATGATATATATCTGTGCCGTCATATCGATTCGGAACAAGCGGTCAGGGTTTGGTACTTCTACGTAGCCGACGTAATAGATAGCAGCGTCTGTCGAGCTGGTGCTACTGATCTGCTCTGGGGCAGGTTCGATAGCGGTTAATGTCGCATCATACTGTTTGTCTGGATTACCGATAATATTGAAATAAGCAGGCATACCAGCACTGACGTTAATGACATCAGCTTCTGAGATTTGCGCGTTGATACGTACGGTCGATAAATCTGCTAACGTCACCAATGTGGGCGCCGTTTGGTTAGCATTGACCGTAGTACCTTGCTCAGTCGTAATAGAAACGACTGTACCTGATATTGGTGCACGAATCGTGGTATAGCTTAGATCTTCTTCAGCAGTACTGACGTTAGTTCGTGATTTGCGTAATGCTGCTTGCTGACTGTTGATATTGGCTTCTGTGGTCGCAATCGCGGCTTTAGCTGTGTCGATAGCCGCACGTGCATTGGCAACGGCTGCTTTTGCTGTCTCGACACTGGTCGCCTGCGTGTCATATTCTTGTTGTGAGATAGCATCGATAGCGACTAAGTCTTGCAAACGCGCAAAATCAGACTGTGCTTGTTTGAGCTCAGATTGGCGGCTAGCAAGATCGGAATAGGCACTTTTTAGTGCTGCCTGTTTGCTGAGCAATTCTGCTTGCGCACTTTGTAGCGCGGCTTCACTTTGCTCAAGGCTGGCTTGTTCGTTGCTCAGGTTGTTTTTTTGGGTCACTTGGTCAATCTGTGCAATCAAGTCGCCTTGCTTGACTTCATCACCGACTTCAACGTATAGGCGTTTTACCTCGCCAGATACCTGCGCGCCGACATCAACGGTATTTAACGCTTTTACTTTACCAGAGGCCATGACATTGTTTTCAATATCACCGACTTCAACGGTTGCGGTTAAATAGTTAGGTGTGGTTTCTTCTGGTTTTAAAAAAGTATAGGCCAAAGCCCCTAATGCTACGATAATTAAGGTGATGACACCCCATTTAATAGCAGATTTTCTGCTTATTTTGCGCATGACAACAATCCAATCACAATTAAATCAAGTGTAGATATAGTAGAGACTTCATGTACGAAAGGGAATGATAATTAGTTTACGAAAGGTTAAGGCCTATGTAGTACAGTTTACATAACAGCAAGTAAGCGGCTGTTAATGGATAAATATGAGGAAAGGGTGGACATGATAAGAGGTAGTAAGGGAGAGGCCTTTAAAATACTACTTGGTAAAATAAGGCATAGGGTGTGATAGTGAATGATGACTGGCTATCACGAAGTACTATCGTATGGTAAATAAACGCTTGCCTGCCAGCTCCAATGCTGCTTGCAATAACAGCTCCCATGCTGGTTGGCGAATAAGGCCTTTGATGGCTTGGTCACAGCGATAGAGCAGAGCAGGCCATTCGCTCGTTTGTTCTTTTGACTGACGGCGGCATGCTTGTTGGTATAACCCTTGCTTACTACGCCAAATGCCTAATGCTTGAGGGTCTTGACCATCCAGCAGTTGGATAATTTGACGCATGTCTTTGCTAATAGCCCAGAGTACTAAAGTAGTAGGCTCATCGGTCGACTTTAGCTGAAACATGATTTTGGCAACCTGCGTGCTATTACCCGCGAGCATCGCATCAGACAAATCAAACACGCTAAATTGCGCGTCGCTGACTAAGGCTGCTTGTAAGTCTGCAATATCCAATGTCACATTATTTACCGGCTGTGTAAAACTATTAGAGTGCTCGTTATCTTCATTATTATCACTATTGCTAGTAGCTAATTGCGGTGCAAACAGATAAGACAGGCGCCATAGCGTTTGATAAGCACTGAGTAGATGATGCTCAGTGTGTGACATAAGAAGTTGCCACGCTTCTTGTGACAGTCGTAATCCAAACTTCTGCGCCTGTATTTGCAACAACTGCTGGCGCTGCTGCTCGTTGTATAAATTGCAATCAATGACAGTGCCGTATTGAGCAAAAGGGGCAAACCACTTGCTGCTCTGACTGCGTTTGTCTTGCTTAGGTGTTAGCCATAATACGCTATGACTGTGCGCACCTGTTTGCGCCTCAACAGCAAAGCGCTCAAGCTCAGCAATAACTGCTTTATCAGGTTTATGATTGCCAGTCACGATTACCGCACTCGCATCATCAAATAGAGACTGGCTGCCAAGCTCTGACAATACTTCTTGCCAACTCTTCACCGATATCAGCTCTATACGTTTGATGGCGTAGTTTTGCGCGCGCCAATGGGGACGTAGTGCATCGATGAGCCATTGACTGAGTAATGGCTCGTCACCATGCGCCAGCCACAAGCCAGCTACCGCAACCGAAGATTGCAGGAGTTTGGGATAAGCTTGTATAAAGGTGTGTTGCATAGCGTGGTAGGACACAGGTTGGTAAACAGATGATAGCATTTGTAGAAATATGACGAGCGCTGTCGAACTTGCTTAGCTGACTAAGTTAGTGCGTACGCTCGTTGTTCTTCATACTTAAATGGCTGCAAATGATAGAGCTTAATAACAATATTTGTTAAAAGTTACTTCTCAGGTAAGACAACAACCGTTGGCGTTGTGCCTTTATTCATCAGTACAGACTGCTTGGCAGCAGGTGCAACTTTTGGTAAGGAGATCGCCACATATTGATCCGTGATACGGCGTGCTAAGCTGTCATAGAGCCAATCACGAATTTGGTCGCCTTGCTGGTCATCAGTACTGACGGATGCTTCATTGTATTGATAGCTACGCTCGACTTGAATGGGATTGGTAAGCGTGACGGGCTTGCCATTCTCGATCGTCTGGTAGCTGACATCAGCAGAGAGTACCAAGCGAATCTCTGTCAATACACCCACCAACTCGTAACGTTTAAAACGCACGTTACTGATATCGATCGCTGCAATCGGTTTAGCACCAGCTTGTTGATTGCTGCGAATCACATCATCAACTGTCATATTGCCAATGACATCGACACCTAATGTGGTTAGGCGGCGTGTCAATGGCAATTTTAGAGGAAATGAGGTGCGATTGTCTTCGATAATGACGGCTGTTTTGTTGGCATTGAGCAGCATTGGCGAATCATAGCCGCGTAGCTGAAAACCGCAACCACTTAGACCTGCCGTTGTACCCAATATCGCAAACATAGGTAATGCTGTGAGCAATGCCGTCGCAAGCTTCTTTCCACCAGATTGTTTTGTACCAACGTGCCGTGCGCTTGGCGTTGGTTGTGATTGCCAAGCTCGATGCTTATACGACATAAACGCTATCCTCATATGATAAAAAGGCTTAGAGCACTAAGCCTAGGCGACTAGCCTGCAACCACGATATTAACCAGCTTGTTGGGTACGACGATTTCTTTTTTGATCTCGCCTGTGATGAACTTTGCTACGCTTTCCATCGTTCGAGCTTGTGCTTTTAGCTGCTCAGGATCGCTGTTCGGTGCGACATCCATCTTACCACGCATTTTACCATTGACCTGAACGACCATCGTAATCATGTCCTGTACCAGCGCACTTTCATCAACAGTCGGGTAATCTAAGGTTAAAGTATCAAGGCCGAGCTGCTCAAGTAAATGCTCACCAACGTGCGGCGCATAGACAGACAGCATAATCAGCAGATTGGTCAACGCTTCGTTTTTAACGTGTAGCTCTTGCTCACTACTGGCGTTAAAGGCAGTCAACTCGTTGGCAAGTTCCATCAGGCTTGATACAGGTGTGTTGAGTGCTAAACGATCACCCAAATCACTATCAATCTTGGCGATGGTTTCGTGCGTTTTACGGCGTAAGTTTTTGGCTTCTTTGCTCAATCCCTCTGTGTTCAATGTCGCACCGTTCAGCGTATCAATGCTGATATTGGCGGCCGTTAGCGCTTGCATGTGATCATTAGCGATGCGCCATACTTTTTTCACAAAGTTGTAAGGGCCTTTTAGCGCGTCATCTGACCATTCAAGCGTCTGATCGGCAGGTGCGGTAAATAGTGTATATAGACGAACCGTGTCCGCACCGTATTTATCAATAGTCAGCTGTGGATCGACACCGTTGTTTTTTGATTTAGACATTTTTTCGATTTTGCCAATCGTGACTGGCTGACCATCCAGCTTTAAGGTCGCTTTGATCGGCTGTCCACGGTCGTTGTAGTCGATATCGATGTCTTCTGCAAAGTAGTAAGTGGTACTGCCATCCGCGTTGACACGGTAGAAGGTGCCAGCGAGTACCATACCTTGCGTCATTAGGTTGGCAAATGGCTCGTCGCCAGTGACCAAGTTTTCATCTCGCATGAGCTTATGGAAGAAGCGCGCATACAACAGATGCATCACTGCATGCTCAACACCGCCCACGTATTGATCGACTGGCAGCCATTTATTGGCAGCAGACTTGTTGACCATGTTTTGTGTGTCAGTTGGACTAGCAAAGCGGGCGTAATACCAGCTTGACTCCACGAATGTGTCAAAGGTATCGGTCTCACGCTCAGCAGGATTACCACATTTAGGACAAGTGGTATTGACAAACTCTGGTATATTCTTGAGTGGATTACCACGACCATCAGGTACGACGTCGGTTGGCAACACAACGGGCAAGTCTTGCTCTTCGACAGGAACCGTACCACAATGCTCACAGTTGATCATTGGGATAGGGCAGCCCCAATAGCGCTGGCGCGACACGCCCCAATCCCGCAGGCGGTATTGGATTTTTTTCTTGGCAAGCGATTTTGGCTCAAGTTTGGCAAGCATGGCATCAAACGCCTGCTCAAAATCTAAACCGTCAAACTCACCTGAATTGACCAGAGTGTTGCGCTCGGTATAAGCAAGATTGACTTCACTATCATTTGCCTTAGCATCTGCTTTTAAATCATCAAAATAGCCATCAGGGGTATTGATGACTTGTTTAATCGGTAGGTTGTACTTTACCGCAAATTCATAATCACGCTCATCGTGAGCAGGCACGGCCATCACTGCACCTGAGCCGTAGCTCATCAGTACATAGTTGGCGACCCAAACAGGCACTTCTTCACCAGTCAGTGGATGAGTGACGGTCAGGCCGGTATCCATACCGATTTTCTCGGCTTTGGCGAGATCGGCCTCAGCCACTGAACCTTTTTTGCACATCGCACAGAATTGGGCAATCATGTCGTCTTTTTCAGCAGCGTACTGTGCGAGTGGGTGTTCTGCGGCAACGGCGACATAAGTCACGCCCATCAAAGTATCAGGACGAGTGGTGAACACATCTAAGGTGTTTTCTTCGCCAGCAATCTCATAAGGGAAATGTACTTCCATACCGGCACTACGACCAATCCAGTTGCGCTGCATGGTCAATACTTCAGAAGGCCAGTGACCTTCTAGTTGATCCAAATCGTCGAGCAATTCATCGGCATAGTCAGTGATGTTGAAGTAATACATGGGGATGTCACGTTTTTCGACTGCCGCACCACTACGCCAGCCTTTACCATCAATGACTTGCTCGTTTGCTAAGACAGTATTATCAACGGGATCCCAGTTGACCGTCGATAGCTTTTTGTACACTAGGCCTTTTTTGTACAACTGCAAGAATAGCCACTGCTCCCACTGATAGTATTCAGGGCTACAAGTGGCAAACTCGCGTGACCAATCAATAGACAGGCCTAACAATTTAAGCTGCGCGCGCATATTGTCGATATTGGCAAACGTCCATGCAGCAGGTGGCGTTTGATTGGCAATCGCGGCGTTCTCAGCTGGCAAGCCAAAACCATCCCAGCCCATTGGCTGCATGACCTCATACCCTTTTAGGCGATAATAACGGCTTAAGACGTCAGAAATCGTATAGTTACGTACGTGGCCCATATGCAGCTTGCCGCTTGGGTAAGGGAACATCGACAGCATGTAACGACTTGGCTTGTCGCTTGGCTCATTGCTGACTTCAAAGCGCTTGTCAGTGGCCCATTTGGTCTGCTGAGCGGCTTCGATCGCTTGCGGGTTATAATGATGGTTGTCGGTTTGGTCTGCTGTCACGGCGTTGCTCATAGTCGGCTCGAAATTGGTTGATACTGATTTATTTAATACGGATTTGTTTAATACTGTTCAAAATAGGTGGAATTTGACAATGCCATAGCATAGCGTAATTTGGCAAAAATTGCGACGATATGATGCATTTGCTCATCAGGTTTGACGATTAAAAGTGAGGTATTTTTTATATCCAATCAGCCTCCGGTATAATAGAAACGTTCACCAGTATTTATGAGTAATGATAAGGAGTCATCATGACCATCACCATTTACGGTATCAAATCATGTAGCACGATGAAAAAGGCGTTCAATAAGCTTGACGAGCTAGGCGTTAGCTATGAGTTTCATGATTATAAAAAACAAGGTGTCGATAAAGATACAGTACAGCGCTGGGTGAATGCGTTAGGGATTGATAAAGTGCTCAATAAGCGCGGCACAACATGGCGCAAGCTGACCGATGAGCAAAAGCAAGCAGCTGACGCCAGTGTGGACAATGCCATTGAGCTATTGGTTGAAAACACCAGTATGATCAAACGTCCGATTGTAGAAGGTCAATTAGCAGATAAAGATCAGCCGATACTGCTGTGCGGTTTTGATGAAGCGGAGTTTGAGCGTGTGTTTGGTTAAAAACGGTCATAAAACGCCTGAGCTAATAATTAAATCTTAGCTCGGGCTTGATAACGCCAACAATAAACCAAATTACACTAAAGCCCTAAATAATGAGCACATAGAGGCGGATTTGCTCCGCTGTCCAATCAAGGGCAAACCAGTCAATCATAAAAAACGACTTCCAGCCCTCTATCCACTTTGCGCCGCCATAGCCAATGACCCACCAGCAGTAGATACTTTCTAAGATAAATAGCAGAAACCATAGCGGAAGAGACATGACTGATTCCTGTTTTTAGCTGAATTAGGCCTCTATCTCACGGCTAATCAGTGTACCAACCCCTTCGTTAGTGAAAATTTCCAGTAACGTGGCATGAGGCACACGGCCATCAACGATAACGGCACTTTTAACACCGCTACGCACGGCATCAAGCGCACACTGTATTTTGGGAATCATACCGCCTGAGATCGTCCCATCTTCGATTAAAGCATCGACTTTCTTGGGTGTTAGCCCAGTCACTACCTCGCCGTCACGGCCCAATACGCCTTTGATATTGGTCAATAGCATCAGCTTCTCTGCTTGTAAAAACTCCGCCACCTTACCAGCGACTAGGTCTGCATTGATATTATAAGTATTGCCTTCTTTATCGACACCAAGTGGTGCGATAACGGGAATGAAATCAGAGGAGATGAGCATATTGATGACGTCTTTATTGACACTGACTACGTCGCCCACAAATCCTAAATCGACAGGCACCACGACACCGTCGTTACCGATTTTTTCCATCATCAGTTTTTTGGCACGAATCAAATTGGCGTCTTTACCCGTGAGGCCAATTGCGCGACCGCCGTGCTTGTTAATCAAGCTAACAATCGATTTGTTGACACTGCCGCCAAGCACCATTTCTACGATATCCATCGTGCTTTTGTCAGTCACACGCATCCCATCGATACGATCAGACTGACGACCCAGCTCTTTTAACAAGTTATCAACTTGTGGGCCACCACCATGTACAACGACTGGATGTATACCGACCGTTTTCAGCAAGACAATATCACGAGCAAATGAGCTTTCGAGTTCAGGATCGGTCATGGCATTGCCGCCATATTTCACCACGATGAGTTTATCAACAAAGCGCTGAATATAGGGCAGGGCAGTGGTTAATACTTCAGCGGTGTTTTTGGCGTCATCTAAATTAAGTGTCATTCCTAACTCCTAAAGGGCGGGTTTTAAATGGGTTGTTCTTTTTAGCATATTTAATCGATACAGGTTTAATGCCGTTATTCAGCAGGCATGGCGATAATCTGTGTTGCCAGCTCTGCATCAAATGGGCGACACAACGCGGCAAAGGTCGCTTGAATGTCTTTTAGATCATCCATGCTGTCACCAGCGAAGCGCGCAGTCAGGCTATTACTGGTATTTGATTGACGCAACACGCCAAATCCGTGCGCAAAATCCAAGCGCACACCATCAATGCAGCTAAGTCTAGTGCCTGCTGGCAATAAAGACTTGGCTTGTTCGACAGCTATATGGGATCTGATAGTGGAGCAAGTACAGACTGGTGACGCACATAAAGCCGTTGGTAGATTGGCGGCGTCTAGTCGGTAATCAGAAATATCAAACGAATCAGCATGAGTCGTCACGCTCGCTAGCTGCTGCAAGTAGGTACAAACCCTCGTTAATTGCTCCATGATTGAGCAATCTGTCCTAGCAGTCTGCGGCATCGGCAGATAATGATCTGCTGTACTGACCATGGCGGGCAAGCGTTGGAGAATATCTGATAGTGCATTTTTATCATCTAAGATATTACGAGACTTGACAAACCAATGCAGTAAGCGCAATGCAGCATATATGGCATCATCATAAGGGATAAAGCGGCCATCATTAAAAATAAAATGCCCTGATAGCTCACCTGCAAAGACAATTTGACTATCAGGATGCTGTACCTGTTGGCGCATAAAGCTGCTACCGGTTTTGCTAATCACTGGCATCGCGCCAAGATCCGCCAGTAGCTTTGGCAGATGATGCGCGCATTTAATATCAAATAGCACCTCAGACGCTAAGGAGCTGGTCAAAGAATCCGGACGTTCTGTTATGGCAATGCGTGCTAACAAGTAGAGTAGGTGATCAGGCATGACCACTTTGCCGTTATTATCAACGATCATCAAACGATCACCATCACCATCAAATGCTAAACCAATATCGGCACAATGAAAAGCAACAGCTTGCTGCAGCGCTGTTAGACGGTTGGGCTCGGCTGGATCAGGATTACCAAGAGGAAAACTGCCATCTGGCGTGTCATTGAGCACAATGACATGCTGGCAAAAACGGTCAAATAAGCGCTGAGTGATGTTGCCAGTGGCACCGTGCATACAATCAATAACCACAACCAAATCAAGCTTAGACGCTGTTTTTCGGTTGTTTGTAGGTGCTGTCTGATTATCCTGAGTCAACTGGCAAAAGACTTGCTCAATAGCCGCGATATAGACATCTGCTACTTGCTTGGCAAGCAGCTCTTTAAGCAAAGCTCTAGACAATTCAGTATTGCTGCTAATATTTATATAGTGTGAGTCTGGTTCTGAGTCTAAGGTTGCTTGCTCGACCTGATTTTTAGATAAGTAATGAGTATGAGAGATTAATTGTTGATAAAGGGCTTGTATCTCTAAGCTACTAGGAGATTTATGATTGACCAACCACTTGATACCCAATACGTCTTTGGCAGAGTGGCTGGCGGTTACAATAATGCCATGACCTTGATACTGCTTTGCCCAAAACGCCATCATGGGTGTGGTAACAAGACCGAGCTGGATAACGCATAAACCCTGTTGGGCTAATACAGTAGAGAGTGTACGTGCAATCGATTCGCTGCCATGACGCATATCGTAGCCGATCACCACGATAGTTTCGGCTACTGTATCCTCTTGAACATTCATGGTGCTATCGGGAGAATAAGTAACATCAGCAGTATTGGCATCGATATCTTGGGTTAGCGCTTGTGTCAGGTGGTGTGACTCAGCGCTATAGAGCTGAGCAAAACGATGGCCCAGCGCTTGTACAAACTCATCGGTGAAATGCGTGTTTGTACCACGGATGTCATAAGCACGAAATAAGGATTGCTGCGCCGCAAAAGATGGCATGGCTTATTCTCCTTATTGACGTGGTAAATAGGTAATTATGAATACAAAACGGGTAGCGTAACATTCTATTAATGTAAACAATTACTCTTAGTCGCCATCCCAATAATTATTTTAGCCACTAAACTGGCACTGCTAACCTGAAATCGCCACCTCAACGATCATTAATTGAGCGAATAATTACTGACGGCCTGAATGTCCAAATCCGCCAGCACCGCGCACGCTTTCATCACTGAATTCTGCAACCACTTCAAACTCAGGACGGGCAACAGGCACCACGATATACTGTGCCATGCGATCGCTTGGGTTGAGAACAAAGTCTTCGTTACTGCGATTCCAAATACTGACCATCAGCTCACCTTGATAGTCGGCATCAATCAGCCCAACCAAGTTACCCAAGACGATGCCGTGCTTATGGCCAAGGCCTGAGCGTGGCAATATCATACCGGCATAATTAGGGTCTTGAATATAAACAGCAAGGCCCGTACCGATCAAGTGGGTTTCGCCTGCTTTGATCGTTAAAGGCTCATCAATACAAGCGCGCAGATCGATACCAGCACTGCCATCGGTAGCGCGAGTCGGTAGAGAAAATGCTTCATCTTCAATAATTTTAGGATTGACTACTTTCACTTGTACAGCTTGCATAACACACTCACTTAACGATTTAGAAGTTTTATAAATTAAGACTATTTAACAATATTTTATAAACAACAATGATATATGAATAGCAATGCTGTGTTTTTATTGGATACTTTATTATTTAGCAATTCACTAGAGTATTAACACACTCGCCAAGCCTAAAAATGACATAAAACCAACAATATCCGTCACGGTGGTCAAAATCACCGAGGCAGACAAGGCTGGGTCAATGTTCATGCGCTTAAGTAACAGCGGTATACTAATTCCCGAGACATTCGCCGCCGTCATGTTGATCGCAATGGCAAAGCCAATGACAGCACTAATTTCGATGTCATGAAACCATAATTGGGCAATAAATGCCATGATGATCGCCCAAATGATACCGTTTATCGCGCCAACCCACAGCTCTTTATTAAGGAGCCAGACTCGGTTAGAACCACCGATTTGACCCATTGCCATCCCGCGGATAACGACGGTCAAGGTTTGCGAGCCTGCAATACCGCCCATGCTGGCGACCACAGGCATCAATATCGCCAGCGCCACCACTTGTGCCAAGACTTCCTCGAATTGTCCAATCACCGCGGCTGCCAAGAGCGCGGTACATAGATTGATACCCAGCCAAACACTACGGCTTTTGGCACTGGTCAAAATAGGCGCAAACAGCTCTTCGTCTTGACTGACACCAGCAAGATTTTTCATAGTGCTATCGACATCATCTTGGATAATCTCCATGATGTCCTCGCCATTTAGCTGTCCAACCAGCTCGCCATAGCTATTTGTCACGGGGGCGAAACGAATGTCTTCTGAACGAAAAATCGCTGCAGCATCTTGGATATCTAGGCGATCATTGATGGTGATAGCCGTATCAATCAGTTCTGAGACTAGGGTGTTTTGATCATGTTTAATCAGATCTACCAGACTCAATAGCCCAAGTAATTGCTGGCTTTGATCGACAACAAGCAGTTCTTGGCTTTCGTCATCGAGCAGATCCTCGTTTTCGCGTAGCCAATCCTGTACATCCGCCAGACAGATATCATCCCGTATTTGGATAATATCGGGATCCATGTAGCTCCCAACTTCCCAGTCATCATACGTATCAAGTTTATTGACTTGGACGCGCGTTTCTTCATCGAGCGTTGCCATGACTGAGGTACGTACGCTCTCAGTGACAGTATCCAAAATCTCAGAGATGTCTTGGGCATCAAGATCTTGGGTAAATAGCGAGATTTCTTGAGAAGAAATATTCTCTAATAATGGCTGGCGGGTATCGTACTCGAGCTCAGCAAGTACCTCACCTTTAATGCTCTCTGGTACTTGCTCCCAGATGAGTAGGCGGTTTTGAGTCGGGAAAGACTCTAGTAGGCTTGCAATTTCATACTCAGACTGCTTTTCTAAAAACTCTGTAATCGCCTCATATGCTTTATCAGCAACCAAATCCTGCAAATACAGCAGTTTATATTCGGCACTGTATTCAGCCGGATTATAATCTCCTGGTAGCACTGATGGTCGTTCCTGATCGGGCATCGAGGTAGGCATAAGGATTCCAATATCTTTTATAAAGTGTTAATAATAGCAAATGGCAAAACGTCGGGTTAGCGTTTGCCGAGTCAGTTCTTTTTGGCATCAGCACTGTCAATATTGATGTTAGCGCTTACCCAATAAAGCGCGAATATTGGCTAAGTACTCATCAGCGACCGCTTCTGGGTCTTTGATGGCTTTTTTCTTTTTGGCCTTGGCGGGCCAGTCAACATGATCTTCAGGTAGCTCGTCCAAAAATCTGGACTCTGAGGTCACGCGCATCTGACCACCGGCACGGCGCTGGGCCGCAAGCGTCAAAGTCAGCTCACGACGCGCGCGGGTGATGCCTACGTACATCAGACGACGCTCTTCTTCGATCGTCTCACTCATAATAGAGTTACGATGCGGTAGCATCTCTTCTTCAAGCCCCATGATATAAACAAAATCAAACTCCAAACCTTTTGCAGCATGCAAGGTCATTAGATTGACTTTGTTGGTGTTCTCTTCTTCTTGCTGCTGCTCGAGCATATCGAGCAAGACCAGCTTACGAATGATGGTATCAATCGTGCGGTCTTCGTCTTCTTCTGCGCGATTAATGAGAGATTGGATACTGGTATAGAGCATATCGATATTATCAATACGGTTTTTTTCTTGCTGCGGGGTTTTGGCATCGCTACGGACAAAATCTATATAACCCGTCTCATCAATCATTTGGCGTACGATTGGCACAGGATCAGGGTGTTGATCGAGCTCACGTGTATAGTGCTCGATGAACTCGCCAAACTCTTTGATCGTGCCATACGCTTTTGACGGCAACACATGAGCCAAGCCGGCATGAGTACAAGAAGCCAGTAGCGAGATACTATGCTCTTGAGCAAATAAGCCAAGCTTTTCTAGCGTAGCAGGTCCCATACCGCGCTTGGGTGTATTGATAATACGTAAAAACGCGCTGTCATCTTCAGGGTTCAAAATCAAGCGTAGATAGCCCATGATGTCTTTGATTTCACTACGCGCAAAGAACGATTGACCGCCTGATAGCTTATAAGGGACTTGTAGCTGGCGCAATTGTGCCTCAAGCATTCGTGCCTGAAAGTTACTGCGGTAGAGTACTGCATACTGCTCCCACTCATTACCAAAACGCAATTTGTGCGTGACGATTTCTTTGGCGACGCGCTCAGATTCATCATCATCATTACGGCAGTTGATAATCCGAATTTTTTCGCCTTGACCTTTATCTGACCACAGTTTTTTTTCAAATAAATGCTCGTTGTTCAGAATAACGGCATTGGCAGAGGTCAAGATACGGGTGGTTGAGCGATAATTTTGCTCAAGCATGACGATTTTTAGTTTTGGGAAATCTTCTTTTAGCAGTGCCATGTTTTCAGGCTTCGCCCCGCGCCACGCATAGATAGATTGGTCATCATCACCTACCACGGTAAAACGACCTTGCGGACCAACCAGATGCTTAATCATTTCATACTGGGCGGTATTGGTATCTTGATACTCATCGACCAATAGATAACGAATACGGTTTTGCCATTTGTCTCGCAGCTCTCTATTTTCACGCAAGATTTTGGTCGGCAGTACAATCAAGTCATCAAAATCGACGGCATTATACGCACGCAAGTTACGCTCATAAAGCGCATACAAGGTCGCAAAAATCATGTCTTCTGGATCGTCTAACGTCTCCATCGCCTTGTCAGGCTCAATCAAATCGTTTTTCCAATCAGAGATCATCTTGATGGCTTTACCAACCAGCTCACGACTTTCAGCGCCACTCAAGTTGTCGCGCATCATCAGCTCCATCAAGAGGCGCTTACTGTCATCGCTGTCCATGATAGAGAAGTTGCCTTTTAGTGGCGTATGCATCAGCTCATAGCGCAAAAACTGCAGGCCAAATTGGTGAAAGGTCGATACAGTCAAGCCGCGCGTTTTTTCGCTTGGGAGCAGTTTGCTCACACGGGCTTTCATTTCACGTGCCGCCTTATTAGTAAAGGTCACCGCTGTGATGCGCTCGGCTGGCATGTCGCACTCTTGAATCAGATACGCAATTTTACGCGTGATCACCGAGGTCTTACCGGAGCCAGCACCTGCGAGCACAAGTAGTGGGCCGGATACGTAGAGCATGGCTTCTTGTTGTTTGGGATTGAGTTGACTCATAACGTGACCTGTAAGACAAAAGCAAAAAGAGGGTAGCGCTGATATAGCACAATTGATATCTTAATAATGTTTGTTATAAGGATAATAGAATTTAAGGTTTGATGATGACATATCGTAAAATTAGGTGGGTCATTATAAAGCAAAAACGGTCACTTTTGGGGAGGAGTTGGGTGATGAAAATAGGGTATGAGCGCGCTTGATTTTTGATAAATAGCGTGACAGCGTTTGCGCATCGAACAAAGCATGGATTTGGGGTTAATATAAGGTAACGTCTATATCATAATTTTTGGTAAAAAAAACACATTTTGTTTCATAGAAAATGACCGTCGAATACAGTTAAAAACTAGCTTTTAGGCACTGATATGCGTATAGTACATAAATAATTTATGCCAGTTGTCACGTCATTATTAACCACGTGTAATGAGCTATTAAATCAATTAAGTACGCAGTCAGATATGATATTGATTTAATACGTTGATCTTACGTTGTTAGAAGATGCGTTGGGCGACCAGCCTTTATCCGCGTGCATACCGGAATCTCTACCGTTGGTCAGGTCTGACATCGTCGTTAATAAGCTTGATAATTGGTTATTACCAGCAAAATACCTAACATGTGACTCAATGACAGTTACTTAAACACAGTGTCAGTGAATGACAACTGCTTTGTGTTTTCGTCTGCGTTATACCTGTCGTGAGGCGGCCTTAATGGGTCAGTGCCTGCGCTGTGTCTAACACTCGATTGGGTGAGGAGCACGTATTATCATGTCTGCTTTTAATTGGTCAGCAGTTGCTTTTATCTTAGCCGCCATTGGGCTAGTTGTCTTTATGCTGGTGGTACCGCGTTTACTTGGTGGTCGCTCTCAAGGCTTACAAAAAGAAGAGATATTTGAAGCGGGTGTTGTCGGATCTGGCAACGCCCGTATTCGTTTGTCTGCTAAATTCTATTTGGTCGCGATTTTCTTTGTGATTTTCGATTTAGAGGCGCTGTATCTCTACGCGTATTCTGTGTCAGTGCGAGAGGCCGGCTGGCTTGGTTTTGCCGCTGCTGCTACCTTTATCACTATTCTGATTATCGGTTTGATTTATGAGCTGAGCTTGGGTGCGATGAACTGGGCACCTGCTGACAAGCGCCGCAAAAAACCTCGGCTACATGCTGCGCCAGCTGGTTTTAATTTGGCAGACATCACCAAGTTTGATGGTGCTCATGAGCTGATGGTCGATCCTACTGGTAAAGTACCCGCGCAATCATCCGGTCAAATCAATGTCTCAAACAATATCGAAGCCAACCGTCGCCATCTACAAAACATTGATCATATCAATACCACAGGTAATGTGACGTCTGTGGACTTTGCGACGTCTGCACAAAACGACAAGCCTGCGCACTAGTGAGTACTGCTGGCTTTCGCTGATCGCATTTTGTTGCAACGATTGCTTGTGATTGGCCCCTTATTAATAACGAAATTTTTGGCGACAGCGTATACAAGATGAGTATGACGCCAAGCTTAATATAAAGGTTGTATGTTATGAAATACACATTAACAAAAGCCAACCCTGATGCAGATACCTACCCTGCACAGACCCGCCAAACGGTCAATGATCCTATCGAAGATGAAGTCAATAAAAACGTCTTTATGGGTCGTCTCGAAGACCTCGTTCATTCGACAGCAAACTGGGGGCGCAAGCACTCGCTCTGGCCATTTAACTTTGGTACGTCTTGCTGTTATGTTGAATACGCCACTACCTTAACCGCCGTTCATGATTTGTCACGCTTTGGGGCCGAAGTTATCCGCGCCTCACCCCGTCAGGCAGATGTGATGATCGTTGCTGGTACATGTTTTGTCAAAATGGCCCCTGTTATTCAGCGTCTTTATGAGCAAATGCTTGAGCCAAAATGGGTCATCTCTATGGGTGCTTGTGCCAATTCAGGCGGCATGTATGATATCTACTCGGTCGTACAAGGGGTGGATAAAGTGATCCCTGTCGATGTGTATGTGCCAGGCTGTCCGCCGCGTCCAGAAGCATTGATTCAAGGCTTGATGTTATTGCAAGAATCTATCACCAAAGAGCGTCGTCCGCTGGGCATCCATGTCAATGAGCAGGGTATCTATCAGCCGCAAATGACGCCTGAGCGTGACCGTAAGCAAGCAGATCGTATCGCTGTCAAAAACTTGCGTAGCCCAGACAGCATCTAAGTTTAGACAGTATCTAAATTTAGATAGCATGTAGATTTAGCAACCTCAATATTTTATGCGCTCATCATGGTTTGGTTATGACTGACATAGCCTCACTTTGATTGACATCGCTCAGTTATGATTAATGAAGGAATACATCATTCATGGTCACGGTAGTCGAAAACACAGATCCTAAGATCAAGCCCGTCCCAGCCGTCATTACAGAGCTGGAGCAAAAGTATGCTGGTAAATTTGTCGTACAGCACACTGTGGATGAGATTCCAACAGTCTGGGTGGCGCGTGCAGATTTATTAGACGTGCTTTTATTTTTGCGCAAACTGCCCAAGCCCTACGTCATGCTATTTGACTTGTCAGCGATAGATGAGCGTCTGCGTCAGCATCGCGCAGGGTTGCCTGACAGTGACTTTACGGTGTTTTATCACCTGATGTCGCTTGAGCGCAATAGTGATATACGTGTCAAGGTCGCACTGAGCGAAGATGACCTCAATGTCCCAAGCGCGACCAATATTTGGCCAAATGCCAACTGGTATGAGCGCGAAGTGTGGGACATGTTCGGTATTGTCTTTACAGATCATCCGCATTTGACCCGTATTTTATTGCCAAAATACTGGGAAGGTCATCCACTGCGTAAAGAATATCATGCGCGTGCGACTGAATTTACCCCGTATTTCTTGAATACCGCCAAGCAGCAATACGAGCAAGAAAACCTACGTTTTGTCCCAGAAGAGTGGGGCATGAAGCGCTCAGGTCGTGATGAAGACTTTATGTTCTTGAACATCGGTCCTAACCACCCCTCCGCTCACGGTGCGTTTCGTTTGGTACTACAGTTGGATGGCGAGGAAGTCGTCGACTGTATCCCTGATATTGGCTATCACCATCGCGGCGCAGAAAAGATGGCTGAGCGTCAAACATGGCACTCATTTATTCCTTATACCGACCGTATCGATTATTTAGGCGGTGTGATGAATGAGCTGCCTTATATCATGTCAGTCGAAAAGCTCGCTGGGATTACCGTCCCACCTCGCGCCGAGACTATCCGTGTGATGATGAGCGAGTTTTTCCGTATTACCAACAATTTGCTATACGTCGGTACATTCATTCAGGATGCAGGTGGTATGACCCCTGTATTTTATATGTTTACCGATCGCCAAAAAGCCTATGACGTCATCGAAGCCGTGACAGGCTACCGTATGCATCCGGCTTGGTTCCGTATCGGTGGTACGGCGGCTGATCTGCCACGTGGCTGGCAGCGTTTGGTGCGTGAGTTCTTAGATTGGATGCCTAAGCGCCTGGACGAGTATGTCAAAGCAGCACTACAAAACAGCGTGCTCAAAGGTCGTACCCAAGGCGTCGCTCAGTACAATGCCAAGCAAGCATTGGCTTGGGGCGTGACGGGCGCTGGTCTGCGCGCGACAGGCGTGGATTTCGATATGCGTAAAGCGCGTCCTTACATGGGCTATGAGAATTACGATTTTGCAGTGCCAGTTGGTTACAACGGTGACGCTTATGATCGCTGTATGGTCAAAGTTGAGGAGATGCGTCAGTCATTACGTATCATTCGTCAATGTATGGACAACATGCCACAAGGCCCTTATAAGGCAGATCATCCACTGGCCGTACCACCGCCGAAAGACCGTACACTGAACGATATCGAAACGCTGATTAACCACTTTATCTCCGTATCATGGGGTCCTGTAATGCCAGCGGGTGAGTGTACGACGATTGTCGAGGCGACCAAAGGTCTGAACAGTTATTATATTACCTCAGACAAAGCCACAATGAGCTATCGTACGCGTATCCGTACGCCAACGTTTGCTCATATACAGCAGATGCCATCGGTCATTAATGGCTCACTGGTTTCTGATGCCATTATGTATTTGGCATCGATTGATATTGTGATGGCGGACTGCGATCGTTAAGATTTTGATCTTTAAGGTTAAACCGCTGCTTAAAAAGTATTTGTTCATCAATATATTATTGCCTGATGGCACACCAAAATGCTGTCGCTTGTCGATATAACCACGGTTTTAAGTAGACTGATATTGGCTTGTGATAGAGCAGGATGAGTGAGGAAAGACAGAAGATTATGAAAATTGTTTCCGACAAAATGCCAAAAGTAGATGTGGAAAGCATCCTCACCACTGAGGAAATCGCTGCCATTCATGAGTTTATGCACCATTACCCACAGGCGCGTGCTGCCTCATTAGATGCGCTAAAAATTGTGCAAAAGCGCAACGGCTGGGTCGATGATGCGCAAGCAAACGCTATTGCCAACATCCTAGACATCCCGATGTCAGACATGGATGGGGTCGCCACTTTCTTTAACCGTATCTATCGCCAGCCTGTCGGTCGCCATGTGATTCTCATCTGTGACTCCGTGGCTTGTTATTTGACAGGTTATGAAGCGTTGTCAGCTGAGATCAGATCACAGCTGGGTATTGAGTATGGTCAGACAACTGCTGATGGACGTTTTACGCTATTGCCAATTTGCTGCTTGGGCAACTGTGATAAGGGGCCAGCGGTACTAATTGATGAAGACACTTACGGCCCTGTCCAGCCCTCCGAGGTCGCGCAATTATTGGAGCTATACGCATGAGTTTAACGATTTCAGAGCAGATTGCTCGTCGCGGTCAAGGCCAAGCGCCAAGCCAGCTAAATGCACAGCGTGTTCCAATTTATGGCGATAAAGCGACAGCCACTAGCGAAACCAAGCCATTGACTTGGCGTTTGGCGCATCATGATGCGGTGCTTGATTTAGCCACTTATGAGTCTCTAAAAGGCTTCACTGGTCTAAAAGAAGCGCTATCTAAATCGCCAAAAGACGTCGGCAATATGATTAAAGCCGCCAATGTCCGAGGTCGCGGCGGTGCAGGTTTTAACGCGGGTCTAAAGTGGTCGTTTATGTCGCCGCCGGACGGTTTGCCGCGTTATCTTATCTGTAATGCTGATGAAATGGAGCCGGGTACTTTTAAAGACCGTCTATTAATGGAGCGTTTACCGTTTCAGTTGATTGAAGGTATGCTTATTACCGCGCATGCGATTGGTGCCACTGACGGTTATATCTTTATCCGCGGTGAGTATATCTTGGCCGCTGAACGTTTGGTCGCTGCTATCGAAGAATGTTTGGCCAACAATCTCATGGGCGACAATATTTTAGGCTCAGATTTTAGTTTTAATCTGCATGTGCATACTGGCGCTGGACGTTATATTTGCGGTGAAGAAACCGCATTGATTAACAGCTTAGAAGGTCGCCGTGCTAACCCACGTACCAAACCCCCTTTCCCGCAAATCTCTGGTGCATGGGGCAGACCAACGGTTGTCAATAACGTTGAGACCTTATGCAATATGCCAGCCATCTTGAATCACGGCGTAGAGTGGTATCAATCACTATCCGAGATTAAAGGTAAAAGTAAAACGCCAGGCACCAAATTATTTGGCTGTTCAGGCTTGGTCAATGATCCAGGCCTCTGGGAGTTACCCTTTGGTTATACGGCTCGCGAAATCATTGAAGATTTAGCCGGTGGTATGAAAGATGGTAAAACGCTGAAGGCTTGGTTACCGGGCGGCGCCTCGACGGACTTTTTAACCGCCGATTATTTGGATGTGGTCGTAGATTTTGACACCATTCAAGAAGCGGGTAGCCGTATGGGTACTGGGCTTATCATGGTCGTCGATGAGTCGCAAGATATGGTGCCGTTACTTCGTAACCTTGAGATTTTCTTTCAACGCGAGTCGTGCGGCTGGTGTACACCGTGTCGTGATGGCTTACCGTGGGGCGTCAAATTGCTGACCGCTATCAATAACGGTGAGGGACAAGTGGGCGATGTCGAAAAACTAGAGGGCCTGACGCGTGACTTATGGATTGGCAAGACGTTTTGTGCCCATGCACCAGGTGCGATGGAACCACTAATGAGTGCGATTAAATATTTCCGTCCAGAGTTTGATCAAAAAATCGCGCAGGCGGTTGGTGTCGATGTGATTGATGCGGCAGCCAACCAACAGCCAGCAGTGAAATAAGGAGAGCGGCATGGCAGTCATACATATTGATGGAACCACTGTCGAAGTAGATAGCAGCGACAACTTACTACAAGCCTGCTTATCACTCGGCATTGATGTGCCGTATTTTTGTTATCATCCAGCCCTAGGCTCAGTAGGCTCGTGCCGTCAGTGCGCGGTCAAGCAATTCCAGAATAAAGACGATATGGAAGCAGGTCGTGGTCGTCTCGTCATGTCATGTATGGTCGCCCCTGGCGATGATATGTACATCTCCGTGACTGACGATGAAGCCAAAGCATTCCGCAAGTCGATGGTTGAGCTACTCATGACCAACCATCCACATGACTGTCCAACTTGTGAAGAAGGCGGACATTGTCATTTGCAGGACATGACTTATATGTCAGGTCATAGCCGTCGTCGCTATCGCTTTACCAAACGCACCCATCATAACCAAGAGCTTGGGCCATTTATCGCCCATGAGATGAACCGTTGCATCGCTTGCTATCGTTGTGTCCGTTTTTATAAAGACTACGCAGGCGGCGAAGATTTGGGTGTTTATGGCTCAAACAATCGCGTCTACTTTGGCCGTGATAAAGATGGTCAGTTTGAAAGCGAGTTCTCAGGCAACTTAACCGAAGTATGCCCAACGGGTGTATTTACCGATAAAACGCATTCTGAACGCTATAACCGCAAATGGGATATGCAGTACGCACCAAGCATCTGTCATGGTTGCTCAGCAGGTTGTAATATCTCACCGGGTGAGAGATATGGTGAATTGCGCCGCATCGAAAACCGCTATAACGGCGAAGTAAACCGTTACTTCTTATGTGACCGTGGTCGCTTTGGTTACGGTTATGTCAACCGCGCTGATCGTCCAACCCAAGCGCTTGAGCGCATCAATGATAAACATGTCAAAATCAATATCGACTATGCTCTTGATGAAACCATCAAACGTATCAAAGATAAAAAAGTCATTGGTATTGGCTCGCCGCGCGCCAGCCTTGAGACTAACTTTGCCCTAAAAAACCTCGTTGGCTTTGATAACTTCTCAACAGGTCTGAATCATCAGCAACAAGCACTGGTCAATAAATGCATCGAAGTGCTTAGCACGGAAGGCATTTATAACCCTAGCATGACCGATATCGAAACGCATGATGCAGTGCTCGTATTAGGTGAGGACATCACGCAAACCTCATCACGAGTGGCGCTATCAGTACGCCAAGCCGCAAAGAACGAAGGCCTAAAAATGGCGGCGGCGCTGCAAACGCAGCCTTGGCTTGCTGAACCAGTTAAGCGTATCGCGCAAGATGCATTAAGCCCAGTTTATGTCATTGATGTGACCCAAACCAAGCTAGAAGACATCAGTAAAGTGAGCGTAGTCGCGACACCTGAAGACATCACTAAACTTGGTTTTAAAGTCGCTGATGAAATTGCTAACTTCGCTGATGATTTAGCAGAAGTAGCGGACCCACAAGCGGCTGAACAAGACGCTAATGTGGATGCGATGCAAGCATTGGCTCAGCAGATCGCTTATGATTTGGTTCAAGCGGATAAGCCATTAATCATCTCTGGTACTAGCCTGTCGTCTACCGCATTAATAGAAGCGGCGGCACAGATTACTCAAGCATTAACACAAAAACGTGCTGCGATTAAAGCAACGGAACAGCAGCAAGTTGAGGCACATAATGAGCAGGTTCGCGCCGCTGAAGCACAAACAGCAACTGCTCAGCAAAGCGAAGACAAAGACTTGTCTGCTAAACCCAACAAACCGGAAACGGGCGTTGATACAGAAGCACAAGACGATGTCGAGCGTGAGCCTGCAACCAAGCTTGAGCTAAAAGAAGTGAATGATAGCTATCATGCGCAAGCCGGTATCTATCTAACGGTTCCTGATGCCAACAGCATGGGCGTTTGTATGCTTGGCGGTCAGTCAGTTGAAGAGCTGCTAGCCACTGATTACGATGTGGTTGTGGTTGCAGAAAACCAGCTAACAGATGCGATTGATGCCAATAAATTGACACAGCTACTGACTGATAAAACGGTCATTGCGTTAGATCATCAGCTGCTTGATTGGCATAAGGACGTCGATATTGTATTGCCAGCGGCTAGCTTTGCAGAAGCGGATGGCACATTGATATCAGCTGAAGGTCGTGCGCAGCGTTTCTTCCAAGTTTATGACAACGAATACTACCATCCGATGAGCAGTATTAAAGAAGGCTGGCGCTGGATACATGCTGTGCATAGCAGTATTGAAGGTCGTGATGTCGACTGGACGCAGCTAGATGATGTTATCAATGCATTGATTGCCACCCATCCTAAGCTTGCAGGTATCAAAGGCGCTGCGCCTGAAGCGGACTACCGTATGACTGGTCTGAAAATCGCGCGTCAACCGCGCCGTTACTCAGGTCGTACTGCTATGCGTGCGCCAATCTCAGTGCATGAGCCGATGCAGCCAAAAGATTTGGACACTGGTTTGACCTTCTCAATGGAAGGTTATAGCGGTAAAGAAGCACCAAGCTCGATGATTCCTTTTGCCAATGCGGCAGGTTGGAACTCCCCGCAGGCATGGAACAAATACCAAGACAAAGTCGGCGGACATCTGAAAAATGGTGATCCAGGGGTGCGTTTGTTCGATCAGCTAGAGCGTCTAGCCACTCGTCAATATGTGGCGCCAGAAGCCATGTCTTCGAATACAACTGACTTACAACAAGGCCAAGCGAAGCTAGTACCGATTCATAACATCTATGCCAGCTCAATGATGGCATCACGTAGCCCAATCGTCGCAGAGCAGCTGCCAGTTGCAGCATGGCGTATCGGTATAGATGATGCCAAAGACTGGAATATTGCTGCTGGTGATTACTTGGCGATTGAAATTGACAAGCAACAAATCACCTTGCCAGTACAGCTGGTTGGTTATTTGGCAGAAGGCTGTATCGGTTACCCAGTCGGGCAGGTGAGTATCATTCACCCATCAATGCCAGCGTCGGTACGTAAAGTAGATGCGCCAGTAACGATGATGGGTAGCATGGCTAACGATATGATGAACAATAACGACACAGCGCAAATGAACGCAGCGCCGACCACCACACAGGAGGTGTAATATGCAAGTTACCCGTATTATCCCTGATGTGCCAAGCTTTTTGGCGGGTAGCATGAGCTTTGATACTTGGTCTATTCTGTTTTTGGTGGGTCAATCGCTAGTCATCTTTTTGGTCGTGGTATTGGTTGCCGCAATGATGATTGTCTATGAGCGCCGCATGCTGGCATTATGGCAAGATCGTTATGGTCCAAACCGCGTAGGGCCTTTTGGTTCGTTGCAGTTAGTCGCTGACATGCTCAAAATCTTCTTTAAAGAAGACTGGACACCAAACTTTACTGACAAGTTTATGTTCACCTTGGCACCTGCGGTCGCGATGTTCACGGCACTGGCTTCATTTGCCATTATTCCTATCTCGCCAACACTTGGCGTGGTTGATTGGGATATTGGTATTTTGTTTTTCTTTGCCATGGCGGGTATTGCGGTATATGCCGTGATGTTCGGTGGTTGGGCATCTGCTAACAAATTCTCGCTACTCGGTGGTTTGCGCTCAGCTGCACAGACGATCAGTTACGAAGTGTTTTTAGGTTTGTCGTTGATGGGCGTTGTTGCACTAACAGGTTCATTTAACTTACGCGCTATTGTTGAGTCACAAGTCGACGGCTGGTATATCATTCCGCAGTTTTTTGGATTTTTGACCTTTGTGGTCGCGGGTGTGGCGGTTACGCACAGACATCCATTTGACCAACCAGAAGCAGAGCAAGAACTGGCTGAAGGCTATCATGTCGAATATTCGGGCATGAAGTTTGGTATGTTCTTCATTGGTGAGTATGTCAACGTTGTCTTGATTTCTGCCTTGATGACTTGCTTGTTCTTTGGCGGTTGGCTTGCGCCGTTCAATTTAGATATCCCATTTATTCCACCAGTTTTTTGGTTCATGATTAAAACGCTGTTCTTTATGACCATGTTTATTTTGGCTCGAGGCTCACTCATGCGTCCGCGTTATGATCAGGTGATGAACTTTGGCTGGAAAGTATGTCTGCCAGTAACGCTGATTAATCTATTAATCACTGCTGCGGTCATTTTGATCTTTTCCCCAACGTTATAGTCATTACTAGCCATCACTGATGAACTAGGGTAAAGCTGATAAGGATAATAATCCCATGTTTACTACCATAAAAAAGACCGTCATTGGTATATTTACCATTGTCCGCAGCATGTGGATGGTCAATAGTCATGCACTCAGACCGCGTGACACCATCCTTTATCCTGAAGAGCCGGTACCTGTGCCGCCGCGTTTTCGTGGACGTATTGTCCTTACGCGTGATCCTGATGGAGACGAGCGCTGCGTGGCTTGTAACTTGTGTGCGGTGGCATGTCCGGTAGGGTGTATCTCATTACAAAAAGCCGAGCGTGAAGATGGACGCTGGTATCCAGAGTTTTTTAGAATTAACTTCTCACGCTGTATCTTTTGTGGATTGTGTGAAGAAGCCTGTCCAACGACAGCGATTCAAATGACCCCAGATTTTGAGCTGGGTGAATATAAGCGCCAAGATTTGGTCTATGAAAAAGAGCATTTGCTCATTTCAGGACCAGGTAAATACCCTGATTATAACTATTATCGTGTGACAGGTATGGCGGTAGCAGATAAACCAAAAGGTGCAGCACAAAATGAGTCTGCACCGATTGATCTAAGGAGCTTGCTACCATGATGAATATTTTGAACCATCCTGAACTGGCTGGGTTTTATTCACTTGCAGCAGTGGCGATATTTGCCAGTCTGCGCGTCGTGACTCAGGCCAATCCAGTGCATGCTATCTTATCGATGATTGTATCGTTGCTGGCAATTGCTGGGATATTCTTTGTATTAGGAGCGCCGTTTGCAGGTGCGCTAGAGATTGTTGTTTATGCTGGTGCCATTATGGTGCTATTTGTTTTCGTTATCATGATGCTGAACTTGGGCATGAGTAATGACGAGCGCGAAGAGCGTTGGCTCGATGCTGGTACTTGGGCGATACCGACAGGATTGACGATAATCATTGCCGTTGTGCTCTATGCAATGATTGGTATGGGTCATGATGAAGCCGTTATGATGGGTGGCACGACTATCTCTGCCAAAGCAGTCGGTACGGTGCTATTTACCAAATATATCATGCTGGTTGAAATTGCAGCTTTGTTACTACTAGCGGCTTTGGTGGCGGCATATCACTTAGGTAAAGAGTCGATTGATGAAGAGATCGTCGGTCATGCGAGTCAAGACGTTCAGCCAAGTGTAGGCAGTATCAAACAATACGACAATGACAGTGCGCTTACACAGCATGATGGCGTAAAAATGGCTAAGCCCTACGAATATAAAGATGTTGACCCGCATGACTATGTTGGTATGAAGGTAGGCATGAAAACAGGTGCGAACAAAGTGACGCGCAAGGAGGCAGACTAATGGTACTAGCAGCAAGCGTGGCACAAGAGGTGTCAAACGTGCCGTTTGCCCACGAGGTGGCAGGCTTAGTACAGCCAGTTGCTGAGGCGCAAAATGTACTGGGTATGATACCCATGAGCCATGGACTGATTTTGGCAGGTATTTTATTTGCTATTGGTCTGTGCGGCGTCATGGTACGACGTAACTTCTTATTTATGCTCATGAGTCTTGAGATCATGATGAATGCGGCAGCACTAGCATTTGTCGTGGCAGGTAGTCGCTGGGTCGATCCAGACGGGCAGATTATGTTTATCTTTATTTTGACCTTGGCTGCGGCTGAAGCGTCGATTGGTCTGGCAATATTATTGCGTTTTTATCATCAGCGTGGGCATCTCGATGTCGATAGCGCCAATGAGATGAAAGGATGATGTCATGAGTTTATTACCATTAACCTTTATATTCCCGCTCATTGGCTTTTTGATTTTAGCCTTTATGCGCGACAAATTATCAGAGACGGTCGCAGCGATTGTTGGCGTGGGTAGCATGCTGTTATCAGCATTATGTACGCTAGTCGTTAGCTATACCTTTTTGACCACCAATCCAGCTGGAACGGTAATTGAAGTTCCGCTATGGACGTGGTTCCAAGTTGGCGACTTTGCGCCGCATTTCGGTTTGAGCTTTGACGGTTTGGCATTGACTATGACAGGCGTCATTACTGGGATTGGCTTTTTGATTCATCTGTTTGCCTCTTGGTATATGAAAGGCGACACTGGCTTTGCCCGTTTCTTTAGCTATATGAATTTGTTCGTGGCCAGCATGCTGTTACTGGTACTCGCAGATGATTTGTTCTTGCTATATCTTGGCTGGGAAGGCGTGGGTATCTGTTCGTACTTATTGATTGGTTATTATTACCATGACAGAGCCAACGGTCGCGCCGCGATGAAAGCCTTTACCGTCACACGTGTTGGTGATGTGTTCTTAGCCTTTGGTTTGTTCTTATTATTCCGCGAATTCGGTACGCTTAATATTCAAGAGATTATTACGCGCGCGCCAGAAGTGTTCGATGTAAATAACCCAACGATGATGCTTACCACGATGATGTTGGTCGGCGGCGCGATGGGTAAATCAGCGCAGTTGCCACTACACACATGGCTTGCTGATGCGATGGCAGGTCCAACACCCGTATCGGCATTGATTCACGCGGCAACAATGGTAACGGCTGGCGTTTATCTGATTGCCCGCTTGCATCCATTATTTGAGTTGACCCCAGGCATCTTATTATATTGGGTTGGTGGCGTCGGGGCATTGACGCTGGTCGTTGCTGGATTCTGTGCGCTCGCGCAAACAGACATCAAACGTATCCTTGCGTATTCAACCATGAGTCAAATTGGCTATATGTTCTTAGCGCTTGGCGTGGGTGCGTGGCAAGGGGCAATCTTCCATTTGATGACCCATGCTTTCTTTAAAGCATTGCTATTCTTATCATCAGGTGCGGTTATTCTTGCGGTACATCACGAGCAAGATATCTTTAAAATGGGCGGTCTGCGTAAAAAGATACCATTGGTATTTTGGTGTTATATCATTGGTGGCGGTGCGCTCGCGGCGATACCTTGGGTTACCGTTGGTTTTTATTCTAAAGAAGCGATTCTTTGGGAAACTTATGCCACAGGTCACTTAGTACTATTCTATATGGGTGTATTTGGTGCGTTCCTAACAGCAATCTATACATTCCGTATGATTTGGATCATATTCTTCGGTGAAGAAAAAACCCATGCGCACAAGCTATCAGGGGTGTCGTACTGGTTACCTTTAACGGTATTACTTGTATTGTCTACCGCTGTTGGTGCATGGATTACGCCGCCACTACAAGGTGTATTGCCAGAGAGCGTAGGTCACTTATTAGAAGTCGCGGGTCAAGACCATGCTAAGCACACCGCAGAGTATATCGCGATGGGTGCGATGGTGGCCGGTTTGATATTGGCAGCACTATTATATGTCGTCAATAAAGGTCGCATGCTCATGAGCTTTAAGCGCTCACGTATTGGCGGGGCGCTATATCATTGGTGCTATCACGGTCTAGGTTTTGATGCGCTATACGATATAATTTTTGTAAAACCCTTTTTGTTCATCGGCCGCTTATTAAAAGCCGACCCTATCGATAAAACGTGGCTATTCTTGCCTAAGCTGGCTTCGGCAGGTAATAAAGTATTGTCTGCGACGCAAACAGGGTCTCTTCGAGGTTATGCCACAAGCTTTGGCTTGGGTATGGCTGTATTGCTGGTGCTGGTAATGATAACGGTGGTGTAAAGATGATGGAGTTACAACAAACGTGGATGCTACCAGCATTAATCGCAATTCCTTTTATTGCAGGATTGCTATGCTGGTTGGTGGAGCGATTTAATAAACGTCTGCCGCGCTGGATTGCCTTGATCGGTATGATGTTGACCTTTGCTTTGTCATTAATACTTTGGCAGCAGGGTGATTTTAGCGGTATGAGTAAGCAGGTCATCGCGCCAGATGCTGCCGTGCCTTGGGTCGCAGAATTTAGTGTGCCGTGGATACCGAGCTTTGGTATTAGCTTTCACTTGGCGCTAGATGGTTTGTCACTGATGATGGTAGCCTTAACAGGTTTGCTTGGTGTGGCAGCTGTTGCCTGTTCGTGGAATGAGATTCAGCGCCGCGTTGGCTTTTTCCACCTAAACTTGCTATGGAGTTTGGGCGGCGTTATCGGGGTTTTCTTAGCGATTGATCTGTTCTTATTCTTCTTCTTTTGGGAGATGATGCTGGTTCCTATCTATTTCTTGATCGCGCTTTGGGGTCATGATGTGGTTGGCAAAACCAAAGAATATGCCGCAACCAAATTCTTTATCTATACCCAAGCGTCTGGGCTTATCATGCTCATCGGTATTTTGGTATTGGTCATTATCAGCTACGCCCAAACTGGGGTGGTCAGCTTTAACTATAATGACTTACTCGGTACGTCACTTGGCGGCTGGGAATATCCCATCATGCTGTGCTTCTTCATTGGTTTTGCGGTGAAGTTGCCTATTGTACCTTTTCATGGCTGGTTGCCAGATGCGCATGCGCAGGCACCAACGGCAGGTTCGGTGGATTTGGCAGGTGTGCTCATTAAAACTGCCGCCTATGGTTTGATTCGTTTTGTGTTGCCGTTATTCCCAGTAGCGTCACAAGAGTTTGCACCGATTGCCATTACCTTGGGGACGATTGGTATCTTCTACGGTGCTTGGCTCGCGTTTATGCAGACCGACATGAAGCGTTTGCTAGCGTATACCAGTATCTCGCATATGGGCTTTGTGGTATTAGCAATCTATGCTGGAACATTGCTCAGCTTACAAGGTCTGATGATTCAGATGCTTGCGCACGGGCTTAGCTCAGCCGCACTATTTATCATGGCAGGGCAGCTATATGAGCGTCTGCATACACGTGATTTGACCTTGATGGGTGGTATGTGGGGACAGTTCCGTTACTACGCACCGATATTGATGTTCTTCTGTGCGGCGTTGCTTGGTATTCCAGGTACAGGTAACTTCATTGGCGAGTTTATGATTTTATTTGGCTCCTTTGCTCAGTATCCTGTGTTTGTGGTATTTGCGACATTCAGCTTGGTGCTTGCAGGTCTATACTCGCTTATTTTGATTTATCGCGCGTTATTTGGTGAAAACAACATCGCTGCATTGGCAGAGCGAGAGACTAAGTCACATGGTTTGCCTGCACGTAGATTAAAAGATTTGGGCAAGCGCGAGCTGTCATTACTATTGATGTTAGCGGCTGGTTTGGTCTGGCTCGGATTATATCCACAGCCGTTCCTTGATACCTCAAGTCACGCGATGCAGTGGATCAACAATGCATATATATACAGTCAAGTGACACAGGTAGATGCGTCGCAACTGCTTGATGTAATGGAGGCACGTTAAGTCATGAATGAGATTACAATGAATGATTTGATAGGGCTTGTGCCTTACGCACCGATTATCGCCGTAGTGATTACGGTACTCGTGGTGATGATTGCCATCACTATCAAGCGCTCGCATATGGTCACTGGTACAATCACCGTAGTCGGTTTGAATATTGCTCTGGTTACGTTACTTGGGCAAATGACGGGCTTTATTGAAAGCGGTGCTATTGCGCCAAATGCTGAGCAGTTATTTGTGATTGATAACTTTGCACAGTTCAATATGGTGATAGTTCTAGTTTGTGCCTTGGCGTGTTGTACGCTATCGTATGCGTATCTGGCCGATCTAAAAGACAATAAAGAAGAGCTATACTTGCTCATGCTGCTATCGACCATTGGTGCATTACTCATGGTAAGCGCGCAGCATATGGCATCATTCTTTATGAGTCTTGAGATGCTGTCAGTGCCTTTATATGGTTTGCTCGCTTATACTTATATGCGTAACCGCTCGCTTGAGTCAGGACTAAAATATCTAGTACTGTCGGCGACAGCGTCAGCGACTTTACTCATGGGTATGGCCTTTATTTATGCAGAGGTTGGCTCGTTGGCATTTAAGCCAATCAGCATGGTATTGGGCAATATTTTTGAATCGCCACTACTGATATTGGGTGCGGCGATGATGATGTTTGGTATCGCCTTTAAGCTTTCTGCAGCTCCCTTTCATATGTGGACACCAGATGTTTATGAAGGCGCGCCTGTCCCTATCGCGACCTTTTTGGCGTCTGTCTCAAAAGTTGCCATGATGGCGCTAGCGGTTCGATTCTTAATCGATACCTCTTTATTGGCATTGCCATCGGTGCAAATGTTATTAATGGTGATGGCAACCTTGTCTATCTTGGTAGGTAACTTGTTAGCTGTGCGTCAGACCAGCCTCAAACGTCTATTGGGTTATTCATCCATTGCCCATATGGGTTATGTGATGATCGTCATCGTCAGTATTGGCGCTGCTGCTGATAGCATTTCTAGTATGTATATGGCGGTGTATGCCTTTACGTCTATCGGTGCCTTTGGTGTGGTGACATTGATGTCGAGTCCATATCGCCTATCTGGTGAGGCCGATGAGCTGACACATTATCAAGGGCTATTCTGGCGTCGTCCAGTATTGACGGCAGTGATGACTATCATGATGTTATCACTGGCTGGTATTCCATTGACCGCAGGCTTTATCACCAAACTATTTGCGATATTGGCTGCTGTACAAGGAACCAACTGGTTCTTAGCTGCGATGATTATCCTAGGTAGTGCGATTGGTCTATTCTACTACTTGCGCGTGTTACTCACACTGTTCAAGCGTCCTAAGCAGTTCATCGAGTTTGACGTGTCCGGACAATGGGGTATTCGTACCGGCGGTATTATGGTTATTGCGGTGACGGCCATTATCCTGTTCTTTGGTATTTTGCCAAATAGTATGATCGAATGGGCAAGCTTGGCTCGTATTTGGTAGATTCAATGATTTATGCGATAAGATAAGCCATTTGTTGCTTATCTGTTGTTACGGTTAAAAAACCAAGATGCGCCCGCTTTATGATAAGCTTGGCGCATCTTTTTTTGCTTAATTTTTGTCTTTGGCAAACTTATCTTATAAAAATACCATTTAATAAAATATGAGTGATGAACAGTTATGAGTGATAATATTCAAACGGTAACGGTGCTCAGCAAAACCACATGGACGCCAAATTTATTTAGCTTTACCGTCAGCCGTCCTGATAGTTTTAAGTTTACTGCCGGACAGTTTGTGCGCTTGGGTGTCAATCCGAGTCAATTAAAATATTACCAACAGGTTAAGGCAAGTGATGAAGTCTCTAATGAAGCATTGAATGAAGATATCTTTCGAGCGTATTCGATTGTGTCTTCGCCCTTTGATGAGGTACTAGAGTTTTTTTCTATTGTTATTCCTGACGGTGCTTTTACCTCACAGTTGCAGCATCTACAAGTGGGCGATGAGCTATTACTTAATACCATGCCATTTGGGTTTTTGACCTTGGCGCGTTACCAAAAACCCCTGCCTAAGGACTTGTGGCTGCTTGCCACAGGCACTGGTCTTGCACCATTTTTATCGATGCTACAAGACCTAAAGACATGGGAAGATTACGAGCATATCGTGCTAGCCTATAGCGCACGCTCGACGGATGAGCTTGCGTACGTTGAGCAAATCGAGCGCTTGCAAGACGATTTTGGCTCGCTGGTTGATAATCCTGCAAAGCTGATTTTCATTCCTATCGTCACCCGTGAGTCTGTCGACGGCGCGTTATCAGAGCGACTACCAAAGCTGTTATTAGAAGGCACGTTGCAAGCGCGCGCGGGTATCGATTTGGATGTCGATACGACGCATGTCATGCTATGTGGTAACCCAGATATGGTGGATGATACCAAAGAGGCATTGAAGACACTAGGATTGGTGATGAATCGCCGAGGTGAGGGTAATATCGCTGTTGAGAACTATTGGTAGGGGCAGCTGACGATTGTCTTATTTAATAAAAAACGCTACATCTATCAGGCTAATAACCTGTGAGATGTAGCGTTTTTTTGGAGACATCGTTTATGGATCGTTATTCTTGGCTGGGTTCGGTGGCATCGTCTACAGGGTTGATGGGGCCTTGCATCAATTGCGGCTCATCATCGTCGCTAATGATATCTTCGTTATTGCTTGAGGCCAATAAGTCACGATAGTTAATCTGCGCCTTCAAAACCATTTGCTCTTCTTCAAGCTTTCCATAGTTGACCTGTACTTTATACAACGTACTCATGATCTTTTTGTTGTTTTTTAGCCAGCGGTTAATATCGAGGTAAATCACTTCGTCTTTTGGGCGAGCAATATTGACGTAGGAGAGAATAAAGCCCAATGGGTCTTTTTTAAGGACGCTATGATAAAACCAAATAGCAAGCTTGATCCCTTGGCGCTTAACAAAAGACTCGCAGCGTAGATTTAATATATCGGTATACGTCTGCTGACCAAACACAAAACGTTGGACATTACGATCTAGCTGCACATGGACCAAACTAAAATTACTGGCCACTTCAGCGTAAATACCGCCAGCATTAACCGTGCAGTATAAGCGAAACCAATCATCATGCATTTCAACGCGCAGCTCTAGTATGGCTTTTACATTATCCGTTACAAAGCTTTGTAGCGCCTCGTTGACGTATTTTTGTGCGACTGGTAGGGATATCTCATCTTCGAGTTTGTCTGTCGTTTTATGATAGATGTCTTTAACCGATTGAGCGATACGCTCCCAACCACTATCAAGTGACTCGTCAAAACGATAGCCGATGTTCTCAAAGAGCTCGTCAAAACTGTCTGAATTATTCACGTTATCAAAGTCGCTCAAACTTATTATCCTTATAATTATAGGGCTTAGCACTACCATTCTAAAACAGTATATAACAAATACCGTGGCTTCAAAATGGACACATGCGTTTTATGACAATTCATTTGATATCATAAAGACGATACCTGTTTTATAACATTTTTAGTGATAGAGATTTGTTTTAAGTAGATGAAAGGTTGTAAACAATGACTGATTAGCGCCATCTCTCGACACTATCGGTTGGGCTAGCGACTTAATTCTATGTCATGTTATGATAGCGCCGACATATATCGTGCATATCACTACATGCTCATTTATAAACCATACCCTTACCTATCAGCTGAGACCCATTGTGGCCTATATCAAAGACTCACAGAGCTACCATTTTTCGGCGCAGCCTCCCAAGCGTGATGTGAGCTTACCTGTAGCGATTGTCATTGCGGTCGCCATACACGTATTGATTATTTTTGGCATCAGCTTTTCGATGGGTAAAGACCCGGCTGCCATGATGCAGGATGTGGCAAAGGCGCTCACCGATAATATGCAGCCAAACGAAGACGCGCATTTTATTGCCAACGCCTCACAAGAAGGCGGCGGCACCATAGAGGAGCGACTAAGACAAGAGAATGACCAAATGAGTCCATTGTCTGCTGAGCAAATGAGCGAGACACAAGACGTCATCAATCTACAGCGCCAAGTTCGACAGCAGCGCTACCAAGAGAGCTATCTGCGCACCACGTTAAGCTGGCGTCAGGCGAGCGTAGAGTCGGATAATGATAGCAAACAAGCACAAGATGACATCATGGCACAAGAAGCGCGTCTGCGTAAGCAAATCGCTACTTTAGAAGCGCAATTGTCTCAACGTCAGCAAGTCTATGCGACCAAATCCAAAGTGGTCACTATGGATAGTAACTCGACCACGCGCGGGGCAGCAGCTGACTATATCAATACCTTCCGTGAGCATGTCGAGCGTGTCGGCAATCTGCATTATCCTGTGCAAGCACGGGCGCAAGGCATTACGGGTGAAGTGCGGCTCATGGTCATTATTAGTAATAATGGCAATATCAAAGCCATTCGTCTGCTAGAAAGCTCAAATTCGACGATACTGGATGAGGCCGCAAAACAGTCAGTACGACAAGCAGCACCTTTTGGACAATTTACCAAAGAGATGAGTGATATTGTCGAGTTACGACTGATACGTACTTATCGCTATAGCGACGAAGTGGATGTCACCTACTGACGCCACAAAACGAAAACTACAAAACTAAAGCGATAAAAAATCAGTGACACGATAAATAAACATAGAATATCAACGAATACGTCATAATATTTGACGACAATAATTAAGATTAATCGGCAATTAAGATTAATCGACACCCAAATTTATAACACACCGCTATCGAGTAAAGAGTTAGTATGGAATTTTTAGGTTTTACAGTAGATGTTGCAACGCTCACCAGCAATGCATTAGAGATAGTCATCAAGGTGGCTTTGGCAATACTTATATTTATCGTTGGGCGCTGGCTTGCCAAAAAAGCCGTCGACTTTTTTGGCCGTCTCATGGCGCGTAGTCATTTAGATGAAACAGTCTCTGGCTTTTTAAGCCGTCTGTTGTATGGCGTGCTATTGGTTGTCGTAGTCTTAGCCGCACTTAGCAAAGTTGGCGTACAGACCACCTCGGTCGTTGCTATCTTGGGCGGTGCCGCGGTTGCAGTTGGTTTGTCACTAAAGGATCAATTATCAAATTTTGCCGCTGGCATTATGATCGTGACTTTTCGCCCATTTGTACGCGGTGATTATGTGCAAATCAGCAGCTATACGGGTACAGTGACCGAGATTACCTTGGTCAACACGCATCTAACGACCATTAACAATCATGACATCATTATTCCTAACAGCGACATCACAACCTCAGCGGTGGTCAACTATACAGCACTACCCAATCGCCGCGTCGATATCACCGTGGGCATTGGCTATGATGCAGATATCAAAACGGCCAAAGATCTGATGCTGAGCCTCGCCAGAAATAACCCGTTGTCTTTCACCGATCCTGAGCCTATTGTACGAGTGACCAATCTTGGTGACAATTCAGTTGATTTGACATTGAACGTGTGGACAACCAATGCTGACTGGTGGACCATGCAGTGCCAGTTGCTTGAGCAGTTCAAACACGCATTGGATGATGAGAATATTGAGATTCCATTCCCGCAGCGCAGTATCCATGTCAAAGGCTTGGATCAAATGATCAATCAAATGGGTCAAGCACAAAAGCTGCCGACCACTAAAGATTGATTAAGACCGAATCAAAGATAAGGGTTTGGTAGGTTTAGGCCTGCCAAAATCTCAATCTCAAAGCGCTCCATCTCATCTTGCTCGGCCTCTCCGAGCTCATGATCAAAACCCAGTAGGTGCAGCACGCCATGTATCAGTAAATGACTGATGTGCTGTGCCACGGTTTTGTCTTGCTCTTGTGCCTCACGTACCATGACCTCATGACAGATAATAAGCTCACCAAGAGACAGTGTTGGCATTAGTCCGATGATGGCGACAGGCAACTCACTTGGATAAGACAAAATATTGGTCGCATAGTCCTTACCGCGTGCCTCTAAATTGAGGGCTTGGCCTTCGATTTCATCTGTAATATATATATCCAAGGTTTTAGGTTTTTCTTGCCACAGCTCAGAACCGATATCTGCAAAGTAGGGTAGTGTCAGACCTTCATTGATGCGCGCGTTCATATAATCTAAAGTTGCCATCATGACAGATAATAGATACTTACGATCATAAAACGTATCAAGCGTCTCATCATCGATACTATCGGCTGCATTAATATCCAGTGCTACCAAGCTGTCATCATCATTAGTGGTACTATGATCTTGGTGGCTATTATTACTGTCAAATTGGTTCATATCGGTGTCCTGTTTTATTATAAATGGGCGTGTTTAGTTGGCTATACTCAATCTAGACCATGCCTCACCCAAGTAATGCTAAACCTAAGCAATCTCTGTCAAGAAAAAACCGGACTACTTTAGTAATCCGGTTTTTCTATGCAATATAAATCTTTATAGTAAATTGTTCTAGCGTTATTATAGTTGATCCAATTTAAGAGCGGTACAAGGCAACCGAGTGCAGATGTATATGTCATACTTCAAGCGAGGTTAACGCTATAACGCTTTTATAGTGGATTGACTATATTATAGTTTGGCAGCAGCATTAGCCACAGCTTGTCTACGTTCTTGTTCTTTGATACGTTCAAACTTACGTTTTTCTTCTAGAGCCATTTGCGCTTCATCGTACACGTCATACGCTTCAACGATTTGTTGTACCAACTGATGGCGTACCACGTCTTTTGAATCAAATTTGGTGATATGAATTTCTTCGATGTCTTTCAAGATATCCATCGCCTGCGCGAGACCTGACTTATGACCGCGCGGCAAATCGACCTGCGTGATGTCACCAGTAATCACAGCCCGTGAGCCAAAGCCCAAACGTGTCAAAAACATTTTCATCTGTTCAGGCGTGGTGTTCTGTGCTTCATCCAAAATGACAAAGGAGTTATTGAGCGTACGACCACGCATATACGCAAGCGGGGCGATTTCGATGATTTGTTTTTCGATCATCTTGCCAACTTTCTCAAAACCTATCATCTCATAGAGCGCGTCATACAATGGACGCAAGTAAGGGTCAATTTTTTGCGTCAAATCACCAGGCAAGAAGCCTAGTTTTTCGCCAGCTTCTACGGCTGGACGTACGAGCAAGATACGCTCAATCTCGTTACGCTCTAGCATATCGACTGCACAAGCGACCGCAAGATAGGTTTTACCAGTACCAGCAGGGCCAATACCAAACGACACATCAGAGCTTAAGACGTTTTTTACATAGCGCTGCTGGTTGCCACCGCGCGGTATGATGCGACCTTTGCGCGTACGCAGACTGACGGGCGTAAACTCATTAGCCTCATCTGATTCTGCATCCTCAATATCATCATCCTGCTCATCGTCGTCCATATCCTCATCACGCGAGATGCTAGATTGAATAATCAGATGCAGCTCTTCTGCGCTGATATCTTTGGTGTTTTGGGCTTCATCGACCATCTTATAGATGATACGTTCACCGCGCTCGACAGCGGTCACATCGCCACTTAAGCAAAAATCGCCTTGGCGTTGCATGATTTTGATATCGAGGCGTTCTTGGATGTATTTCATGTGGTTGTTATATTCGCCAAGCACGGTTTTGAGCTGTGCTGGCGTTAGGGATTCGAACTTTATACGGCGGCTCATGGTATCAGTCAAGCGATTATCCTTGTATTGTATGCCCGGCGCTGTGATTTCATTTTGATAGCGTCACGGGTTTCAGAGATAAAGTAGTTAGTAGCGTTATATGGGTGTTGAGTAGTTATAGTAAATACTAAAAATAACGGTAATATTATTGTTGGTTTTGTGGAAGATAATAAATAAAAGTCTTGCCTTCATTATGGTAGAGAATTTTTAAAATTCAAGCGATACATTGAGCATATAGCGTTGTTTTTGTATGTCGATTGCAATCAACATACAGGCCTACTCCAAATCGAGTCAACAGCATGTCTATTAAGTTCATTTATCAGTTAGATAACATCATCAGGGAAAAGTAACGCTCGCATTGAGATATTGATAAGTTGAGTTTTTACCGATATAAACCTTCTTGCGATGAGGATGGACGAACGATTTGTCTACGGTTAAGAGCGCAGCATGATAGGCAATTTGTGGTAATCTATGAGCGATATTACAGCACTTTACGATTGAGTCAGAAGCGGCCTTTACCAGATAAAGGCTATCCAATAAAACGACTATCAATCGCTAAAGACGTGTCTGCCCAACAATTATAATAGGAACAACAACGATGCAAGAGACAGGTTCACCTTTATCCAATTCTAAAAGCCTACCTGAAAGAAGAGAAGCAATCACCGACCAGCAAGTGCTTATCGTCGGTGGCGGTCATGTCGGTTTGTCTTTTGCCTTACTACTGGCGCATCACGGCATTGCTAGCACGCTATTAGAAAAAAACCGTTATCCAACCATCAGTCCGACCGATGACCGTACGCGCAGTCATTATTTGGACAGTCGTAATACAGCGTTATCTCGGCGTACGGTACAGATCTATCAAGAGATTGGATTGTGGGATGAATTGCAAAGCCATGCGTGCCGAATTGATAGCGTGCAGATTAGCGAGCAAGGTAGCTTTGGTCGCGCACAGCTCAACAAAGCCGAGGAGAAAGTAGAGTCTTTTGGACAAGTCATTGAAAACGCGTGGCTCGGGCGTAAGCTTTTATTAGCCGCGCAGCAGTCGCCACTTATTACCTTGATTGATAATGCCAGTGTCAACGCCGTTGCCCAACAAGCGGATGGCGTGATGCTGAGCTTTAGCAACGATGACGCAGCAGAAAACGAGCAACAGCTACAAGCCAGCGTGTTAGTCGCTTGTGATGGGCGCGATTCTACGGTACGTCAGTTGTTAAATATCGGCACCACAACCTATGACTATCAGCAAACCGCTATCGTTGGTGTGGTAGAGACCGATAGACCGCATGAGCATGTCGCCATTGAGCGCTTTAGTCCAGCAGGGCCGCTAGCTGTGCTGCCACTGACAGATCCAGAGGGCGACGGCAATGATAAATATCAACACGGTTATAGACGATCTGTGGTTTGGGTCTGTCCAACAGGTGAAGAAACCAAATATCTAGAAGACGACGCGCATTTCTTGCAGACGCTACAGCAAGCGTTTGGACAACGCGCTGGCAAATTCGTTGCTGCTGGTCGCCGCGGCGCGTATCCGTTATCGCGTGTGCTAGCAGATAAGCAGGTCGAGGGTCGCTGCGTTATCATGGGCAATGCCGCTCATACTTTGCATCCTGTCGCGGGTCAAGGCTTTAATCTTTGTATGCGAGATGCTCATGTATTGGCGCAAATGATGAGCGCACAAGTGCTCAAAGGCGAGGACATCGGTAATGCACAACTACTAAAGCGCTATGAAAAAGCGCGTCAAACGGATCAAAAGCGGGTGATTCGATTCTGTGATGCCGTGGTACATGGCTTCACGCATCCTAATCCCGCCATTAAGTTTGTACGTAATATGGCATTACTGGCCTTTGATAAATTGCCAAACATTAAGCCATTGGTGGCAACCTACGCGATGGGTTTAAAGTCATAGCGCTATAGTTAATCCTCTTTAAAAGAGTGACAGCGTTAACCTCGCTTGCAGTATTGCCTATACATCTGCACTCGGTTGCCTTGTCTCTCTTTTAAACTGAATCAACTATATGTAATTGAGATTGATAATAAGTATTCTAATATTGAGCAATATTGAGAGACACCTTATGAAAAACAATCATACGCTGATTATCGGTGGCGGTATCGTTGGGGCGACGCTCGCGCTAAAGCTTGCGCAGCACAAAATGCCAGTGACCTTGGTTGATGCCCGTCCTGCTCGAGATGAGTCTGCATGGCAAGCGGTGCTAAGCAAACGTGACGCGCGTGTCTATGCGCTTAGTTTGGCGAGTATTAACCTGCTTACAGAGGTTGGCGCGTGGCAACACATTACCGCATCCAAGCGTAAAGCCGACTATTCACAAATGCAGGTTTGGCAGTTGAACGGCATGGGCGAGCTATTATTTGGTGATAGTCATGACCAGAGCGCTGCGCCTGAGATACTCGGTAGTATGGTGGAGCCAGCCGTTATTGAGCACGCCTTATGGCAGCGTCTGTCTGAGGAGGATGTCAGCGACTATCTGACGGTTATCGCTGGGCATAAAGTGGTCAATATGGACTGGCTAGGCGCGCAGCAAGGCTACCGTGTGACCTTGGATGATGGAACAGCGATTGACGCGCGTCTGTTAGTTGGGGCTGATGGTCGTGGCTCGTTTGTGCGTCGTCAAGCAGGGATTGGACTTGATACGCTTGATTACAATCAAACCGCGATTTGCTGTGCGATTCAAACAGAGAAACCACATCAAGCGACTGCTCGTCAAGCCATGTTGCCAACGGGGACGCTAGCGCTCTTGCCGCTAGCGGATATTACTGATGACGATAAGGCAAATCCACAACATTGGCAATCTATCGTATGGACCTTGCCGCGCAATCAGGCATTGGCATTGATAGAGGAAGACGACCGCTTTATCGCAGATAAACTCGCAGCGGCAAGTCATTACGAGCTGGGTGCTATAAAGCAGATTGAGTCCATCGCCAGTTTTCCTTTAGCAGCACAACAAGCAAAAAACTACGTCGCTGATAACTTGGTACTCATCGGTGATGCCGCCCATGGCGTGCATCCGCTAGCAGGCCAAGGGTTGAACCTCGGTATGCTAGATGTAAAAGTGTTGTGTGAGCAGTTGATGCATGACTTTACCCGTAGTGGCGGCACGCTGTGGGGCAGTAATCAAACGCTGCGTCATTATGAGCGCTCGCGTCGTCCGCATAATAGCCTGATGATGCACAGCTTTTCGGCACTGAATTGGTTGTTTGCAGGGTCGCTTGCACAAACTCGTCCTATGCAGCAACTGCGTAGCGAAGGCATGTACCGCGTTGGCAAGATTAAACCTTTAATGCGGCTGTTTGCGAAGCAGGCTAGTGGGGTTTAGTTTGCTTGTTCTTAGTGACACAGAGTTAGTGGCATAGCATGAGTATAAGTATGACCTATCATAACCAGTAAGGCATTCACTATGACAAAGTTTAAGAAAACAAAATTCTCTACTGCCTTATGGATGATAGGAGCTGTGGTAATAGCAGGCTGCCAATCAGTGACTCCAGTCACAAGTAACATAGCACAAGAGGTTTTAAAGCCCTCCATTTGCGTGGTTGAACCGCCACCTGTTGATGAAAATGGCAAACCTATGCCAGTAGATTTGGACGATACATTGTCTATGGAGTTACGAGTATTTTTTGATAAAGATAGTGCCGAATTAAAGGAACAATATACTCCGGAATTAAATAAGATCATAGCGTTCGCGGATCGCTGTTCTAACCTGACTTTTTTTGTCCAAGGGCATACCTCCAAAATTGAACAGCAAGCCATTGACGAGAAAGCTCTACATCTCAAAGGCTCGTCTCAGCCACTGGACTTTATCTCATTAGCGAGTGCTCGTGCACAAAGTATCAAAAATTATTTGGTTAATCTTGACCTGCCAGCGTATAGAATTCGCACCTTTGATTGTAGCGCTAATAATCCTATTGCTCCTAATGATACCGAGGAGGGAGCTATTATGAATCAGCGAGCGTTCGGTTGGATATCAGCGCGAGATAGGTATGATCAAATGTTACTCGAATGCAGAGAGTTTTAAAGGAAAAATATTATGAAAACTCAATTGGGAAATGCATTTTTAATTTTGGTAAGTGCTTTGGCGTTATCAGCCTGCCAAACATCTGTTTCACAAAATCAAGCAACTCAAAATATTAATGCTCCAGTTGCTAAAGTTATTTTAGATAGCGACGGTGATGGCGTACTTGATGCTATGGACGAATGCCCAAGGACGCCACATAATATGGTAATAGATGAAAGAGGCTGTCCGCACTCCTTACTTTTTGCTGAAAATGAATTCAGAATGGAAGCTAGAGCCTATTATGATGAAAATAGCAGTGAGATAAAAAGTGAGTATTATGAACAGCTAGATAACGCAGGCAAGAAAATGCAAGATCATTTGGACGCTATCATGCGTGTTGAAGGGCATATATCCAAGCGTGAAGACAGTCGCGGCAACCAAACACTATCAAGATACCGTGTAGAAGGAATCAAAAATTATATCGTTATGAAATACAATATAGATCCCGCTCGTATCGAAACGTCCTATTATGGATCGGAGCGACCGATTGCGCCTAATGATGCTGAAAACAGTTGGCTCAATCAGCGTATTTATGTGCTTATTAGCAATGTTGAATAGTGTATTCAGCGTTTGAAAATTAAAAAAGTAAATTTATCAAATGCTACCCCAAAGCCGAAAACACCACCATCAGTACGGGCGAGATGATATTAATCAAAAAGCCAAAGCTAATTGCCAGTGGCACGACCTTGAGACCGCCTGATTGCTGAATAATCGGTAAGGTAAAATCGAGACTCGTCGCGCCGCCAAGCCCCACCGCAGCAGAAGGATATTTGCGCATAAATACAGGAATGAATAGCAGCGCAAAAAATTCCCGTATCAAATCATTAAATAGCGCGACACTGCCCCATACCGCGCCGTAAGCATCAGTCATGACAATCGCGGATAGTGAATACCAACCAAACCCTGATGCCATAGCCAAGCCTTTCGTCCACGACACATCGGTAAATAGTAAGGCAAACACAAGCCCACCAACCAACACCGATAGCGTAAAAATAACGCTCATCTCGACGCCGCGCTTATTGAGCATGACTTCTTTTAAGGTAATGCCTGAGCCTTTGAGACCGATACCGACCAGCAAAATCAAAATCATCAGCATGACCGTCATAGAGTTTTCAGGCGGCATATAACCTGCCGGTAAAAAATAACCAATCACCATGCCAATCACGACACAAACCACTTGTGCCAAGCTACCGCGGATACTGACGCGGTGCTCTTTAGATTTGACGCTTGGTTTTTTGGCATGCCATGGTCGTACATGATCAAATACCATCAGTGCAAACAATCCTGTGCCAATCGTCAATATGGATAAGACAGTCACGTACAGTGCAATTTCGCCAACTTGATTACCCAGCCCTTCTACCTGTGATAGCTCAATACCGATCAGTGCCAAGATAAGATAGACTAAATAAGACAAGCCTGTATCGGCTAGTTTGGTCATGGTTGGGTTAGACGGAATGGCAAAGCCAATAAACATTGGCATCAAGACCAAAACGAGGGTAATTAGGCTTTGCATGGTGGTCAGCTCGCAGCGATTTTAACAAGACATTTTAGGAAGCTTGCGATTGTACCATAACCCTGACCGAATACTAAAAACCCACTAGGTAGCCTACATTGATTGATATTTTGTGAGCTGATAGGACTTGCGACAAGTCAATCAATCTCTGCTATTGGCTGACTTTTTCTAGAACGTTGATGTGCACACTGCTCCGTCAAGCAATCAACGTTTTCCACATATTGTTTAGCGTTTTCGATATATTTATAGATTGAGCAGAGGAGATATGTTGCTGATATGGCTCACGCTGCGGCTCAACCACACTTGCCCGAGGTATATCCGATAGCTTTGGATAATCATGGCGATAATGTCCGCCGCGACTCTCCATACGCTGATAAGCAGACTGAATAATTAAGGTCGCTAAAGCAAGCTGTCTGGTTAATTGAAAATATGCCAGCTCATGTATGTTCGTGGGGCTGTCATTTTTAATGATATTTTGTTGTCCAAGCTCAGTACTGGCAAGCGAAACTTGCCACTTTTGTATTTGGGTTAATGCTTGTTCTAATTGTCCCGCGCTACGGGTGATACCCATGTTAGTGGTCATGAGCACTTTTAGTGCGGCAGTGATTTTGGTCATGTCCGCCTCAGCGCCAGATAGCTTGTCATCATTGTCATATTCGGACGCTGTAAATAACGTATCAGTCAAAATAATTGACTGCGCATCTGTGAGCGTAGGCACTGACCAAGATTCAATGACGGATTGATTTATGTCACGATAAGCATCATTACCTATCTTCTCTGCGTTTGCTAAACGGGTGACATACTGAGGCAAATGGTCTGCGATATTACGACCAACCACCACGCACTCCAACAACGAATTACTTGCTAAGCGGTTCGCCCCATGTAGCCCTGTATAAGCGACTTCACCAGCCGCATAAAGTCCTGGTACATCCGTCAATCCATTGGCATCAGTCACCACACCGCCACAGCTATAATGCGCAGTCGGGGCAACTGGAATAGGATCTGTCGTGATATCAATCCCGAGCGTTAATAGCGTTTGGTAAATCTGCGGGAAATGCGCTTTTATAAAGTCAGTGGCTAAGTGACTGACATCAAGATGCACGTAGCCAAGCCCGTTGTTATCAATCTGCGCGGCTATCGCCCGAGCGACGATATCGCGCGGTGCCAATTCAGCACGGGCATCCACGTCCAACATAAAGCGGACACCCGTCTTTGGACAATATAACCGTCCACCTTCACCGCGCAGTGCCTCAGATATCAAAAAGCTGCTGTCATCTAGCGCTAAGCCTGTTGGGTGAAACTGAATGAACTCCAAGTTTGCCAAGCGGCAGCCTGCTTGCCATGCCATCATCACGCCATCACCGACGCAGACGTTAGGCGCGCTGGCACGCTTGAATAATTGACCTAAGCCGCCACTAGCCAGTACCACTGCACGACTATGAAAGGTGAGCGGGCGCCCATTGATATGATCAAAGACAAGCACCCCTCGGCAATGCTTAGCATCGCTATTATCTGTAAAAAAAGGCTTGTCGCTCGCTATAGGCAGTGTCAGTAACTCAAGCGCTTCATGATAAGGCAAAATAGTGATATTGGTAGCAGCTTGCGCTTTGATGGTTAATGCGTCCATCACGTGTCGACCCGTCGCATCGTCCGCATGGGCGACGCGTCTACAGCCGTGACCGCCTTCTTTTGTTAAATGCAAGTCGCTAGTCTGTAACTGAGAAAATTCCTGTGCGCTTGTATTATCCAAAGCGTTAGGTGAGTTCTGCGTAAAAGGGACACCTTGCGCGCATAGCCACTGAACCGCTTGCTGTCCTGCACCCAAGATACGGGCAGTATTATCGGGTGTGCAAAGCCCGGCACCAGCCACTAAGGTATCAGCAACATGGTCAGACACAGAGTCATCTTTGTCTAGACTAGCGGCAATGCCACCTTGAGCATAGTGACTTGAGCAAACCTCAAGTGCCGCTTTACTCAAAACCGTGATATTCAGTGACTTTGGTAGCGATAACGCTGTACTCAAGCCTGCCAGTCCAGCGCCAATGATAAGGACGTCAGTGTTGACAATATGGCTCATGCGACTACTCCTACAGTTATCAGGAATACAGTTATCAGGGATGGTGGTACGGGTTTGATTGGCTGAGCGCGGCTGACTCATGCTAGGCTGCCCCAACATTGGCAAACAATGCACGGTCTTGAACGATATCGCCACTGGCGGCCACACGTTGCTTTTGCGATTCAGCAAAATCAAGCATACGTTGTAAGGGTTTTCTAGCGGCGGCGGCAAGCTCAGGCGTCATTAGTACCTCACCGCTGTTATTGGTCAAGCATTGCTCGATACCTTTTAGGCCATTCATCGCCATCCAAGGACAAAAGGCACAGCTTTTACAGCTTGCGCTTTCACCAGCGGTAGGCGCTGCCAAAAAGCGTTTGTTCGGCGAGCGTTTTTGCATTTCATGCAATATGCCGAGGTCAGTTGCAACGATAAAGGTGTCAGCATCCATCTCATACGTTGATTGCAACAGTTTACTGGTTGAACCAACGACATCAGCGAGTGCCACCACGCTATCGGGCGACTCAGGATGTACCAAGACTTTGGCTTCTGGGTACTCGGCTTTTAATTGCAGCAATTCAGTGGCTTTAAACTCATTATGCACGAGGCAAGACCCTTGCCAAAGCAGCATATCTGCACCCGTCTCACGAGCGATGTATTTGCCCAAATGACGGTCAGGCCCCCAGATGATCGGCTCACCTTGTGCATGCAAATGACGGACGATATCGATACCGACCGATGATGTCACAACCCAGTCAGCGCGGGCTTTCACCGCGGCGCTGGTATTGGCATAAACGACGACGGTACGTTCAGGGTGGGCATCACAAAATGCGGAAAACTCATCAGCAGGACAACCCAAATCGAGCGAACATTCCGCCTCCAAATCTGGCATAAGCACGGTTTTTTCCATACTTAAAATCTTTGCTGATTCGCCCATAAAGCGTACACCAGCGACGACTAGGGTCTGGGCGCTATGGGCTTGTCCAAACCGAGCCATCTCAAGCGAGTCACCGACGCAGCCACCTGTCGCAAGTGCTAAGTCTTGGATAAAAGGATCGACATAGTAGTGTGCAACGAGTACCGCGTTATTATCTTTCAATAATTTTTTGATGTTTTCTTCAACCACGAGTCGTTCAGCACGAGGCAAGTCTGCTGGCATTTTTGCTCTGGCATATTCGATGTTCATCTGAGTGGCGATGCGATTGTCGGTACTCATGATGGGTGCGTCGTAAGGATAAATTTTCATAATGGCAACCTCTGTTGGCGCTATAGTGATAAATGGTGTGCTAAAACAAGATATTTGGTTAAATAAATTTAATTGGTCTTTAATTATGCTCATTTTGAGTATAAATACAAGTGTTTTTTATAGGTTTACTGATTTATTTCCTCTGTTGTCATCATTTATTCTTGGTTATGTGATAGAGATTCTCTAGCATTTCTCTGCACCATCCTTGATAGTAGAAGGACCATTTTGATGTTGTCTGATTGCAACGGCAGACTATGATATTTTTAGATTCACGTTATACTGAGTCTTATTATTATCAGCATTGATAGTCCACTCATCACACTTTATACAGATAGGATAACCCCCTAAATTATGACGTTGTCTTATTCACATGCGCACCAGCAAGGTAGCGGCACGACAGAAGTGGTCGCCGTATTGGTCGCGATTACCGATCATATCGCTCGTGTCCTAACCGTTGATCAAGGTAAGCTGCTGCCAAATGGGCCGCTTATGCCGCTACATCGCTCGCTACAGGCAGGCGTACGTCAATGGGTAGAAGAGCAGACGCAGCAGCCGCTCGGATATTTAGAGCAGCTATATACCTTTGTTGATACCAACAGACGTAACGTTGATGGTCATGCATTGGTGTACGTCAGCTACCTTGGTTTGGTACAAGAAACTCAAATGCAGGCATTGCAAAGCCAAGCGCTATGGCGAAATTGGTATGATTATTTCCCATGGGAGAACCATCTAGATGGTATGCCTAGTATCATTATGGACTTTATCATCCCTATGCTATTGGAGTGGGCGAGTAGCGCTGAAGATTCAGTTGCCCGGCAGCGCAGGCGTCAACGTATTGGTTTGTGCTGGGGACTTAGCGAAGAGTTTTTGACAGATAGCGAGTTCATAGAAACTGAACCAGTTGGCGATAAGGCTGATGAAAGCAGAGAATGGATCGCAGAGCATGTGCTGCTGCGCTACGAGATGCTGTATGAAGCAGGACTGATACCAGAAGCGCCCAATTATCCGCCTAATTACCAAACGGTTCAATTGCCAAGCGACTGGTCTCAGCGTATCGGCATACCGATGTATTACGATCATCGCCGCGTGATTGCCACCGCTATCTCCAGACTACGCGCCAAGATTGAATATCGACCGCTTATCTTTGGGTTGATGCCAGATGTGTTTACTTTATCCCAGTTGCAGCAGAGTGTTGAGGCCTTATCAGGCATACGCTTGCACAAACAAAACTTTCGCCGTTTGCTGGAATCTCAGAATCTTGTGATGGAGACAGGAGAGAGTAGTAGTGCTCAGCGTGGTCGCCCCGCCAAACTCTATCGTTTTCGCCATGATATCGAGCTACAAAGCTTATTGATGGACAGCAAACTTCCTAAGCGTAAATAATTGCTACTAACAAATACAGCTAGGTCAATTTCATATAGAAATCGACTTGCTCAATAAAAACTGTTTCACCTTCCCTTGCAGGAGCGTCAACTTTACGCTATATTTATGCTCATTTTGAGTTTAAATATTTAGACGTTTTTATTCATATTACGCCTACATAAGGGTCAAACATGACAATTGAAAAAGAGCCAGTATTGGATGACGTATTGCTTAAACCTTTGGTAGAAGATGCGCTAGCGGAAGATTTGGGCAGGCGTGGAGATGTCACCTCGCAAGCCACTATCCCAGCAGATATGCAAGCCCAGCTACAAATCAAGGCGCGACAATCAGGTGTGATATGCGGTATGGATTTGGCGCGGTTGTCTTTTGCCTTAGTTGATGCAAACATTGAGTTTGTGGCTCAAGTGCAGGATGGCGAAACAGTCGCCGCTGGTGCCGTATTGGCTACTGTAAAAGGTAATGCACGCCATCTGCTAACAGCAGAACGTACAGCATTGAACTTCATGACGCATCTTAGCGGTATTGCGACTGCGACCCGCCAGATCGTCGATAGCGTGGCGCAATATCCAGCGCAGATTACTTGTACGCGTAAAACCATCCCAGGTCTGCGTATTGTACAAAAATACGCGGTACGCTGCGGTGGCGGTCGCAATCATCGTTTGGGACTGGATGATGCGATCTTAATCAAAGACAATCACATTGCCATCGCAGGTGATATAAAGACGGCTATCGAGCAAGCGCAACACTTTGCTGGGCATCTGATTCCGATTGAGGTTGAAGTCGATACGCTAGAGCAATTAGAGCAGGCGCTAGAGGCGGGTGTGAGTTTGGTATTGCTAGACAATATGTCGCCAGAAACGCTATCGCAAGCGGTTGCTATGTGTAAAGGTCGCGCAAAGACTGAAGCATCCGGTGGTATTACGCCTGAAACGGTACGAGCCGCCGCCAGTACAGGGGTTGATTTTATCGCGATGGGCTACCTAACGCACAGTACTACTGCGCTGGATATTGGCTTAGATTTTAGTGCATAGGCCATCAAGTATTTCAGCTTCATCTGATTCATAGCTTTTATATTCGCTGGATTTCTCGCCAAGATGACATAGAAGGGTAACCGAGCAAAGTTAATGATTTAACTCGCTTATCTGCCTATGTTACAATGCTACTATGAATTGCCTATTGGGTCATCGTTGCACTCGCACGATGGCCTTATCTTTTTGCACCAGTGGTATCAATAGACAAGCGAGCGCTCAGTGAATACTGAAATTATCAAGATAATCCTAGCCTTTATGGTATTGATCAATCCATTTAGCGCATTGACGTTGTTCTTGGATTTGACTCGCGGCTATTCGATGAACAATCGACGCAAAGTTGCGCGTGTTGCTTGTCTGACCATTTTTATCACCATCAGTTTTTTTACGGTGGCGGGTGAGACCTTACTAAAAGCACTAGGTATTTCTATTGGCTCGTTTCAGCTGGCTGGTGGAATATTGGTGTTCTTGATTTCACTAAATATGATGAACGGTGAAGGCAACCCTGTTAAGCCTGATCAAGAGAACTTCGATGTCGACCACGTGCAAGATGCACCGCCGACGATGGCCTCAGCAGTGGTCCCCATTGCGATACCGATGATGATTGGACCAGGTGGTATTTCTACCGTTATTATTTATTCATCGCAAGTCTCAGGCATTTTGCAGGTATCTGCCATCATCATTGCTGGTCTCTTTATTAGTCTATTTTGCTACCTGGCATTGATGGCTGCTGGTCGTATCAGCCGCTTGCTCGGTGATACTGGTCTGAATATTATGAGCCGGATCATGGGTATGCTATTAGCAGCCGTGTCTATCGAGATTATCGTTAGCGGTCTGCGCACACTGTTTCCTGCTTTAATCTAAGCTATTTATTCTGTCTCTAATATTGAGCACTTAAAATCCTAATAATTGAATTAAGAGGCCTTATCAGATAGCTGATAATGGCATCTTAGTTTATCTAGATTTAACGCCTAATGTTGTGTTTAGCTTTGGTATAAATGCCAAGCCAGATACAACATCAGCAGTCCTACCAACGCATCGAGTATGTTCCAAGCTTTTGGCTTTTCAAATAACGGCCTGAGCAGGCGTGCACCGTAACCGAGCGCAAAAAAGAAAAAGAATGAGGCGCTAATTGCCCCAATGGCAAAGGTAAGTTTGCTAGCAGCGCCTGTTGAAACCATCCCAACGAGCACCAATGTATCTAAGTAGACGTGCGGATTGAGCCAAGTGAAACCAAAGCAGAGTAGTAGCGCTTTTTTTAAGCTGGTCACTACTTGCCCATCAACGTTCAAAGCGTGTGATACACGGATACTGGCATACAAACTTTGTAAGCCATAACCCAACAAAAATAAAACGCCTGCTATTTTTGCGATATCTATCACATGCGGATAGCGTGCGGTGACCGCACCAAATCCACCAACGCCTGCTGATATCAACAGCGCGTCGCTCACTGCGCAAAACAGGCAAACAAAAAATATGTGCTCACGTTTGAGACCTTGTTTGAGTACAAAGGCATTTTGTGAGCCAATGGCGATGATGAGCGATAACCCAAGCAGGAAACCAGAAATATAATCGGGAGCATTCATAACAAGTCGCTTAGCATTTAGGAAGTGAGCGGAGAGAGTAGGAATGTTGACACTTTGCGTACTGGCAGGTCAGCAAAAACCTGTTAAGATAAGCTATTGAATGAACGTATGCAATACGAGCACAACGTGTGTGTACTGGATGAGGGGCAGAGCAAGTCATGGTAGTCAGTTTGACAAGAATGCTAAAGTCATTTGGGCAAGCGCAAGATGACCTACCAACGTTAGCTGCCAACAATGCGCAGGAGATGGGTGTTAACCATAATTTAAATGACAATAGTGATAATATCGATATCCATCATAATAATGACGGCACTCAATCAAATCACGAGCGTGCTGCATTAACGCCACCTGAGCGGGTACACCGTATACGTGATGCACTAGCGCAAGTGAACGATATTCACTCATCAACCCCGCTGACTGATCGCTATTTGTCCAATCGCGCCCAAATGCAACCGACCAATAGACCACCTTTTGACCCCGATACCTTGTGGTATCTCAAACATGGACGTTGTCCGATTATGACTGAGCTTGTTGATGTGGTCGATGAGGCCACCCTAAATGCGATGCCTATCGAAGCCGTTGCGATATTAGATCGTATCAATGGTAAGCTAAAACGCTATCGTGAGTGGAGTAGTGAGCTAAACGAGCAACAGCAGCAGCAACATAATGAGCGCCAGTTTGTCATTGATAAGCTGGTGTCCGAGAGCATCCCTGAAGCGCTACATCATTATGAGCAGTTGCAGCGCTTTAGTCCGCATCGCACCAAAAACAATATGGTTCAGGGAAAAATGACCGCAGGTGATATGTTGACCGATTTGTTTTTAGAAATCGATTATGAGCTTGATGAGCTATTGGATGAGTTGCATCAAACCGTTTTAAATCGTCTTGCCTCAACCCATCGTTATGTCAAGAGCCGCACGCAAAGCTAGCGTATTTTATAAAATAAAAGATTATCCAAAAACATAACAGACTCAATGTATAACAATATAAGGCTTTCATAGAGCCTTATTTTTTTGTTTAATAAAAGCAGTGCTAAGCAATAAAGTTGACGACACTAAAACCGCCTAGCTTAAAATACTGATTAAAATAACAAGAAATCTGCCAAACTATTCTGTCAAAACAATAAGGAAAACCCGATGACCCAAGTGACTGCTATGTTAGTGATGTTTGTATTATACGGAGTGCTGCCGGCCGCTGGGTTATATTTGGGGTATCGTGGTATTAAGAAAGTTACCGCGCCCAAAATGCTGGAATATACTGCCATGCCGCAACTGGGATATATACCAGAGAAAAGCCTACCTGTTGAAGTCAAAACAGCACTTGAGCAAATCAATCGAAAAGGCAAAAAACTCCGCTTGATTTATGGTGATACCAATAATGACGGCAAAATTGACGATAAAGACACCATCAATGAAACTTATATTATGATCCAAAATCTGATGGACCGACACATTCCGCAAGCTGTGGCAGACTATCGCCGCTTATATGACTTAGATGTGACAGATGGGGCGCGTGCTGATACCACCAAAATCAAACATTCAGATGTCACTGGTAAACAAGCATTGTTAGAAGTGCTTAAAACGATCAATACCCAGTTTGACGATTTACTCAATGCCTCATACCATCAAGATGGGCAAAAACTGCTCGCGACCAATCGCTATCTGCAAACACGCTTTGATCATCCAAATATGGATTCAACAATGCAGCCGCTGAGTAATCTCAGTAAGAAAACAGAGGCTATTGAGTCACCTACTTTGAGTAGCGCGGATGTGAAAAATCCAGTAGCAGAAGATATTAAACGCTAAATGCTAAATGCTAAGTGCCAACGATAAGTAGTCATACATAGAATTGAGTGATGAGTAGCGAGCAGTTATGAGTATATTAATAGGCATCGGTATTGTAACGACCGTCACAACTTTTTATCTAGGTAGAAAAGGCTGGCATGCATTGCACAAAGCGGTCGGTATTACTCCAGGTGTGCTTATATATCAAGATGATCATGCGCCATTGTCACTGGCTACGTTAAGTTGGGAGCAGCTTAACTTAAATAAAAAGCACTTAAAAAGCTTGTCAGATCAGCAGCTACGGCAATTAAAACGTATCGATAACAAAGTGAGTGGCTATCAAGCTTATCAGGCAGCATTACAAGCTCAACATAAAACACCTGCTATAACAGAAGCGCAGTTTGTGTTGAACAAAATGTTGCAAACTCGGCTACCCGAAATGCTAGCCACTCACTACCAATTAACAAATATAAATGTCACTAATGAGAATAGTGAAAAGAGGTTAGAGGCTAGTGAGTTATTGCAAAGTGTTTTAGATAACATCGAACAGCGTTTGGATAGACTACTGGCACAAATGGACGAGGAGCAGCTAAAAGAGCTGCGAGTCATGACGCATTATATTAATACCCACGATAGCTGAGCCGTTATTTTTATACTGAGTCACTGTGAGGCCTGTAAAAAATACATAAAAAAAGGGGTCAATGATGAATAGTCATTGACCCCTTTTTTATGTTTATTCTAAATCTATCAAAAACTTAGAATAATGTTAAATCAATTGAATTAGCGCTTATCATTGCGGTCACGACTATTACGCGTACCGCGGCTGGCAGGGCTAGCACTGCTTTTAGGCTTCGCGCTGCTGTTGCGATTGTCATTACGAGTGTCCGTGCGACGCGCTTTAAGCGGCTTGTTTCTGATACGCTCTTGCTTTTTTTTAGCCGCACCATGTAGACCTGTGCCATAACGTGGGCGTAAGCTCACCAAATCGGTCAATGTATTGATCTCTTTTTTATCGAGCTCTAAGAAACGACCTGTACGTAACTCTTTTGGCAAGGCAATCGTACCGTAACGTGTACGCAATAGGCGGCTAACTTTCAGACCTTGTGACTCAAACAAGCGGCGTACTTCACGGTTACGACCTTCTTTGAGCTGAACGTGATACCACTTATTAACGCCTTCACCGCCGCCTTCTTTGATGTCGTCAAACTGCGCCATGCCGTCTTCTAACATGACACCAGCAGTCAAGTTGCGGGCGATATCGGGAGTGACTTCACCCAACACACGAACGGCATATTCACGCGTCACTTCGCTAGAAGGATGCATCAGGCGATGCGCCATCTCACCATCATTGGTAAATAATAGTAAGCCAGTTGAATTGATATCCAAACGTCCAACCATGACCCAACGATCATGAGTGAGCTTTGGCAAGCGCTCAAACACAGTCGGACGACCTTCTGGATCCTTGGCTGAGCAGACTTCGCCTTCTGGCTTGTAATAAGCGATCACTCGGCGACGCTTTTCATTTTCGGCGGTATATTTGATCTGACGACCATCCACACGTATTTCATCGCCTTGCGATACACGATCACCAATCGTTGCTGGACCGTTATTAACAGATACGCGACCTGCTTTAATCACTTCTTCCATTTGACGGCGTGAGCCAAGGCCCATACGGGCGAGTGCTTTTTGCAATTTTTCGTCTTTCATCTTAATGTCCTTGAGTCGGTGGGTTTACATTTCTCAATGTATAATGATTCACAATTGTTTATACTAGATTATAAATGATAATAGGTAAGAAAATGCATTGTTTGCTGTGAGCAGCATTATACTAGTAAAAGACTGCTTATACTGTATTTTTTGACTTATTTCTTTGACTTATACACCTCGCAACTGTACTCAAGCCAATTTGAACAAAATCTTGCATATTTTTACTAAGAATGTTTAACAGCTTTTAGGTAGTCGTACATATGCAGCAACATAGCAGTGTAAGAATTTAATATAAATTCAATCAATTATTAATATACGTAATATATTTAATTGTAATTGATAAAAAGAATTTATATGCTACATGGAGTAATTAGTTTAAAAATAGCTTTTTGTATCAATCAATAAGAACATTACTGTATAACAGATAACTTATGTTATGATGCCGATTATTTTTGTGAAAGATGTAAAAAAATAACATCGATACAAATTTATTAATACAAAACTGTTTTTAGTCGTTTTATGTGATTGCAGTAATAGAAGAGGCTTTTTGATATGAGACAGACAACTAAGTTGTTGAGTGCAGCGTGTTTGTTAGCCAGTAGTATGCTCTATGGATGTGCTACTACAACCATCAATTCTGGGCTTCAAGCTGGTCAGTTACCGCCCAGTGGATCTTTTACTGCAGAGAATGGTATTAATTTCAATGTACTGCCATTGACTCTCGCCACACTGCCACCTAAACAAATCGCTCGCTCACAAATGAGTGCCAACCTATCTGACCTAGTACGATCGTCTAATAGGATGAATTACCGTATTGCATCCTCTGATGTATTAAGTATTATTTTGGTAGATTATCCTGATATTAATGCTGCAGGAGCATCTGGTTATCCTGTTGATCAGCAGGGGTTTATACAGTTTCCGTTGATAGGTCGTATACAAGCTGGCGGGCTAAGTGTTCCACAGTTCACCGCAAACCTAAGTTCAAGATTGCAACGCTACCTAAAGTATGCAGATCCGCAAGTGAAAGTTGCTGAGTATCGAGGCAATAAGTTTTTTATCGATGGTGAGGTTAACAAGCCTGGTCAATTCAATATTGCTGACGAACCTGTGTCATTGTACAGTGCAATATCTATGGCTGGTGGTACGACGAGAGAAGGTAACTCAAACAGTATTGTATTGAGAAGAAATGGTATTGATTATCGTATGGGATTACAGTCTCTGCAGCAGGCGGGATTATCAGCCAATCAAATTTATGTACAAGATGGTGACTCTATTCGTGTCAGTAGCGAAGACATCAATAAAGTGTATGTTTTGGGAGAGTTTGGCAAAGTTGCACCTGTACCTATTATTGACCAGGGGTTGAGCTTAGCGCAGGTGATTGGGGAGTCAGCTGGTCTGAATTCTAATACGGCTAATGCGGCTAAGATCTACGTAGTACGTGATCAACCTGAATATCAGCGTACAAATATATACTATGTAGATATGCAGGCGCTCACTAGCTTTCCACTGACTAGCCGGTTTGAGATGTTGCCTAATGATATTGTCTATGTCGACCCAACTGGTCTGACGCGCTGGAACCGTGTTATCAGTGCTTTGTTACCATCAACTTCAGCAATCAGAAGTTTTTCAACTTTATAGGAAGTGATAAGCATGGCTTTTGATAATATTTTGGTTGTTTGTGTAGGTAATATTTGCCGTAGCCCAATGGCAGAAGCTTTGCTAAAAAAGCGTTATCCTAACAAAGTAATTGACTCCGCAGGCGTTGGCGCTTTAATTGGGCATCCTGCAGATTCATCTGCTCTCAAAATTATGACTGAACAGCAGATAGATATTACAGACCATATAGCCAAACAAATCGACGAAAAATTAGTAAAAAAGGCTGATCTTATTTTTACCATGTCAGATAGTCAGACTAAATGGATTGAGGAACGTTGGCCATTTTGCCGTGGTAAAACCTTTAAGCTTGGTCACTGGCAAAATAAGGATATTGCTGACCCATATAAACATGAAATGAGCGCTTTTGAGACAGCATATCAAGATATTGTTGATGGTCTCGATCAGTGGGCCGATAAAATTAACTAAGTAATGCTTATCCGATGAACAAGCTGAAGTGGTAGACCTATAGTTATGAGTACAGATTCGAAAAATTTATCAAACCCTGTTTCGAAAGAAAATAATGATGACATTGATCTTATGGCGCTGCTATTTGCCATTTTGCGTGGCTGGAAAACTGTATTGTTTTTCGCATTAATTGGCTTATTGATTGGTGTGCTGTACGGGCGCTATGTGAACCCCACTTTCAAATCCGATGCTTTGATACAAATAGAGGAAAACTCTCAAGGTATATCAGCATTAGGTACAACTGCATCAGAGCTCATCGCTCCACAATCGAGCAAAGCTCAGACAGAGTCCGAGCTGATAAGATCTCGTATGATACTTGAGCCTGTAGTAGATAAGTTAAACTTGCGTATACGTCTAATGGATCCTTCTATCGGCTATATTGATCGGATCAAAAGTGATCGCGTCGCTACCCAAATTAATACTCCTGATGGTGTATCGTTACAAACAGAAGACGGCGATGCTCAGATTAGCCAGTTCAATGTATCGCAAGCTTATCTTAATCAAACATTTACTCTGACCAAATCCGAAACAGGTTTTGTCTTGAGCAATGGGTTCGATGATTTTAAAGGCCAGTTGAATAAACCGCATTTATTTAAGGGTGTAGATGGTCAGATTCAGATTACTGTGACTGATTTACCTGACAACTCTCATCCTATCAACTTAGCCAAGCAATCTCTACAGACTACTACTGATTCAATAAACAGCAAGCTATCCGTAGTTGAGCAAGGGCAACAGACTGGTATTGTTGAGCTGTCTATGACAGGGTCTAACCAACAGCAAGTCAGTTTGATATTGAAAGAAATAATTCTGTCTTATGTAGATCAGAACCAAACGCGGGGCACTGAAGAAACAACCAGAACAATCAAGTTTATGGAAACACAGATTCCAGACTTGAAGAAAAAGTTAGAAGATTCTGAAGCAGCATTTAATAAATTCCGTGAAAATAACGGTACTATTGACGTTAGCAAAGAAGCTGAACTTTTATTATCAGAGAACTCTCAAATTGATACACAGATTAATGAGCTCAAGCTGAAAAAAGCTGATTTGACTACCTATTATACGGAAGAGCATCCATTAGTCATCCAGATCAACGAACAACTCGACGTACTTAATCGTAGAAAACAAAATATAGATGACACCATTGAAGGATTGCCGGAAATACAAAGGGAGTTCTTACAGTTGTCTGAAGATACAGCGATTAATAGAGAAATATACCTAACACTGCTAAAAAATTATGAACAGCTAAAAGTCGTGAGAGCTGGTCAGATCGGCTACGCTCGTATTATTGATTTGCCTATCAATACTTTCAATGCTATTGCGCCAAATAAGCCACAAATTTGGGTGTTAGCAACGCTACTAAGCACTATGGTAGGTGTATTGCTCGTACTCCTGAAAAACATGCTTAGAAATGTGGTTAAAGACCCTGAACGTATCGAAGCAAAAACGGGTGTACCTGTGGTCGCAACGATTCCTCGTTCACCTCTACTGACCAGATTACGTAAAGATAAGAAAGCGCCTAATCGTTTGCTGGCCTATGTTGATAGTAACAGCTTGAGTTATGAAGCCATCAAAAGCTTAAGAACGAGCCTGATGTTCGGTATGACGACACCAGAGCAAGCGGGCCAAAGGGCGAAAGTTATACTTATCACTGGTGAGAGTCCTGGCGTTGGTAAATCATTTATCTCGGCCAATCTAACGGAAGTTTTTGCTCAGTTAGACAAGAAGGTGCTGATTATGGACGCAGATATGCGCTTGGGTGAGCTGCATAAAATATTTGGTATGACCCAAGATAACGGTTTGGCCGACTATCTATCGCAAGATAAATCATCACAAAATATGACTAATTTTGCGCAGAATAACGCTCAAGTCCCAGAAGCTATCACCACCCAAAAGATCAGTAATCTAGCGAGCTTTATCCATCCGACCAATATAGATAATATTGATTTTATGCCAAGAGGTGAGTATCCACGCAATCCTGCATCACTGTTGTCTGATAGCAGGCTCAATAACCTAATGACAGAGTTGAGTCTACATTATGACTATATCATTATTGATTCACCGCCGATCCTCGCAGCTTCCGATGCAATGATACTGGCGCAATATGCTAATAAAGTATTGATGGTAACTAGATACGATAACTCAATTGAGGGACAACTGGTCTATGCGGTCAATCAGATGAATAAGGCAAATATAGAAGTAGATGGAATTATCTTAAATGACGTACAGCAGGGTATCATGAGCAAATACAGCTATCATTATAGTTATGCCTATGGTAACAACCAGTAGTATGCTATTAACTAACTTAGTTCTTAAAAACGATGTGGGATGAATAGACAATCCATATGGTTGAAAAGTCTTTACATAGTGTCAAACGTAAGCCGAAGCTTATAGGTGGAAATGTGTTGCAATCTATCGCTCAGTACCTGTTGTCGCTGCCAAGATATGTCAAGCGTCTGATTTTGATTAGCGCAGACTTTATAATGGCTATTGCCTGTCTGTTTTTGTCACTATTATTGCGATATGGTTATATCGAGCTTCATATTAGTTTATGGACATTAAGTTTATATGCCTTAATTCCTGTCATTGGTTTATACCTTGTAGGCTTTTATCATGGCGTATCTAGAGGGTTTCTTGATACGGTTATGAGTGGTGTATTGCAGCTGTTTTTTGTGCTGATTGTTTTTTATGAACTGATTATCTACTTTGATGTACTGCCACAAATCCCTCGATCGACCCCTATTTTGTTTCTGTTTTTGCTTTATATCTGGCTGTGGAACAGTCGTCTGACAATTAAAGAATTATTGAAGCGATGGCAAGGTAAGCGTTTTGAGGGTGAGCTTATAGATTACGATAATATTTTGATTTATGGTGCAGGTGAAGCAGGGCAGGAGTTGATGAAAGGTTTGAGTAACTCACATAAATATAGTGTGGTTGCTTTTGTTGATGATGATCGTCAGCTAACAGGTGCCCATATTATGGGTAAAAAGATCTACCATACTGATAACTTATTGGATATCGTAAATACCCTTGATATTGCCCAAGTATTTTTGGCAGTACCCTCGATTAGCCGTGCTCGTAAGCGCAAAATTATTGAGAAGCTTTCACATATCTCTATCAAGATAAAAGAGCTACCCAGTCTAAAAGAATTGGCTGACGAAAAAGTCACGGTTAGCCATATGCGCAAGATCGATATATTAGACGTATTAGATCGCCAAACTGTAGAGCCTGACGAAGAGTTGCTGAAGAAAAATATCGCTCATAAATCTGTCTTGGTAACTGGAGCGGGTGGCTCTATCGGTAGTGAGTTGTGCCGTCAAATCATCAAAAATAAACCAACTTGTCTGGTGTTATACGAGCTATCAGAGTTTGCCCTTTATAGTATTCACCAAGAGCTTTTGGCAAAACAGGCTAGTAGTAATGAATATCAGGACATTCAAATCGTATCCATTATTGGTAATGTGACTGATGAGCATAACCTTATGAGGATATTTCAGACTTATCATGTACAAACAGTCTACCATGCAGCAGCATATAAACATGTGCCTATGGTCGAGCACAATCCGTTTCAAGGGGTTATTAATAATACTCGAGGTACTTACCACTGTGCGCGTGCTGCTATTCAAACAGATGTAGAAACCTTTGTTTTGATATCTACTGACAAAGCTGTTAGACCTACTAATGTGATGGGTGCCACAAAGCGTTTGGCAGAACTTGTATGCCAGGCATTGAGTCATGAAGCTACCTCAATAAAGCCAGATAGCAAAACCTGTATCAGTATGGTTCGATTCGGCAACGTACTAGGCTCATCAGGATCTGTAGTACCTGTTTTTACCAAACAAATCGAACAAGGTTTACCTATCACTGTCACCCATCCTGATGTAACCCGTTATTTTATGACTATTCCAGAGGCTGCTAATCTAGTAATACAGGCAGGTGCTATGGCGCAAGGTGGTGAGGTTTTTGTTCTTAACATGGGAGAGCCAGTAAAGATTGTCGATCTGGCTCAGCGTATGATTCACCTAAGTGGGCATGAGGTCAAAGACGATAAGCATCCTAATGGTGATATCGAAATTGTCTTTACAGGTCTTCGCCCTGGTGAGAAGCTCTATGAAGAGCTCATAATCGGTGATGACAATGTTGAAGAAACTGCTCATCCTCTTATTATGCAAGCTATGGAGCATAGGTTTTCTTTAACAGATCTTGAACGGGTATTAGAGAAATTACCAGAAAAATCTCAATTATACGACGTTATATGGTTAAAGTTGCAGTTCAAACATTTTGTAGATGGATATAAAGAAGATACTACAGTTCACTCCTAATTTGGAAAACACTCATTGATAAGGTTGGTTGATAGATACTATGCTAAATATTGATAATATCAAAATTGCCGTTATTGGTCTTGGTTACGTGGGGCTACCATTAGCAGTAGAGTTCGGTAAAAATCACTCGGTTATAGGCTTTGATATCAATGCTGAACGTATTTCAGCACTCAATACAGGTATTGATCATACCTTAGAAGTCGGTGAAGAGGAGCTGGCAGAAGCTACACATTTAAGATATAGCTCAGATATCAATGAGTTAAAGGACTGTAACTTCTTTATTGTGACTGTACCGACACCGATTGATGCGTATAAGCAGCCAGATCTCACGCCACTTATCAAAGCTTCAGAGGCCATCGGCGGCGTGTTAAAGCAAGGGGATATCGTCGTCTATGAGTCGACCGTCTATCCTGGCGCAACTGAGGAAGTGTGTATCCCTGTGCTAGAGAAAGTGTCAGGATTGAGCTTTAACCAAGACTTTTATGCAGGTTATAGCCCTGAGCGTATTAACCCAGGTGATAAAGAGCACCGTGTTACTAACATCCTGAAAGTAACAGCTGGTTCAACGCCTGAGATTGCGGACTTTGTCGACGAAGTCTATAACCTTGTGATTACTGCGGGTACGCATAAAGCGGCGTCTATCAAGGTTGCTGAAGCTGCAAAGGTGATTGAAAATACTCAACGTGACGTGAATATTGCCCTTATCAATGAGCTTGCCGTTATCTTTAATAAGATGGGTATCGATACGCAGGCAGTACTAGAAGCTGCTGGTACTAAATGGAATTTCTTACCGTTCCGCCCAGGTCTGGTCGGTGGTCACTGCATCGGTGTCGATCCGTATTACTTGACGCATAAGGCTCAAGCAATCGGTTATAACCCTGAGATTATCTTGGCAGGTCGTCGCCTCAATGATAGTATGGGCGAATACGTCACCACGCAGCTTATTAAAACCATGATCAAAAAGCGCATTCAGGTAGAGGGCGCTAAGGTACTGATTTTGGGATTGAGCTTTAAAGAGAACTGCCCAGACGTGCGTAATACCAAAGTCATCGATATCGTACACGAGCTGCAAGAATATAATATCGATGTCGATGTGTACGACCCATGGGTAGATGCTGTAGAGGCCCAAAGAGAGTACGGTGTTAAGCCTGTCAATGAGCCTACAGCCAATAGCTATGATAGTATTATTTTAGCAGTAGCTCACAGTGAGTTTGTCGATATGGGCGTAGCGCATATAAGAAGTTTAGGTAAACATAATCATGTGCTATATGATCTGAAGTATGTGTTCGCCAAAGAAGACACAGATATCCGTCTATAAGCCTATATAGTCTTACAATAACAGCATGCGAGCAATACTATGACAGTAACAACCTACAATAAAGTGAAAGAAACATTAGTACAGACGCCTAAAACTTGGCTTATCACAGGAGTAGCGGGCTTTATTGGCTCTAATTTGCTTGAGACACTATTATTGCTTGATCAAAAAGTGGTGGGGTTAGACAATTTCGCTACAGGTTTTCAGCATAACTTGGACGAAGTGAAAAGTTTAGTAAGCGCTGAACAGTGGGAAAATTTTACTTTTATAGAGGGTGATATTCGTCAGTTAACTGATTGCTCGAAAGCCTGTCAAGGTGTTGATTACGTGCTGCACCAAGCAGCGCTAGGCTCAGTACCGCGCTCTATCGCTGATCCTATCGCAACCAATGATACTAATATCTCAGGCTTTTTAAATATGCTGGTAGCCGCTCGCGATGCCGATGTAGCTAGCTTCACCTATGCTGCTAGTAGCTCAACATATGGTGATCATCCGGCACTGCCAAAAGTTGAGGAAAATATTGGTAATCCTTTATCGCCATATGCGGTGACTAAATATGTCAATGAGCTATATGCAGATGTGTTCTCACGTACATATGGCTTTAAGACGATCGGTCTGCGGTATTTCAATATCTTTGGTAAGCGTCAAACCCCTGATGGTGCCTATGCGGCGGTGATACCGAAATGGACGGCCGCTATGATCGCAGGTGATGAAGTATTCATTAATGGCGATGGTGATACCAGTCGCGACTTTAATTTTATTGAAAATGCCGTACAGGCTAATATATTAGCAGCGACGGCTACTGGAGAAGCTAAAAATCAGGTGTATAACGTGGCAGTAGGTGGACGTACGACCCTGAATACGCTGTTTTCAGCACTTAAAGAGCATTTAAGCGCTAATGGCGTTAGCTATACTCAAGCAGCAGTCTATCGAGATTTTAGAGCAGGGGATGTGCGTCATAGTCAGGCTGATATTACTAAGATACAAAATGCATTAGGCTATGAGCCACAGTTCGATATTATTCAAGGTATTGAGAAAGCGATGCCTTGGTATGTAAAGTCCTTAACTAATAAGTAATAATTATATTATTAGAATCTTTTAACTCAGGCTAATTAAAATATGAGTAAACAAAGCCTCCTGACATCTAAACTATCTAGGTTGCTTGCAGGAACTTTTTTAGTACGAGTATTGTCTGTAGGAGCTACTTTCCTATGTTCTGTATTACTTGCTAGAACCTTAGGAGCTGAGCATTTTGGGATTTATTCTTATATCCTAGCTATAGTTAGTCTTTTAGCTTTACCTGCGACGGCAGGGATGCCGACCTTAGTACTTAGAGAAACTGCTAGTACTAAAGCTCTAAATGATTGGGGTAAGATGAAGGGTATATGGTTATGGAGTGGTTTTGTAATAATGACACTATCACTCGTAATATATTCTTTTTCTACTTTGGCGATTTTGAACTTCTTTGAGGGAGCTAAGGTATTTATAGAGTATAAAACTTTCGCTTTAGGCCTAGCTATGTCTCTTATCATGGCAATGGGAAATGTGAGAGGAGCCGCCCTTAGAGGATTAGGGCTCATAATCCAAGGTCAACTTCCTGAGAGCTTAATAAGACCTATCCTTTTTGCAGTATTTTTGTTAATACTAATACAGCTAGATATTACTTTAGATCCAGCGTATTCCATGGGCGTCCACCTAGTAGCAGCGTTGATAGCATTTATCGTAGGAGCAGGACTACTACTAAAAGCTAGACCTCCAGAGTTAAAGGTTACTAAGCCTGTTTTTTTCAACAGGCCTTGGTTATTTACTATTCTACCACTAGCTTTAATGACAGGAATGCAGTCGCTGAGCTCACAAGTAGATATCTTAATGCTAGGTAGTATGGGAATAGCTTCAGATGTAGGTGTATATAAAATTGTTGTATCTGGTGCTGCTCTAGCTGTCTTTGGATTACAAGTCGTAAATATGGTTATTACACCTAGACTGGCAAGTGCTTTTGCCCAAAAGGATACCTTGAAAGCTCAAAAAACAGCCTCTCTTGGCTCAATTCTAAGTTTTGGTCTCACTTTTCCAGTAGTATTGGTCTTTTATTTTTTTGGTACAGAAATATTGGGTCTTATTTTTGGTAGTGAATATGTAGTTGGCTATCGTGCACTACTAATAATTTCATTGGGACAAGCGGTAAATGCTTTTTTTGGCTCTTCCATCTCAATCTTGACAATGTCAGGTAATGAAAAATTCGTAATTAAAGGTATGTCATTATCTACCATAATAAATGTGGTATTAAATCTAGCTTTAATACCACATCTTGGCATAGATGGGGCAGCTTTAGGGGCCACTACAGCTCTGCTAGTTTGGAATATTTATCTTTGGATAGTAATAAAAAAACAATTAAATATAGATTGTACTTTCTTTGGTTTAATTAGAAGGATAGCTTGAAAATGAAAAAGATAGTAATAGCAGCAGAGGTCTTTAGCTCTAACCTTGGAGACTATGCTATTTATGATAGCTTGAGCACACTTCTTTCATCAAGAGATATTGAAGCTATACCTCTAGACATATCTTTCAGACGTGGTTTTCCTGTAAGCTCCACTGACTCGAAGTCAAAGTTGACCAATAGTAGTTGGAAATCGTTAATACCAAAGAAGATAAAGCATCATAAGCTCACCCAGTATATGATAACTCATGCTATGTGGTATTTAGTACATCGACAGGACATTACAAACTACTGGAGCGAATTAATTAGTAGTTCTGATGCGGTAATAATTGGAGGTGGTCAATTATTAACAGATACTAGCGCTGGTTTTCTCACTAAATTAGCACTAATAACTGATATAGCCAACGAGTTTAATAAACCTATCTGTATATTAGGCTGTGGCGTTGGAAGTGAGCTTAGTAGCAAGGCGCAAAAAAATGTTAAAAAAGTTCTGAATTCTGCAAAATTTGTTTCTTTGAGAGATTCTGATTCCTCAGATAGACTCAAATCGCTCATAAAAAACGATATTTCACTGAATGTCTATCCTGATCTAGCATTTTCACTTAGTTCATCCGCTAATAACGATTTAGATAAAAAAATTTTAGAGCAGAAAAAAAAGGTCTGTGGTTTTAATGTTATGCCTTTAAATGCTTTTAAAAAATATAATCCAAATTTAAAAGACGTTGACTCCGATACATATATTGATTTTTGGAAGCGGCTGGCTTATAAAGCTAAAAAAGAAAATATTCGAATTCATATCATGACTAACGGCAGTATTCAAGACTATGAACAAGCAGAATCTATATATAGTTCGATGCTATCAGAAGGAATTGATGCAATATTACTAGACAGGCCTTTATCTCCTCTCGACTTATATGATCAAATATCTAATGTAGACTATTTGATTACGATGCGTATGCATGCTGGAATAATTGGTAAAGCCTATGGTAAATCAGTATCAACCTTAATTTGGGATGATAAGATCCCTGGGGTATGGCAGGAAGCTGGTGATAAACGGGTAGCTATTAATAGCGACATCATCCTAAACCCTCACCCTTGGAATGAAGTGAAGTCAGCATTTGAAGCTTCTAACAATATTCAATTGTCTGATTTACATAGAAAAATATCTATTAGTGTAGATAAATGTTTGAAAGTAGTTTATGCCTAAACGATAAGCAACATCTATTTATCAAATACAGCTATCTATCAGAATAAAACTCAGACTCTTTATGCAGTTAATAAAACATCAGCAGACAAAGAAAAGCTAATAGGATATCAAATGAAAAAAGTCGCCTTATATATTCCGTCAATGAGAGGTGGAGGTGCTGAGCGAGTTATGCTAGCTCTTGCTAATGGTTTAGCTGAAAAAGATATTCAGGTAGATTTAGTCTTAAATAAAGCAGAAGGGCCCTATCTAAAGGATGCCTCTCCAAAAGTTAATATCGTCAATTTAGATACATCGAGAGTGCTAAATGGTATCTTTCCTTTATCTAAATACTTAAACAAAGAAAACCCTGATGCCATTTTATCAGCTATGAATTATGTTAATATTGCCACCGTATTAGCCAAGTTGATTAGTAAGTCTGATACAAAGGTCGTTCTAAGTGAACATAATAATTTAACAGCATCAAAAAAGCACTTCGGACGTGCAAAGGGTTTAGTTCTTACTTTGTTAATGCGTTGGGCTTACAAGAAATCTCATGAGATCGTAGCTGTCTCAAACGGGGTCGCAGATGCTTTAGTTAGTGAAATTAATATTGAACGGAATAAAATTACGACAATTTACAACCCTATTTTCTCCGAAGATCTTATCAAGCGCTCAAAAGGTTTGATTTCACATCCTTGGATTAGAAAGAGTTTACCACCCTTGATCTTAGCAGTAGGTAGGCTGACTCCTGAAAAAGATTTTGAAAAATTAATCTATGCTTTTAAGAAAGTTCGTGAAAAGAGAGGTTGTAACCTGATAATTCTGGGTGAGGGTAAACTTAGAGCTGATCTAGAGCATTTAATTAATATTTTGGATTTAAATGACAGTGTACAATTACTAGGATTTGTTGATAACCCTTATGCGTGGATGTCTCATGCTGATCTATTTGTTGTATCGTCAGTATCCGAAGGCTTTGGCAACGTAATAGTTGAAGCTATGGCATGTGGAACTCCAGTTGTAAGTACAGATTGTCCCAGTGGGCCAAGTGAGATATTAGAAGGAGGCCTTTGGGGAGAATTGGTACCCCCATACAGTGCTGATCTATTAGCTAAAGCTATAATAAAGTCATTAGATGATCCAATGCAAAAAGACATACAGACAAGAGCTTCTTTTTTCAGTGTAAGAGAATCTGTAGATAAGTATTATGATTTACTGACTTGCTAACTTTAAAATTCTATCGATAGATGTGTTTAATGACTCTTCTTTAATAAAATGTGGGCTCAGGCTAAACTCCTATGCCAAGGCTAGATAGAGAATAATCTCCCTAAACTATTTCATGACATGGGCTGTTATAAGTCGGGATAATAATATGAATGTCGTACACATAATTAGAGATCTTAATAGATATTCTGCAAAGATTATAAACTAAGATTTAGTTATTCACACCAATGATTCTATACTGTAGTTGATTTACTTTAAAAATAATATATTGCTACTAGAATAAATTTTTTATAGTCTCTGAATATTATTACATGACTAATAATGTGTTGATTTATCTAGAACTGACTATAGTATAATCAGGTATCATCCGAGCTAAGTTCGCTTTTATAAGTTAATCTTTATAACGCTTTATACTATAGTGAACCTACTATGAAAATGTTATAGCGATATTGGGATGAATTTTGCTTTGTTTGTTCCTGCTTGGTGTTTAAAGGTTGCTTTAGGCTAGCTGAGCTAGTAGGCTAGCTCAGCTAGAAAATTTGTGGTTTATTAGGGGCTGTATAGAATTGAGAAAACATTGAAAAAAATAAGCAACGCCTTACTCTAATGTTTACCACAACAAAGAAACAAGGCGTCACTTATGGCTCGCACCAAGCTCAACGATGAACATTGGCACAAGCTATTTATTATATTGCGACAAATTAACGTATATAACAAGCCCAATCTAAGACGTACCGTTGAAGGCATGTTGTACCGCATACGAGTAGGCTGTCCATGGCGAGACTTACCTTCTTATTTTGGTCATTGGTCTAGCATATATCATCAATACCGTTACTGGCGTAAAACCGGTAAATGGCAAAAGCTCATGAAGATAGTCACAGCAAACTATGATAGTGAATGGTTATTTATAGACGGTAGCGTGGTCAAAGCTCATCAGCATAGTACAGGCGCAGCCAGTCATCTTGATGAGGCCATTGGTAAAAGCGTTGCAGGTAATAGCAGCAAACTGCACTTAGTGGTCGATGCTTGTGGCAACCCTATACATGTTGAGCTGTCAGGTGGGCAAGTACATGACTCTAAGATGGCAAAGGCGTTGATATTTAGCACGATTAATAACCAGACTAAAGCGGTGATTGCAGACAGGGGCTACGATAGTAGCGATATTAGAGAGTGTATCTTCACGCACTGTGCTCAGTCAGTCATACCTGTTAAGTCGAACTCTAAAAGCTGTAACGACACACTAGATTGGTATTTGTATCGTTGCCGTCATTTGGTAGAAAACGCTTTTGCTAGATTGAAACATTTTAGGGGCATTGCCACGCGATATGATAAGCTCAAAGATAGCTATGCAGCGGCGGTAATGCTCGCTTGTGTCTTTATCTGGTTGCCCCTGATTTGAATTCTATACACACCCTAAGAAAACTGTTAATTAAAATCCGAATAATTTTTAATGTTTTGAATTATTTTTGAACCAGATAATGAGGTAAGAACCTCTTCTATAGTTTTTCCAGCAGCAGGATCTTTGTAAGATCATCAAAAGTAAGTTTGCACAAAACGATCGTAGTATTACAATTAGCGATGAAAATTGGCTCGACATCTTGAGTTACATTATGTCTTGTTTGCAATATTATTCATTGGAAACCAAATCGGGGATATGCCCTGGTAGGTATTCTATAACATAGTGAAGGTAGAGGATGAAAATAGCAGTAGCCGGTACTGGGTACGTTGGGCTATCCAACGCAATAATATTCGCACAACATAATGAAGTTGTTGCTATCGATATATTGCCTGAGAAAGTTGAATTATTAAACAGTCGTATTTCTCCTATTCAAGATGTAGAAATATCGCAATTTCTAAGTGAAAAACACCTAAATTTTAGAGCGACTCTCGATCCAAATGAAGCATATCAGAATGCTGATTTTGTCATTATAGCGACACCTACCAACTATGATGTTAAGACCAACTATTTTAATACTGATAGTGTTGAGTCAGTCATCAATCAAGTTAAAGAAATTAACCAGTCAGCTATAATGATTATCAAATCAACCGTTCCAGTTGGCTTTACTGAGAATATAAAAAAGCAATTAGGCACAGATAATATTATCTTCTCTCCAGAGTTCTTGCGTGAGGGTAAGGCGCTTTATGACAACTTATACCCTTCGAGGATTATTGTGGGAGAAAAGTCTGATAGAGCTCAAGCGTTTGCAGATATGCTTATAGAAGGAGCGATTAAGAAAGATAGTCCTATATTATTTACTGATTCTACAGAGGCAGAAGCGATTAAACTTTTTTCCAATACCTACTTAGCGATGAGAGTTGCTTATTTCAATGAGCTTGACACCTATGCTCAATCATTTGGATTGGATACCCGTCAAATAATAGAAGGTGTTTGCTTAGATGATCGTATTGGTAGCCATTACAATAATCCTTCACTAGGATATGGTGGCTATTGTTTGCCCAAAGATACAAAGCAGTTGTTAGCCAATTATGATGAAGTTCCTAATAATATTATAAGAGCTATTGTAGACTCAAATCGTACAAGAAAAGACTTTATTGCAGATTCAATTATAGCAATGAGTCCGAAGACAGTCGGCATATATAGACTAGTAATGAAAGAAGGTTCAGATAATTTCAGAGCTTCCGCTATTCAAGGGGTAATGAAACGCATCAAAGCAAAAGGTATTGAAGTAATCGTATATGAACCTGTTTTAGATAAACCAGAGTTTTTTAACTCAAAAGTGTTCAAAGATATAGAAGAGTTCAAGAGTCTAAGCGATGTGATTGTCACCAATAGGTTATCTAATGATCTAACTGATGTTATGCATAAGGTTTATAGTAGAGATATTTTTGGAGGTGACGAATGAAAATACTCGTTACAGGTGCAGCAGGATTTATCGGTTTCCATCTAATCAAAGCTCTTTTGGAAGCACCCTCATTAGAAAACGAAGAAACTATTGTTGGTATTGATAATATAAATGACTATTATGACCCAAATTTAAAAAATAGTCGTCTTCAGATATTGAATGAGATGTCTTCTATAGGTAATTTTAGGTTTATTAAACTAGATCTTGCTGACCGTGACGCTATATCAAATTTGTTTGCTGAAAACAATTTTGATATTGTCATTAATCTTGGAGCTCAAGCTGGGGTTCGTTACTCTATAGAAAACCCACATGCATACGTTGATTCAAACGTTGTAGGGTTTGTAAATATTCTAGAAGGATGCCGTCACCACAATATCAAGCATTTAGTATACGCAAGTTCTAGTTCAGTATACGGTATGAATGTAAAACAGCCGTTCAGTACTGATGATATCGTAGACTATCCAATTAGCTTATATGCGGCAACCAAAAAATCTAATGAGCTAATGGCACATACTTACAGTCATTTATATAATATACCAACTACAGGTCTCCGATTTTTTACCGTTTATGGTCCTTATGGTCGTCCTGATATGGCATATTTTTCTTTCACTAAAAAGATTCTTGATGGTGAGAATATAGATGTCTTCAACAATGGTGAAATGCAACGTGATTTCACTTATATTGACGATATTGTAGAAGGTATTACTCGTATCATTTATAAAGTACCAATTCCCCAAAGCTCTGATGTCAGTAAGGCTAAAGCGCCTTATAAAGTATATAATATAGGTAACAACCAACCTGTTACATTGCGTCGATTTATCACTGCTATTGAAGATGCCTGTGGAAAAAAAGCTCAAGAAACCTTGTTACCAATGCAAGCAGGTGATGTACCTATAACTTACGCAAACGTAGATGAGCTTGTGAATGATATAGATTTTAAGCCTGCTACTACTATTGAAGAAGGTATATCCAAATTCGTTAAATGGTATAGAAAATACTATTCAGTTTAGTATGGACGTATCATTTATTAGATAAAAATTATAAGGTTTGTATATGAAAGTAGTACACATAATAACAGGATTAAATAATGGAGGAGCTGAAGGCGTTTTATACCGTTTGATCACTCATGATGAAGAAAATGAACATATCATTATTTCAATGATGGACCTTGGAAAATATGGTCCATTATTGTTGGAAAGAGGCCTTGACGTATACTGTCTAAATATGAAGGCAGGAGGAATATCATTAGCATCTATATATAAACTACGTAGATACTTAAGAAGAATTGATCCAGATGTAGTACAAACGTGGATGTATCATGCAGATTTAATTGGTGGCATTGTTGCAAAATCATTAGGTATTAAGAAGATTTTTTGGAACATAAGACATAGCAATTTTGATGAAAATCATACGAAAGCTAGCACTATAAAAATTGCAAAAATAAATGCAAGATTAAGTAAGGTAATTCCAAAAAAAATTATATCTTGCGCACAAGGTGCTATTAAAGCTCATACTGATCTAGGTTATGACAGAGAAAAAATCGTTGTTATTGGCAATGGTTATGACTTAAGTACATTCAATATCAACAGTAATAGTCGAAGTGCTATTAGAGAAGAGCTAAATATTGGTAAGCATCCTGTACTAGGTATGGTAGGCAGGTATGATCCTCAAAAGAATCATGAGGGATTATTAGAAGCACTAAGCCTCATAAAAAAACAAGGTTATAATTTTGATCTTGTACTTGTAGGTAGAGATTTAAATGAAAAAAATAAAGAACTCTTACATAAAA